>ENA-ORXB01000163-ORXB01000163.1-sediment-metagenome-genome-assembly--contig:-NODE-163-length-165704-cov-8.111510_pt1 | contig 165704 bp, 148 predicted proteins | sample MGYA00237863_ERZ511475 | MGnify/ENA primary metagenome ERZ511475 (study PRJEB26305, sample SAMN06343858) | sediment metagenome | isolation source: hot spring sediment | place: Canada: British...
TGCTATGCCTACGGCACCCTGACGGGAACCGCACCGCTAACGCGACAGTGCTATGCCTACGGCACCCTGACGGGAACCGCACCGCTAACGCGACAGTGCTATGCCTACGGCACCCTGACGGGAACCGCACCGCTAACGCGACAGTGCTATGCCTACGGCACCCTGACGGGAACTGCACCGTTGTTCTAATAGACAGCGAGTTACCTTGGACTCCGTCCCGCTAACGCGATTGGCAGCGCATGGCGTTGTAGACTGACAATCTCTACCAAGACCAAAGGGCTCTGCACTGCTGACGCGATGGCCAATTCTCTCCCCCCCATTTCCGAGCGCAAACAGGATCACCTGGACATTGTTCTGCAGCAGGATGTGGCTGCCAAAGGGATCCGCACCGGCTTTGAGCGGTTTTTCTTTGAGCATGTGGCGTTGCCGGAGCTGCTGTTGCCGGAGATCGACCTCAGCTGCGAGTTCTTGGGAAAACGCCTACAGGCACCTCTGCTCATTAGCAGCATGACGGGGGGGACAGAAGCTGCCCATGAGCTGAACCGACAACTGGCCACCGCCGCTCAACAGTTGGGCATTGCCATGGGGGTGGGATCCCAGCGGGCAGCTTTGGAACATCCAGAGCTGGTTCGGACTTACCAGGTGCGCCAAGTGGCCCCGAACATTCTACTGCTGGCCAACCTGGGTGCCGTTCAGCTCAACTACGGCTACGGGTTGGAGCAGGCGCAACGGGCAGTGGAGATGATCGAGGCGGATGCGCTGATTCTGCACCTCAATCCTCTGCAGGAGGCGGTTCAGCCCCAGGGGGATCCTGACTGGCGTGGACTGTATGGCCGCATCGAACGGTTGGTGGCGCAGTTGCCAGTGCCGGTGGTGGTGAAGGAAGTAGGCAATGGCCTCAGTGCCAAGGTGGCCCAACGGCTGGCCGAATGCGGCGTGGCAGCCCTGGATGTGGCAGGAGCAGGTGGCACCAGTTGGAGCGAGGTGGAGGCCCATCGTCAAACAGATGCTCTCAAAAAACGCATCGCCCACAGCTTTAGGGATTGGGGGATCCCAACCGCTTTGTCCCTGCTGGAAATTCGTCGCCTGCTGCCGGACTTACCTCTGGTGGCCAGCGGTGGCATCCGCAATGGCATCGACGCGGCCAAAGCCATCCGTTTAGGAGCCGATGTGGTGGGCATGGCCGCCCCCGCTTTACACGCCGTCTCCCAAGGACAGATGCAGGCGGTGGTGGACACCTTTCGCGCCGTGATCGAGGAGCTGCGCATTGTTGCCTTTTGCACTGGATCGGCCAACTTGGCACGGCTGCGACAAGCTACCCTGCGGTGGCAGGATACTTGGGATCCCTTGCCCCACCTCTCCACCGGAGCTGGAAAGAATAGACCCCGAAGTTAGCGGATGTATTCTTTCAACACGCTGTTGCGGTTGGGGTGGCGTAGCTTGCGCAGGGCCTTGGCCTCGATCTGCCGGATCCGCTCGCGGGTGACATTAAAGATCTGGCCGATTTCCTCTAGAGTCTTCATGCGGCCATCATCCAGGCCGTAGCGCAACTTCAACACATCCCGTTCGCGGGCGGTGAGGGTTTCCAAAACGCTCTCCAGATCTTCTCTAAGTAAGACTTTAGCCACCCGATCCTCCGGCGTCTCCCCGTCTGACTCGATAAAGTCTCCCAGCCGAGAATCCTCTTCCTTGCCGATGGGGGTTTCCAAAGAGATGGGGAGCTGGGCCGACTTGGCGATAAAGCGCAACTTCTCGATGGTGATCTCCATGCGGGTGGCGATCTCCTCCTCGGTGGGCTTGCGGCCCAATTCCTGAGAAAGCAACTTGGTTACCTTTTTGATGCGGGAGATGGTCTCGTAGAGGTGGACAGGCAGGCGAATGGTACGGGATTGGTCGGCAATGGCGCGGGTGATGGCCTGTCGGATCCACCAGGTGGCGTAGGTGGAAAACTTGTAGCCCTTTTCGTGGTCGAATTTCTCGGCTGCCCGGATCAGGCCCAGGGATCCCTCCTGAATCAAATCTTGAAAAGACAGGCCCCGGTTCATGTACTTTTTGGCGATGGATACCACCAAACGCAAGTTGGATTGCACCATCTTTTCTTTGGCCCGCCGCCCCCGATGCAACCGCCGCCGAAACTCCGGCAAGGACATCTTGACCTCCTCTGCCCAGAGGGTGTCCGGCACTTCTTCTGGGTCTGACCAGAGGCCCATGCGCTGAAAAACGGCCTCGCGAGCGCGCTCTAGCTCCAGCAGATCGGCAATGTTTCGGGCCAGCTCGATTTCTTCATCGGCCCGCAGCAGCCGAATACGCCCAATTTCCTGTAAGTAGACCCGGATGGAGTCATCGGTGTAGGGCTTTTTCTTACTGGCAGCTTTGCGCTTTGAGTAACCCTTGGCACTGGCGGCGGCAGTCTCTCCATCCTCTTCCGCTGCCTCTTCCTCGTCGTCATCCTCATCAAAAGCATCAGTGTCACCGGTATCCAGTTCGCTCTCGAGGGTATCTGTCTCAGTGTCCAACTCCAAGGCGCTGGAAGGTGGATTTTCCAGATCCGGTTCGAGAAGAGCTGCTTTACCCGATTTCACCAATTCCTTTGCTTGAGCCATGCTGAGTTCCTCGTGATCCTAATCACAGACAACTGAAGGTGACTAAGGGAGCTTAGACGCCAAAGGGAGAGGAGCAAGTTGCAGCGCCAGAGTGAGGGAGCCGATATCCGCCAGCCAAAGCCTGACTTGCCCTAGGCAAGCCTGCCCGCTTCTGAATAACCGATTGCTCGGGTCAATCTGGAAGCAGATATGGCTCATGGGGCTCAACTGAACTGGCGAAGACTCGTTTTGATGGACGGGGCCTCTCAAGATGCCGAAAGGTGGATCTTTCTCTTCGCCGGTCCTGCAACGGAGTGCGAGGCACTTCACCAGGGGGACGGAACACTCAGCACCTCAACCACTCCAAGCTGCGAGAAAAAGACCGCTCTACAGCAGGCAGCAAACGACCTTAAGGGGAGCATTTGCAAGCAACTGTAGCCGTTCACACCAAAACGTCTTCCCTAAATTAGCCCGACCTGGGGGAAACAGCAACGGGGAAGGCCAAGAAAATGTTAAATTCACCTCAACAATGGCCAGAATGGGATCCCTGACCCCTCGGCCTAGTCCGGGCAAATGGCTCGATGCTAACTTAAATCAGACTTGAGGTTCATTGACACCCTGCCTTTAACTTCTATGACCCATCCCTTCCTGCACTGTCTCCAGGAACGCGTGATTGTCTTCGATGGGGCGATGGGATCCTCCCTGCAGGCCCAGAACCTGACCGCAGCGGATTTTGGTGGGCCGGAGCTGGAGGGCTGCAATGAGATGTTGGTGCTGACCAAGCCGGAGGCGGTGGAACAGGTGCACCGAGGCTTTCTGGAAGTGGGGGCAGATGTTATCGAGACCAATACCTTCGGGGCCACCTCCATTGTTTTGGCCGAATACGGGATCCCAGAAAAAGCCTACGCGCTGAACGTGGCAGCAGCCTGTTTGGCCAAGCGGGTAGCAGCCGAGTTTTCGACGCCGGAAAAGCCCCGTTTCGTGGCCGGCTCCATCGGCCCCACCACCAAGCTGCCCACCCTGGGGCACATCAGCTTTGACGACATGCGCTCCAGCTTTGCCGAGCAGGTGCGGGGGTTGATCGACGGCGGGGTGGATCTGCTCATCATCGAGACCTGTCAGGACATTTTGCAGACCAAGGCGGCCCTGGTGGCTGTGCAGCAGGAGTTTGCCCGGCGAGGGATCCGCTTGCCAGTGGTGGTGTCCCTCACCTTTGAGGTGCAGGGGACGATGCTGGTGGGCACGGAGATCGGGGCGGCTTTGGCCATCCTGGAGCCCTATCCCATCGATGTGCTGGGCCTCAACTGCGCCACCGGCCCCGACAAAATGGTGGAGCACATTCGCTACCTCTCTCGGCATTCCCCCTTTCCCATCTCCTGCATTCCCAACGCTGGCCTGCCGGAAAACATCGGCGGCAAAGCCCACTACAAGCTCACACCAGAGCAGTTGCGCTTCCACCTGGAGCACTTTGTGCGGGATCTGGGGGTGGCGGTGGTGGGAGGCTGTTGTGGCACCCGTCCGGAGCACATCGCCGCCTTGGTGGAAGCTGTGCAGGGGTTGCGGCCCAAACGTCGTAGCATCGAACGGATCCAGGCTGCTGCCTCGATTTATGCCCCTCAGCCCTACCTGCAGGAGAACTCTTTTCTCATCATCGGTGAGCGGCTGAATGCCAGCGGCTCCAAAAAGATGCGGGAGCTGCTTAATGCCGAAGACTGGGATGGCCTGGTGGCCCTGGCCCGCGAGCAGGTGCGGGAGGGATCCCATGTTTTGGACGTCAACGTGGACTATGTGGGCCGGGATGGAGTGCGGGATATGCGGGAGCTGGTGTCCCGGCTGGTCACCCAAATCCAAATCCCCCTGATGCTGGACTCCACCGATTGGCAAAAGATGGAGGCGGGCCTCAAGGTGGCGGGAGGCAAATGTCTGCTCAACTCCACCAACTACGAGGATGGAGAAGAACGTTTCCTAAAGGTGCTGGAGCTGGCCAAAACCTACGGCGCCGGGGTGGTCATCGGCACCATCGACGAAGAGGGCATGGCCCGCACTGCCGACAAGAAGTTCCAGATTGCCGAGCGCGCCTATCGTCAGGCGGTTGAGTACGGGATCCCGCCCTATGAGATTTTCTTTGACCCTTTGGCCTTGCCCATTTCCACCGGCATCGAGGAAGACCGCAGCAACGGAGCAGCCACCCTGGAAGGGATCCGCCGGATCCGTCAGGCTTTCCCAGAGACCCACATTCTCTTGGGCATCTCCAACATCTCCTTTGGGCTCTCGCCGGCAGCCCGCGTGGTGTTGAACTCGGTGTTTTTGCACGAGTGCCGCGAGGCCGGCCTGGATGCCGCCATCGTCAGTGCCGCCAAGATCCTGCCCCTGAACAAGATCCCCGAAGAGCAGCAGCAGGTGTGTCGGGATCTGATCTGGGATCGGCGAGTGTTCAACGCTGTTCGCGTTAGCGGGACGGAGTCCTCGGGCATTTGCACCTACGATCCTCTGGCGCGGCTAACAGAGCTGTTTGCGGGCATCTCCGGGAAGGAACTGCGCTCTAGCGGATCTTTTGCAGATTTACCCCTGGAGGAGCGGCTGCGGCGGCACATCATCGACGGCGAGCGGATTGGCCTGGAAGAGACCTTGGCGGCAGCGCTGCAGAACTATCCTCCGCTGGAGATCATCAACACCTTTTTGCTGGATGGCATGAAAGAGGTGGGGGAGCTGTTCGGTGCCGGCAAAATGCAACTGCCCTTTGTGCTGCAATCGGCAGAAACCATGAAGGCGGCGGTGAAATACTTAGAGCCCTTCATGGAGAAGGTGGAGGGGGGAGTGTGCAAGGGCACCCTCTTGATCGCCACCGTCAAAGGAGATGTCCACGACATCGGCAAAAACTTGGTGGACATCATCCTCACCAACAACGGCTACAAAGTCATCAACCTGGGCATCAAGCAGCCGGTGGAGAACATCATCGAAGCCTATGAAAAGAGCAAGGCCGACTGCATTGCCATGAGCGGCCTGTTGGTGAAATCCACCGCCTTTATGAAGGAGAACTTGGAGGTGTTTAACGAGCGGGGCATTACGGTTCCCGTCATTTTGGGAGGGGCTGCCCTCACCCGCCGCTTTGTGGAAGAAGACTGCCGCAAGACCTACAAAGGCCAGGTGATCTATGGCCGCGACGCCTTCACCGACCTTCACTTTATGGATCGGCTGATGCAGGCCAAAGCCGCCGGACGCTGGGATGACCACTTGGGCTTTCTGGACGACTTGGAGCAGGGATACCCCTCTGCCAATGGCCAGAAAGAGGCTTCTTTGGTTCCAGAGGAAACGGATCCCACCCTACCACCCCCGGAGACCACCGTGGGATCCACCCCCGCCCTCCCCGTCTCTGCTCGTGACAGTGGGACAGAATCCTCAGACACCCGCCGCTCTGCTCGCGACAGCGGGACGGAGTCCTTAGCCGTTGCCCTGGAGACCGGTCGCGAAAGCGGGCCGGAGGCCTTGCGACCCATCCCGCCTTTCTGGGGATCCCAAGTTCTCACCTCAGATCAGATCCCTTGGCCGGAAGTCTTCTTCTATATCGACAAGCAAGCCCTGGTGGCCGGACAATGGCAGATTCGCAAGCCCCGCGACCAGTCGGCTGAGGAGTTTGCCGAGTTTATTGCCACCCAGGTGGATCCGGTGATCGAGCGCTGGAAAGAGCGGATCCTGGCAGAAGATCTGCTGCGCCCCCAGATTGTCTACGGCTATTTCCCAGCGCAGGCGGAGGGGAACACCTTAATCCTCTTTGACCCGGCCAGCTTCCCCGATCTGTTTTCCCTGGAGCCAGGCTCCACCACCTATTTCCAACTGCCCACTGTGGAGCGCCCGCAACTCTCACCAGAGGTGCAGGAATTGGCCCGCTTCACCTTCCCCCGCCAAAAAACTGGCCACCGCTACTGTATCGCCGACTTCTTTGCCCCTCGCTCCACAGGAGTGGTGGATGTTTTTCCCATGCAGGCGGTCACGGTGGGGGCAGAGGCCACCGCCTATGCCCAGCACCTGTTTGCCGAAGGCCAGTACACCGACTACCTGTATTTCCACGGCCTGGCCGTGACCTTGGCGGAAGCCCTGGCGGAATGGTGCCATGCCCGTATCCGGCGAGAGCTGGGCTTTGGCCACGAAGATAGCCCCGACATCCGCAAGATCCTGCACCAGGGCTATCGGGGATCCCGCTACAGCTTCGGCTATCCTGCCTGTCCCAACATTGCCGATCAACGGATTTTGTTGGAGCTGCTCCAGGCCGAGCGCATTGGCCTCACCATGGACGAAAGCGATCAGTTGGATCCCGAACAGTCCACCACCGCCATCATTGCCTACCATCCGGCAGCCCGCTACTTCAACACCTAGGTTCTAGTCGCGATAGCGGGGCGGAGTCCCAAAGGATGAGAGCAGCTAGCGGGATCCCGGATCCCAGGCGGGAGCGGCTGTTCGCGTCAGCGGTGCGGAGCACTCCGCAGGGGGAAGCCCACGACCAAGATCAAGGTAGTCAAAATGATCAAGGTGGAGAGGGCATTGATCTCCGGGGTAACTCCTCGCCGCGCCGTGCTGTAGATCAAAATCGGCAAGGTCAGGCTCTCCGGCCCACTGGTAAAAAAGGAGATGACAAAATCATCTATCGAAAGGGTAAAAGCCAGCAAAGCGGCAGCCTGGATCCCTGGCATGGCTAAGGGCAGAGTGACATAGCGTAGCTTTTGCCAGGTGTTTGCATAGAGGTCATAGGCTGCTTCTTCCAGGGCCGGATCCAAAAGTTGGAGACGGCTGCGCACCACAATAGCCACAAAAGCAATCTGAAACGTAATGTGGGCCAAGATCATCGTCCCCAAGCCCAGCTCAAAGAGGCCCGTGTAAAAGCGCACAAACTGGTAGAACAGCAGCAGCGCGATGGCCATCACAATATCGGGGACGATCACCGGCAACAGCATCAACCCCTGCAGGATCTTTTTACCGGGGAAGCGATAGCGATACAGCCCATAGCCCAGCAGGGATCCCAGCAGCGTGCTGACCAGCGTGCTGACCAACGCCAGGACGAGGGTATTTTGCGTGGCCTGCCAGACCAAGGCATTCTGAAACAGGGAAAAGTACCAATCGAAGGTAAAACCTGTCCACGCCAGGCCAAAGCGGGCCCGGTTAAAGGAGTAAATGGCGATCAGCAGAATTGGCAGATAGAGAAAACCATAGATGGCATAGCTGACTCCCCGCAGCCAGGTGGGTATTCTTGCCAACATTCGTGCGTGCTATCTCAGTTGTGTCTATCCCACTGTAGAGCAGGCTGCCAAAATGGCAGCAACTCCCTAGGCTTTATACATCTGCCTACAACCCTGTCCATCACACCCAAGTCCATGACCCTTATGAGGTTATCTGTGGCTGGATTTGTTGAATTGATGATGGGATCCCCGAAGCTGTAAAGATGGCAATCAAGGAACATGAGCCAAACGAAATGTTTTGCTGTTTGCGTTAGCGGGCCGGAGTCCTTGCCTTATTGGGGTAACTGTGAAATTCCTAGCACAGGCGTTGCGCAGCATGGTTAGTGGGCACTTCCGCGAAGATTGTTAAACTTGGGTTCGGAGTGGTGCGAAAAAGCTGCAACCCATGCCCAAAAGCAATTCTGGTCGTATTCGGAGAAAACAAAATCCAGAGGAAGCGCATGCCAAAACCAGGAGTATGCCTTGGCCCGGTGGTCGCGTCAGTGGGACAGAGTCCAAACTGTTGCGGTGGGGCAATACGGCCTACTGGGAGGCGATTGGGTTGATGTTGCTGGGGATCCTGCTGATTGTCTATCGCTGGCGGGGTACCCTGCTGATGTTGATCAATCCCGGCTACGTGAATGTGGCGTTGTTGGCCGGGCTGTGCCTGTTGGGCTTGGGGATTGGCCGTTGGCGGGGAGCCAACGTTGCCTCTTCTGAAGTTCATGCCTCGCTACTGGGGCCGCGGCTGGGTGCAGGACTGCTGATCCTAACGGCCCTGCTGGGGTTTTGGGTCGAGCCACGACCACTCTCCAGCCAAACTGCTCTCAACCGAGGGGTATCTCCCTATCTGGGGGTATCTCGTAGCCAGCCGCAGGCTTTTCGCCCCAAGCTTGACCCGCGTCAGCGGACTCTGCTGGACTGGGTGCGCACCTTGGATGTCTACCCGGATCCCTACACCTATGAGAACCAGCCGGTGCGAGTCCAGGGGTTCGTCATTCCTGACGAGCGCCCCAATCATTTTGTGATTGCCCGGTTTTTGGTTAGCTGCTGTGCTGCCGATGGTTACCCCGTGGGCTTGCCGGTGCGCTGGCCAGAAGCAGAACAGTTGACCGCCGACAGTTGGCTGCGTCTGGAGGGGCGCATGGCCGTGGAGCAGCGGGATGGCCAGTCTCAGTTGGTGATCGTTGCCGAGCGGGTGGAGCCGATACCGGTGCCGGCCAATCCCTACGCCGACGAATGAGAGTAGGCGCTCAGATATCGGTTTCGCTCAGCTTGGCGCTCAGGTAATCGAAGGGCTCGGCCACAAAGCTATAGTCTTCGCCGGAGCCAAGCAGCTCCAGGGTGCGGGTTTTCATGTTTTGAATGCCAATCACCGTCGGGGCAATGGGCACACCAAGGGAGTTGTAGGTCTCCCGCAGACCCGCCAACACCCGCTCATCCAAAATGCTGTTGTCGGCAGCCACCAGCGCATAGGAAGCGTAGCGCAGGAAGTAGTCCATATCCCGCAAACAGGTGGCATAGCGGCGGGTGGTGTAGGCGTTGCCTCCTGGACGGATGAGATCCGGCACCTGGGCGAACATGGCCGCAGCAGCCGTTTTGACGATATCCACCGAGTTGAGATTGATCACGTTTACGGCCTTGATGCGCCGCAGCCCAGAGTCGTAAAAAGCCTTGAGCGCATCCATTGCCTGCCGATCCAAGTAGCGGCCCGTCAGGTCGTAGGTTTTGATCAGCGTGGTTACGGCATCCCGCATATCCCCAACTCCGTTCCTGTGACTTTATTTTGCAAAGTAGCTTGAGATGAAAAAATGAGAAGAGATTTTGCCGGACAACATCCAAAGGTCAGCCCTGGAAAATTGAACCAGAGCCCGGCAACGGCAACGCTTCAGGCTCCCATTCGCCCTCAGAAGTTTAGCATGCAGGGGTTTCTTTCCCACTTCCTCCTGAGACAATGGCAAGTGTTGTTACGAAAATGTAACCTTTCTGCAACACTCTAGGGATCCAGCGACAACACCCGCAGCGGCTTGAGCTGACCTGCCTGACCATACCCCAGGCCCAAAAACGTGCCCGCCTCATCCAGCACCCGCAAAGTAGGGGCCTTGGCAACAGACTGGTCGAGGGGAATGGCCTGACCCCGCAGCCACTGCTCCGCTCTGGCGGAAGAGAGCCGTACCGCACCCCAATCGGCAAATCCCCACTCGATGGGCAGCAGGGCGGCAGCGGGATCCGTGGATCCCTGCCATACCTCTAGGGGCAAGCTCTCCTGGATGCGAAAAGGGCCACTTTGCAGCCGTCGCAGCCGGCTCATCAGCCCTCCACAGCCCAATTTTTCCCCCACATCGCGGGCAAGGGCACGAATGTAAGTGCCGGGGCCACAGGCAACCTCTAGATCCACTTCCGGAAAGTCTCCCGCTCGCCAGCCCAAGATGCGCAGTTGCCGAATGACCACCCGCCGCGGCTCCAACTGGAGTTCCGTAGCCTCCACGCCGGCGCGAGCCAACTGGTAGAGCTTTTTCCCCTGCCGCTTAAGGGCACTGTAGAGGGGCGGCACCTGCCAGATCTCGCCGGTAAACTCCCGCAAACACTGCTCCACCTGTTCGCGACTTAACTCAGGACAAGGGGATCCCACTCGGATCTGCCCTTCGGCATCGTCGGTGTCGCTGCGCTGTCCAAATCGGAAGGTTGCTTGATACACCTTATCTCCCGACAGAAATGACAAAAAGCGTGTCGCCCGCCCCACCGCAATCGGCAAAACCCCCGTTGTCGCCGGATCCAAAGTGCCCCCATGCCCCACCTTGCGGGTGCGCAAGACCCGCCGCACCACTGCCACACAGTCGTGGGAGGTGAGCCCCGCCGGTTTATCCAGGTTGAGAAAGCCCTCCAGGGATCCCATGCCAGGCATAACATGCATCAGTAATTAAGATTTGTAACTGGGCTGCCCCAGCGCTTAACATGGGGTTAACTTCTGTCTCCAAGTTTGAAGCATCTATGGCTCAGTCTGACCTGTTCTTTCAGCCTATCTGGCAGCGCCTCCTGATGATTGCCCCCTTTTTCCTGTGGGGCTCGGCGATGGTGGTGATGCGAGATGCCCTCTCCGAGACCACCCCCCTTTTTATTGCCATTCTGCGGTTGCTGCCGGCAGGGATCCTGGTTCTGGCCTTTCGGCTCTGGCAAGGGCGGGGTTCTGCGTCTCATGCCTGGCATCCCAGAGGGCTGCGCGGTTGGCTGTGGGTGTTGGCGTTTGCGCTGGTGGACGGCACGTGTTTTCAGGGATTTTTGGCTCAAGGGCTGAAAGAGACAGGAGCGGGCCTGGGATCCGTGCTAATCGACTCGCAGCCGCTGGCGGTGGCTTTGATGGCCACCTGGTTTTATCGAGAACGGATGGGATCCCTGGGCTGGCTGAGCCTGGGGCTGGGGGTTTTCGGCATTGGCCTCATCGGCCTATCCGGCGGGGGATCCCTGCAGTTGGGGGCTGGTGTCGTTTGGATGTTGATGGCCTCCCTGTCGATGGCCATCGGCACCGTGATGATGCCCAAGGTGGCGGAGGTGGCAGATCCGGTACTGGCGACGGGTTGGCATATGGTGTTGGGCAGCTTGCCGTTGATCCTGCTGTCAGGACTGACGGAGACTCAGCAATGGCAACACCTGAGCGGGATCCACTGGCTGGGCCTCCTCTACGCTTCGGTAATGGGGAGCGCCTTGGCCTATGCCCTCTTCTTCTATTTCGCCTCTCAAGAAAACCTCACCGAGTTCAGTTCCCTGACCTTCCTCACCCCCATCTTTGCCCTGCTGTTTGGCAGCACCTTCCTGGGGGAATCCCTGACGCGGCTGCAATGGCTGGGAGTGGGCATCACTCTGGTCTGCGTGTATTTGATTAACCACCGGCAAGAATGGCAGGAGCGCCTGCGCCTGGGCTGGAAAGGGATCCTTTCAGATCTGGGTTTGGATTGGCTGGTGAGTGCCCTGAGCACTGTCGAGATCCACGATGGCAACCCCGACTGATCCCATCAAAGCTTGGGCAGGGATCCCTCAGGGGGGTAAGAACCCCATAGCCTCTCTCACCGTTTTTAGCGTTTGCTCGGCGATGGCACGGGCCTTAGCGGCATTCTCCCGTATCAGAACGAGCAGGTGGTCCGGGTTGCTCCACAGTTCCCGGTAGCGCTGCTGAATGGGCTGCAGGGCAGCGATGATGCTGTCGGCGAGGAGGGGCTTGAACTGTCCCCACCCCATCTCGGCACACTCAGCCGCCACCGCCTCCTTGCTTTTGCCGGAGGTGAGCATGTAAATCGTCAACAAATTGTGGGCTTCGGGACGAGCCGGATCGTCAAAAGTAATGCCCCGAATGGGGTCGGTCTTGCATTTTTGGATCTTCTTGCGGATGGTATCCGGGTCGTCCAGCAGATGAATACGGCTGAAATCCGAGGGATCCGACTTGGACATCTTCCGCGTACCGTCGGTTAAGCTCATCACCCGCGCCCCCTCCGGACGAATCAGGGCCTCCGGGATCAGAAACACCTCTCCAAAACGGTCATTGAAGCGGCGGGCAATATCCCGACACAGCTCAATATGCTGCCGCTGATCCTCCCCTACCGGCACATACTTGGGTTGGTAGAGCAAAATATCTGCCGCCTGCAAAATCGGGTAGCTGAACAAGCCAACGCTGGTCTCCTCCCCCTGTTTTTCCTTCTTCTCCTTGTATTGGATCATGCGCTCCGCCCAGTTCATGGGGGTGATGGTGTTGAACAGCCAGGCCAGCTCCGTATGGGCAGGCACGTGGGACTGCACGAACAGCACACAATGCTCCAGGCTGAGACCGCAGGCTAAATAAAGGGCAAACAGCGAACGGGTACGCTCCCTCAGCAGCTTGGGATCCTGAGGGACGGTGATGGCGTGTTGATCGACGATGCAAAAAAAGTTCTCGTAGTGCTCCTGCTCGGCCACCCAATTCTTAATCGCCCCCAAGTAATTGCCCAAATGCAGTTCGCCAGAGGGCTGAATGCCAGAGAGGGTGCGCGGCTTAGTCATAGAAAGCAGATCTCAAACGCCGACAAGACGGAGCACAAGAGCAAGGAAAGTCTTTTTCAGGATATCAAGAGAGGTGCAACCCGTTGGTTCATGATGGAAGGAAGATGCCCAACCAATACCATGTCAAACTCGGAACCCGAACTGTTACGTGCTGCCCACCACTATGTGCTGCTGATCCCAGGCTTGCCGGAGCAATTTCTCAGCCCTGAGGAATTGCAGGAGTTTCTCGTGCGGCTGTTGCAGGAGCATCCCCACCTGGTGGATGCAGATCTGGCCCGCTATTCCACCCCTCAAGCCCAGGCCCAGCGGCTGATCGACACCGCCTGTGAGATCGAGGTTTCCCCCGGCGAAACCGTGCAGTGGCATCCTGTGCGCCTGAGCAAGCGCTCCTGGACACGGTCTTAACGGGTCAGAGGTTGGTTGACCCTCTGTGTTTCGAATCCTGTCTCGGGCGTGATACAACGCAAGAGAGAGATCCTTAGTAGTTTTGAGTTCCGAAAGGGGTCAGCCATGCCGCGCAGCATGAAGAACGACAACTTCATCGACAAAACCTTCACCGTCATGGCCGATCTGATCCTGAAACTGCTGCCAGGGGTGAGTTCCGAGGAAAAGAAAGCCTTTGCCTACTACCGGGATGGCATGGCCGCTCAGAGCGAAGGAGAATACGCCGAGGCCCTGGAAAACTACAGAGAAGCCCTCGCCCTCGAGCAAGGGGAAGAAGACCGCAGCTACATCCTCTACAACATGGGCCTGATCTACCAGAGCAACGGCGAGCTTGATAAAGCCCTCGACCACTACCACCAAGCTCTGGAGTTAAACCCAAGACTTTGCTCTGCCCTGAACAACATTGCCGTATTGCTGCACCACAAGGGCGAGCTGAGCCTGCAAGCCGGGGATGAGGAAACAGCAGAGGCCCTGTTCAACGAGGCTGCCCAGTACTGGATTCGGGCCATTCGCATTGCCCCCAACAACTACATCGAGGCCCAAAACTGGCTGAAGACCACCGGGCGCGCCAACCTGGAGGTGTACTGAGCTTTCCTGCAGAAGGACTCCGTCCCGTTAACGCGAACGGTTGATCTCGGCTACCCTGGGCTAAGTCAAGTCGATAATCTGCGAGCCGGAGGAGAGGATGCTGAAACGGGAAGAAGTCCAACATGTTGCTCACTTGGCTCGTCTGGAGCTGACCGAGGAGGAAGAGATCCAGTTCACAGAGCAGCTAGCAGACATCTTGGCCTACGTGGAGCAACTGAAGGAGCTGGACACGGAGGGGGTAGAGCCCACCTTTCACGTCCTGGACATGGAACTGCCCACCCGCCCCGATGAAGTGGAGCTCTACCCGGATATCGAAGGGATCCTGGCCAATGCTCCCGACCGGGCTGACAGGTTCTTCAAGGTGCCCCGCATTTTGGAAGGGGAAGACTGACATGGGTCGGCAGGGATTCGAACCCTGGGCCAATCGGTTAAAAGCCGAGTGCTCTACCGCTGAGCTACCGACCCAAGTTTGCAGCTTCGCCATATTAGCAAAGCTTCTGTCACATTCGCAAAGGTTCTGGCCGTATCCCCAAAAATCTTGCTATGCTGGACTCAAGTCAACCCTGGGGCTGTAACGGTTTCGACGGGGTGGCGAACATGGGTTCATGAGGCAGGTCGGGATTGAGCTTCTCCCGTTACCACCAGGCTCAAAAAAGTACGTGCGAACAACGTCGTACCCTTTGCTCGTAAAGCGGCTGCTTTGGCTGCCTAAGGCTCAGTAACCGAAAACTTACTCTGAGCTCGAGGATCTGCTCACGACCCCGTTAAGTGGGTGGATCACAACCCCAACGGGTGCAGCTCTCTACTCCGGCTCCGTCGAGGGAGAGACCAAGGTTAGGCGGAGAACTCCCATCGCCGGGATCCAAACGGCGATCCCCGCCTCGAGGGTCAAAGAGGCTAAGCCTGTGAATGAGTGATCCCTCAGTACCCATCTCGGACACGGGTTCGACTCCCGTCAGCTCCATCTCCCAAAGTTGAACACTGCCCAGAAGTTCCTACCCGCAAAGGCTTCTGGGCTTTTTGATGTTCATGACAACCTACCCAAATCCATTGGATCCCGATTCAGTCAGCGCGAGACATCCTGGGGGATAGGGGTAGATATGGCGCTCACCGCCGGTTGGAATGACTCAAGAGCTGCAGCAGACTTTGATCTTTGGCGGGGGCGGGGGCAAATCCAAAGCCGGGTTGCACTCAAAGAAGCCCAGGGGCTTGAGCATAAAGCCGATGTAGCTAACCGGCATCACCGGCCAGTCTTCGGTGCGGGGGAAGTGATTGCAGCCAAAGCTGTACCACAGCACCAGGCGGGTATTTTCCAGGGATCGGTTCGCTTGCGTCCACTTCACCAGCCCTTCGCCACCGGGGTGTTGGTTGGGGTAGTCCCCTGCTGGGAACTTCTCGCCGGGATGGTAGGGCGTGGCCCAGAGGTGGTGGGCCAGATAGCCCGCCCGTCGGTACAGCCAAGAGTTGGGGTGGGCCAAAAGCTGGACATTGTCCCCTGGCATCAGTTTGTAGGCCACCGGCTGTCCCAGGCGGTTGTGGCGATTGGGATTGACAATCTTCCAGTAGCGGCCCCGCAAGGGATCCACCGTTTGCTTGGCCTCCTGCTCAGTTCTCAGCAATGTAGAGCGGGCACGAAAGGCGTTGCCGTGGGGGTTCCCCAGCCCTAGAGGCAGAGGTTCTGCATGCACTTCGTAGAGGGAATTGCACGGCCCATCCACGGCTATATCCAGGCGAACGGTGAAAAAGTGCTGGTGGTTGAGGCCGGACAACTGGGGTGCCACCAAGACGCCAAACTCGGGCTCTTCCCCCGGTAACGTAGCGCAGGTGTTGATGATGCCGGTAAGCTTGGCTTCCAACTCCAGGGTGCCATCCTGGTAGAAGTACCAGAAAAAGCCGTAGTCGTAGTTGCCGATGGTGGTGAAAAAGGAAAGCACCAGCCGCCGCGAGCGCCGCACCTGAGCTCGTTCTGTGCGCCAGTCGGTGTGCTTCCAAAGGATGCCAAAGTCCTCCTCGTGCATGCAGACGGCATTCTTCAAAAGCACGGGCTCACCGCTGTTGGTGGGCAGCCAGGCATCGAAGTAGTAAATTTCCCCCAGACAGTCGCAGCCCAGCCGCAGAGAGTTGGCCTGCATCCCGATACCGTATTCCCCCACATCAAAGGCATTTTTGCGGAAGTGGGGATCCCGCGGATCCCCGTAGGGTACCACCATCTCTGCTACCGAAGCCCGATAGAGAATGGGGCGAAGGCGGCCTTGATCCTCGTAGCTCACTTGGTGCAGCACCAACCCTTCTCGCGGGTTAAAGCTGATGCGCAGATCCCACTTCTGCCAGCGGATGTGGTGGCCGTCTACCTGGAAGCTCACCCCTTGGGGCTGGGTGATGTCTAGCGGCTTCAAATCTTGGCGAAAATCCTTGAAAAACAGCTCATCGAAGTTGCCCGACTCCGGTGGCAAGGGCCACAGACCCCGATCCTCAACCTTGACCACTTGCATACGGTTGAGGTCAATCCAGGGATAGAGACCCTCGATGGGACGAGCGTAGCCGTTATCGCAAGGGGAAGTGCGCAGGAAACACAGGCCCCGCACCAGCCGCTTTCCTTCCTCTTCCGGGATCCCAAAGTAGCCCACCGTCCAGTAGTCCACCATCACCAAATCCACATCGGCAATGCCTCGCCGCTGCAGAGCTGCCAAAAATTGGGGATCCTCCTTGAGCAGACGGTCGCAGGCGTACACCTCATCATCCAACAAGGGTGGCTGCACGCCCGGAATGAGCTGCCAAGAGCGCACCTGCTGTGTTGACAGAGAGACCACCGCTTCGTAGGTGTTGCCACCGGCGGGATCCAAAAGCACCACAAAAGCCTGCCGATCCCACGGCTGCCCCGGCTGCCAAGTTTCCATCCAAGGCCGCTCCGGCTCGTGTAGCTGGATGGTTACAAAGCGCCACTGAGAACTGAGGGGCCGTTGCCGGCGCAGGATCTGCACCACCTGCCGCATTTCCTCGGCGCTGAGCGGATCCAAGGGGTGACCTTGAGGCGCAGATTTACTTGACTGGCTATGTCGATCCAAACTAGGAGAAACTTCACAAACCACAGCAATAACCTTGAATTCAATGGGGAAATCGATGGATTCGAGTAGGAGAAAATGGAGAGAAGTCCACTAAGAAAGGTCAAAGGGATCCCTTTACCCGCCATACTGCGGGCAACCCCATCAACCAAACCTAGAGAATCCAAAAGACCTGACAGCGGGCCGAACGGCCTATCCTGTTGCTGTTGCTAACATCGGGCAACTTTGCCAGAGATGACCGGGGAAAGGACAACTCAAATAAGAGCTCGAAGATGGTGAAAACAACCTCGGCCCTGCCAACTGTCCAGATCCAGAAAATCTAAATCTAGAAATCTGTCTATTTCCCTGCCCGCTAACCAAACGAAGAGGGCAACCGCACCTTAAGAAGCCGCGCCAAGGCGAACAGGAAACCATCAACCCAGCGGGGAAATCTAAATACGGGCCTTACTAAGGATGAACCCAAACTTAAGAGCAGCAGAAACTGTCTGAGACTGAACGTCGAGCTTAACGTTGCACAGGAAAGCATAAATAAAGAGAAAACGCTTCACGCAGGCTAAGGGCAGGATTACACCGAGAAAGCTCAACGCAACGTCAACCTCTCGCAAGAGCGCAAAGACATCTCGAAGCCTGCCCTGACCCTACCTGCCAGGGGGATCCCAGTACCGGGATCCGAAACGCAACTGACGATTACTATAGCAGAGCCACCCCTCTTCCCCACAAGTCCGGCCCAAAGATCCCCGGTCGCATCAGCAGGGTAGCCTTCTCCCGGTGGGTTTGAAGCTTAGCTCAAGCTGAAGGGCTGGTGTCAAAGGATACATTTCCAAGAGTCATCCTAGAGCCATGCTTAAGGTTAGAAATTTCTGACAATTCGAATAGTAGGATCCCTCACGTCTCCTGAAAATCGTCCACAATGAGGCAGGGCTTGCGGCAAATTAACCGTCTGGTAAGGGAGATGGCTGCAACTCGATACCGCCCGGTGCTGGTGCGGCCAGGAGATGGCAGCTTTTATCCGGAGCATCTCTATTTGGCCTTAGAAGCCACCCAACTGGGCTATTGGCAACTGGATCTGCGCACCTGGGAGTTGAGTGCTTCTCCTCAATGTAAGGCCGAATACGGCTTGGATCCCAGCCAGGACTTTGCCCTGGAGATATTCATGCAGTATGTTCACCCGGAAGATCGCCAAAGGGTGAGAGAAGCTTTGCAGACGGCTGGGCCCAAGGCAGTAGAGGGGGATCCCAACTTTTCGGTGGAATATCGGGTTTACCAGGCCGACGGCCAGATGCGCTGGCAGCTTTCCCAGGGGGTTGTCCTGCTGGGGCCGAAAGGGGATCCCGGCCAGATTGTCGGGGTGACCCTGGACATCAGCGAGCGCAAGCAACTAGAGATTACCCTCGCCGAGCGCGAGCGCCACCATCGCCAGATCCTGGAAGCCCTGCCGGATCTGCTGCTTCGTCTGGATCGCCAGGGCCGATGTCTGGAGTTCAAGCCGCCCAGCCATTTTTCTATTCCCCATCCCCCTGCCTACTATCTGGGCAAGACCCTTGAAGAGCTGTTTCCTGATACCGGCTGCACCGGTGGGGCGGAGCCCATAGCCCAAGCCATTCGCGAGCATCTGGAGCTGGCCTTGGCAACCCGGCAAGCTCAAGAGATCGAATACCCCTGCCCAGAGGGATCCCCTCAGCCCCAATATCGCCAGGCCCGCATCGTTCCCTTTGGGGAAGATCAAGTTCTAGTGATCATCAGAAACATCACCCCTCGCAAGCAAGCTGAGCTGAAGCTAGAGCGGCAATTGCAGCGAGAAAGGCTGTTCAACCAGCTCATTCAGGCCATCAACGCCTCTCTCGACTTACCCACCCTATTTGATGTAGCAGTGCGGGGAGTGGGTTCGGTTTTGCAGGCAGCACGCGTTACCCTTTATCAGTACCTGCCCGCTGAGGCTGTATGGGTAGGGGTTGCCAACTACCGAGGATTGGATAGCCTACCTAGCACGCTTAACCGTCGAATACCAGATGAGGACAAGTTTACAGTCATTAGGCACTTGAAGTCCTTACAGACCTTTCATGTTTCTGATCCAGAGGATCTTTCCGATCCCTCTCAGGCCCTTCGGATTTTTCGGCAAGAGAGACAAAGATACCAATTGGGCCCTTGGCTGGTGATCCCGGTGGCTTGTCAGGGAAAAGTGTGGGGTGGGCTATCACTGCGGCGCCTGACTTCAGATCCGGATTGGCAAACCGATGAGATCGAGTTTGCCAAGGCCATTGGGGAGCATCTGGCAGTAGCCATTCAGCAGGCAGAGCTTTATCAAAAGCTGCAACAGACCAATGCCGAATTGGATTACCAAGTACGGGTGCGCAACGCAGAACTCCGGCAAGCCTACGCCTACGAAGCCCTGCTACAGCTTATCACCGAAGAAATTCGATCCACCTTGGACGAACAAAAAATCTTGGAAACGGTGGCCCGAGAATTGGCCCTCAGCTTGAATCTATCCAATTGCGCCATTGCCCTGTATGACCCAGAGCGGCAGGTTAGCGTTTTGGCGGTGGACTATTGGGCCGGAGAAGGGATCCGGCGCTTTCCCCTAGAGATCCCGTTTGCAGATTTTGCCCATGTGCTTCGCCAGCTCCGGCGCGGACAGCTCTGCCAATTGAGCAACTTCCATCACCCCTGCTGGCCCAACTATGACCGCTACACCCTGATCATCGCTCCCATTTGCGACAAAAAAGATCTGACAGCTCAAGACGAGGAACTGCTTGTTTTAGGAGATATTTGTGGATCCCGTCCGCCGGGGCAGATCTTTACCGAGCGGGAACAACAGCTCATCCAACGGGTAGCCGGCCAATGCGCCATCGCCATTCGGCAAGCACGTCTTTATCAGACAATTCAGCGCCAGGTGCAGCAGTTGCAGGAGCTCAACCAACTCAAGGATGAGTTTCTGCACATGGTCTCCCATGAAATGCGCACGCCTCTCACCAACATGAAGCTGGCCATTGGGTTTTTATCCAAAGCCAACCTAACTGAGCGGGAAAGGCGCTACTTGCAGATTTTGGAGATGGAGACTAGCCGCGAGCTGGAGTTGATCAACGACCTGTTGGAACTGCAAGCCATTGAATCCGGAAACAAAGCCCTCAGACTGACCTGTTTGTCTCCCCAGGAGTGGATCCCCAATCTTTGCGAGCCCTTCCGGCTGCGAGCTGCCCAGCAAGGCCAACAGTTTCAAGTGGAATGGGAGCCCGACCTTTCGCCCCTCTACACCGATGAGAGCCTCTTGTCGCGGGTGGTTGGCGAGCTTTTAAACAATGCCTGTAAGTACACCCCCACTGGAGAAGGCATCTATCTAAGCGTGAACCAGGCTAACTCAAATGGCCGCCCCGGCTGGTTGATCACAGTGCGCAACACAGGGGTGGAAATTCCTGCAGAAGCGTTGCCCCGCCTTTTTGAAAAGTTTTATCGCCTCCCTCAGTTGGATTGCCGCCATGCCGGGGGAACCGGCTTGGGTCTGTCGCTGGCTCAAAAAGCAGTGGAGCTGCTGCAGGGATCCCTGTGGGTGGAAAGCCACTCCCGGCAGGTGAGGGTTCAGGTGTGGTGCCCCCATCAGGGCAGCTTGTCGGAAACTCAAAATAGAGCCTAGCGCCTTGCGCAGGACTCGAACCTGCAACCATCGACTTAGAAGGTCGGTGCTCTATCCATTGAGCTAGCAAGGCTAAAGAAAAGGATGCAGAGCCATTATATCCCCGACCCCATTCCCATTCTCCGACCCTGACTGACCTGCCTTTGGCCTTGAGTTCCGCATTGTTGCTTGGGCAAATTGCGCGGTTTGACTTAGGGAGCCGGGTCGAGATCCCATGTAACCGATCTTTCCCGGCGCAGACCCGGCCACAATAGGTGTTGCAGTGTTGAAAATCGGGATCCCCATGCCATTGCTCCCTGATCCTGGCTCGCTTGGGGGAAAAACAGTTACCTCTGCTGCTCAGTCCCTCTCTCCGGCAGCCAAGCGCCTGTTGCGCCTCTACCACGGCGGTAGCTTCATCCTGCTGGGCCTGTTGTGGCTGGTGGTCGGGATCCCTAGCCTCTGGGCTTTGCGAGCGGATATAGCCCGCTTGTGGGATTATTTCACCTGGACGGGCCTGCGATATGCCTTGTTTCACCGGCCAGGGTGGCCCACCTTGGGGTTGTTGCTCTGTGTCAGCTTCACGATGGGGATCCTGATTGCCCAAAGTCGTTATGAGCTGTTCGGCCTGTATCCGGTGGAGCGTCTCATGCTGGAGCAGCAATCCCGCTGGATCCTATCCTTGCCGACCTGGCATCCGCTGCGGCGCTGGTTGGTGCGCACGTTAAACACAAATGCTCGAGATTAGGCTTGGGCTGCCACTTGGGATCCCTGCCGGCATTGAGGCAAAATCTCACTTACGTGTGACTGAAATCCCACACAGGCAGGCCAAGCCACTGCCGAGGCAGCGGGAGAATTCAACCACGCCCACCCAAAGCCTCAGCCTGGGATTTTTCCGAGGAAGCCACAGACAGCTTCACAATCCGGGCCAGCCGAGCCTTACGACGAGCGGCTGTGTTTTTATGCAAAACGCCGGTTTTGGCAGCTTTATCAATGCGGCTGAAAGCAGCACTCATAGCCGCCTGGATTTCCTGCAGAGTTTCTTGCTGCGGGTTGGCAGCGTAGGCAGCCGAGAGAGAGATCACTTTCTTCATCAGAGCGCGCACCATTGCTTTGGTGGCTTTGTTGCGCAGCCGATTCCGCTCTGCGATCTGAACGCGCTTGATGGCAGATTTGATGCGTGGCATGGTTGAAAGGGAAGTTCCGGCAAAGATTCAGCATACCATCAGAGCCGGGGGCTCCACCAGTTCCTATTGTTCTCCGATGGGATCCCCATGTTTCAAGATTGCAGCCTGCAGATCCGCTTCAACCCACCTGCTCTTTTCTATGGGGTTGCCGCTTGCGATTTGGATCAGGATGGGGCTTTTGAGCTGTTTGTGTGCGGGTTCCGCGGCTCGAATCGGGTCTTGAAGTGGGATGGGCAAGCCCTGGTGGATCAAGCAGACGACACGCTGGCTGATGCAGGGCGCATGGCGATTGGGGTGGCTGCCGCCGACTTTGACGGGGACGGGCAAGAGGAACTCTACGTTCTGAATACCGATACCTTCGGGGGGCGCAAGCGCTTTGGGGATCGCCTGTTCGACTGGCAGGGATCTGCCTGGGTGGATCTGTTCTCTCTGCCGCAAAACCAAGACGCCCTCAACTTGACGGCAGGTCGCTCTGTAGCCTGTGTGGATCGTCTCGGTCAGGGGCGCTATGGATTTTTCGTGGCCAACTACGGCGGCCCCATGCGCCTGTACGAGCTAGGCCCCAACCAAATGATTGCCGATGTAGCGCCGGAAGCGGGATTGAATCGGGTGACGGGTGGGCGGGGTCTGGTGGCCTTGCCCTTGGTCTCGCAGCGGATGGACATTTTTGCCGTCAACGAGCAGGGTCCCAACTTTCTGTTTCGCAACCGGGGGGATGGCACCTTTGAAGAGGTTGCCGCTGAGGTGGGCCTGGCGGATCCCGACGAGCATGGACGCGGTGTGGCGGCGGTGGATCTGGATGGGGATGGACGGCTGGATTTGCTTTACGGCAACTGGGAAGGCCCCCATCGCCTCTGGATCCAGACCCCCAGCGGTTTTTTTAAGGATGTAGCCCCCCCGGAGTTGGCTAGGCCCTCCCGCATTCGCACAGTCATTGCTGCCGACTTCGACAACGACGGTTACCCAGAGCTGTTTTTCAACAACATCGGCGAGCCCAACCGCCTGTTTGCTTGGCGCTCTGGCTGTTGGCAAGCCATTGACATTGGAGATGCTGCCGAGCCGCAGGGATTGGGGACAGGAGCAGCGGTGGCCGATGTGGATGGGGATGGTCGTCTGGAATTGCTGATTGCTCATGGGGAGTCCGGCGCACAGCCTCTGAGCTTCTATCGCCCAGCGGCCAATGCCAACAACTGGCTGAGAGTTCTGCCCCTCACCCGCCAGGGATCCCCGGCCCGCGGTGCCCTGGTAAGGCTGCTCACCTCCACCCGCACCCAAGTCCGGGCCATCGACGCAGGCAGCGGCTACCTCTGTCAGATGGAACCGGTGGCCCACTTTGGCCTGGGATCCGAAACGGTGGTCAAAGAAATCCAGATCCAGTGGCCGGATGGGAAACAGTGGCAGGTAGCCCACCCACCGGTCAACCAGCTTTTGCAGATTCCCTATCCCCACTAGCCACCAATCTGAGACATGGTGCGCCGGTAGGATCCCTGGCTGCCGGTGTCCCGCCCTTTGAAGTTGATATCCGGCTTGATGTCCAGCAATTCCCGCACCTGCTGCCTTAGCCTTTCGGCAGGGATCCCAGCTCGCAGCGGATCCCGCAGGTTGATTTGGCCGGATTCATTGAGCAGGCAAGGGCGCAGCCAACCGTCGCTGGACAGCCGCATGCGGTTGCATCGATCGCAAAAGCACTCGGACATCTGGCTGATAAAGCCCAAGGTGCCTTTTGCCCCCGGGATGCGGAACACATCTGCTGGCCCATTGCCGGCCACAAACCCAGGTTCCAGGCCAAAGCGAGCGCGAATTCGCTGTCGCAGCACCTCAGACTCTACCCAGCCAGTCTGCTGGAAGAGGGCAGCATTGCCGATGGGCATAAACTCGATGAAGCGCACATGCCATTGCCGCTCCAGGGTAAGGGCAGCCAGCTCTTCCACTTCCGATTCGTTGAGCCCAGGGATCACCACCACATTCAACTTGAGGGGATCAAACCCCACTTGGTGAGCAACTTGGATCCCGGCCCAGACCTGCTGCCAGCGATCCCGTCCTGTGATCAGCCGAAAGGTCTCGGGGTTGAGGGAATCAAAGCTGATGTTGATGCGGCGCAGCCCCGCTTCATAGAGGAGTTGGGCCTTTTGGCTGAGGTTGAAGCCGTTGGTGGTGAGGGCCACATCTCTCACCCCAGGCAGGCTGCATAGAGCCCGGATGAGGTGCTCCAGCCCCGGCCTCAGCAGGGGTTCGCCACCAGTGAGGCGAAAGCAATCGATCCCCAAAGGCAAAAACACCTCTCGAACCAGCGTAAGGATTTCTTCATCGGTCAAGCGCTCTGGGGCTTGCAGCCAGGCCAACTCTGCCTCGTCAGGCATGCAGTACTGGCAGCGGAAATTGCAGCGATCAATCAAGCTGATGCGCAGATAGTTGACGGTCGGCATGGCAAGCTAGGCCAGAAAAAGATGGGGTACCCCTCCTCCCAGCGTCCTGAACACCGCTGAGGATCCTTCCCCTTGCTTTCTGGAAACCCCTCCAGAGTCTCCATCCGCGAAGGCAGCGGGAACTGTCTCGAGGCTTTCAACTGGCAGGGCACGTACTCAAGAAATCCAGATCCAGTGGCCAGACAGGAAGCAGTTGGAGATGGCCCACCCGCCAGTCAACCAGCCTCTGCGGATTCCTATCTTAGCCAGCTCCCTTGAGAGGGTCTTTACGCTGGCTCAAGTACTGAGATATGCAACCTTCGAGCTGATAAAGGTAGGCAGCCCAGACCAACCAAAGGAACCCCACCAGTTTGGTGGCTGAGCGCCTTGGCAGATCTTCCAGCTCAGCGAAGAAAGGAAGCAGGCAGACTGTCGTCATAGCCAAGCTGGCCCCGGCCAATCCTACCGCCACAATCCCTTCCCTCCAGCTTCTCAGGGTGGGGTGACGTTTGTCCTCAGGGCCTTTGAGCCAATGATGGACGTGGGCAACAAGGCCCGCCATAACACCCAACGTCAGGGCAAAGGCCACCCCTAGAAGTATCTTGTTCTCGAAAATAGCGCTGGCTACTGTTCCCCAGAATAGGAGCATCCTCCCCACCACTGCCACAAAAGCCAGTAAGGCCAACAGAGCAAAGGCCCTCAGCCAAGCAAATGGGCTAGGTAGCCAGCCAGGCCAATGCATAGAGCCCTCCCGGAAAGTGAGTCGCCCACCTTTCCTCCCTTTCATCTTGCCCCAGGTTGTGTTCTGAGCTGGCAAGGCTTGATCTCTTGATCCTTGATCTACTCTGCAGAGCTAGGGATCCCTGCCCATTCCGGCTGAACAGGCCGCTGCCAGCGTTCCCACCACGCCGAGGAAGATTCTGCCGGGCTGCTGTCGTGGTTGCTGTTGGCGGGGCTCTCTGGGGATAGGGCCTGCTGCGTTAGCCAACTGAGGGGGGCGGGGATCAGGCAACTGGGGTGGAGAGGGCGCAGATCGCGGTAGTGGCTGCTGCGAATGGCCAGGATCTCCTGCTGAATGATGTCTGGGGGTTCTCCCAACTCCAGCAACACATGGCTGCACAGCCCCAGGCTGGCCTCAAATTCGGGATGGACGACTTCTCTGGCCCCCAACTGATAGAGCTGTTCAATGTCTTCCTTGTCGGTAGCTCGCACCACCACATCCAATTGCGGCGCCAACTCCAGAGCTCGTTTCAGGCAGAGGCGGATGCTCATGCGATCCGGCAGGGCAATGACCAGGGCGCGGGCCTGGGGCAAGCATGCTTTCTCCAGCACCAAGGGGCTGGCCGCATTTCCGTATAGGTAAGGGATCCCACGGGAACGCAGGTGTTGGATCACCCGTTCTGACTGATCGATAACCAAGAGGGGGTGACGACGGGCTTCGAGAAGGCGCACAATGTCTTGCCCCACCTGCCCGTAGCCGCACACCACCACATGCCCCTGTTGAGGAGCATCAGGAGCCAGAGCACGAGGCCGCTCGCCCGATTCCAACCAGCGGGCCAAGAAGGGGATCCCGTGTAGCCCGGAAAACAGTCGCGGAGCGCCCCTGAGCAGAAAGGGGGTGAGCAGGAGGGTAACGGCTGTAGTGCTGACAATCAACAAATAGATCTGCCGCGACACCAACCCCAATGCCTGCCCCTCGCTGGCCAGCACAAAGGAAAATTCGCCGATTTGCGATAGGCCCAGCCCCACCACCACCGCTGCCGGCAGAGCATAACCAAACAGCCGCGCCAAGGGGGCCACGATGCAAAACTTGCCCACCATCACCAGCCCCACCAGCCCCAGGATCAGCAACAGATGGCTGAGGATAAAGCTGGGATCGATGAGCATGCCAATGGCGGCAAAAAAGAGAGCGGCAAACACATCCCGCAAAGGCTCCACATAGTCCAGGGTTTGGTCGGCGTATTCCACCTCCGAGATCATCAGCCCGGCAATGAAGGCCCCAATCTCGCTGGAAATGCCCAGCCGCTCCGTCAACAGGGCAATTCCCACGCAGAGGCTGATTACCCCCAGCAAAAACACCTCTTTGCTCTCCTGCTGAGCCAGCAGACGCAGGAAACCGGGAACCAGCCAAATCCCGCCCACCACTGCCCCCAGCCCCACCAGGCCGATTTCTGCCAAGGCCCTGGCCAGGGATCCCGCCAGCTCCGGCAAGGGACAATCCAAAGCCGGCAACACCGCCAGCATCAGCCCCACCGCCAAATCCTGCACAATCAGGATCCCCAACATGGCCTGGGCTTGGGGAGTATCCATTTGGTTGGTCTCGGTGAGACTTTTCAACACCACGGCAGTCGAAGACAAGGAGAGCACGGCCCCCAAAAAGATCCCTTGCACCGGCGTCAACCAGCCGCTGACCACGGCCAGCACCGCCGTAATCAAAATCGTCAGGCCAATTTGCAAAATGCCGCCGCCAATGGCGATCCCGCGTACCTTGCGCAGTTCTTTCAGGGAAAACTCCACCCCCAAGGTGAACAGCAAAAAGGTCACCCCAAATTGGGCCAAGGTTTCCACCTGAACCAACTCTTTGATCCACCCCAGCCCGGTGGGCCCCACCAAGATCCCGGCCAGTAAGTAGCCCAGCAACACGGGCTGCCTCAGCAGTGAGGCCAAAAATCCACCCGCTGCTGCTGCCGCCAATACCGTCACAATGTCCAAAATCAGACGAAAGTCTTCCTGCACAGGGCACCCACCAAGGAGTGTGAACTTTTGTAGCCAATCCTGAGGATTCTTCCACGATAATGCTTCCTCTGGCATCTCGGACAGGGCGGAGAACTCGGCTCCAAGCCCTGCATCCCGCTTCCCCCAGGGATCCCGGCTGACTTAGCCCGGATTCAGAGGAAACTGGCCGCAAACTCGGTGGAAATTTTTGTTAAAAGTTGCTGACAACACCCCAAAACCGTAGCTTATAATACAGAATGTAGATAGAAATCGTTCATCCTCTCGCGTGCTGGGCGGCTCATCATAGTAGAGCGACATCGCAGCCAGAGGACGGAAGTAGGGAGAGATCCCGAAGGAACGCGCCTCAACTCTTCTGGTAACCGTGGGGCTTCTCTTGGGAGAAGGCGAACGGATGAAAACTCAACTCATTTGGAGGCGAAGATCATGGAACTCTTTTACCGTGGCGTCGATTACACCCCCTCTTCTGCAACAGCGGCGGTTTCTCCCGGCAAAGTGGGGGGTCGTTACCGGGGGCTGGACTGGCGGTTCCGCCACCTGACCAAGCCGGTGGTTTTGCCCACCAACCTTGACCTGCTCTATCGAGGTGTGGCCTATCATTCCAAGGCTGCCGAAGCGTCAGTTCAACCCGTTCAGACGGCAGAGGCTTCTACCGCCGTGGCTGCTGGCCGTTCTCATGTCTTGGATGACCTGTCTCGCCGCTTGATGATGAGTCACCAACGGTTGATTCGGATTCGTCAGCAATCCATGTTGATCCGCGGTACAGAGCAGATTGGTCTGCATGTCAACGTGCGCAACTTCTGGAACCGCATCCAAGGAAAAGTGCATCCCACCTTCCGGCTCACCTATGACCGCAGCCGTGTTAGCATGAGTTAATCTGTCTGTAACTGTTGATACTCTGGCCTGAGCTCAAAGAGAAGGGATCCCAAGGAAGGGATCCCTTTTTTGTTGTTGGGTCGAGCTTCATCGGGTCGATGGGGGGCACAGGACGCTTCAACGCTGGCGGGGGGTGCCGTTGAACAGCGGTAGCCAAGTTGCCCAAGGGATCCACAATTGGGAGCTGCCATTTTCTCAGAAAAAACGGGATCCCATCAGGGATCCCGCTGCAGAATCGGCTACAACGCTTAGGCGTCGAAGTAAAGGGCGAACTCGTAGGGGTGAGGCCGCAGGTTGATGGGGTTGATCTCGTTGTCGATCTTGTACTCGATGTAGGTTTGGATCAGATCCTCAGTGAAAACACCGCCCTCCAGCAAGAAGGCATGATCCTTCTGCAGGTTTTCCAGGGCATCCAGCAGGGATCCAGGTGTGGAAGGGATCTTGGCCAACTCTTCTGGCTCCAGATCGTAGATATCCTTATCCAGGGGCTCGCCGGGGTGGATCTTATTCTTGATCCCGTCCAGACCTGCCATCAACATGGCCGAGAAAGCAAGGTAGGGATTGCAGGTGGCATCCGGGCAGCGAAACTCTAGACGCTTCGCTTTCGGATTTTTGCCGGTCACGGGAATGCGAATGGCAGCGGAACGGTTGCCCTGGGAGTAAGCCAGGTTCACCGGTGCCTCAAAGCCAGGCACCAAGCGCTTGTAGGAGTTGGTGGTGGGGTTGGTGAAGGCCAGGATCGCCGGGGCATGCTTGAGCAGGCCACCGATGTAGTAAAGAGCCGTCTCGCTCAGGTTGGCATAGGTGCCTTCGCTGTAGAACAGGGGCTGGCCATCCTTCCAGAGGGACTGGTGGGTGTGCATGCCAGTGCCGTTGTCGTTAAACAGGGGCTTGGGCATGAAGGTGACGGTTTTGCCGTGCTTGCGGGCCACGTTCCGGATCACGTATTTGTAAACCATCATGTAGTCGGCAGCCGTGATCAGATCGGCGAAGCGATAGCCCAACTCCCCTTGCCCGCCGGTAGCCACCTCGTGGTGATGCTTCTCGATAGGCACCCCCAACTTGCCCATGGTCAGCAGCATCTCGGTACGGATGTCTTGATGGGCATCGGTGGGCGGGGCCGGGAAATAGCCCTCTTTGTAGCGAGGCTTGTAGCCCAGGTTGCCACCTTTCTCCTCGCGGCCCGAGTTCCAGCGACCTTCAATGGAATCCACAAAGTAGTAGGCCGAGTTTTGGGTTTGGTCAAAACGAACATCCTCAAAGATGAAAAACTCCGCCTCCGGCCCAAAGTAAGCAGTGTCGGCAATGCCCGTCGATTGCAGATAGGCAACAGCACGGGCGGCAAGGCTGCGGGGACAGCGGCTATAGGGCTGGCCGGTGCGCGGCTCAACGATGCTGCAAGTGATGCTGAGGGTGGGCACCTCCAGAAAGGGATCAATCCAAGCCGTTTTGGGATCCGGCACCATGTACATGTCAGACTCGTTGATCGCTTTCCAGCCCCGGATACTGGATCCGTCAAAGGGAAGCCCCTCGGTGAAGGTCTCTTCTTTGATCATCGAGGTGTGGAAGGAAACATGCTGCCAGGTGCCAAAGATATCCACAAACTTGAGATCCACTATCTGGACGTTGTTGTCCTGGATCATCTGAAGCACTTCTTGGGGCGTGGATGCCATTACTCTCTCCTGATTGGGTTGCGGTTAAGACTGGGGGAAGTGTAGCTGAAACAAATGGGATCCCAGCAGGTGATCCCCACGCTTCGACCCAGACAGGCCAAAAACGCTCACTCATCCTAGAAAGGTCAACACGGGCATTTTGTAGTTTCTGATACAAAACTGCTTCGAGCCTGGCCTTCTGACCCACTTGCTGGCCATCTCAGACACTCTTTTTCCAATCATCCGAGTTGATCCTCTTTCCCTGTTGGCTTTGGTCAATCCAGATGGGATGTTGGGGATCCAGAACTTGGGCAATACCAGAAACAAGCCAGTCAGCACCTTGCCAACCCCTGGGCAGAGATGACCAACATCGGATCGGCAGAACAAAGCCCCAGTTACTCAAAGCAAGCGAAAATAAGACCAGCAGGCCCCGACCTCGCCCAGGTTGCCAAAGGGTGTTAAGCTAAAGCGTAGTCGTTATGAGTTTGGTTTCTATTCCTGCTACAGAAGGAGAGAGATGGGATGACAGAGCAAAGTCGAGTTGAGAATGTGGTGATCATCGGCTCCGGCCCTGCCGGGTTTACAGCAGCCATTTATGCTGGGCGTGCCAACCTGAAGCCGGTCGTGTTTGAGGGGTTCCAAGCGGGCGGGATCCCAGGCGGGCAACTGATGACCACCACTGAGGTGGAGAACTTTCCGGGCTTCCCCGAAGGCATCACCGGCCCCCAACTGATGAAGAACATGCGGGCTCAAGCGCAGCGCTGGGGGGCGGAACTCTATACCGAAGATGTCACCTTCGTCGATTTAAGTCAGCGGCCTTTTGTCGTCCGTTCTGACGAGCGGGAATTGCGCACCCACAGCCTGATTGTCGCCACTGGGGCCACGGCCAAGCGCCTACACCTGCCGGGAGAGGAGACCTACTGGAACCGAGGCATGTCGGCCTGTGCAATTTGCGATGGGGCCATGCCCATGTTCAGGGGGGTGGAATTGGTGGTGATCGGCGGTGGCGATACTGCCTGTGAGGAAGCCACCTACCTGACCAAGTTTGGATCCCATGTGCATATGCTGGTGCGGAGTAACAAAATGCGGGCCAGCAAAGCCATGCAAGATCGTGTCCTCAACCATCCCAAGATTACCGTCCACTGGCACAGCGAAGCGGTGGAAGTGGTGGGGGATGGTCTGCGTCTGACCGGAGTGAAAGTGCGCAACAACCAAACCGGCGAAATCCGCGAGATGCCAGTAGGTGGCCTATTTTATGCCATTGGCCATAAGCCCAACACCGACCTGTTCAAAGGGCAACTGGAACTGGATGAAGTCGGCTACATCGTTACTCGACCGGGCTCTGTAGCCACCAGTGTGGAAGGGGTCTTTGCCGCCGGAGATGTGCAGGATCACGAATTTCGTCAGGCAATCACCGCCGCCGGTACCGGCTGTATGGCAGCAATGTTGGCGGAGCGTTGGCTCTCCGAACACAGCTTGGCCCAAGAGCATCACGTCCTTGCCCAAAGCCATCCTGAACCCAGCCCTGCCGCTGCTGCTGAGGCAGAGTCTGCCGGAGATCCTGCTGTTGAGGAGGCCAGCTTTGAGGAGAATGGACAGGATGACTTGGACTTCAGCAAAACTTGCCATGAAGGGAGCTATGCTCTGCGGCGGCTCTATCACGAAAGCGACCGCCTGCTCATGGTCAAATACACCGCCCCCACCTGTGGCCCCTGTCATGCCCTCAAGCCGATCTTGAACAAGATCATCGATGAGTTCTCGGACAAGCTGCACGTGGTGGAGATCGACATTGAGAAAGATCCGGAGATTGCAGAGGCAGGGGGGGTGACGGGCACCCCAACGGTGCAATTCTTCAAAAACAAGGCCCTGGTGGCCCAGTTGGTCGGCGTTAAGCCCAAGTCCCAATATCGAGAGGTGATCCAGGCAAATTTGTGTTAGAGCCGTTTTAGAACATTTACGTTCTTATAAGGTGTTGATTGAATCGGGCAGTATATCAAAAGTCCTAGTCTTTGGCAGGGAACCCATAGGGCATTAGGGTGGAGATCAAAACATTCCTCCTCTAGGAACCACGACCTCTGGCAGGTGAACCTTGCCAATGATTACCCAGAAGAAATCGAAGTGCCATCTTCCCCCTTAACGGTTCAGCGATGAGCTTTCCTCTCAGTCATCTGTTGCAGCGAGGTCGGCAGCATCTTGCCCCTTGCCTAGGGCAAATCTTGTTGCCCAGTTTGGCCTTGACGGTGCTGCAGATCTTCATCATCTCCCTCTGGAGTGGAGAGAGTGATTACGTTTCCATCTTCAAGGGCCTAACTCAGTGGGATAGCCATTGGTATCTCGGCATTGTGCAGCGGGGGTACCAGTTTGTGGGCTTTGATAAGATTGCCTATGAGCAAAGCAACGTGGCTTTTTTCCCCGGCTATCCCCTGGCAGTGGCCGGAGTCAGCCGCCTTTTGAGAGTTGACCCTGAACTGGGGCTTTACCTAACTGCTCAGCTCTTTTGCTGGCTGATGTGGGTTTACCTTTTCTTGTTCTACCGCAGGTGGCAAATTCCCCTGCTCTGGCAAATTTTGGCGAGCTTGATTATTTTCATCTATCCCACCAGCTTCTATCTGTGCGTAGGCTACAGCGAATCTTTGTTTATAGCCAGCCTGTTGGGCTTCTTCTACTGGTCAGTTTGTTTGGACTCTCGCTGGCGGATGCTCTTGGCTGGGATCCACGGCCTGGTTATGAGTGCTACCCGTATTGTGGGTTTGCCGGTGGCGTTGATTCCTCTTCTCAATCTTTGGCAGGGATCCCGAGACCGCCGCTGGCTTTGGGTGCTGGCAACAGTGGGCCTGGCTTTTCTGGGGGGGCTGGGCTTTTTTCTCTATTGTCAACTCCGCTTTGGTCGCTGGGATCTCTACATGGAAATGCAGTCCTACTTTGGTTCTAGCTCTCCCAATTACCTGACCATTTTTCAAGCTCAAACTTATGCCCCTTTCTTTTCCCTGGGCTATTGGCAGTCCCTATTCTCTTTTTCTGCTGCTTTGAGAGATGGAAGATGGGGAATTTCTGTCAGTCAACTGTTTGTTCCTCTCACCTTGGGATCCCTACTGGTTACAGGCTTGATGGATGCGGCAGGAGTTATGGAGGGTAAAAGCCGGTGTTGGCGGGAGCGGTTGGGATTTCATCTGGCCGCCTGGATCCTGTTCTACATCGCTGCGGCTGCCATGAGTTCCCTGGGCCAGCGAAGCATGAGCCGCTATTGCCTGCCGGTTCACATCGTGCAGGTGCTGGCGTTGGTGCATTGGGCCAAACACACCGATTTCAGCTTCATCTCCCAACGGATGCGGCCCTATCTTGGTGTTGCTCTAAAGCTGGGATATGGGCTGCTGGCTTTCATTTTTTTTGCCCTAAACCAAATCCTCACTTGGCGCCACGCCCAACATCTTTGGGTGGCTTGAAGCGGCTTGGCTAGAGATAGGATGTGAGGGATCCCAACTTCTCACCGGCTGAGAGCTGTGGCGTTTTCTTCTCCTCGCAGGTTTCCCCATCGAAAATCAGCCCCGCGTGTCGCTCAGACCCTTGAGCCCACCAAAATTTACCCCTGCCCGTGCTGCCACCAAGGTCAGTTACGCCTGATCACCCTAACCGAAGCCTTCGGGTGTAGCCGTTGCCAGCATATTTTTGCCATCACCCCCGACCGCCTGTACATCGAGCAACTGGCCGTTTCCTATCCCTACCGCAAAATGTGGTTCTGGAACGGCTACCAATGGGTGTTGCGGCGGGAAAGTACCCTACAGGGATCCGCACTCTTGGGCCTCACCCTCAGCTTGGGCATTGTCTTGGTGGTTGGGTTCATCGGCGCAGTGCTCTTCCCGAACCAAACCCAGTTGCTCAGTTGGTTCATGATTCTCGGCTTGTTGTTGACGCTGTTGATGGTAACGGCGATCCTGATGCTGCGGCGGCCCTGAGACTTGCGAGATCTGCTCCGGCAACCGGTTTCTAGAGTCAGCAGCCCTGGCACTTGTGGATTCAACCATTTCTTGTTAGCAGTGTTAGCAGTGGTCTGGACAACGCAGCGGGTCTGTCTCTAATGGGCTAGGCGGGAGAAGTTCAAGTGACAGATTTCAGTTCAGACTTTGACTTAGGTACCACTCTGCGACAGGTACGCCGTTTGCTACCGCAGATGCAGCGGTTGAGCAGCCAAACCAAGCGCCAGGCCCTGCTGGCTCTCTCGCGGTGTTTGCTGGAGCGCTCCGATCTGCTCCTGGAAGCCAACACCCTTGACCTGGAAAGTTGCCGCGAGCAAACTGTACCGGAGTGGATCCTCAACGGCCTGAAGCTCACCCCTGAGCGCCTACAGCGATCCGCTCAGTTGCTAACTCTTCTGGCCCAGCAGCCGGATCCCATTGGCAAGCTGGAGAAGGGGTACCGCCAGGAGAACGGCCTGTTTATTGGTCGCTACCGCGTCCCGTTGGGGTTGATCGCTCTGGTCTATGAAATCTACCCCGAGTTTGCCATAAACGGCATTGGCATGTGCTTAAAAGCGGGAAACGGCGTGATTTCGGCCAGCAGCGGTCCCATCCAGAAAACCCACCAGGCCATGGTCCACCTCTTGGCAGAGACGGCTTACGAGCACGGGATCCCGGAAGGAGCCATTCAAACCTTGCCCGCCCAAGACCAAACGGCAGATCCCCAAGCAGATTCCCCACTGTTGCCGTTGCTACAGCAAACCCGCTACCTCGACCTGGTGATTCCCTGCGGTCGCCCCGGCTGGGTGGAGTTCCTGTTGCAGGCCAGCAAAGTGCCGACTCTGGCCACCCATCTGGGCTACGGCCACATCTACCTGGATCGCACGGCCCCTTGGTCCTTGGTCAAGTCGGTTTTGTTGGACCCCCTGGCTCAGTACGGCTCAGAAGGGATCCCTATCTATCAGCCCCTCACCCTTTGGCTGCTGATCCACACCGATTGGGCCGCCAACCATCTGACCGCCTTGGTGGAGGACTTGCTGGGTCACGGGATCGCTGTACAGGCAGCAGCCCCCATCCTAGAGCAGTTCCCGCAGCTCCAGCCGCTTGGGGAAGGCTTTGACTCGACAGAACGACCTCATCTGCGCCTGCAGCCCATTGCCGACCTGACAGAGGCGATCGCCTGGATCAACAAAAATGGTTGCCGTCAATCGGAGACGATCCTCACCGATAGCCAATCGGCGGCCCAACGCTTTCTCCAAGAAGTGGATGCCGCCCTGATCCACATCAACACTTCCCCCCTCTCAGCAGGTCGGGGAGCCGGGCTCCCCACGTTGGGAGCGTTTCGCGACCTGTCTTTGGGCATTTCTACCCAGCGGCTACACGTGCGCGGGCCTATCGACGTGGAAGCCTTGACAACGGTGAAGGTGGTGGCTCAGGGTGACCTGTAGAGCTGGAAGGTTGGTCGGCCCGCCTAAGAACCCAAGAGCTGCGATGAGGCTGGAGAATAATAAGAATAGTAAAGAGAGATAGATCGACGTCAGCTCACCATCCAACCGAGCCCAAAGGGAGGACTTTTTTGGGGATCGACCTTCGCAGTTACGTGTTTTTGGATCGGCTGCAGCCCCAGTATGCTGCTTATCTGGGCACAGTGGCCTACGGCTTTTTGCCCCTGCCTGGGGACACTTCCCTGTGGATCGAGATCTCTCCCGGCATTGAGATCAACCGCGTCATGGATGTGGCGCTTAAGGCCACTTCCGTTAGGCCGGGGCTGCAGGTGGTGGAGCGTCTCTACGGTCTTTTGGAAGTACACTCCAGCAACCAAGGGGATACCCGCACGGCTGGCCGTGCCATTTTGGCTGCCTTGGGGGTGAGTGAACAGGAGCGCCTCAAGCCGCGCATCATCTCCAGCCAGATTATCCGCAACATTGATCCCCACCAAACCCAGTTGATTAACCGTTCCCGCCGCGGCCAAATGCTCTTGGCCGGCCAAACCCTCTACATCCTGGAGGTGCAGCCGGCAGGCTATGCCCCCCTAGCTGCCAACGAGGCAGAAAAATCGGCTCAGATCAACATCCTAGAAGTGATGCCTTTCGGTAGCTTTGGCCGCGTGTACTTGGGAGGGGAAGAGCGAGATATTCTAGCCGCCTGCCGCGCTGCTGAAGCCGTTTTGGCGGGGGTTTCCGGTCGGGAGCCGCTCTTGTTGCCCGAGGAGGTGTAGCCAATGGCAGACTCCGATCCCAAACCCAGATTGCCCCTGTCGCAACGCTGGGATCCCTCTTCAGCCGAGCAGGTGAGGCTGTTGACAGAGCTGGCCGCTCCCTATCGCAGCCTACGGCGCTTCATCTATCTGGCAGCGGGCTTCTCGGCTACCCTTGGGGCGTTTGTGTTTTTCTTTCGAGCCTTGGCGGGACGAGACTTGAACACCACCTTGCCCAGCTTAGCCTTGCAGTTGGGGATCCTGGCCGGCGCCATCGGTCTGAACAGGCTGGAAAACCGCTCTCACCAGAAGCTGATCAGACAGGTGAAGCAACGCTTGGGCATGCAACAAGACTCCCAAGGGCCCCAACAGTCGGCGGACGGTTAGCCCACTTGTTCTCCGCAGCCCCTTTCTCAATCCAGATCAAAGTCATCCTCATCATCCTCATGAGCACTGCGCAGATAGCGGCGCTGCGTTTGGCGAGCGGGATCCCCTTGTGACCACTTTTGGACAATTTGGACACCCAGAAAGGTTAGCAAGGCCCCCAAAGCCACAAAGGTGAGAAGTGGGATCGCCAAGATCACCACTGCCCCCAGGACGTAGATGGCCACCTTGGGCAGAGAGGGATCCACCCCCCAGCGGCGGCTGCGCACCCAGTCGGTGAGCTGCTGATCCCATTGGCGCAGGCGAGGCTTGTTTTCCTCGAAGATCTCCAACAAAATCGGCCCCAGACGACGCAGATTGCCCTGAGTTTGCCTTCGCCAATCCTGCACCGAACGCCCCATGTTTAGGATTCCTATGTCCTGTAGGCTGATCCTAGCCCAACCCTGGCAGCCTTCCCATCGACTCAGAGGATGGCCACTGGATGTAAATTTGTTTGAACATTTGGATCGGAGATTTTGGAAGCCTCCCAGGACTACAGTACACTGAGGGCACTTGCGCAGCGATGTTGCTGCCATGCCGATTCGGTAAATCTTTTTTTAACTTCTCAACCTGCTCGACTGGAGAACGCTAATGGCTCACTCGGTCAAGATCTACGACACCTGCATCGGCTGCACTCAGTGTGTGCGGGCTTGTCCCACCGACGTGTTGGAGATGGTGCCCTGGAAGGGAAAAAACAAAGCTGGGATGATTGCCGCTGCCCCCCGCACCGAAGACTGTGTTGGCTGCAAACGCTGTGAAACCGCTTGCCCCACCGACTTCCTGAGCATCCGGGTCTACCTTGGCCCCGAAACCACCCGCAGCATGGGCTTGGCCTACTGAGTTGCTGAGGGTTGGTTGCATCCTGATTTGCAATTGCCCACAAATTCTCGGCAAAACAGTCCAGTTCATAGGTATTGAGTTCATTGAGGTTGGGGAGACGTATAGCTCAACAGAACTCAGGACTTCGTTCTGCTAGCACGGATGGGGTTGTGCCTCAAGGGACTGTGTAGAGGCCCTTTGACGGCGCTGTTGTGAGTCTGTTTCTGGGCTACGTAAGAACCCCCCGACTTTGGTCGGCGGGAGTGTTGAGAGTTCTACCCTTCCCCGCTCTTGGAAATTTGGAGGTGTGGCAGGTCTCAAGCTCTTGGATGACTGTAGAGGGGGGATCCACCCCCTTTTTCCTTTGGGTCTACAGATAGAGGCGGTGCTGACGGATATAGTGCTCCACGGCAGGGGGCACCAGGTAGCGGATAGACCCTCCCTTCTGGATTTGCTGCCGCAGGTAGGTGGAAGAGAGCGTCAGGGTAGGGGCTTCTAGGATTTGGGCTTGAATGGGCAACTTTTCAGCTACCGCCTGCAACACCTGGGCAGCATCGCCGGCATCCACCCGTGGGGCAACTATCCAACGGCAGAGACGGGCCAGTTCTTCCGCTTGATACCACTGGGGCAGATCCCGCAGGGCATCTACGCCGATAATCCAGTACCACTGGGTATTGGGTTGCTCCTGGATAAGGGTGCGCAGGGTCTCGATGGTGTAGGAGCGCCCCGGACGGTGGATCTCCAGCTCTGAGCAGGCAAAGCGCTCGTGGTCGGCAATGGCCAGCTTGACCATAGCCAAGCGGTCGGCTTTGCTGGCACCAGGGGCCAGAGGCTTGTGGGGGGGATCCCCTGCCGGCATCCATAGCACTTGATCCAGGTCAAATTGCCAAAGGGCTTGTTCTGCCATGATCAAATGGCCATGGTGCACAGGGTTGAAGGTTCCACCCAAAATGGCAATGCGGCGGTGCTTCATGGCTGCTGGCTCAGATAGGTAATGGCCTCCCGCAGCCAGTCTTCCGTGGGGCGGGGGTGGGTGGGCAGAGCTTGCAGGGCAGCCTGAATTTCCTGAGCGCTGTAGCCCAGGGCTAGCAAGGCCATTTCCACTTCTTCCCGGATGGGCAGAGGCGGCCCCCCGGCCAAGGGTTGATCCGCAACCCCCATCCCCTGTCGCCAGTGGGCCAGCTTGGTTTTCAGCTCCAAGGTCAGCCGTTGGGCTGTTTTATGACCTACCCCCGGCGTGAGGGAGAGCAGGCGCACGTTTTCGGTCACCACCGCCTGAATCAGCTCTGGCAGGCCGAAGGTATTCAGCAGGGCCAAGCCCAAAGTCGGCCCCACCCCTGAGACTTTGATGAGTTCCACAAACAAATCGCGCTCGGCTGGCGAGCCAAACCCATACAGCACCAGCTCGGTCTCTCGCACCACCAGATGGGTGAACACCCGGACGGGCTCCCCCACTGCGGGCAGTTGCTTGAGAAAACGTCCTGGGGCCTTGATGCGATAGCCGATCCCTTGCACCTCAACGGTGAGGCTACTGCGCTCTCCCCATTCGATGGCGACAAGGTGGCCGCTTAAAAACGCAATCATGCTGCGAGTTTAATCCGTGTTCGGGATACTCTGCTCGACTAGAGTTCCAAAGTCAGCCCAGCAGAATCTAGGAGAATCTAGAATAAGATAAGATTACAAGCGACCCTTATGGCTTCGACATCGGTATCGGCCACTCCCATTTCGGCGCGGTGGATCTGGCGGGGGCAGTCGGTTCATTACGTCAAACAGGGTGAGCAGGGGCAGCCTCTGCTTCTGGTACACGGCTTTGGGGCTTCGACCGACCACTGGCGCAAAAACATTCCCGAATTGGCTCAACATTACCAGGTGTATGCCATCGATTTGCTGGGTTTCGGTCGCTCTGCCAAGCCCAACTGGGACTACCGTACCGAAATCTGGCGGGATCAACTGCGGGACTTTTGCCAACAGGTGATCCGTCGGCCCGTGGTAGGGGTCGGCAACTCCCTGGGTGGCTACGTGGTGCTCAGTTTTGCGGCGGAGTGGCCGGAGTGGGTGCGGGGCGTGGTGCTCTTGAATGGGGCAGGTGGGTTTTCCACGCTCAAAGGATCCCCAACCGGGTGGCGGCAATGGATAGGCGGGCTGGTGGGCTGGGGACTACGCCAGCGCTTGGTGTCTTACCTGCTGTTTCAGTATTTGCGGCAGCCGCACGTGATTCGGGCCAAGCTGAAGCAGGTTTACTATGACCCGGCAGCCGTGACCGATCAACTGGTCGAGGACATTCATCGCCCCACCCAAGATCCGGGTGCTGCTGATGTGTTTGTGGCCTTGATGCGAGGCGGTCAGAAGGGACGCTATGTGGATGAGCTGCTGCGCAGCCTGGTGCGCCCGCTGCTGTTGATCTGGGGAGAGCGGGATCCCTGGATGCGGGCGCGGGAACGCTCCAAGCTCTATCGGGCCCACTACCCTCAAGCAGTGGAATACTTCCTGGAGGCCGGCCACTGCCCCCATGATGAGCGTCCAGAACAGGTGAATGCCCTGATTCACCAGTGGATCGAGACAGGGATCCCGGCCACCTCCTCTCCCCCCATTTCCAAAGCTGCCCCTGCATCAGAACTCCATCCCTAGGCGGCCAGTCTAGCTTGGGCTGTCCAACGATTCCCCTTGGGGATCCCCTTCTAAGCCGATGGTGTACTTGGACCATTCTCGATGGGAGCCACTGGCAACAGCTCTGGAGATTTCAAAGTAAAGACTGCTGTGGGGACGGCGGGGTTGGCGCAACAGGGCCATACCGGCTTCGCGGGGGGTGCGGTTCCCTTTTTTCACATTGCAACGCACACAGGCGCTAACCACATTTTCCCAAGTATCTCCGCCGCCACGGGAGCGAGGGATCACGTGATCCAGGGTGAGATCTTCGCCGAAGCAGCCGCAGTACTGACAACGGTGCCCATCCCGGTAGAGGACGTTGCGGCGCGTGAGCGGGATCTCCTTATGGGGAACGTGGACATAGTGGCGCAGGCGAATGACGGTGGGCAAAGGAATGTTGCCGTACACCACTCGGCCATTGTGCTCGATTTGCTCGGCCTTGCCCTTGAGCAAAAGAACGACCGCTCTGCGCCAACTGGTGATGTTGAGCGGCTCGTAGGAGGCATTCAAAACCAAAACCTTGCCCATAGTGCTACGCACCGCTGACGGGATCCCTAACCCAAGCCGGAAGGTGCCAGCCCCCTGAAATTATGCAAAATGTTAACACAGCTTTAGATTCAGCTTAGCAGCGCAGGAGCCCCGCACTGTACCCGTAGGGTCAGGGTCGGCAGGAATGCGCCCTGTTGAAGTATCATAGAGCTATGACCCAAGTCCTGACCGTTTCTTGCAAGCTCGTCGCGGCAGCGTTGCGTAGCAACAACGTGGGTGAACCACCGCATCTCTAAGACCATCGTCTCCAGGGCAAAGGCCACGCACAGTGTCATTGCTTTAGAGGACTTGACAGGGATACGGGAACGCATCAATCAAGCACCTCGCTCTACAACAGAGCGTAGGCAGGCTAACCGTTGGGCGTTTTACCAGCTTCGTAGCTTCATTAGCTACAAGGCCGCGCAAGCAGGAGTGAGAGTGGTGCTGGTGAATCCCAGATACAGTAGTCAAACTTGCCACAAGTGTCTGCACATTCATCCTGACCCTGAACAGTCCTGCCGCAGTGGGAAGAAGTTTACGTGTGGGCACTGTGGATGGGAAGGAGATGCGGATTTGAATGGGGCCAATATGATTGCCATTCGCGCAGCGGCGCGGAGCGCCATACTTGGGGCTGCTGTAAACCAGCCTAGAGGTTAAGCCTACGGCTCGCTTCGCGAACGGGCTTGTTTTGCTCTCTTGCAGAGCATTACAAGCTCAGGGCTACTAAAAGCCCGCACCGTACCGCTTTAGCGGTCGGTGTCGGGTAGTTTACGCAGTAGGAGTCCTGTACTCCAGGAGATGTTCCCGGCTGCTGCCAGAGCGCTACTCTGGAGAGGAGCCGTCGGCAGGGGCGTGTTCAATCCCCGTGGGGTTTCCCAAAGAGGCTAAATTTTTTATTGAGGTGATGAAGCTGGAACTGAAATCTTCAACTCAACAGCAGGATCTGCCCCACAAGAGAAACCCAGGCAAGGGATCCCGCTGGCTGATGGCTCTGACCATCCTGCTGCTCTGTTTGGGATCCCCTAACCGCTGGTTGCACTGGTTTCCGGGAGCGCTGCTGGGCCTAGCCCCACTGTTTGACCTGTGCGAACAACGGCAAGGGCGGGCGCGGTGGCGTTTGGCCTATGGCCTCTGGTTTTGGGTGTGCCTATACGCCTTCTGGGTGGATCCCTTCTCAGTTAAGGTGTTGAGCGCCTGGGAAATCCTGGGGGGTGTGGTGGTGGCTCCCCTGATTCCTCTCTTTTTCACCACCGCTACGCTCCTGAGCTTGGAGCTGAGTCGCCCCCTGCCGGCTTGGGCGCGTCCACTGGGTTTGGCCACAGTCTGGACAGGCTTGGATGGGTTGTTGGGCTTGCTCTGGTGGCCCATCCCTTTCCACTGGGGATCCCTGTTGTTCGACTGGCCCCTCGGGATCCAAGTAGCTGATGTTACAGGGATCTGGGGAGTTACCTTTTTTGCCGTGTTCGTCAATGGGGTTCTTTGGCAGGTGAGCAGGCAGATTTCTAGCCGGTGGCAGGCGGCTGGGGGATCCTTGGGAAACCTTTTGGGTGAGATGCTCAGGAATAGGGATTTCTGGAGTACGCTCGCCTGCGGCCTAGGGTTGACGGGGCTGGTCTTGGCTTATGGAAACGTGCGCCTGGCCTACTTCGATGCCTTGGTCGTTGAAAACAGGGATCCCAGCTTTCGGGTGGGGGCAGTGCAGCAGGTGGCTTGGTTGGAAGCGGATCGCAGTTGGGACTACCGCTTGGAGCGCTACCGGGAGCTGCATCAGCTTTCTGCCCAGGGGGTGGCTGCCGGGGCACAGTTGGTGGTTTGGCCGGAGGGGGCGCTGCGGGCACGACTGCTGAACACCGGCCTGGAACCCTACGTGATGGAGCCGATGCAAGCAATTCTGCCAGCAGAAGGGGCTTTGATTACAGGGGCAACAGAGCCGGATCCCCGCACAGCCCATTTGCCGGAAGAGCAGCAGCGATTTTTTAATACAGCCCTGCTGTTTGACGCCCAGGGCAACTTACTGGATTGGTTTGGCAAGCAGTGGATCTTTCCCTATTTCGAGTCGGGGCGCTATGTGCCCTCGCCGGATGGCTATCGACCTTTGGACGGAGGGGAGCTTTTCGGGCCTTTGGGGGTGATGATCTGTCTGGAGAGCGTGTTGCCTGCGCCCAGCCGAACTTTAACCCGTCGCGGCGCCGAGTCTTTGATTGTGATCTCGGATGATAGCTGGTTTGGCAATAGCCACTGGCCGATGCTGCATGGCAAACTTTCGGTTTTCCGGGCTGTGGAAAATCGGCGTAGTGTGGTGTTTGTCAACAACACAGGCGGCAATTTGGTGGTGGATCCCTCAGGTCGGCTCCAGCAGGTCGGCCCCATCTTTCAGCGGGGGGTGATCACGGGAGAAGTGAAGCGGCGTTCTGAGACAACTTTCTACAATTGCACGGGGGATTGGCTGGCGTGGCTAACATTGGGGCTGTCTTTGGGGCTATGGCGCTGGGGATCCCGAGTGAGGCAAGGATGAGTTAGAATTGATAGGCCCAGTGGTGGGCCTACGGGTTCTCCCATTAGATCCTCAGTTAAAAGCGCTGCTGATGTAGCTCAGTTGGTAGAGCAGCTCACTCGTAATGAGCAGGTCGTCGGTTCGAGTCCGATCATCAGCTTTCTAGAATTGAACACTTTGGAGTTCTTCCCACTTTTGCTTTGGCTCATCGGTTGCCCATGATTGTCGATTTGGTTTGATCGCTACAGCAGCAGTCATTCTTTCAAATTGTCGTCATTTCACGTTGGGGTAAGAGGTCTGGACTATTGAGGAAAAGCCTTCTGACCCCACGTATTATTGCTCCGCAACGCTATTGCCATGCCTACGGCAGGGGAACCGCAACGCTATTGCTATGCCTACGGCACCCTGACGGGAACCGCAACGCTGACGCGAGGACGCGACGACGCGAAGACGCGACCAACGTTTTCGGTGTGGGTGCAGCGTTTTAGTTTGAATCGAAATGCCAATACAGTGAAACAGCTTACAGAGATCAAGATCCTCTCTCCTAATTTTGGAAAGAGGATTGGGTGTGAGGGACAATCTCTTAAACTTACTTAGAACACCTACAGTTGTGGGGGGCACCAAAAGAGATTTCGGGTAGAGACCCCCAAAGAATGGAGAATATCCCTCATCAGACCTGTGCAGTACTTCCAATGCTCAGGATCTGCGCACATGCGGTCGGGATTCAACTCCATCTCATAATGAATAACATTGGGGATCCCGGCAAACTCATCAGAAGACTGAAGGGAAATAATCAGCAACAGAAAAGGCTTGCCCCTACGCTTAGCCGCCAGCTTATCCATCAAGTCAACAACGGCCTCTCGCCGGCAACCTCCTGTGCGCACAAACAAGACTTTATCGGCTTTTTCCAAAACATGCATAAAGCGCTTGGCGCGAGCAGTGTAGCGAGTTCGCATTCGCTCGTAGATGGGATCCATATTCTGAAGTGGATCTTCCCCTTCTTCCACTTCATGGCCAAAGGAGAGGCCCGTCCACTTGCTGTGATAAATTCGCCTATCTTCAGGGCTGTAGTGCAAATATTGCGGATCCCACATGCCTTGAAACTCGTTGTGGATCATATCGGCCACATCGGCCAAATTGCTGGTGCGCGTCAAATCAAAAGGAAAGGCAGGCCCGTCATATTCCAACTTGTAAAGCAGCATTCGCACCGCGCAGCGATCCCCTAACGGTACAATGGCAACGCGATGAACATCCGACAATTTGCAGACGTATTCCAGCAGCATGACCGACCCAGGAGCAGCCTTTACCCGACTTTCGAGGCCGCCTTCCCCAATCATCAGGGTTCGGAAGAGAGCTTCGCGGTGGCTCGGATCTTCGTAAACACCCACCGGCATGGCTTTGAGAGCGGCCCGCACTTCCTTCCACATGGGGTGGATGTTGTACTCGTGATTGCTCTGGTTGATCACGCACAGGCGAGGCATGGGATCAGAAGAGCCTTCTGAGGAGCCACTGAGCTTGAGAAGGATCAACGATCCATCCTCAAAGATCGTTTCTACTGATTCTGAGGAAAAGAACTGGGCTATTGGGGAGAAGACCAGATCGGCATCTGCAGGAATGGAGAGGGGGGTTTGCACCGAACCATCTTCTTGTATGGAAAGGGGATATAAGGTTACATCTCCTGTCCTTTCATCACTTCTGCCAACATACAGACCCGGCTGTAGACATGCTTTTTGAAAAGCGGTTTGCAAAGATTGCCAAGTGGGCGTGATGGCATAAGGATAAGGAGTGATATTCACAATGCGAAATTGGTTTTTGCCTGTTTCCACAGCTACCCAAAAACCGTGCTCATCTGCAAAAATGACCCGTTCCCCAATGGGTTGAGTGAGCTTTTCTCGAGCCAACTTAACTTGGTCGGGATCCAAAAGCGAAAGATCGATGGCCTCAAACATGACCTGATGACCCTTGGAATTGGGGTGAGCTGGGTCAAAAGCAAGGTCTGGTTTCCAGCGGCCCTGTCCATCGTCCAAATGAGGCAGCCAATTGAACACAGGGCATCCCCAACCGAGCATTCTTTGCTGAGTTCCTTGCAAAAGAAGATGCTGTTCCGGGCCGTAGTTTGCATGGGGATAAACCCCTCCCAGAACTGGCAAAGCCCCAATGTCTTGAATTCGCTGAATCAGCCGTTGCAGGCCGTTTTCAAACCGCCTCTGCAGGGCGCGGCGATGCTGGGGCAAGGCGGACGCCAACCCTTCATTTCCCAAAGATAAGGCAACAATAACAACATCAGGACGTTCAGGGATCACCACCTGCTCAAAGCGCGATAGAGTTTGGCTGACATTGGCCCCCAGTTCAGAGAGATTTCGCACTTGATGGCCATAGCGTTCTTGCAGAGCTTTCTGCAACAGCCAAGCCCAACCTCGCAACAGCCAGGCGCTGCACCCCAGGGCAACAGAACTGCCCAAAATAACGACTTTTAGCCCTTGCGAATTTTCAGGTTCGACCTCAGGAATGGGATCGGCAAAATAGCCGTAAGGATAGGCAGGGATCCGGCCAAACTCCCCATCCTCGACAATCAAAACTGCCGGTAAAGGTTCCGGTTCAAGAGGCACCCAGCGATTGACATCGGCAGATTCCCAGATCACTTCCCCACCGGCTTGAACCCGCAGATACCGGTACTCCACTCGAGGAGTTTCTTTTGAACACCCGCTATGGGGCAATAGCGGGCCGGGTATGCCATCTGCTGGGCTCAACGGCAATTCCACCCACCACAGCGGATAATGAGCGGGATCCGTTTGCAGCCAGATGCATCGGCAGGGATCCCAGGAGCCCAATTTTGTGCTGGATCCCACCAGGGCAATTTGCTCGCCCGGCTGGGTGGTGGCGCGAACCTGGAAGCGGTACATAACGTTTTCCTGGCAAAGGATGCAATGGGAAAGTGTGGGGCTGCGCGGGCGGACTGCACTCACTCATCACCCAATCAACAGCTCAGCAGCCGGCTGAGAAAAGCAAGAGCCTGGGATCCGATCCCATCTCTGCCGTTTTATCCAGGAAAAAGAGAAATTCTTAAATCTGGAAAGGAAAGATCTTTAACACCCAAAAATCCAGTTCAACTGGGCTAATCAGGTTCTAGTAAGGTTCTGAATAAAACTCAGTCAAGCTTTGGCTTAAAACTAGCACATTAACCGAGGACTGTCTGTTTTCCAGAGCACTTTTAGACCCTCTCTGGGGTACAGATTTCCAACTGCCGCTGTGGCAAAATCACCTCAAAGCGGGATCCCTGGCCCAGCTTGCTCTCCACCTGCACTTGGCCCTGATGCTGCTGGGCAATGCTTTTAACAATCGCTAGCCCCAAACCCGACCCTGAGAGGCGACCGGGATCCCCGCTGCGAGCCGCATCTGCCCGATAAAAGCGATCAAACACATGGGGCAGAGCCTGAGGCGGGATCCCTGGCCCGGTATCTTGTACCCGCACCACCAGCTCTGGGGATCCAGAGCGCAGCCGTTGCTCTAGCCTCACCTGCACCTCTCCTTGGGGGGGAGTGTGGAGAAGGGCGTTTTCAATCAGGTTGGTAAACAGGCGGGCCAATTGATCTTCATCTCCCCAAAAACCGAAGGGATCCACTTGGGCGGGAGAAGGTTCCGTCCCGCTCTCAGGGGCAGCAATCTCCAGCTTCAAGCGGATCTGTTTTTGGTTGGCCAGGCCCTGCAGCTCTTCCACCACCTGCAGCAGCAGAGCATCCAGCGCAGAGCAACGGGGTTGGAAAGGCGCCATACCGCTGTCGTGGCGGGCCAGAAACAGCAAGTCATCCACCAGGCGACCCAGCCGTAAGCACAGCCGCTCCACCATCTGCCAGCGCTGACGGGTGTCAGCATCCAATTGGGAATCTGCCAAAGCCACCTGTACCGCAGTTTGAATGCTGGCCAAGGGGCTGCGCAGCTCGTGAGAGGCATCGGCGGTAAATTGCTTGAGCTGCTGGTAAGACTGCCGGATGGGCTGCATGGCCAAGCCGGAGAGCATCCAGCCAATAGCTCCCACACTCGTCAAGCCGGCCACCACCCAAAGGGAAAGATCCCGGATCAACTGTTGCGTTGGCTTGCTCACCTCAAACCAGGGATGGCTAACCCGCAGGTAGCCCAGCAGCTTCCCACCGGCTATGATCGGCTCGGTAAACTGGCGCAGCCAATACCCAGGGGCGATGCGGGCAGTGTGCAGGGATCCCTCGGTCAACAGGGGGGCAGGGATCCCGCCGGGCACCGTGGACCAGATGAGCGTTCCTTGAGGACTAAACCACTCCAAGTCGATGTGGTCGTCCTCTAGGGTACTGGGATCATCCCGAAAGCTGGCCTCCAAGCTGTGGCGGGCCTGCTGCGGATCCAAGAGGCTCTCATCCACCACCAAAGACCGCTCGACAATTTCCACCACATGGCCAAGGGTATCGTCCACCCGCTCGATCAGGGTTGACTGCACGTACCAATAGAAGCTGCCGGCAAACAACAGCAGCAACACCGCCGTAACTGCCGTATACCAAAAGGCCAACCACTGCCGCGTCGCTTGGAACATGGGAGCTGCACCGCGGGGGAAGAACGGAGTGGGGCTAGCTGTGAACACGAGGTTCGGGGTGAAGGGTGGACAAGATCTCGGCTTCCACCTGGAGCAGGGTATCGAGCCGCTCCTGCACCTGATCGGCGGGAAACTGCTCCAACGCCAAATCCAAATAAAGCTGCCAGTGGCGCTCCTCCGCAGCCGCCAGCCAGAGGTAAAACTGCCGCAACTCTGGGTCAGGCGCATGGATCCCAAGCAGGCCCAAGCGTTCGTGGCTGCGGGCCTCGATGATGGCTGCCACCAGCAGGGTATCCAACAGATGCTCCGGCTCAGAGCGGCGCAGGTGTTGGTTGAGGCGACCGGCATAGGGTGCAGCCGACAAGGGCTTAATGGGGATCCCCAGCCGTTGCAGGTGGCGATGCACCCGCTCAAAATGCTGTAGCTCCTCCCGCGCCAGCGGCGAGAGGGTTTCCACCAAACGCCCATTAGCCGGGTAGCGAAACAGCAAACTGAGGGCGTTGCCCGCTGCTTTTTTCTCGCAGTTGGCATGGTCTAGCAAGACCAGATCGATGTGCCGGGTGGCCTGTTCGATCCAGTCCTTAGAGGTACGAGAAGCAAGTTCTAGAGCAAGCACGAGGTCGGCAGGAAAGGGTTAAGAGAAGTTCTAGGGGCGAACAATCTCCACAGTAACCCGCCCCGTCAGCTCCGGGATCGGGGGATGACACTTGGTCAATCGGATCTTAGCTTTGCTGGCCCCTGTCTCCCGCAGCACCATTTCGGCAATTGCCTCCGCCAAACTCTCGATCAGCACAAACTGATTGCTTTTCACCAGTTCCGCAATCCCGGCCACCGCGGAACGGTAGTCGAGGGCATCGCACAATTGGCCGCTGAGAGCAGCCGGGCGCAGATCCGCCCACAACTCGAAATCCACCTCAAACCATTGCCCCAAAGCCCGTTCCGCCTCATCAAGACCGGTATAACCGTAGTAGCGCAGGCCGGAAACAATCAGCCGATCCCGCAACTGCTCAGGGGGTTGCCGCGGGATCCGATCGGGATCCGCATAGGGCTGCTGACCGTCGCTGCTAACACTGGTGGGGATCTGTAGCTCCATCCCATCCTCCAAGCTCGACCTGGAGACCCCATCCCATAGGGCCTGACAAAACAACGAAACCTTGGCTCGACCCTAGGAGCAGGTTGCCCCTTGTCCCCATTTCCTTTTTGATTCTTTAACAAATTGACTCCGGGATCCCCGTCCCTCAGCGGCTGAGGGCCAACGCTCTTCCCTCTACGGTCGCCGCCATCTCCCGCAACAGATCTTCCGTCTCTTCCCAGCCGATGCAGCCATCGGTGATGGAAACCCCGTACTGGAGCGGTGCCCCCTCCTGCCAGGTTTGCTTGCCCGGATAGAGGTTGCTCTCCAGCATCAGTCCCATCAAAGCCCGCTGTCCCGCCTGGTACTGCTGTAGCACCGCCCGACAGACAGATCCCTGGTTGCGGTAATTTTTGTGGGAGTTGTCATGGGAGCAGTCCACCATCACCGAGCGAGGGATCCCTTGATCCTTCATTAGCAACGCTGCCCGCGCCACATCTTCCGGGCCATAGTTGGTCTTGCCCCCTCCCCCCCGCAACACAATGTGCCGATCCGGGTTGCCGGTGGTTTTTACCAAAGCCGTCATGCCATCTTGGCCAATGCCCAGGAAACTGTGGGGATGGCTGGCGGAGAGGATGGCATTGAGAGCAATTTCCAGCCGTCCATCGGTGCCGTTTTTGAAGCCCACAGGCATGGAGAGACCGCTGGCCATTTCCCGGTGAGTTTGGCTTTCAATGGTTCTGGCGCCAATGGCCGCCCAGCTCACCAGATCCGCCGTGTATTGAGGGGTCACCGGATCCAGCATCTCGGTGGCACAGGCCAGGCCCAGCTCGTTGATCTGCAAGAGAATGGAGCGGGCCAGTTGCAAACCGGTGGCGATGTCGCAGGAACCATCCAGGTGGGGATCGTTGATTAGGCCCTTCCAGCCCACCGTGGTGCGGGGTTTCTCAAAATACGTGCGCATAACGATCACCAGGTGCTCCCGAGTTTGGTCGGCCACCCGCTTGAGGCGATGGGCATACTCCAGAGCCGCTGCGGGATCGTGGATGGAGCAGGGGCCGACGATCACCACCAAGCGATGGAGATCCCGTCCGTGGATGATGTCGCGGATGGCTTGCCGAGTGGAGAGCACCACTTGCGCTGCCGTTTCCGTAAGGGGCAGCTTGGCCTTGACAGCAGCAGGGGCAATCAAGGGAGTCACCTCTTGGATGTTGCAATTGTCGGTTTGGGGGGGCATGGAACTGTCCTTAGTGTGCAAGTGAGTAGATGGGGTCGTCGAGCCATCAAAAAAGCCCTGGCGCTGGGCTCAGGGCTTCAGGACTGACTCGGGTAAACCTAGGTCTTTAGTTTACGCGCCACCCTTCCGCCCTGGTCGTTGCCAGGGAAAGGTAAAGTAGCCAAAAAAGGAAGCGCGCCAGACCATGCGGAGAGCAAACTTAAAACCTGTACGAGATAACTATACCCGAAAAAACCTCGCTTGACACCTCAGGGATCCGGTTTCCTGGCGGAGAGACCGGCGGGAAGTCTTAAGCCGACCGAGCCGCCGGCTTGGCAATCCAGTAGCCGCAGGGGTGTTCTCCCTGCACCTGCCAGGTGATGCGCTCTACTCGGCAATCGGGCAAGGCAGCAGCAAACATCTCCAGCTCGTGGCCGCAGACGCTGGGAAAGGTGTGGGCAATCTGGGCAATGGCGCAATTGTGCTCGACCAACACATACTGCTCGACATAAGGCTCGGATCCCTCTGCTGCCATCGGCACAGTCAGGTCGGCAGGATAGGGGTAGTACTCCGCCATGTAACCCTCCGCCTGGCGCAACTGCACCAAGCGCTCCAGCCGCTCCCGCAGGGATCCGGATCCCAGTTGGGCCTGATACTCCCGGGCTTTGCGCTGCCACTGGTGGTGGAGAAGGGATCCCATCTGTTCGGATCCCAGAGTTTCGGCCAGGGTGTTGAGCAGACCAAGGGCAAACTCATCGTAGCTGGCGGGAAATTGCTCTTCTCCCAAGGGACTGAGCTGATAGAGATGCTGGGGGCGGCCTAGGCCGTTGGGTTGAGCGATATGTTGGATCAACCCCTCTGCCTCCAGATCCTTGAGATGACGGCGGATGGCCTGGGGAGAAATGCGCAGGTGCTCTGCCAGAGTTTGGGCGTTGGCCTGCCCCGCCTTGCGCAGATAGACCAAGATGGCCTGCTTACTCGAAGCGGGTTGAGCGACTTGCCCGGTGATCTTGCGCGCGCTGTCCACCCTCGCCCTCCTGGTTAGACTGGGTTAATCGGCTGCCGCTGCCAGCACAGCTCACTGCTATTTTGACAACGGGATCATTGCTAAAGTAACCTGAGGATTAGTTAAACAACAACTCTGTTGTTTTATTTGGCCATCTAGCTTGGTCGCGTTTCTACCCTGTCACTATCCGAGAGCCATCCATGTCTACAAGTGTCCGCGCCCTGGTCAACCAGCCCTACAAGTACGGCTTTGTAACCGACATCCCCTCCGAGTCGATTGGCAAAGGCTTGAACGAAGAGGTGATTCGGCAGATCTGGGCCAAGAAAGGGGAGCCGGACTTTATGCTGGAGTTCCGCCTGCGGGCCTACCGCCAGTGGCTGAAGATGAGCGAGCCCACCTGGCCCAACGTCAGCTACCCGCCCATCGACTACCAAAACATCGTCTATTACTCCGCCCCCAAGGTGAAGGAGAAGAAAAAGAGCCTGGACGAAGTGGATCCGGTGCTGTTGGAGACCTTCGAGAAATTGGGGATCCCGTTGTCCGAGCAAAAGCGGCTGGCCAATGTGGCGGTGGATGCCATTTTCGACAGCGTCTCAGTAGCCACCACCTTCCGGGAGAAGCTGGCCAAGGAAGGCGTGATTTTCTGCTCCATGTCAGAGGCGCTGCGGGAGTATCCAGAGCTGGTGCGCAAGTACTTGGGCAGTGTGGTTCCCATTGCCGATAACTACTACGCTGCGCTGAACTCGGCGGTGTTTAGCGATGGCTCCTTTGTCTATGTGCCCAAAGGGGTGCGCTGCCCAATGGAGCTTTCCACCTATTTCCGCATCAACAACGGCGAATCGGGCCAGTTTGAGCGTACCTTGATCATTGCCGACGAGGGATCCTACGTCAGCTACTTGGAAGGGTGTACTGCCCCCATGTTCGACACCAACCAACTGCATGCGGCGGTGGTGGAGTTAATTGCCCTAGACAATGCCGAAATTAAATACTCCACGGTGCAGAACTGGTATGCCGGCGATGAAAACGGCAAAGGGGGCATTTACAACTTTGTAACCAAGCGCGGCCTGTGTCAGGGAGCAAACTCCAAAATCTCTTGGACGCAAGTGGAGACCGGCTCGGCCATCACATGGAAGTACCCTAGCTGCGTGTTAGTGGGGGAAAACTCGGTGGGGGAGTTTTACTCGGTTGCCCTAACCAACAACTACCAGCAGGCCGATACCGGCACCAAGATGATTCACGTGGGCCGCAACACCCGCAGCAAAATTATCTCCAAAGGGATCTCGGCTGGGCACTCCAAAAACAGCTACCGCGGCTTGGTCAAGATCGGGCCGAAAGCGGAAGGTGCCCGTAACTTTTCCCAGTGCGATTCCATGTTGATCGGGGATCAGTGCAGCGCCAACACCTTCCCCTATATCGAGGTGCAAAACAACACCGCCAAAGTGGAGCACGAAGCTTCCACCTCTAAGATTGGAGAAGAGCAATTGTTCTACTTCCAGTCGCGGGGGATTGGCATGGAAGATGCCGTGTCCATGATCATCAGCGGCTTCTGCCGAGAGGTGTTCAACCAATTGCCGATGGAGTTTGCCGTAGAAGCCGATCGGTTGCTGAGCCTGAAGTTAGAGGGATCCGTCGGCTAGGGGATTGCTCCCGATGCGAAGCTGAGCAAGTGGGCGAGTCCGCTGACACGCAGTGGGAGCAGGCGCTGCCATTTTCAGGAGAAGGGTAAGGGGTTAGGTAACTCCCAAGGCAGAGGGCTGTGATCCCCCAGAGCCAGAGGCGGCCCAAGGGCTTGGCGACGTTGCAAACAGTGCATGGATGCAGGGGGGGAGAGGGGATAATTAAGGAGTTTTGAACGATAAGGCTAGGCAGGAGAAGTTCCCCATGAGGGCATTTCTGGAGGAGTTCAAAAAGTTCATCAGCCGGGGCAATGCCTTAGATTTGGCTGTTGGCGTTGTTATTGGAAGTGCTTTCGGAAAGATCGTGACTTCTTTTGTAGCCGATCTGTTTACTCCGGTTTTAGGCTTGATGATTGGTGGGGTGAGCTTCCAGAACTTGGTCTGGAAAATCGGTGGAAGTCCTGAAGATCCAGTTACGATTAACTACGGCGGCTTTCTGCAAGCTGTGTTTGATTTTGTGATTATCGCTTTTGCTATCTTCTTGCTGGTGAAAGCAATCAACACCTTACAGCGAAAGGAGGAAGAATCTCCTCCCACATTGCCCCCACCAGAAGTGGTTTTGCTGACAGAGATTCGGGATATCCTCAATCGCCGCTTCCATTAGACAGATCGATAGATCTGTAGAGGATCCCTTCAGCCCAAAATCTAAACCTGATTAGGGATCCCTGAACTTTCCAGTTCCTGCCCTTCGGTGTCAACCCTAGAGTCTAACCATGCTCCGCGAAAACAGCCCTGTCATCCTATCCGTTCGAGATCTCAGCGCCGAGATTGACGGCACTCCCATTCTCAAGGGGTTGAGCCTGGAAATTCGCGCCGGAGAAATCCACGCCATCATGGGCCCCAATGGCTCTGGAAAAAGCACTTTTTCCAAGATCCTGGCCGGCCACCCTGACTACAGGGTGACGGGGGGAGAGATCCTCTACCTGGGCAAAAATCTCTTGGAGATGGAGCCGGAAGAGCGGGCCTGGGCGGGGATCTTTTTGGCATTTCAATACCCCATCGAAATCCCAGGGGTGAGCAACTTGGATTTCCTGCGCGCCGCCTACAACGCTCGTCAGAAATATCGGGATCAGCCGGAACTGGATGCTTTGGATTTCGACGACCTGGTGCGGGAAAAGTTGGATATTGTCAAAATGGATCCCGTCTTTTTGGAGCGCTCTGTGAATGAGGGCTTTTCCGGCGGCGAGAAAAAGCGCAACGAGATCCTGCAAATGGCGGTGTTGGAGCCCACGCTGGCCATTTTGGACGAGACGGATTCCGGTCTGGATATCGACGCGCTGCGCATTGTGGCCCACGGCATCAACCGACTGGCCGGCCCTGAGAATGCCATGCTCTTGATCACCCACTACCAACGCCTGCTGGAGTATGTAACCCCCGACTACGTGCATGTGATGGAAGGGGGGCGTATCGTCATCAGCGGGGACAAGACCCTAGCGCTGGAGCTGGAAGAACGGGGCTACGACTGGATCAAAACTCAGTTGGGCCAAGAATCGGCAGCCGCAACATCTCGGCGGGAGGAAGAGGGATGAGCGCCACCTTGCCCAAACCTTTCGCCCCAGAGAGCCGCCTCTTCCTGGAGCACATCCTCGGCCAAATCCCGGAAAGGCAGGATCCCTACACCACCCTCAGGCAGCAGGCCCGCGCCCAACTGGCCGAACTGGGGATCCCGACCCCACGGGAAGAAGATTGGAAATACAGCGATCTCTCGCCGCTGCTGGCCCACGAGTTTCGCCTGGCTGTCGCGGCGGATCCGGCTCTGGATGCGGTAACCCTAGAACCCTGGCTTTGGCCGGAAACCAGCCATAGCCGCGCCGTGTTTGTCAATGGCTACTTTGCCCCCCAGCTTTCTGATTTAAGCGGCCTGCCCACTGCTTTGCAGGTGATCCCTTTAGCCCAAGCCCCAGGGGAACTGCTGCAAACGCTGGCCAAGACAGATGTGTTTACGGCCCTCAACACCGCTCATCTGGGAGATGGGATCCAGATTGGCCTACAGCCAAGCCAGGAAGTTCCCTTGCCGCTGCACCTGCTGTTCATAACGGTGGCTCCTGAGGGAGAGGCCGTTTTGGCCCAGCCCCGCTGCCTGCTGTCTCTGCAGGCCCACAGCTCTCTTACGCTGATCGAAGATCATGTATCCCTGGGATCTGGGATCCCCTTTGGCAACGCGGTTACGGAGATTGCCCTGGCAGAGGGATCCCGTTTGCACCATGTGATCCTGCAAAGGCAGGGATCCTCAGCCTTCCACATCAACAAGACTGCCGTGCGCCAAAGCCGCGACAGCCACTACCGCCTCCAGGCAATTCAGTGGGGATCCCGCTTTTCCCGCCACAACCTGGAGATCACCCAAGCCGGAGCCCAGGCCCACACCCAACTGCAGGGGCTAACACTGCTGAAGGGATCCCAGCACAGCGACACCCACTCTCGCCTGGTGCATCAGGCCCCCCACGGCAGCAGCCGCCAATTGCACAAGTGCATTGTGGGCGAGGCAGCCCATGCGGTCTTCAGCGGGCGGATTCTGGTGAGCCGAGAAGCCCAACTGACAGATGCCGCCCAGACCAACCGCAACCTGCTCCTGGGGCCCAAAGCGCGGGTTGATACCCAGCCGCAACTGGAGATCTTTGCCGACAACGTTAAGTGTGCCCACGGGGCCACCGTCAGCCAACTGGAGGCGGAAGAGATCTTTTACCTGCAAAGCCGGGGTATTCCCCAAGCTGAGGCCAGGCAACTTCTCACCTGCGCTTTTGCGGCAGAAGTCCTGCAAGGGATCCCTTTGACTCAGCTTCTCGCCCTGGCAGCCCGCCAGTTGGCTGGGATCCCGTGAATCCAGTCAATAGTTGTTGCTCCCCCATTACCTTCAAGAGTGGCCAGGCTTGGGTGTGATGGATAGGCAGCACTGACGCGACAGAGATTTGGGAGTTTCCTTATCAATCCTCTGCAGTTGCGTTTTGCTGCAAATCTTGGGTTAGAAATGCTCAAGTTACCACAGAGCAAGGGTTTTAGCCATTGTCATCACTGAGGAAATAGCCAGAATAAAAGTAGCCATTGACCCAGCGATGGGCACTACGACAACTCGGTGAATGAACGATGTTTCCCTCTCTTTTAAATTCACGGACAGCAGGCATACTCCTATCGGGAGCTGTCTTGGGTATCCACTGCCAGGTGGCCATGGCCGCCCCCTTCCGCGACACCTTTGGCCACTGGGCCCAAGCCTACATTGAGACCCTCTCCGCTCAGGGAGTGTTGAACGGCTTCCCCGATGGTACCTTCCGCCCCAATGAGCCGGTTACTCGCGCTCAGTTTGCCACCATTGTCAATACCGCCTTCCGCCTTCGCAATACCTCCGGTACCTTCATTGGCTTTCGGGATGTGCCCCCCACCCACTGGGCAGCCAGCGCCATCTCGACGGCAGCAGCCAACAACTTGGTGGCAGGCTTTCCCGATGGCACCTTCCGTCCGGAACAGCCCGTTACCCGCACCGAAGCGCTGGTGGTTTTGACCAACGCCATTGGCAACACGGGAGCAATCCCAGCCGCTCAGCCCAGCGATCTCTTTAGCCGCTACCGAGATGCGGCAGCCATCCCCAATTGGGCCCTGGCCCAAATTGCGGCGGCCAACCGCGCCGGGTTGATCGTTAATTATCCAGACCCGCTGCTCTTGGAACCCAACCGCCCTGCCACCCGTGCCGAGGTGGCAGCCTTCACCCACCAGGCCATGCTCAACCGGGGATCCTTGGTGGCGCAAAACCCAGGGGGATCCCTCTCCGGCTCCCAGCCGGGCTTTGACCTGCGTCTTTCCACGCTGGCGGCGGGCACCTTGATGCAAACCACCACCCCCTTCAACGAGCGCCTCTTCATTGCTCCCAACGAAACCCGGCCCATGTCTTTGATCGTCCGCAACCCGATTCGCAATGCCCAGGGAGATATTCTGGTGCCTTTCGGCTCTCGGGTGGATGGCCGCTTTGAGCCGGCTCCAGGGGGCACCCGTTTTGTGGCGGAAAGCATTATCGTCAACAACCAACTGTTTCCCTTGGCTGCCCAATCGGACATCATCCACGATGTCAAGGATCCCCGCTACACCACCACAGGCAAAATCATTCAGGATGCAGCTATCGGCGCGGCAGCGGGCGCCATTCTCGGCTTGGTAACCGGAGACAATGCCATTGCCACAGAAGAAGTGCTGGGGGCGGGGGTGGCCGGGGCGGTAATTGGCAACGTAACGGCGCCGCAGGTGGTGGTGCTGGATCCCAATCAGGTGATCGAGTTGCGCCTCACTCAGGATCTGGCGCTGGCCCGAACATCCCGCTAACCGGTGCAAGGCCGGGAAAAGCGGTGTCGGCACGGCTATCTCCCCAGCCAATCCAAAAGGGTTGTTCCCCCCAACCACAGGCCGATCAAAATGGAAGTGGTCAGCAGTCCTCCTGCTACACAGATCAGGGATCCCAAGCTGCACAGGATCCCGTCTTCTTCCAGGAGGCCAAAGGCGGTGACGAAAACCCCCATCGCCGGCAGGGTGTTGGTGCCTGGAACGGGGATGATCATGGAAATCCCCATCAAGCCAATCCAGGTGCCCAGCCAGACTTGGCCAAGCCGTGTGGTGCAGAGCTGCCGCCAGCGGGGACGGGCAATGTTTTCAATACGCTGCAGCCACGGGATCCCGGCCTGGGCCCACTTTTGAAATTGCTTCCGTTCAACAGAGGTCTGCAACACCCATTTCGGCAGCCAAGGGGTGGTTCGCCCTGCCACCAGTTGAAGAGCCAGCAACACAATGAACACACCAAAGGGAGTGGAATAGCCAGGAGCTGGCAGGGGCAGAGCAGAAGGGAAAGAAAGGATCGCCAGAAACAAGCCAAAGCTGCGCTCACCGGCTAGTTTCAGAATGTCTTCGATGCAGATCGACCCTTCCGGGGAGGGTTCGGGTTGCTCTGGGCTGTCGGGAAGGCGGGAAAACCGGGCTAGCTCTTGGGATAGGCGGGCCATAGAGGGTGCAGCAGGCAAAGTCTGGGAGCGGGTAGGTGCTACCTGGAGGGACAACGATAGCCTACTGCAAATTCAAATTGGGTTGGATATCTTAAGCAAAGGGGTGGCTTTGGAGAGGTGACATGCTCGGTGTTAGGTTTAACAGGGCTACACCCATCAGCAGTCTTGAGCAACGGCAGAAGCATCCGACTCAGTCGGGCAAGGGGGTGCGTGGGCTGGGATGGCTCCTGTTGCTGGGATCCCTGGTGATGGTGGGGCGCGGTGTGGCCCTGGCAGAAGCGCAGTTGGAGGTGGGCACTTCCACCACCCTATCCCCGCAGGCAGCTCCGCCGGTGTTGCCATCCCCCCCTGTGGGAGTTCGACAAATTTCCCTGGATACCGATCCCGAACAAACCGCCGATATGCCCCTTTCCTTGATGGCCGAACAGGTGTTGGAGGCGGTGTGCGAAGCGCAAATTGATGCCCAACGGGCCTTGGCTCTCATGCCCGACCTAAGCGAATCCCACATCCGTGCTGCCTGTCCGAAGCGGCTGATCCCCAAAAGCTGAAAGGGCAGCCCCAAGTTAGCGCTGAAAAGTAGCCGGAAATCCGTTCACTGCTAAGGAGCAGATCTGCTCCCCACACCAAGCCATCCAACTGAGCATCGGCATGGTGCAGCCTATGTGATGCAAAGCTTTACAGGTACCGGCAGCATTGTTACTCTGGTCTAGAATTGTCTGCCTCATTGTGTAGATAAATTCGCAGACAGCCTATGAGTTTTGTGCGGATCTACACTTGGCATCACTGACTTGAGGGGAAGCTATGTCCAAAAAAGCCGCCAGCACAAAACCAAAAACAACCAGGGCAACCTCAAGTGAGAAGACCAAGCCCGATCCGCAAGGGGCGATTGCTGCAGAAATCCAGCGCCTTTCGGATACCTACGGCATCTCTAAGGAACTCCTGGAGAATTTTGCGCGGTTTGTGGTCAGGCAGCTACAGCCACCGCCTCGGTTGTCTGTCAAAGAGCTGCAGAAAGCGATTTACAACCACTTTGGTGTTAGAAACGCAGCCGAGCTGAGAAAGTCAGCCAGCTTCAAACTGGCAACCAGCGGCATGGGCAAGCTGAGCTTATCCAACATAGACGACTTGGAGCGCATTTATCGTCAGCACATCGGGATCCTTCCCAACGAAGAGGGGGAAGAGGGGTATGGCTGCATCAACGGGGTCAACATCTTCAAGTACGACTTGCCATGGCGGGTTTTTGGACTTGACCCTGATCGAGCTACCAATGAAGACATCAAAGCTGCTTTTTATCGCCTGAGCAAGATCTACCATCCCGATTCTCCAACCGGGGATGAAAAGATTTTCCAGCGGTTGACCCTCTTCTACAAAAGCCTTACGGAGAAATTTGAGCAATGGCTATAGTCTATGTTTCTTCAAACAAGCTCGCCGAATTTTTGGGTATCAGCCTCGAGGAACTCAGGGAGATTGAAGCCTACTTTGACAGTATCCCTGATGATGAGTGGGAACTGGTGGAAGGTAAAGACTATCGTGTTATCAACAGAAGTTCGGGGCTGAGAGAATACACGCAGTCTGGTGCTTACGCCATTTTATCCTTTTTAAGGTCTAGATCAGAGCAAGGTCGTAAGTACTCTACAGATACAAGCATTAGGAGTTGGTTCAAGGAAGAGCATCGCAAGAAGCAGAAAGCTCTGGTGGATCATAGGATCCTCGAAAACAGCTCCTCTTTGGTCAGAAGACAAGATCAGTTTTGGCTATCTCTTCGAGATGTTGTGACGATCTTTGGAACTCGAACTGACTACCTTAAGAAAGCACTTGAGATTGCATCAAAACAAAGTAAACTCATCAAAGACGTTCATTACACACGCTTTGGCAACGACGAAACTGTCTACCTCTCTTTGCGAGGCGTTTATGAGCTTGCTAAGATTATGGTAGAAGTCCTCAAGCAAAACCACAGAAAAGACTGGTGTCGAGATGTTGGCGAATGCATTGAACCTCAGATTCAGGCAATCGTCAAGACAATCCAGGATCGACAAAAGCAGATAGAAAGAGCAAAAGAGCTTGCAAGGAGAAGGGATAAAAATCTCTGTAGAGTTACTCGAAAAGCAGCCAGTAGCCTAACGGTTCACCATCTCTACTCTGAAGCGCACTATCCAAAGCTTGCAGCAAATCTCTCCAACCTGATTACTATAGCCAGCGAAGTGCATAGCCACTTTCATCAGTGGATGGGAGGTTTCAACGAGCCATGTACAATTGATGACTTCATCAAGTATGTTTTGGAATACTATCCTGAGAACAAAAACCTGATCATCTGGTTGGAACAACAGAAGGCCAGCCTTGGTCAGCAGTTGCCCATTGGCAAGGGGAGAGAGCATGTGCTCTACATTCCTCTCGAGCGTGTAACTTGAAATAATCCATTGGTTATCGGTTGTTTTCAGGTCATTCCAACCACCATAGTCAGGTTTGTCCGTACTTGAGGATCCTTGATTTCTTTTTGGGGATCCTTCTTTCTGCGAGCAATTCGCGTCTGTCTCACTTGAAACGATAGAGGCCATAGTACAGCCAGGGATCCCTAAACCAAGCCCTGATTCAAGATCTCGCGGGAATGGGCAATGGCTGCCCTTAGATTGGCCCGCTGAGTGTAGCGCATTGTCATGGCGGCAGTCGTATGGCCCAGCAAGTGCTGAATGTGTTCGGGGGCAAGGCCGCGATCCAGCAACAAGGTGGCAAAACTGTGGCGAAACTGGTGGGGGGTTTGATGTCCCGGCTCAGGCTCGGTGAGCTTGAGCACAATATGCCGCAGGCCATCGTAGGTGAGGGGACGGCCTCGGTAGGCCAAGCAGCGCGATTGGGAGACAAACAAGGGATCCGTCGGCGCGCACGGGCCCCGTTCTTGGCTCAGATACTGCTGCAACAGCTCGGAGAGGGGATCCCCTACTGCCACGGCGCGGGGTTTACTCCCCTTGCCACAGCGCACTTCCAACAGGGATCCCTCAGGGCTGATTTGAAAATCTTGAACGGTTAAGTCCAACAGCTCCTGGGCCCGCAGCCCGCACTCCAGCATCAGGCGAATCAAAGCCGCATAGCGCAGAGAATGGTTTTGGGCCCGCTGCAACACCCGCTGCAGCAACAACCGATCCAGATCGCGAGGCAAACGAGCGGGCAGGCGAGCAGGTCGAATGGCTTGGGTGGGCAGGGGATCCTGAAGGTAGCCCCGTTGGCTGGCCCATTCAAAAAATTGCTGCAAGGCCAACCGCTTGAGGTTGTAGGTGGCTGGAGAAGCAGGCGGATGGATCCACTGGCCGGAGCGGCTTTGGAACGGTCGCCCTTTCAAACTGTTCAAAAAGGACTGGACGTGGGCGGGCTGCACCTGGGGCAGCGGCACCGGGCAAGTTTTGGCAAACTGCTCTAGAGCAATGCAGTAGGTACGGCGACTGGCTGGGGCCAGATCCCGCTCCCGCTCCTGCAAAAATTGCGCCACCAGATGGCTGAGACTGGGAGCAGGGCCCCTCGGTTGAGTCTGTCGAGCCTGGGCAGGTCGGGGATCCTTCATCTTTGGCCTACTGGCAACCCTCAACCCACTCTATCCTTCCCCTGTGAGCAACCTTCAGCTTGGACTCGGCCCCTACCCCGGCATCAAATGTTGGGCGATGAAGTCGGTGTACACCTCGCCCCTCAAAAAAGCCTCGTGGCGCAGGATCTGCTGGTGGAAAGGGATCGTGGTGGGCACCCCCGTGATGGCACATTCCCCCAAAGCCCGCTGCATGCGGCGGATGGCTGCCGCCCGGTTAGGCCCCCAGACAATCAACTTGCCCAACAGCGAATCGTAATAGGGGGGAATGGTGTAGTCGGTGTAGATGTGGGAGTCCATGCGCACCCCCGGCCCCCCAGGGGGCAAATAGGCGCTGATCGTGCCGGCGCAAGGCCGAAACTGCTGCTTGGGATCCTCAGCGTTGATGCGGCATTCGATGGCATGGCCCCGCAGCTCCACATCCTTCTGGCGAAAGGTCAGGGGTTGACCTTGGGCAATGCGAATCTGCTCGGCAATCAGATCCAGTCCTGTCACCATCTCGGTAACCGGGTGCTCCACCTGGATGCGGGTGTTCATCTCGATGAAGTAAAACTGGCCGTTTTTATCCAGCAAAAACTCCACCGTGCCCGCTCCCACATAGTTCACCACCTTGGCCGCTTTCACCGCCGCTGCTCCCATGCGGCTGCGCAGAGCGGTTGTCAAAGCCGGGCTGGGGGCCTCTTCCAACAGCTTTTGGTGTCGCCGTTGAATGGAGCAATCCCGCTCGTACAGATGCACCACATTGCCCTGACTATCCGCCAAGATCTGAAACTCCACATGGCGGGGGCGCTCGATGAACTTCTCCAAGTAAACCCCGCCGTTGCCAAAGGCCGCTTGGGCTTCCCCCTGGGCGGTGCGCAGCATCTTCAGCAGCTCCTGGGCATCTTTAGCCACCCGCATACCGCGACCCCCGCCGCCGGCTGTGGCTTTGATGATCACCGGATAGCCGATTTTCTCCGCCAGCTTCACTGCCTCTTCATCCGAAGTGATCAACCCGCGGCTGCCGGGCACGGTCGGCACCCCCACCGCTTGCATGGTTTCGCGGGCCGTGGCTTTGTCGGCCATTTTGCGCATTGCCTCTGGCGAGGGGCCGATGAAGATTAGGTTGTGGTCGGCACAGATCTCGGCAAATTTGGCATTCTCCGCCAAGAACCCATAGCCCGGATGAATGGCAGTAGCCCCGCGGGTGAGAGCTGCCGAGATGATGTTGGGGATGTTGAGGTAGCTTTTGGCCACCGGGGCATCTCCTACGCAAACGGCCTCGTCCGCCAGTTGGACATGCAGAGAGTTCTGATCCGCGGTGGAGTAAACGGCCACGGTGCGGATCCCCATTTCCTGACAGGTGCGGATGATGCGCAGGGCAATCTCACCCCGGTTGGCGATCAGGATCTTGGTGATGGGCGGCATGAGGGAGGTTCAGAGCAGAGAGATGGATCGACCGCCGAAGCCAGCGGTCTGTGAACACAAAGTCAAATTCAGATGCTTATCCTAACTACTATTAACTACTATGCCGAGTCGAGGGAAGAGCAGAGAAGACTGGTGGGGATCCCGCATCCGACCAATCTAGCCGACAACCTAGGTGGGACTGAGGCTACAGGGATCCGGCTGCAGCAGAATCCCGGTAGGGGCAAACTGCGTAACCCAAAACTCTACATTCTGAAACTGGCGACGCAGGGTGTCCCGTGCTTGAGTGGCCAGCTCCAGGCTGGGCATGATCCCAAAGACCGTTGGCCCCGACCCCGACATCAGGGATCCCAGTGCCCCCGCCGAGAGAAGAGCTTGGCGCAGCTCCCCTACAATCGCATACTCTGGCAAAACCACCTGTTCCAGGTCATTGCGCAAACTCCTGGCCAATGCCGGCGGATCCTGACGGCTGAGAGCCGCCAACGCCTGCGGCAAGGTGGGCAGTGCGGGTTCAGATGGGGCATTTGCTCCCAAGCTCTCCCGACGAGAACGAAAGGCTTGATAGGCCCAGGCAGTCGAAACCCCCAGGTGTTTGGGCTTGGCCAGCAGCACAGGGATCCCTTCCCAATCGGCCAGCGGCTCCAAAACTTCCCCGCGCCCGGTGGCCAGTTGCGTTCCCCCCTGGACACAGAAGGGAATGTCGGATCCCAGACGGGCTGCCAAGCTCTGCAGCTCTCCCACCGTCAGGCCCAGCCCCCACAGTTGGTTTAACCCCACCAAAACCGCCGCCGCATCAGCCGAGCCGCCTGCCAAACCTGCTGCCACCGGAATGTGCTTTTCGATGTGAATCTCCACCCCGGCGGAAGAGTGACACTCTTTTTGCAGTAGCTCAGCCGCTCGATAGGCGAGGTTGCGGGCATCTGTGGGCACTTCTGGGCAATCGCAGGTGAGGTGGATCCCGTGAGGACGGCACTTCAACTGCAAGCGATCCGCCAAATGAACGCTCTGCAACACCATCGCCACCTCTGAATACCCATCAGGACGGGATCCGAGGATTTCCAGGTAGAGGTTGATCTTGGCGCGGGCAATCAGGGTACAGGCTTGCATGGGGCAAAAATCTGGCTCAGCAACAAGTCTCGACTCCCCTTAGCCTGTACAGAACCTGATCAAAACACAGACTTATCCGGGGAGATCTTCCAGCCCGATTCTAGCGGCAGTGGATCCCCTCTCTAGCTGCCGGAGCGCGGCCATGGCCCCAGCCACTCTCCACCGCGAAAGCGCCAGCGGGGAAACAAAATGCGCATCACCACCCAGGCGCTGAGGTAAAGGCAAACCCAGACCACACTGTAGTGGAGAATGAAATCTCCCAAGTCAAACCGTTGGGTTGGGATATGAGGCAGACCCACCACCCTCAGGACTGTACCCAAAAAAAGCCCTTCCCAAATGCCGGCCAAAAGCTGAAGGATCCCAGGCCAATCGTGATCCCACATCCACCCCATCAGGTAGTTATAAACAACATCCCAAACACAGCCAAACAGACCTACGTAGAGCAGCACCCAAAAATAGGTGAGGCTGCCACTATGTCCGGTGATCCCAAAATAAAAGGGTAAACTTGCCAAAACACCAACGGTGGCCAATAAAAAAACACGAGTTTGCCAGCGGCCAATCAGGGTCGGAGTCATCTTTATCCTCCAGCAGTTTTGCCGATTGAGATCATCAGGATCTATTTCGCTCTCGGTCGAGGGAATCTTCTGGCCTTCACCCCCAGCCCTTCTCCCTTTGGTAGAGAAGAGTTAGGGCTCAGCGCAATACCCCTTTTATGAGGTTAACGCGATGGGGAATGGCCATGGTGTGCCGCCAATGTTTTACGTGTGGAATAGCGTTGATAACCAAAAACATCTGAACAATCCAGAAGTTTTGCCCAATGTCGGCAAGCTAGGGGCTGATGTTCAAGGCCCACTTGCACCATTGCCACAGGGATCGGATCCCTTCTAGACCTTTGACCCCCGGTGCCCGCAGTCGGGCCAGGTGCTCCACCGAGCGATGGGCACAGTACTGTAAGCCCAAAAACGTATCTACCGGCGCATAGGGCCCGCCCAAGGTGATGATCCCGGCAGCGTACATCCGCCCATCCCGGTTGCGCATCTCCGCCAGCTCAAAATCGTTGGAAACGTGCAGGCGTCCGTGGGGATTGAGGGGCAGATTGTAGTGGGTAATTAGGTCGTTGAGGAGAGGATTGGTCATGGGATCCGAAACCAAGCCCGTACAGTCGATAACAAAATCTGCCTCCACCTTCAATTCTGTGTTGTTGTGGGTACCGCGAATGTAGGTCACCGGCTTACCCTTGTCGCCGGGAACCACCAGCTCCACCTTGCCAAACACAATCGAGTACCAGCCTTCCCGCAGCCCTTGCCGCACGATCCGCCGCCACTTCCGCCGACTCGCTGTTGTGGTGCCGCCCCAGGCTTCCAGCAATTCGCGCCGTTCTAGGGGGGTCGCCGCTTCCAATTTGGCCCGCAGAACCCCTCCCCAGGTGCCCTTGGGCCAGTTGAAGGGCTGAAACTCCCAATGGTTATCCACTGCCCGTTTGGCCCGTCCGAAGCGATTGCCACCTTTGGGCGCACGGCTCAGATGTACCACCGAGATGCGGGGGTTGACTTTGCGGGCTTCGTAGAGGCGCTCCATCACCTGAGAGGCAACGATCCCAAATCCCCGAATTAGGACGGTGCCGCCTTGTTTTTCCAACTGCTCATAAACGTGATCATGGGGCTCGTAGCCATGTACCACCGATCTCAAATCTCCTGTTTGTTCGCGAAACTCCTGCAGATCTTTGAGCAGTTTGATGGCCGGATATCCAGTTGCCAAATGGAGATACTTGGCCACCATAAAGCGGTGATCTGTATGGCCAGGCCGCGTTGCTGAATAGGCCACCACATATCGCCCATCCTCCGTTTTGCGAATGGCGCGGATATGGCCGTAACGCAGCATTTGCTCCCAACCAATTCGGGCTGCCTCCCGATCCATCGAGGCAAATACATCCCCCGCCCGTGGCGTATAGGTATCTGCCAATAAAGGCTCGCTAAACACCTGCCACAAAAAACCGAGCGCCTCCAACACTCGGCCCGAGAAAAAGGAACGCCAAGCATCTCGCAGGGCATAGCCGGGCCAGCCCCAAATGTTATCCGGGCAAGAATCGGAGCCAGAGCGAATTCGCTTCCAGCGGGGGATCTGGCAGTTGGTCAAAAGCCGCTCATACCGTTCGTAGGGTTTGCGGGCAATGCTGATGACGCGGATGTGCTCCGGTCTGACCCCGTAAATGCGCAGGGTATCCACCCACACAAAGCTGCCGATACCGCCGCCCAAGGCCAAATAGAGGGTCTCCTCCACAGGCAGTCCGGTGGCTTTGAGGGCACTCAGGGCAATTTGCTCGGCTCGAAACAAATCCGGCGGGGGAAAATCCGAGCTGGCCCGCACTTCAGGAAGCTGCTCTGGGGCGAAAACCACCGTGGAAGCCGGGGGAACCTCAAATGCAGTGTCGGGTTGGGTGGCCGGGCGAATCAGGTCGGTGCGAGGCTCTAGCAGGAGGGTAGGGGTACCGCGATGGGTGCCGGTCAAAAGGGTGGCATTGGGATCCCTGGGGGACACCAAACTAACGGTGATGCTGTAGGGGCCAAACTCCACCACTTCCCCCCCCTGGAGCACCCGGCGTGCCTGCCGGATTTTTTCTCCATTGATGCGGCTGCCGTTGGCACTGCGATCTTCATAGATGACCTGGCCATCTTCACCGAGATAAACGAGGGCGTGGTAACGGGAGATCTCCTGGCTGGCAAACACAGCCCGTGCCACTTCTTGCCCCTGCCATTCCTGCGGCAATTGGGCCAGCTCTCTGCCCAAAGCGAGGGGCAACGGAAAGATCAGCTCCTGCTGTTCGTCGGTGATGGGATCTTCCCAGCTCAGTTGAATTTGCATAGCTTCTGCTCACCTCTATAGAGTCATGACGAGGCCATTGAGGAAACCCAGAACAACGCGACCTCACAGGTCACCTTGGGGTTTGTCTGGGATCCCTTTTTTCAGTCCCTCAGGGACTTAGATCAGCCGCCGGGATCCGTGGGAAGAATCGTTGCCCTAGGCAGGAGATTGCGGGGCTTTACCAACTTCTGGAGGAGGGATCACCAAGGTAGCGCTCAAGACCAAATGCCCGCAGTAGGGACAATTCTGACCCTGATATTCCGGGGGCAGGTAGTGAGGGTTTTCTAGGCGGCTGCATCTCACCCTGAGGGTGTCCAAAGTGCCGCGGCTGAGGGGATCCCCCTGATTCCTCCTGGCAACTTCTATAGACTTCACGCTCAGCACAACACGCCCCAATTGAATTTGGCTATTGGTCTCAAGCGCAAGCTCTTCCTGAATGATTTTTCGGCCATTCACCCAGACGGGGTTGGGTTGCTTAGGAGGCAACCGATCCCGAGTTAAGTTGCGAATGTGGAAGCTTAAGGTCTTCGGATCCCAATAAAGCCCGGCGTGAATTCCTGAGACTGAGCGAGTTGGGTCGTGGAGCACCACATCGCAGCCGGGATCCCGTCCAATGGTAACCAGCTTAGAGGGGACAGGCGAAACCGTTTGAGATCGACGCCGGTCGGCTTCAGTCCATTCCAGAGTGAGTTGACACAGGATCTCATTCTCCACCGTTCAGCGCCTCCATTCCCTGTGATCGGCTTCAGCTTATCGAAAGGTCAGCTTGGGGAAAGCAGAAGATGTCTTTTTCGTCAAAATTGTTATCTTTTTGGATAACTGTAACCTATTCCCCCGACCAGAGGCTCGTGCTGATCGAGATCACCTCAGTTGGGCTCTCCGAATCACGTTCCTGCCGGAGACAGTGCCCAGACGCTCCACATTCCACAGGCGAGTACGTCCAGTCTCTTTGCCACCAGGGGAGAGGGGAGATTGGGATCCGAAGCTGTTTCACTGCAATTGAGAGCAACTACAGGTCAAAGTCTACGAGCATAGGGGTCCGATCCTGATCTCATCGACTCCACACCGTTACAAGTCCGTTTGGGGACTGTGTAAGGATCCCCCGACTTTGGTCGGGAGAGGGTCAAGACCGAGGGATCAGTGGAGGTCTCAACTTTATTCTGAGGCTTGCAAAACAAGGCCGACACTTTTGTTTACACTCGACTTTACCCTCGCCCGATTTGAAGCGATAAAACCTGATCCCCTCAGGAACGGCAAGACTGTTCAAGTTTGACTGAAGTGACCTCATCCCTTGGCCGGAGAATTCAGAAGTCTGACTGGAAGGTAGGGTCTAGAGTTTTGAATTTCTAGGGATCCCTGTAAGATTATGGTCATTTCGATTCAAATTAAGACACTGCACCCACACCTAAAGTGTTGGTCGCGTCGTCCCGTCAGCGTTGCGGTTCCCGCCAGGGTGCCGTAGGCATAGCAATAGTGCAGTGAGCCAGAAGGCTTTTCCCAGTAGCCCAAGTGCCTCACCTTAAGCTGGAATAGCTATAGCTATGGTATCCCCTGTGTCTTTATCCGAACCCTTTTCAAAGCACTCCGGTAAATGGGAAACTGCCGCTGCCCAGCCGCTCCTGCCGATCGAACACACTGATGGTGAGCTGATGGGATCCTGTCTGAGTGAGGGTAAAGCGATTCTGGGTCAGGGTCAGCCCTGTAACGGTGCAGGTGGTCGCCCCAACAAAGCAGCCGGGCAACTGAGCGGCATCGAAAGCTCCCAGGGTTACGAAATTGCCCAGTGGGGTGGTGACGGAAGCCAAAAAGGCATTGGAACCCCGGATCCCGGCAGGGGCCTCTACCCGGAAAGACACCACAAAGGTTGGAGTTTGCCCCACCGAGACGGTGCGCGGGGAGAGATCGGTAATGGTGAGGGACGGAGCAGGTATGGGAGGTGGCAGGGGGAGAGGATTGCTGCTGCCGGTTGTGCTCCCACACCCCACCAGAACACTGCTCAGCAGCACCAGCACAGGGATCCTTTCATTCTTTCGTTGCATCTGTTGCGCCATCTCCTCTCCACCCCAAAAGGTTTTCTTTTTTGAGCTTATTGTCTGGGGTTTGTCTCCACCAAGCCAGTGGGTGGAAGGGAGAGAACCTGGCAAGAAGCAGCCTGGGATCCTTCGCTCATTCCCCTTGCAAAAGGCTTTGGCAGGCTGTGGCAATGGCCCAGTCCTCTTGGGCTGAGATCACCAGAACCCGTACCGGAGCATCGCAGGTGCTGATGTCGCAGTTGCGGGGGGATCCGGCATTCAAAACCGGGTCGATCTGGATCCCCAAAAAACCCAGATCTGCACAGGCTGCCGCCCGCACCGGCGCTGAGTTTTCCCCAATCCCCCCGGAGAACACCAGCGCATCCAGCCGATCCAAGCTCATGAGCATCGCCCCAATCTGGCCGCGCAGACGGTGAACAAACAGATCAAAAGCCAGCTCTGCCCGGACATGGCCTGCCTCCATCGCCTCCAACACAACCCGCATGTCGCTGCTTAGGCCGGAAACGCCCTTCAGCCCTGATTCTCGGTTCAAGATCCGATCCAGTTCATCCACGCTCATGCCCTGGCGCAACTGATGGATCAAAATGCCCGGATCCACCGACCCCGACCGGGATCCCATCATCAAGCCCTCCAGAGGGGTATAGCCCATGGTGGTATCCACGCTTCTGCCCCCGCGAATGGCTGCCAACGAACAGCCGTTGCCCAGGTGACAGGTGATCAGCCGCAACTCTTCCAGGGGTCGGTTTAAGATCTCAGCAGCGCGACGGGCGCAATGCTCGTGGTTAATGCCATGAAACCCGTAGCGGCGGATCCCTTGTTCAGCCCAGGCATAGGGGAGAGGGTAGAGGGCTGCGGCCAGGGGCATTTGCTGGTGGAAGGCGGTGTCGAAAACGGCCACCTGGGGGATCCCTGGCAACAGTTGACTCAGCAGACGGATGCCGGCTAGTGCAGCGGGATTGTGGGCTGGAGCCAAGGGGATCAGTTGCTCAATTGCCCGCTCCACCTCCGGTGTAATTAGGGTGGGCTGCCGATACAGGGATCCCCCATGCACCACCCGATGGCCGACGCCGTTGATCTCAGCCACCTCCGCAAGCAGGGATCCCTCCCCTTGCCAGAGGCTTTGAAACAGCGGGGCCAACTGGCCGATCCCCCCCTCGGGTGAAGTGGAGGGAAAAGGTTCCCACCCACCGCCTCGCCGACGAGTCTGGATGAGGGCCTCCCCCGGCTTGTAGGTGAAATCCACCTGGGCTTGCCAGATGGGCGTGGCCTCCACCCTTCCCTCAACCGTCAGAAATAGGGAGGATTTGAGGCTGCTGGAACCAGCGTTGACGACCAGAATATTCACAGTGTATCTTCGTCGGCCTTCGCAAGGCTCATCAACTCAAGTTAATGCTCAATCTCGACTTTGACTTCGGACTGCAACCGTTGGCAACACGCTCCAGCCTGGGTCTCCCCTAGGCGGTTTGCACCTGACGCACCAACCCAGTCGCCCTCAGAGCAGCCAAAGCGCGATCCCGGTAACGGCCATAGCGCTCCTGCTTGTTGCGAAGCTTGCGCCCCTCCAAATCCGGCAACAGTCCAAAATTGGCCGGCATCGGCTGAAAATGCTTGGGATCCGCGCCGCTGATGAATTGAAACAGGGATCCCATCATCGTTTCGGGGGGCAGCGTGATCAAGGGCAACCCCAGAGCCAAGCGGGCGGCGTTCTGTCCGGCCAACCATCCCCCTGCCACCGCACAGGCATAGCCCTCAGTGCCCACCAACTGGCCGGCGGCAAACAGCGTGGGTCGGCGACGAAATTGCAAGGTCGGCCACAAAAGCTGGGGCGAATTCAGAAACGTATTGCGGTGCATCACCCCAAAGCGAACAAACTCCGCCTGTTCCAGGCCAGGGATGAGACGAAAGACCCGCTGCTGTTCTCCCCATTTCAAGTTGGTTTGAAAGCCCACCAAGTTCCACAACTGCCCTGCTTTGTCCTCTTGCCGCAACTGCACCACCGCATAGGGACGGGATCCCGTGCGCGGATCCACCAGCCCCACCGGCTTCAAGGGGCCAAAACAGAGGGTGTCTTTGCCCCGTCGCGCCATTTCTTCAATCGGCAAGCAGCCCTCGAAAAACTTGCGCTCCTCCCGTTCAAAATTCTTGAGGGGTGCCTGCTCCGCCTCCACCAACGCCCGCCAGAACCGTTCGTACTCCGCCTCCGTCATGGGGCAGTTGAGATAGGCTGCCTCCCCCTTGTCGTAGCGGGAAGCCTGAAACACCACCGCCCGGTTCAAGGAATCCCCGGTAACAATGGGGCTAGAAGCATCGAAAAAGCTCAGGTACTCCAGGCCCGTAAAAGCTTGCAGCGCCTTGGCCAGGGAGTCACTGGTCAGAGGGCCGGTACAGAGGACGGCAATGCCCTCCGGGATCTCCGTTACTTCCTCCCGGCGCAGGGTGATGCGGGGATGGTTTTGAATGGCTTCCGTAAGAGCCTGACTGAAGCGAGCCCGATCCACCGCCAATGCCCCTCCTGCCGGCACCGCATGGCAATCCGCTGTCGCAATCACCAGGGATCCCAGTTGTCGCAGTTCTTCCTTGAGCAGCCCTGCTGCCCGATCGCTAGCCGCAGCCCCAAAGGAGTTGCTACAGACCAGCTCCCCCAACTGATCGGTGTGATGGGCCGGGCTCTGGCGTACGGGGCGCATCTCCGAAAGAATGACAGGCACTCCCAACTGGGCAATTTGCCAAGCGGCCTCTGTCCCCGCCAACCCCCCGCCCACAACATGGATGGGGGCAAAGGCTCCCGCTCGTGCAAGCGGGCTGGAAGCCCTTGGGTTAGTTGGAGGGTTCATCGCAACCTCCGGGAGGGAAGAGAAGAATGGAACACACCCTGCTAAGGCCGGAAACGGCCCAGGTCAGACCCACTATACCAATCATCAGCATGGCCCGACCTGCACGAGGCAAGTGACCCAGAGGCGGGATACGCTACTATGAGTACCCGCTGACACCCAGGATCCCGACCCATGACAGAAACGGCTGACCTTTGGCCACAGCTTTTGGGGCAGTTGCTGGATCGGCAATCGCTAAGCGAAGCCCAAGCTGAACAGTTGATGAACGGTTGGCTCCAGAACCAAGTGCCAGATGTGGTGTCGGGGGCGATTCTGGCGGCCCTGCAAGCCAAGGGAGTCAGCGCCAGTGAACTGGCCGGAATGGCACGGGTGCTGCAGCGGGCTTCACTGGGATCCCCGCTGGACTTGCCGCTCCTGGTGGATACCTGTGGCACCGGCGGCGATGGGGCCGGCACTTTTAACATTTCCACGGCGGTGGCTTTTGTGGTCAGTGCAGCCGGGATCCCAGTGGTCAAACATGGCAATCGTTCGGCCTCTGGCAAAGTCGGCTCGGCGGATGTGCTAGAAGCCCTGGGGGTGAACCTCAACGCTGAGCCAGAGCGGGTGCGGGCGGCTGTGGCGGAAGTGGGCATCACCTTTTTGTTTGCTCCCCAGTGGCACCCAGCCATGCGGGCGGTGATCCCCTATCGGCGGGCCCTAAAAGTTCGCACCATCTTTAACCTGTTGGGGCCCTTGGTCAATCCCCTCTATCCCAACCGTCAGGTGATCGGGGTTTATGCCCAGGAGCTGGTGCCGGTGATGGCAGAGGCTCTGCACCTGTTGGGACGGGAAGGGGCCATTGTGTTGCACAGCCGCGAAGGTCTCGATGAGGCCGGGCTGGATCAGCCCACGGATTTGGGCGTGCTTTGCGGCGGGTCGGTACGGACGGAAGTCTTGAACCCGCGCGACTATGACCTCACCGCAGCACCCACCCTAGCTCTAAAAGGAGGGGATCTGCAGGAAAATGCCGCCATCCTCGCCCAAGTTCTGCAGGGATCTGGGGCGCTTGCCCAGCAGGATGTGGTGGCCTTGAATGCTGCTTTGGCCTTGCAGGTGGCCGGAGTAGCCCCCGATTGGAGAACCGGGATCGCCCAAGCCCGCGAGATTGTCGCCAGTGGCGCCGCCTGGGACCGCCTGCAACAGTTGGTTCGTTTTCTCAAGGCTTGATGCCGATAGGAGCCCAGAGCATTCCATGGCTGGCAGGGATCCCACCTGAGTCCGGGGCTAAAACTCCCGCCCTCGCCCAAAGGCCAGAACTTCATCCACCCCCAAGCGAGGCTTGCGGGGCCAGTTGCCCGGCGCAGCGTATCCAATCGCCAGCAGCATCACCGGCACGTAGCGGTCGGAAATCCCAAACTCCCGCTTTACCCCTTCCGGATCAAAGCCGATCATCGGCGCGCTCACCAAACCCTTGGCCTGGGCTGCAATCATCAGCGCCATGGCAGCCATCGCCCCAGAGCGAATCGCCTCATCCCGTGCCAAGGTGGGATTGTGGAGATAGGTTGCCTGGGCCATGTTCACCCAGCCTTCCGCTTTTTCGGGGGAGAGGATCCCGGCAGCAACCGTTCGCTCCACAATCTGCGGCAGTTTCTCATACCCCCGCAAATCCCCCAGGATGATCAACACCACCGGCGCATCTGCCACCTTCTGTTGGTTGTAGGCCAGAGATTTGAGGCGCTCTTTGTCCTCTGGGTCGGTGACTGCAACAAACCGCCAGTGCTGAATGTTGAAGGAAGAAGGGGCTTCCATGGCATAGGCCACCAGCTCTCGGATCTCCGCTTCCGATAGACGGCGGCTGGGATCAAACTTGTCGGCGGAAATGCGCTCTTTCAGGGCAGTTAGGGCGTCCATAGGGATCCTCAAGTGTCGGTAAGTAGATATACATTCCGTATTCAAACGGTCTGTCTTCTTTGTTATCTCCCTTTCATTCGGCCTGTGGCAAGCGGGTGAGGGGCAAACTGGGCTTTGGCAGGGCAGGTGAGCGGGATCCCTGACACAAAGGCAGGTATGATGGAGAAACAAACTGGTCTCATCTGGATCGTCAGGTTGAATCATCAGATTGGTGTGGTTGGTGGGGAGAAGCAGTCGGTGAACTTCGGTCGAGTGCTGACGGCCATGGTTACCCCCTTTACCGAGGAGGGGGAGCTTAACTACGATGAGGCCGCTCGTTTGGCCGATTACTTGGTAACCCACGGCAGCGACGGCTTGGTGGTCTGCGGCACTACGGGCGAGTCTCCCACCCTGACTTGGCAAGAGGAATACGAGCTGTTCCGCGTGGTGCGAGATGCCGTGGCCGGTCGGGCCAAGGTGATTGCCGGCACGGGATCCAACTCCACCCGTGAGGCCGTTGAAGCCACAAAAAAGGCCGCTCAATTGGGTTTGGACGGCTCTTTGCAGGTGGTGCCCTACTACAACAAGCCTACCCAGGCCGGCCTTTATGAGCACTTCAGAGCCATTGCCCAAGCCAGTGACCTGCCCATCTTGCTGTACAACATTCCCAGTCGCACAGGAGCCAGTCTACAGCCGGAGACCGTGGCGAAATTGGCAGAACTGGAAACGGTTGTCGCCATCAAAGAAGCCAGTGGTATAATGGACACAGCTTCGGAAATTCGGCGGCTCACTCCCTCGCGTTTTGCCATTTATTCGGGAGACGACTCTTTGACGCTGCCACTCCTGTCCTTGGGAGGTAGCGGTGTGGTTAGTGTAGCCAGCCACTTGATTGGGTTGCAGTTGCAGGAACTGATCCAAAGCTACATCAGAGGGCAACACGATCAAGCTTTGGCCCACCACCTGCGTTTGTTTCCGTTGTTCAAGGTTTTGTTCATCGAGACCAACCCGGTTCCGATTAAGGCGGCATTGGAGATGCAGGGCTGGCGAGTGGGTCGGGCACGCCTTCCCCTAGCGCCCCTGCAGCCCAATTCCCTGCAGGTTTTGCGACAGGTACTTGAAGAGATGGGCCTACTGGCTGAATCGAAGGGATCCGAGCAAATGACGACGAAGGTTTCATGATTGCATTTTTAGGTTTTGCTTCCGCTATGGCCGGAGTTTGCAAGGGTTTACAAGGGGCTCTTTTGTGGCGTCTGACCTGTGGGTAGGTAGCTTTTTCCCTGAAAAGCTCTTTCCCGGCTGGGGAAATCGATAAGTTGCGGCGGCTGAGTTCAGCTTTCACCCACAGCCTTGTTGGGGATAGCTTGTGCCCGTTTCTGTTTTTGTTTTTTTACTGTTGAGGATCTAAACCCATATGCCAACACCACGTTCTTCAGTTGCTTCTCGTTCTGTAACCCCGCAATCCACCTCTTCCGTTCAGATGATTCCGCTGGGCGGCGAACGGGAGATTGGCAAAAACACATGGGCCTTCCGCTACGAGGATGACATTATCCTCTTGGATGCCGGTTTGGCTTTTCCCGATGGGAGCATGCACGGCATTAACATCGTGTTGCCGGACATGACCTACATCAAGCAAAATCGGGACAAAGTGCGGGGGATGGTGGTTACCCACGGCCACGAGGATCACATCGGCGGGATCCCCTATCACCTGCGGGAATTCGATATTCCGGTCATCTACGGCCCCAGATTAGCGCTGGCGTTGCTGGAAGAGAAACTGCGGGAAGTGGGCCTACTCAACCGCACAGAGCTGCGCCCCGTTGGCCCCCGCGAGATTGTTCCCCTGAGCAAGCACTTTTTTGCCGAATTCATTCGCAACACCCACTCCTTTGCCGATAGCTTTACGGTGGCTCTGCACACGCCTGTGGGCGTCATTATTCAGACCGGTGACTTCAAGATCGACCACACCCCCGTGGATGGGGAGTACTTTGACCTGCAGCGGTTGGCCGAACATGGGGAAAAGGGAGTGCTCTGCCTGATCAGCGACTCCACCAACGCGGAAGTGCCGGGGTTCACCCCTTCCGAAGCTTCTGTGGTGCCGGGTCTCACCAAGGCCATTGCCGGAGCCAAGGGGCGGGTGATCATCACCACCTTTGCTTCTTCGGTGCATCGTCTCAACCTGGTGCTGCAGATTGCCGAACAGCAAGGTCGGGTGGTGTCTTTGCTGGGCCGCTCCATGCTGAACGTGGTGGCTCATGCGCGGCGCTTGGGCTATATCCGCTGCAAGGACGAAACCCTGCAGCCGATGCATGTGATCAACAGCCTGCCAGATGACCGGGTGATCATCCTCACCACCGGATCCCAGGGAGAACCTCTAGCTGCTCTCACCCGCATTGCCAACGGCGAACACCCGCAGTTGCAAATCAAGCCAGGCGACACGGTGGTGTGGTCGGCCAACCCGATCCCTGGCAATACAATCGCGGTCTCGCGGGTCATCGACAAGCTGATGGAGCTGGGAGCCAATGTCATTTACGGCAAGGACAAGGGCCTGCACGTTTCCGGCCACGGCTGCCAGGAAGACCAGAAGCTGATGATCGCCCTCACCCGCCCCAAGTTCTTTGTCCCCACCCACGGGGAATACCGCATGCTGGTCAAGCACGCCGAAACCGCCATGAGCATGGGGATCCCGCGGGAAAACATCGTGATCATCGACAACGGGGATGTGGTGGAGGTGAACCGGGAGCGCATTGCCATCACGGGCCGCGTCCCCTCTGGTCTGCAAATGATCGCCGCTTCCCATGATGGGGTGGTGATGGATGAGATGCTGCAGGAGCGGCAGCAGATCGCCAAAGATGGCATGGTGACGGTGGTGATCAGCCTGGACGGCAGCGGCCAGTTGCTCTGCACCCCACAGGTGCAGACCTTTGGCTTGGCAGGCGAAGGCAACCACCTCAAGGGATCCGACCTAAAACCCCTTCTGGAAAACACCCTTCGGCAAGCGTGGCCTCAATTTGCTCGCTCCCTGGAGCGGGGCAGCCTGGACATCGACTGGGCCGGCCTTAAGGGCGAAGTGGAGCGGGTGGTGCGCCGTTTCTTGCGAGAACAATTGCCCGGGAGGCCCACAGTGGCGGTTTTTGTGCAATCCCCTGAAGAGGAGTCCGTGCCTTCTCTGGGTGTGGAAACCCAACCGGAACCGGTAGCGAGTGCTCTGGGCCGGCGGCGGCGCTCCTCGACGGCTGTGGCTGCTTCCTAAAACTGGCCCGTTCTCCATGGGTGGATCTTCTGAGCGCCTTTGGGATCCCTTGCCGAGGGCAGGGATCCTACTGTGCCGGTCTGTATCCCTCGCTGAGAAAACTGCGGAGGGCGGACTCTGCCGCTGCATCTCGTTGCAGGGATCCCGTCTCGCTGAAGGGAGGGCAGCGGGTTTGGGGAGGGAGCGGTTGCCGAAGGGCGCTCAAGAAGGCATCGGCCAAATCGGCGTAGCCCCGGTCGTTGGGGTGAAACCCGTCAGCCAGCGGGCCGGGAAAGAAGGACTCGCGCCGGTAGGAGCGGGGATCACAGAGCAAGTCCACCACTGGGATCCCCTGTTGGCTCAAGGGGTTGATGGCCCGTTGCGTGAGGCCAACCGAGACCAGGGAGAGCAGTTGGCGCAGGCTGCTGGGCTGCTGCTGACCTAGGGGAATCAGGGCGAGGTTGGGCAGGTTGGCCACCGCCAGGCGAGCTTGAGGGGCGCGGGCACGCACCGCCTGCAGTAGGGTTTGATAATCGGCGGCGAATTGTCGGATCTGCTGCTCGATGAAGGGCAAGGGATCCTCACCTCGGAGAGCCTGTTGAGCTGCTGCCAGAGCGATGGCGTTGGTGTCGTTTCCGCCTACCCAAATGGTGATGAGGGTGGCATCGGGGGGAATGCGCGGCACTTGGTCCTGCAGCAAATTGGCGGGGATCCCCTGCCGCAGGGCTTGAATGGCGGGGCTGAGCACCGCTCCCGAACGGCCCAAATTGACCAGCTCAACCGGCGTCGGCAAAGACCGGGCCAGGCGGGGCACATAGCCCGTTCCATTGGGGCAGTCCAACGGCTCTGAGCGCTGGGGTCGGCTGCCGGCAGCATTGGCTGGGCCATCACAGGAGATGGAAGCGTTGAAGCCAACGGCATCGCTGGCTCCCAGGGCAACATAGCGGGTGAGGGTGGGCGGGCTGGGCACACCGGGTATCGGGGATTCAGAACGGGCAGAGCAGGCGGCTAGCCCCAAACCGAGGATCAAAATCAGCAGGGAGAGGAAGAGCAGCCCAGCCGTTTTGTTGTCTTGGGGTCGGGTTTTCCGGGGTCTGAGCGCTGGCATCTTTTGCAGGGAGAGGAATGCAAAAGTGGGCTCCAAGGGGTACCTTGGCTCCTGAAGAAACTGGGCATGGATCGGGTGAGGTGGAGAGCACCCCCAGACAGGCTAACCAAGGATCCCAAAATCGGCGAGGTATGGTGGGAGTATGCCGCTGCGGTTTTGCAAGTCCCGCACCTACCACGATCCCCTGCATGGCGCCATCAGCCTGAATGGAGGGGACGCAGTTGAGGCTCTGCTCATTCGCTTGATCGATACACCGGCCTTTCAGCGGCTGCGCCGCATCCGCCAGTTGGACACGGCCTTTTTTACCTTCCACGGGGCGGAGGGATCCCGCTTTACCCATTCGGTGGGGGTGCTGCAGGTAACGCGGCGGCTGTTCGACAAATTGGCCCATCGCCACCCAGAGCTGCGTCCCTATCGGGCGGTAACCCTGGCCTCGGCTCTGCTGCACGACATTGGCCATGCCCCTTTTAGCCATGCCGGAGAAGAGATCTTCGGCTGCCGGCACGAGGTTTGGACGGCCCGCATTCTCCAGGAGGATCCCCAGGTGAGGACGCTGCTGGCGGAGTTTGACCCGCAACTGCCGGCCCAGATGCAGCAGGTGTTGCAAAAGCAGTTTCCCCTGCCGCTGGTGGGGCAGCTCATCTCCAGCCAACTGGACTGCGACCGCTTCGATTACCTGATGCGGGACAGCCTGCTCACGGGTGCCCAATACGGCCACCTGGACTTGGACCGCATCCTGACGGTGCTGGACTACGACCCGGAGACGGGATCCCTGTCCATCCCGGCTCGCAAAGGCTTGGGGGCCATCGAGCACTACCTGGTGGTGCGCTATTTCATGTACACCCAGGTGTACCAACATCCCAAAAGCTTGTGCGCCCGCTTCATCTTGGATCGGCTGTTCAAGCGGGCAGAGGTGCTCCTGCAAAGGGGGGAAATTGAGCTGGATCCCATCCTCAGCGCCTGGTGCTGGGCTTCACTGGCGGCCCAAAAAGGGGATCCCTTCGACTTGCCGCTCCCCCTCTACTTGGCTGCCGATGATGTAATCTTCAGCTACCCCATGCGCCTCTGGGCTATGTCGGGGAAGGATCCCATCTTGGCGGATCTGGCGCGGCGCTACTTGGAGCGGGATTTGTTTAAGGCCCGCAACATTACCCAGTTATCTGACGAACAACGCCAAACCCTGGTGGCTGCCGTGCAGGCCAAAATGCTGCGGGATGGGCTGGATCCCGAGAGTTACTTGGGCATCCGCTCTGCCCATGTCCAGGGCTATAGCTTTTATGACCAAGGGATCCAGCTCAAAACCGAGCGCGGCTATGAAGAAATTGCCCATCTTTCCCCTTTGGTGCGGGCCTTGGTGGAAACCCAGCGCCAGGTTTGGCTGATCTTTCCCCGGCCCTATAGCGATATCGTAGAGGGGGTTTTGTCTGCTTAGAAAACTGGGCCATCCCAGAGCTAGGGCAGAGGTGGGAATCCGTTTCGAACAAGTCTAAGCAGGGAGGGAAGCAGGAGTGGGAACCCGAGAGATCCTGACCGGGATTCTATCCTTAACAGCTCTGGCGATTGCCCTGGTGGCCCTGCAACTGGGGCGAGCGTTGCGGGCTTCCCCCTGGCTGAGGGATCCCCCGGCGGAACAGGCAGGGGAAATCGCGGCTGGAATGGAGCGGCTGGCGGTGATTGTGCCCGCCTACAATGAGGCCGAAAACGTGGTGGGCTGCCTCAGCAGCATTCTGGACAGCACTTCTGCCCCTTTGCAGGTGTGGCTGGTGGATGATGAGTCCACGGATGCTACTTGGGATCTGGCGCAAGCCCTGGCTGCCAAACGGCAAGATCCACGCCTGCATCTGCTCAAAGGGGATCCCCGTCCCAAAGACCGAACGTGGGTGGGCAAAAACTGGGCCTGTACCCAAGCTGTCGCCCGCATAGAAGCGGACTACTTGCTGTTTCTGGATTGCGACGTGCGGCTGGGATCCGGCGCCATTGAAGCAGCCCTGGGACATTTGCTGGAGAGCGGCAGTGGCTTGGTGAGTGTGGGGCCACAATTGCTGTGCGGTTGCCTGGCGGAGTGGCTGGTGCAACCCATCATGATGACCATCCTGGCGGTGGGTTACAACTTTGCCGCCGTGAACGATCCCAAAAGCTCCAAAGCCTTTGCCTTTGGCCCCTTCATGCTGTTTCGGCGCTCTGCCTACGAGCAAGTTGGCGGGCACGCCGGAGTGGCCGATGTGGTCATCGAGGATGTGGCCCTGGGGCAACGGATCAAAGCCCAGGGGTTGGGCCTGCGAATTTGCCTGGGAGGGTTGCGGGTGCGCAGCCGCATGTATGCCAACGGGGCTGCCCTTTGGGAAGGGTGGACCAAAAACTGGTTCCTGGGCCTGGAGCGCAACTGGGTCTTGGCGGTGTTGGCAATGGGCACAGTCTTGGGGATCTGCAGCTTGCCCTGGTTGGGGGTAATCCTGGCTGTGGTCACGGGATCCCTGGGGGTGCTGTTGGCCAGCTTGACAGGGATCCTGGCCCAATTGACCATCCGGCTCCTGCTTCAGCATTGGGCGCATCTGCCCCTGCACTACTGGTGGCTAACAGCAGTGGGAGGTTGGGCAACAGCAGCCATCATCTTGGCTTCCGCCATCCGCACCACCACCGGACGCAACTGGACTTGGCGGGGCCGTTCTCTTGCTGTCCACTGACTGGAGGGTGCCAACACCCCAGAAATGGGGCAAGAACATGGTCTAATGGGGGATGTTCGGAAGACAGGCAAGCTGGGTTTAGAAACGGTGGAATAGCACACTATGCAGGCTCTGGTCATCGGATCTGGGGGGCGAGAACACGCCCTGGCCTGGAAGCTGTTGCAGTCTCCCCAGATTACTCGGGTCTACTGTGCCCCCGGCAACGGCGGCATGCAGAAGATGCCCCGCTGTCAATCCGTGGCTTTGGCGGCCACCGACATTGAAGGGCTGGTGCGGTTTGCTACTGTACAAGGGATCCGCCTGACGGTGGTGGGGCCAGAGCTGCCCTTGGTGCAGGGGATTGTGGACGCCTTTCAAGCCGAGGGCCTGCCCATTTTCGGGCCCAATCGCGTGGCCGCCCAGTTGGAAGGTAGCAAGCTCTGGGCCAAGCAACTGATGCAGGAGGCCGGGATCCCGACCGCTCGCGCTGCCGGCTTTGCCAGCTTGTCAGAGGCTTTGGCCTACCTGAATTCCCGCAGCTTTCCCGTGGTGATTAAGAAGGACGGGCTGGCTGCTGGCAAGGGAGTAACCGTTGCCCAAAATCGGGAAGAAGCCGTGCAAGCTCTGGAGGCTGCCCTGGCCAAGCCAGGCGAGCAGGTGCTCATTGAGGAGTTTATCCCCGGCCAAGAGGTGTCGGTGCTGGCCCTGACCGATGGCCAGATCTGTGTGCCGCTGCTACCTGCCCAGGACTACAAGCGCCTTGGCGAGGGCGATACCGGCCCCAACACCGGTGGCATGGGAGCTCATGCCCCTGCCGATCACCTGGTAACTTCAGAACTGTTGGCCCGCATTCAGACCCAGATCCTGGATCCCACTCTGGAGGCTTTGCAACGGCGGGGCATCCGCTACCAGGGGGTGATCTATGCCGGTTTGATGATCACGCCCGCTGGGGACCCCTACGTGTTGGAGTACAACTGCCGCTTTGGGGATCCCGAGGCTCAAGTCATCCTGCCCTTGCTGGAAAACCCTCTCGACGAGGTCCTGCTGGCCTGCATCGAGGGTCGGCTGGCCCAAATCCAGCTCAAGTGGAAGCCCGGCTACGCTGCCTGCGTGGTGATGGCAGCCCCCGGCTATCCCGATGCCTACCAGCGAGGGATCCCCATCTCCGGCTTGGATGCAGCTGCTGCTACAGGGGCGTTGGTGTTTCACGCGGGTACCCGCCAGGCGGGCAAGCAACTCCTGAGCGATGGTGGGCGCGTTCTCTGCCTCACCGGCCAAGGGGCAACCTTATCCGAGGCCCTGCGCCAAGCTTACGCAGCCGTGGAGCAAGTGCAGTTTCCCAAGGCTTACTATCGTTCCGACATTGGCAGCCACGCCCTGGGGCCTGCCATCCGCCGAGGAATGGTGCCTACCCCATAAAGCCATCCATTGCCCGCTTAGGTGGAGCTGGATAGAAGAAGCCCCAGAGGGGTCGCTCCTCTAGGGCCCATAAAGCAGTTTTGAAAAAAGCTTTGATGCTTAGACGATAGCGCTTTCGGTAACAAGATGGCAACGATAATATCAAAAGCTCAACCTTACTTTAGATTCCTCAACAATAACCCTCTGCTTTGACTAAGCACGGATGTTGCTGAGCTGAGCCTCTCCCCCCTCGAGAGGGATCCCGCATCAGCTCACTTAACTGTTGCAGCCATGTCGGCCCGCCAAATTGAGTATAATTGCCGAGGAAAGAGCCAAGGGCTGTTTGGCTGGAGTTTCTTCATCCTCAAAACTGAGGAAAACAGAATCCCTATGTCCACTTCCAGTTGAGCCCTGACGCGAAGACTTACATCTGTCTGGCTAGAGAATCCAGCAACAGTTCAAATCAAGGGCATCAGTCCACCCTCAGACACTGCTAGGTGGGAAGGTCATGTCCTGGCAGAAGTAGCAAAACTTTGGAGTTGGAATTATTATCGAGGTTCTCAGGTGGCAGAACTAGTTTCTTCCATTCCTGATAGCTGAGGCCAAGACGGCTCATTTCGCTGATCTCGTACCTGTAACCTTCTAGTCTCCTATCCAACTCAATCATGGAGTGAATAACCTCTATGACTTTGTATGTCTGAGATAACAATTCGAAGATGGCTTCCTTGCGAGCAGAAGTATTCCAAGGCAGATAAGCCCAAAAGTCCCAATCCTTGCCAACCAGAGATGGTTTAATGTGAGCTAGAGCAGCATTTCTAGATCCCACTGGAATACTTTCAATCCAAGATTCAATGTCTTTACAGTTAAAAATAGATTTGCGCAAGTATTGGTCAAATAGCTTATCTGTATCCAACTCTCCTGTTATGTACTTAAGAATCTCTAGAATATCTGACAGATTAACCCCTTTGCAGGCAAGATGAAGATATCCCGATGGATTCTTAGTCAGTAAATGCTTAACATAACTCTTGATACGAGGTCTTACAGTCTCTTCAGCTTCAGCTAGACGCTTGAGAGCCATCTCATGCTCTTCAAGCTCCAGATAACACTTGACCTCAGTAATGTAGGCTAAAGATAGAATTAGAATGTACTCCCGTCCCATAATACCGCCACGCTTATTCCAGTCAGAATCCCACTCGGACTGATAGTAATGTTCGGCTTCGATCAGGGGCTGAATGACCTCAGCTACCAATCGCTTCCGATTACTTGAAGAAGACATTCTCAAAGCTACTTCCGCAACGTCAATTGCAGATTTAATTTTAGCAATGGACAATCTATCTATCTTCTCTTGAAGTTCTAAGATAGATGACTGGAGATCCTTGATTCTGTAATCTATCTGGTTCAGCTTAGAGATAACAACTGCAAAGCCAATGGCAGATAATCCTAGGTTGGTCAACCCCAGTGCAGTGTTGAATTGAGTTAGACCCAAGATAGTCTGTAGTTTTTCGCTAATATCGACTAGCTTTAGACGGATCTGCCGTAGCTGAATTTAACAATTATTCCGTTGATAACATTAATGGGGTCTAGTCCAGGGATCCCTACACCAATACTGGTTTCGAGTGTTGAGGCCCCAGTTTCTCTCAGCCAAGCCACTACTCGCTTAGAGGCAACTTCTCGCACGATGCCGCCAATACGCTCATAGGTACTATTCTGCAGCCCCCGCAGAATAGCTTCAGGAATGTCCAGTATCACTTGCTCAGTAGCCATTGCCGGGATCCCTCTTGGCTCTCCGAGAGAAAGGTAGCATGGGGACTACTGCAATAAAGCAATCAAGAGAACTTCTCGACAAAATCGGCTGAACACAAGTAATCCAGAGCTTTACATCCTCCCTACGAAGAGGCAAAGCACTGCTTCATTTCCTGCAGCACTTGGGCATCTTGAGAGGCTGTTCTGGCACCGGCTTGGGCGGCCCAGCACTTGAGGCTTTCGATTTGATCGCGGGCAATCGAGGCCAAGGGTACGGTTTCGCGGATGGCCTGCAGGATATCTTCTTGGGTAAAGTCCCGCCGAGCGCCGCTGCCACTGCCCCCAAAGGCGTTGTACATGGCATCTACAATGGCTTGCTCGATCTCGGCGCCACTGAAATCCTGAGCTGCGGCTGCCAAGGCTTCTAGGTCAAACTCCCGCAGGCGGCTGGGGCGCAACCGCTGCAAATGCACCCGGAAGATCTCCCTACGCTCGGCGTGGGTGGGCAGGTTCAAGAAGAAAATCTCGTCAAAGCGACCCTTGCGCAAAAGCTCTGGCGGCAGCAGCGGCACGTTGTTGGCGGTGGCCACAATGAAAACAGGGCTGGTTTTCTCCTGCATCCAGGTAATCAGGCTGCCAAACACCCGGCGGCTGGTACCGGAATCTCCATCGGCGCTGCTGGTGATGTTGCCAAAGGCTTTGTCGATCTCGTCGATCCAGAGCACACAGGGGGCCATCGCCTCCGCCAGTTGGATCATCTGCCGCACTCGGCTTTCCGACTCGCCAACGATGCCAGCAAACAGACGCCCAGCATCTAATCTCAGCAGAGGCAGCCGCCACTCATTGGCGATGGTCTTGGCAGATAGGGATTTGCCGGTGCCCTGGATCCCGACCAGGAGTACGCCCTTGGGGTTGGGCAGGCCATAGCGACGCGCCTCTTCCGTAAAGGCTTCCTGGCGCACCCGCACCCAGGCCTTGAGGTTATCCAGGCCCCCCACGCTTTTGAGGGTCTCGCGGGCGGTGAAAAACTCCAGGATGCCGGTTTGGCGGATGGCCTGCTTTTTCTCCTCCAGCACCAGGTCGATATCGGCTTCGTTGACCTCCTGCTTGGCAGCCAAGGCGCGGGCCAAAACGCGGCGGATACGCTCTCGGCTCAGCCCTTGACAAGCTTTGACCAGTTGCTCGCGGGCCAGAGGGGTGAGCTTGAGTTTATCTGGAGCCACATAGAGCTGGATGAGGCGGCTGATCTCTTCGCTGTTGGGCAAGGGAATGTCGAGGACGGTGATCTCCTCTGCCAGGTCGCTGGGCACTTCCAGGGTGTGGCTGAGCAGGATCAGCATCTTGCGGGTGCGCTTCAGCTCGCGGCTGAGGTTTTTCAGCTCCCGGATGATGGGAGCGTTTTTGTCGCTGGTGGCATTGCGCAACACAAAGTGCAGATCCCGCAGCACAAAAAGGGTGTCCTCGTTGGGGGCAGAGCGCCACACCCGCCCCAGAGCCGCCATGATGGAGCCGCGATCCTCGCCTGTATCCTGCCAGCCCCGTACCAAGTCCCAGAACAACAGTTGCCGCGGCGGGTCTGTCCGCTTGGCCACTTGGGTTAGCAGGGCATCGGCAGGCTCTTCTTCTGGGGAGACTAAGTAAATAAGGGGGTAGCGGGCCCGGATCATCAAGTCCAGCTCTGTCACCAGCCCTGCTTGCAGCTCCGCCGGGATCTCGACCAGGGCAGGATCCCTGCTGTTTGAGTTTGGTTTTCTGGCGGCTTCTGTCATCGCCTCTGGAGTTTAGAACATCCTGATCCTCATTTTGCTTTTACTTGGGTCAGAAACCATTTGGAGCAGTTAGTGGAGCAGCGAAACGCCCACGGTTGAGCTTCAGGATAGGGCAGGGATCTCTTGCAGTTCCGCCAGCATGGTGCGGGCAGTCTGGGTGGGATCGGCAGCTTCCATCAAAGCACGCACCACGGCTACACGGGTGGCCCCAGCTTGACGCACTTCGGATAGATTGTGGGGATCGATGCCACCGATGGCAAACCAGGGCAGGTGAGCTTTCTCGGCAGCCAGGCGCACGTACTCTAGGCCGGCAGGGGGTTTCTCCGCTTTGGTGGGGGTGGGGTAAACGGGGCCGACGCCGATGTAGTCCACGTCGCTGTTCAGGGCTTGGGCCAACTCTTCAGCATTGGTGGTGGACAGGCCAATGAGCCGCTGGGATCCCAGCAGTTGTCGGGCTTCGGCCACCGGCAGATCCGTCTGGCCCAGGTGTACCCCATCTGCCTGGCTGAGCAGAGCCAAATCCACGCGGTCATTGACGATCATCAGCGCCTGGTAGCGGTTGCACAGTTGCCGCAACTGCTTGAGATCCCGCAGCATCTCGCCATCGGGGAGGTTCTTGCGGCGATATTGCACCAGGGTCACCCCACCCCGCAGGGACTTTTCCACCACCTCTAGCCAGTGGGGCACAGGGCTGGTCACCAAGTAAAGATGGGCTGTCAGGAGATGCTGCCGCAGGGATCCGCCCAGCAGTTCACTTTCCAGGACATAGAGCCGATAGCGCATGTCTTTGGCCAGCTTGGCCAGGCCGGGCGCTACCCATTGGCTGGACTCGGCCAACTTGCCGTATTCTTCCAGCACCCGTAGGGCTTCTTGCACACGGCTGCAATTGGCTTGCAAGAGATGGCGGAGATCCCGCCGTTGCTCCTCTTGGGGGTGGGAGATCTGGGTGCCCGGATCAGCGGAGGTATCGCGGGCCAAACGCAGGGGATCGCTGTGCCAGCGGGCCAGGGCTTGGCGCATGGCCTTGCATTCGGCAGAGAGCTTTCCCTCTTCCAGGCCGAAACGAAACCACTCTTCTAGCACCCGCAGTCCTTCACGAGCTCGATCGAGGTTGGCATCCAGAATACGGGCAACGGCCTGCGGTTTCATGTTCCGCTCCGAAAGACCTACACAACACTGTTCGCGCCAGCGGGACGGAGTCCCAACAAAACAGATTTTTGTTCAGTGTTGTTGCTTTCTTCCTGCTTCAGCAACCCATGATTAGCAGCAGGCTTTAGACCTATCCCACCGCCAGAGGAGTCTCCGCAGGCGCCAATTCCCCCAAAGCTTGGGGTATGTCGCTTGTTGTTTGACACCAACTCGGTCTTAAACCCCAAGAGCACAGACTGACCTACCGGCTCTCCAAATACTAGCAGGTGTTGGAAGATATAGCTCCATAGCGTTCGTACCTCAGGGTGTGCAGAACCGTTCAGCAAAGTGAGCAGTCAATCGGCGATTAGAGGCAGCCCTACACGTGGGCAGAGAGTTGCTTAATGTCTTAATGTTTATTTTCACTGTAAATCGGAGTGGTTTCCCTGAGGCTGTTCTTGGCTTTGGGGAGAAAGGGGGCGATGCCACAGGGCGTTAAGAAAGGCTTGCTGGGGCGTGTGTCCCCAGGCAAAGGATCGCGGGCCAGTCCCTTCCGGCAGGTAGGCCCAAGCGTAGCGCTCACAGGCGGGAAAATAGCGGATCTCCCACCAAGTTCCACCGACGGGTGCATCCTTCACTGCTCGCAAGAAGGGGCCACGATGGCGGGTGAGGCGCTCCTCTACAAAGTAGGGGCCTTCGAGCTGAAGGGCCTCTACCGCCGCAATAAGCTTGGCTCGTTGTCGCTCATTTCGAATCATCTCCCCGGTTCCCTGCTCGGATTGGCTCTATTCTATGAGGAGATTTCTGGTGAGCTGGGGGATCCCTCTTCATTCAACCCAGATTGCGCCTACGGCAAGCTATGGGAACCCAATGGAATCTGAAGAATCCAGCGCAGGTGCTGTGTTTGAGCAATGGACACGGGGAAGATGAGGTGGGCAGTCGAGTTGCCGTTGCCCTAGTCCAACTGGGGATCCCGGTGCAAGCCTTGCCGATTGTGGGAGAAGGGATAGCCTACCAACGCCAAGGGATCCCACTGCTGCCCGTTGCCCAGGTGATGCCGTCGGGGGGGTTTATCTATCAGGACTGGCGGCAGTTGTGGCGGGATTTGCGGGCCGGTTTGCTGGGGCTGACGGGGCGGCAATTGGCGTTGGTTCGCCGGGCAGCAGCACAGAGGAACTTGGTGCTGGCCGTGGGGGATATTGTGCCCTTGCTGATGGCGTGGTGGAGTGGGATCCCTTACGCCTTTGTGGGCACGGCCAAGTCCGACTATTACTGGCGAGATGAACGAGGGCCCTACCGACGCTCTTGGATTCCTTTTGGGCAGCCGATTTCCGATTACCTGCCCTGGGAGCGCTGGCTGATGGCCCACAAGCGCTGCCTGGGTTCTTTTTTGCGGGATGAGCTGACGGCTACTGCTTTGCAAAAACGGGGCTTGAGGGCCTTCTACCTGGGCAACCCGATGATGGATGGCCTGGAGCCACGCGGGGCATTGCCTTTGGATCCCCACCGACCGGCCTTGCTGCTCTTGCCCGGATCCCGTCCGCCGGAAGCCTATCGCAACTGGGCCCTGATGATGCAGGTGGTGGAGCGGCTCCCAACGGAGCTGCAAGTCTATGCTGCCCTCAGCCCCAACCTGGAACGAGACCCACTTCAGGCTCGGATCCCATCTCAGCGCAGCGATGTGCTTCTGGTTTGGGGGGACTTCGGTGCCTGTGCCCAACGAGCAACGGTGGTGCTGGCTATGGCGGGAACGGCTACTGAGCAGTGTGTGGGCTTGGGAAAACCGGTGGTAACCCTGCCGGGAGAGGGGCCGCAGTTTACCCCGCGCTTTGCCGAAGCCCAGACCCGTCTTTTGGGATCCGCCGTCCACCTGACCTCAGTGGAGCAAGCTCCCGCTGTGGTTGGCCGGATTCTGGAACGCCTGGCCGCCGATCCCAACTACGCGGCTGAGTTGCAGGCCCATGGACGCCGCCGCATGGGATCCCCAGGAGCTGCTCGGCGCATTGCCGCTCAACTTCGAGATTGGCTCCGGCCATCCGGCCCGACTTTGGAACCGTTTGAGCCAGGCATATCGTGAAATAGAAGAGAACGAGCGATTCAAAGCCCTGACTGATTTCCGTTGGATCCAGTTTTCCGTTTTATTTAACATTTAATGATGTCAAACCTTTTGGGACATTTAATGATGTCAAACCTTTTGGGGCTGGAGAGCAGTTGGTGGATCCCTTGCTATGGGTGGGCGGGAACAGCTTTGGCCATTCCCTGGGCAACGGGCTGGGTCAAGCGCAGTGGCCCGCGTCCGGCAGCTTACCTCAACATCCTTCTGACCTTGGCGGCCTTTGCTCATGGCCTTTGGCTGTTGCGGCAGGTTTGGGGTCGGGATCCCCAAATCCTGAACTACCCCTGGTTTCGGGTGGCCGATTTGGATTTAACTCTGTCTTTGGAGATCTCGCCCCTGACGATAGGGGCCGTCGTCTGGATCAGCGGTTTGAGCTTGCTGGCCCAGATCTATGCGCTGGGGTATTTGGATAAGGACTGGGGTCTGGGTCGCTTTGCTGCTCTGATGGGCTTTTTCGAGGGGGGAATGACAGGGATCGCCCTTAGCGACTCGCTGTTTTTCAGCTATGCCCTGCTGGAGATGCTCACCCTTTCCACCTATTTGCTGGTGGGCTTTTGGTACGCTCAGCCTCTGGTGGTGACGGCGGCGCGGGATGCGTTTTTAACCAAGCGGGTAGGGGATCTGCTGCTGCTGATGGGGGTGGTGGCGGTTTCCAACTTTTCCGGGGCCTTGACGTTTTCCGACCTGCGGGACTGGGCGGCTACAGCCAGCTTGGATCCCACCTGGGCAGCTTGGATGGGCTTGGCCTTGATGGCGGGCCCTTTGGGCAAATGCGCTCAATTTCCGCTGCACCTGTGGCTGGACGAGGCGATGGAGGGGCCCACCCCGGCCTCGATCCTGCGCAATTCGGCGGTGGTGGCCTGTGGGGCTTTTGTGCTGATTAAGCTGCAGCCGCTGCTGGCCCTGTCGCCGATTACGGATGGGGTCTTGGTGGCCATCGGCACAATCACAGCCCTGGGCGGATCCCTGGTGGCCTTGGCGCAAATCGATATCAAGCGCACCTTCTCCTACTCCACGAGTGCCTACTTGGGGTTGGTGTTTGTGGCGGTGGGAATGCAGCAGCCGGAGCTGGCCCTGGAGTTGCTGCTGATGCACGGCCTGGCTAAGGCGTTGCTGTTTATGGGAGCGGGATCCCTCATCTACACCACCGCTACCCAAAACCTGACGGAATTGGGAGGGTTGCGCAGCCGTATGCCGGCCACGGTTGCCGCCTTTGCGGTGGGATCCCTGGGAATGGTGGCCCTGCTGCCCCTGGGGTGCTTTTGGACGCTGACTCGCCTGGCGCTGGTGTATGGCGTTTTGCAACCGGCTCTGGTGGGGGTGCTGCTGTGGGTAAACGGGCTGACGGCTCTAAACCTGGCGCGGGTGTTTGGTCTAGTCTTTCAGGGATCCCCGCAACCCAAAACCCGCCGGGCCCCTGAGGTAGGCTGGTTGATGGCCCTGCCCATGGGTATCCTGACGGTGCAAACCTTGCTCATGCCCTGGCTGTTTGGGCGGTGGGGACTCTATCCCGACTGGAGCCCGGAGCTGAGGTGGATAGCGGCCCTGCTGACGGCTTCTGGACTGGTGGGGGCAGCCATTGGCGGCTGGCTGTACTGGGGGAGCCAACGGAGGGTGCACCTGCCCTGGCCGGAGTTGCAGGATCTGCTGGCCCACGACTTTTACACGGGGCACCTCTACCAAGCCCTGGTGGTGCAACCGGTCGGCGCTCTCTCCCGCGGATTGGAGTGGCTGGATCGCAACGGAGTGGACGGCTTGGTGAACGGGGTGAGCCTGGCCTTTTTCTTCAGCGGCGAAGCCCTCAAGTACACCCTGTCGGGGCGGATGCAACTCTATGTGCTGGTGATTGTCATGGGGGTGGTGTTGGTTACAGCTTGGCTGCTGCATTCGCTCCATCTGGGGTTGGCCTATTGATGGGAGAGAGCCATGTTGAGCCTTTTGATCGGGATCCCGTTGTTGGGGAGCATCTGGATTGGGTTGATTCCCGAGCGAGCGGGGAAGAGCATCCATCGGAGGTTGGCTTTGGGGTTTGGGTGGGTCTTGTTTGGCCTGAGCGCGGGGCTGTTGCTGGCCTTTGACCCGCATCTGGGATCCCTGCAATTGGCGGAAACGATGGCCTGGATCCCCCAGTTGGGCTTGGTTTACGAGTTGGGGGTCGATGGGATCTCCCTGCCTTTGGTGGTGATGACCGGGCTGCTGGTGCTGATGGCCATTTGGGCCAGCGGCCAGGTGGAGCGGCCCCGCCTCTACTACAGCTTGGTGCTTATGCTGGCGGCAGCAGTGGCCGGAGCTTTTTTGGCTCAGAATTTGCTGCTGTTTTTCCTGTTCTATGAAGTGGAGCTGATCCCCCTGTATTTGCTCATCGCCATCTGGGGAGGGCCACAGCGCACCTATGCAGCCACCAAGTTCTTGATTTACACGGCTCTGTCAGGGATCCTACTGTTGATAGGCTTTTTCGGCCTCAGTTGGCTGAGCGATGCCCACAGCTTTACCTATACCGTCCTGCAGGCTCACCCCTTGCCCCTGGTGCAACAAACCCTGTTGCTTGTTCCCATTCTGCTGGGGTTGGCCATCAAGATCCCCTTGGTTCCCTTCCACACCTGGCTGCCGGATGCCCATGTGGAGGCTTCCACCCCCATTTCCGTGTTGCTGGCGGGTCTGCTTTTGAAGTTGGGCACCTACGGCCTGTTGCGCTTTGGCCTGCAGCTCTTGCCGGATGCTTGGGAACAGGCAGGGCCTTGGCTGGCCGGTTGGGCGGTGGTCAACGTGCTGTATGGATCCCTGGACGCCCTGGTGCAGCAGGACATGAAAAAGCTGGTGGCCTACAGCTCCATTGCCCACATGGGCTACATTCTCTTGGCGACGGCAGCGGCAACCCCTCTATCCCTGGTGGGATCCGTCTTCCAGATGGTCAGCCACGGCCTGATCTCGGCGCTGTTGTTTCTGCTGGTGGGAGCCGTCTACACCAACACCGGCACGCGGGATCTGAGGTTGCTGCAAGGGTTGCTTAACCCAGAGCGGGGCTTGCCATTGATTGGTAGCTTAATGGTGCTGGGGGTGATGGCCAGCGGCGGTACGCCCGGCATGGTGGGCTTTATCGCCGAGTTCACCATCTTTCGGGGCAGCTTCCCCGTGTTTCCGCTGCAGACCTTGTTGTGCATGATGGGGACAGGGTTGACGGCAGCCTATTTCCTGCTGATGGTGAACCGCGTCTTTTTTGGTCGGCTGTCGGAAGTGGCCACAGCTATGTCGCGGCAACAGGTGAGGGAACGGCTGCCGGCTGTTGTCTTGGCAACACTGGTGGTGGTGCTGGGCCTACAACCAGCCTGGGCGACACACTGGATCGAGCCCACAACGGCTGATCTGGCGAAATCTGTGGCCCTCAGCGCGGCTGCCACCGAAGGTGTGGTTGGAAAGTTGACCTGTTTCATGGCCTGTGACTCCTCTTAAGGCGCCTTCGACTTTGCCGCTGCTGTTTTTGCTGTTGTCTTAGATGCCTCAAACTGTAGATCTAAGCTGTGGATCTGGTTGGCTCCTCTCATGACGTTCACCTTGCCACGGGATGGCTCTTCTCTTCCGCTCTCCCATTTTTTCCTGGCGGGCCTGGATCCTCTGGATCAGGTGCGCATCAGTCCGATTTTGCAGCGTCTGGAGGCAGGGGGAGCCCTCTTGCCGGATTCACAGATCCATCGCCTGGAGGTGATTGGGATCCTGCACAGCTACGGAGAGGTTCTGGACGCCTATTCTCGCAACTTGATTTTCATTGCCGACCACCAATTTTTGGAGCTCTTCCCGGCGTTTAAGTATTTCAACGGCGAGATTACCCTGGGCAAATGGCTGCGCTACCTGTGGCATGACCGCATCAACTACGAGTTTGCCGAATACTGCATGAAGGCCATGCTCTGGCATGGGGGAGGGGGGCTAGACCGCTACCTGGATACTCCCGAATTTGTCCAACGGGCCAAGGCCGCCATCCGAGCCAAAATCCGCTTTAACCCCTTCTTGCAGGGCTTGGGGATCCTGTTTCCCGACTTTGCTCTGGAACAGGTGCGCATGCTGGCCATGTACAGCGGCTTGGGCCAGTTCTGGCGGGTGATGAGCGATATTTTCCTGTCTCTGTCCAAGCGCTCTGAGACAGAACCCCACCTCACCATCCCCGAGGTAGTGGCCCACATTCAGCAAGGGCTGGTGGCCGCTGCCGGCAAACCCATCGCCTATGCTCCCTGCATCTGGGGCCGGCGCTATGAGATCATTCCTCTCTCAGCAGGGCTGACCTTCCTGCCGGATACAGCCATCCCCTATGTGGAAGCAGTGTTTTTCCGCTCTTTTCCCTTCATGGGTACGGTTTCCTACAACGCCCAGGCTGGTCAGATTCCGCATGAGCAGGCAGATTTTGCCTATGGGGCCCTGTATGCCGATCCCCTGCCGGTGGGGAGCGCTGGGATCCCACCCACCCTGTTGATGCAGGACATGATGCGGCACTTGCCCCCTCGCTTGCGGGAACACTACCGCCGCAGCCCGCGTGGGGAGGAGGATCTGCGGGTCAAAATCTGCTTGAGCTTCCAGAAAGCCATGTTCTGCGTCACCACTGCCGCCCTGCGTGCCCTCGCCCCTTTTCCTCTGGAAACTCAGGATCCCCAGCAACAGAAGGCCAACCGAGAGTTTCTCACCCCTTGGCTACAACGATTGGCGGGATCCCGGCTGTTAAGCATGCAGGAAGTTTTTGGTATGTGATGCTGAAACTGCGCGGCAATACGGTGATGTCAAAGACAAGTTAAGGCTCAAGGGGCGTCCGTATTTTGATTCTGTTCCTTTTGCTAAATATCTAGGAAACCTAAGGGCTAACAGTTCCCAGAGCGAAAGGAACTGTGCCAAAAAGTCAGCCGCTTTTCGACCATGACAATCAACTGATAAGCTAGGGCGCTGATAACGGTGGCATAAATGATGGCCGCCCAGACGATGTCGAAATTGAAGCGAGCCGCCTCGATCCGGATGCGGAAGCCCAGACCAAGCCCCGGAGCGGCAAAGAATTCCCCCACAATGGATCCAATCATCGCCAAGGTGAGCGCCAGCTTGAGGGCATTAAAAATGTAGGGCAAAGATTGAGGGATCCGCACCTGCCAAAACACTTGCCCGGCACCGGCCCCGTAAGAGCGCATCAAATCCAATTGGCTGGGATCCACCGAACGCAACCCTCGCACCGTGTTGAGCACCACCGGAAACAGCACCACCACCGCCACCACTGCTGCTTTCGAGGGCCAGTCGATGCCAAATGCCCCCACCATGACCGGGGCCAAAGCCGGAATGGGAATACTGGAGAGGGCTGCCAAATAGGGCAAAACCCCCTGTTCGATTTTGGGAAAACCGGCCAAGAGCGCCCCCAGCAATAGGCCGGATCCCACCCCCAAGCCAAACCCTACCAGCGCCTGTCGCGCAAAGGTTTGCACTGCATCTCGCATCAGGGCAGCTCGCGCCATCCAGGCGGCCTGCAACACCCGCGTTGGGGTGGGCATCAATCCTGGCGGCACCCGATAGCCCACCAGCAATGTCTCTGTAAGCAGTAGCCCCAACAGCAAAATCAGCAAGGGAGGCCCCCACCCCCGCCCGCGTCGGCCTAAGCCCCAGCAGCCCATTCCCCCAACCCAGGTGGCCAGCAAAACTGCCGGCAAAAACCAGTTTGGCGTTGCTTCTGGTACTGTTCCTCGCAGGATCCCCAAAGCCAGCAGACCCCAGAGGTAAAAGATCTCGTCTCTCCAAACAAGCAGGCCCTTCCAGAGGTTGAATGAAGCAGGTGCAGCCGGTTGCATATTGGGGGTTGCGTTAACCCAGTCGCCGATTCTATCCAAAGCCATTCTCGCGGCCCAAGCAGAATCACAGGACACTACGTTAAAGCTTGGAAGTAGGATCCCGTTTTCGGCTACAATGTCCTCTCTAGCCAGGCGTTTTCTCTGATTCTAAGTGGCGGGGTGGCGTAGCCAAGTGGTAAGGCAGAGGTCTGCAAAACCTCTATGCGCCAGTTCGAATCTGGCCGCCACCTTTCAAACCTTACTTGCATCCCAAGCAGGGCAAGCATGAAAGACAAGCTGATATTGATGATCCCCGGCCCCACTCCCGTTCCCGAGAGTGCTCTGCTGGCGATGGCGCGGGGGCCCATCGAGCACCGCAGCAAAGAGTTCACCGCCATTCTGGAAGAGGTCACCGATGGGTTGCGCTGGCTGCACCAAACCACCTCAGATGTGTTTGTCTTTTCCGCCAGTGGCACCGGCGCTATGGAAGCCGGGATCCTCAACACCCTCAGCCCTGGGGATCGGGTTTTGGTGGGGGTGAACGGCAAGTTTGGGGAGCGCTGGGCAGAAATGTCCGAGCAGTTTGGCCTTCGGTGTGAGCGGGTGGAAACCCCCTGGGGGATCCCTTACCCCGTCGAGATTTTCCAAGAAAAACTGGCTGCCGACCGGGAAAAAACCATCAAGGCCGTCATTCTCACCCACTCGGAAACTTCCAGCGGCGTAGCCAACGATGTCCAAGCCATTGCTGCTGCTGCCCGCGAGCATGGGGAAGCCCTCGTCCTAGTGGATGGGGTCACCAGCGTGGGGGCGATGCCGGTGCTGATGGACGAATGGGGCTTGGATGTGGTGGCCTCGGGATCCCAGAAAGGCTACATGATCCCGCCAGGCTTGGGATTTGTGGCGGTAAGCCAACGGGCCATGGCCGCTGCGGAGCGTTCGACCTTTCCCAAGTACTACTGGAGCTTTAAGCTGGCGCAAAAGGCTCTGCACCAGGGCACCACTCCCTTTACCCCGGCGGTGAACCTGTTTTATGCCCTGCGAACAACGTTACAGATGATGCGGGCAGAGGGTTTGGAGGCCATTTACCGGCGTCATGCCAGGTTATCCCAAGCCACCCGCGCTGGTGTTAAGGCTCTGGGACTTAAGCTCTTGGTTGATCCAGAATCTGCGGCTAGCCCCGCCGTAACAGCCGTGCTGGCTCCCGAAGGGATCAATGCCGATACCCTTCGCAGCATCTTGAAGAAGCAATTTGATCTGGCCACTGCTGCCGGACAAGATCACCTCAAGGGCAAAATCTTCCGCATCGGCCATTTGGGCTTCATCAGCGACCGCGATGTGCTGATGACCTTGGCTGCTCTGGAGTCGGCTTTACACACGGTAGGCTACAGCGACTTCACTCCAGGGGCAGGAACTCGCGCTGCTGAGGAAGTACTGGCCCACGGCTAGGGATCCCTTCTAAGTTCCCACCTCAGTAGCCTTTGACACATGGCACTGTCTCCTGCCCATGGCTACAATGGGGGGGCAGGCTTAATAAAACTTCAGAACCCAAGGGTGGCTATGGTTGTCAGCTTGGAACGGGATCCCTGTGGGGTGGCTTCCGCTGTGGAGTTGCGGCAGGTGCTGCAGAGGGTCGGCCCCCGTTCTTGCCCCTTGCAGTACAACTTTCACCTGCACACCCGCTGTTCCGATGGGCAGATGGATCCGGTGGATCTCGCGGAGCAGGCGCGCCGGCACGGTCTAAAAGGATTGGCCATCACCGATCACCACACCCTGAAGGGCTACAAACAAGCACGCGCCCACTTGGATCGCCCCGACGACCCCATCCTGTGGCCGGGGATCGAGATCACCGCAAACCTGTTGGGCTGTGAAGTGCATATTCTCGGCTACGGCTTCGATCCCACCGCTGGTGTTCTGGATCCCTTTGCCCAAGGGGAGCAGGTTCCCGGCTTGTCCGCCGCTGAGGCAATTCAGGCCATTCAAGCGGCAGGAGGCTTGGCGGTGTTGGCCCACCCCTTTCGCTATTGGCTGCCTGCAGAGGAAATCGTCCCAGCAGCAGCGGAGTTGGGAATAGACGGCCTTGAGGTCTACTACGCCTACAAAAACCCGGAGATTTGGTTCCCTAGCCCGGAAGTGACGGAGAAAGCCGAGGAGCTGGCCGAGACCTACGGACTTTTGAAAACCTGCGGCACCGACTCTCATGGCCCCAGTATTTTGAGGCGGATTTGAGCCAGGCTACCCAGGTGGAGAACGGCTGCTACGGGCGTGGATAGAGCAACTGTCCAAGCCGACGCAACTGATCCGCAGTGCCCATACACAGCAGCAGATCCCCCGGCTGCAACAGGGTTTCTCCACTGGGGCCACCGATCAACTGACCATCGGCCCGCCGGATTGCCACCACCAAAGCTCCGGATCGGTTTCGCAAATCGGCTTTCCGCAGGGTTTGCCCGACATAAGGACATTCTTGGGCTGCCAGCTCATACTCCTCTAGGTAAAAAGTGCGATCCCGACCGACAAGGATGCCATCCACAAAGTCCACAACCCGTGGGCGCAGGGCAGCCGCCGCCATCCGTTTTCCGCCCGTGATGTAGGGAGAAATGGCATGGGCAACGCCCGCTCGCTGCAGTTTTTGCAAAGCCTCTTCCGTATTGGCGCGGGCAATGGTGCGGATGCGGGGGTTCAGGGTGCGGGCCGACAAGACCACATACAAGTTCTCAGCATCGGAAGATAGGGCAGCGATCAACCCCTCTGCCTGCTGCACCCGCGCTTCCAGCAAAGTGGCATCTAGAGTACTATCCCCCTGGAGAGCCACGTATCCCAGCTCTTGAGCCACCTGAATGGCCTCGGCAGACTGATCGATCACCAAAAATGGCACCCCTTCTGCTTGAAACTCTTGGGCCACCTGCCGCCCAATGCGCCCGAAACCGCAAATAATGTAGTGGTTGTTCAGCGCTTCCATCTGTTTCTTCCATTTCCGTTGCCGGATCCCTTCCTGAAAATGTCCCTGGATGAGGGCCTCCGTAAAGCGATTCACCATAAACCCAATGCTCAAGACCCCCATCAGGATCAAGGCCACCGTAAACAAACGCCCCCGATCCCCCAGCGGCTCCACCTCCATAAAGCCAACAGTGGTTAGGGTAATGACCGTCATGTAAAAAGCCTCCACCCAAGGCCACTGCTCCACCCCGTGGTACCAGAGGGTGCCGATCAGCACCACACACACCAATGCCCCCACACCCAAGCCGAGGTCTCGCCGGATTCCGAGATCCCTTTTGGCAGCCTGGAAGAGGGGACGAGCAGAAGCCATAGAGCCCAGCCAGATCTAGCCCAGGAAAAGGAAGCAAGAACTAGAATGGAGAAGAACCCGTTGTTGTTCGGTAGCCAGTGGAGTGCGGATGCCTGAGTACATCAAAGTGGAATATCGGATTGACAAAAACGGACAGGTTACCGAGACCGTACTGAATGGTTCTGGCTCCAGTTGTACCCTAGCTACCGCTGGCTTGGAATCAGCTCTTGGAACTGTGCAGAAACGGGAGCTCTTGCCGGAGTTTCACCAACTGACTGAAATGGAGAGGGAGTCAGAAGTCTCCTTGAAGCAAACCCGCTGACTCCATATCCATTTGCCTGGGACTCTCACCGTCTTCTCACTTTTTCTTTTTGCTCCCCTTTCCGGCAGTATTGCTGGCCCGTGCCGCTCCAACCGCAGCCTGAAACAGCCAAACAGCCAACGGAGCAGCAACAACCAAGATGATACTGGTGGTGCCGACGCCAAAATCCGGCTCGCCGGAGGCCAACTCGAAAATTGAGCCAACAGCAGCAATGGCGCTGAGGCAGGAAACGGCCAAGAGCAGGTAACCTTTAACGCTGGTGGTCATAGAGAACCCGTTTGTGGACTACACTTGTGCGGCCCAAAGGCAAGCCGGTTGGATGCGTATTCATTCGCTAAAAAGCCCTCCCACTCCTGAGAGGGCTACCTTTCATGCTAAAAGCAGGGATCCCCGTCCAGCAAGGCAAAACGAAAAGTTGGATCCCCAGCAGCTAGGGTGCGGATTTAGCCGTTCACGATGATCTTGCCGACCATTCCGGCCCCGCGGTGGGGCGTGCAGTAGTAGGTGTACTCACCTGGAGGAACATCGACAAAAGCCGACTCCACCACCTGCTTAGGAGCAGTAAGCAGCGCCTTGTGGGAGAGCTTGGCCGCCAAAGCTGCATCCCCACCGGGCACCTTGTCGAAGACAACATTGTGGGGATAGACCTTGTTGTTCACCCACTGAACGGTATCCCCTTGGTTGATGGTGAGAGAAGGCGGATCGTAGACCAACTGGGCTTTGTCGGATCCCATTTTGACAATGTAGGTTTCGGCAGCAGCAGGGTTGGACAAGAACGCCACAGCCAATCCCCCAACCACAAGGCTGAGCAGGATGAGCTGCAAACGCTTCACCAGGTTGACAATCACAGACATGGATTCCTCTCAAAACGTAACAGCGGTTATCCCAGACTTTGCGGCTCGGTTGGCCCTTTGCAGGTTGTGAAGAGCACCCAGCCAGGCGAATGGGCAGCAGGGACGGTCGGATTCCCAATGCTCATTATAAGGGGGATCATCTCGAAATAGCGCACGCCCAACTGTGGAGCGGCAACATCCGTTCTTTACAGGGAGCTGCGGCAGACCAAACCCGTCAAACAGCACAACTCTCTCGCGGGTCTGGGGCAATCCTGTTGATGCGGCTGGATCCCTAGCCAGTTGGAGCAGAGCATTTTGGCGGTTGGTGAGCGTGCGCAGGTGACCGAGAGCAAGTTTTCTGGGTTGTCCTCATCTCTACCCAGGGGCACTTCGCAAAGTAGAGATTCTTTTTCCGTGGGATCCCTGGGATCCCTTAAAGTCTGAGGATGCTTTGCCTAACCAATCCGTAGGGTTGCCGATGCACAAGAAGGGCAAATCATCCTAGCCTTAAAGAGCAGGTTCTTAGACAGTGCTGATTAATATTTCTTCGATATTCCTCGATAGCCTTTTGGATTATCGTTTGGATTACCTAAAAGTCAGTTGGCCATTCAGTCCTCACCAAAATAGGGAAAATAGGGAGCCTATCAAGATGAGCGTACAGCGTTCACCCATAGTCAGCTCAAGCAAAGGTCGCCTTGCAACAAGTTTAGAATCGCTGGATCAGCGGCTTAACATTCAAATCCTGGCCCGTTGCATCGGCAGTGCCTTGAACCTGGGTGCTCCCCTCAGGGTTGAAGTACGCTACACCTCAAAAGCGCAGCAGTAAGGTTTTCTTGCCAGGCCAATCTGGAGGCACAGCTTCTACTGCAGTTTTTACTTATCTGAGCCTGGAGTGAGTTTTTGGACTTCTTACTTCACTGTATAGCCATATAGCCACTGCTAGCTAAGACAACGCATCTAGCCGATGAGGAGACTTTCCTGGCTCTCCAGAAGAGAGGAGCCGAGCATAAGCCGAGGACTTCCGTCTGGATGGAAGCGACTCTATTCGTTAACATTGCTATGTCGCTGCACCCTTCTATCCAGAAGAAGCTGCCTGTTAATTCCAGAAACCTATTTTTCCGGCCTTCGCAGACGCCAGTAACACCGCAGTGCCTAGAGATAGCTTTTGTGGAGCAGGGCTCCTAGTCGTCCCCAAGCCTCAAGTCAAGAAGCCTATTGGGTTCTATCGAACTGCGTGCGGAGTTTGCCGAGCTAGTTCCGAACGATCCCCTGGATGATGGCCTCTGTGAGGCGGGCTAATGCTTCCAAGTCAGCTTCATCAAAACGCCGCTCACGCAACAGGCGATAAATTAAGGTCTCGTGTCTGGAGGTAAAGCAGCGGGTTCGGAAGGCTTCCTCAACAATTGATCGGATGGTCATAGCTTCTTCCAGCTCAAATCCCAATTTGGGTACTGATTTTGGAGTACTTGAGGGCACTGGAAGAAGAGAGCCAGCACGGATTTCTCAGGCAGTAGGTTGTATGGTAGTCGGCTACAGGGATCCCAGAACTTCCTGAGATGTCTTGGGGATGAGCTACATCGCCATCAGCCAAACCTTTTGCCAGAGGTCGAAACTCTCTCCCCCTGAGGTGCCGGGCCTAGAAGACCTTCTGCCCAGGAGGGCAGGGCGCTCTAAGTTGGCTTAACATTATTTCATGACTGGGCTTGGCCTTCACCTTGTCAAGGGCAGTTGGCCTGCCCAAGTCCGGCTCAACTTCCTTCCCATTGCAGGCAAAACGACCATGGTAGGCATCTTTAGGCGCTTGTTCGGCTCGCGTGGTCAAGCTGCGGCCACGTCCTCACCGGAAACTGTTGCTAAGCCAACCCCAAAGAAAGCAAAAAACGACAATACTTTTTTTCTCGACCCAGATGAAGCCAAAACCCTCGGCAACATTGAATATATGCGCACCCCCAGGATCGTGAAGCACACCTTCCAAGATTTCGGCAGCAAGGAGAAGGTGGAGGTGGTGGAGCAGGTCTCTTCCCTCAGTAAAGTTAAGTTGTCCACAGAGCAGGCCAAAACTCCTGAAACCGCTTCTGAGCAGGGATCCTCCACCTCAAGCAGCGGAGTAAGCTCACGCCGTCAAGGGGGATCGGACATGGATACCTTCCGCAATATGGCCCGCAGCCTAAGACGCAAATAGGCCAAATTCCGGTTGATCCCCGTCAGAGCCGAGCCAGAGGCTGAATCCCAGCTTTCTTCTTCACGGCAGCGACAGGCGTGATACAACTGCTATCGAACCGACCAATCCGCGACCGAACTTGAGGAGGAGCAATGGCAATCAAGCGAGGCACCTTGGTGCGGGCCATCCGCGAGAAACTGGAGGGTAGTTTAGAAGCGCAGGCGAGCGATTCTTTTATCCCCAACTACGTTTTCGAGACCGCCGGAGAAGTGGTGGATATCAAAGATGACTACCTGCAAATTAAGTTTGGGGCTGTTCCCACCCCTACGGTTTGGCTGCGCGCAGATCAGGTGCAGGAGATTGCGGGTTGAGTAGAAGTATGGAGTTTTCCCCATCTCTACACCCCGCCATAGGGTAAAGGGGGATCCGTGACACTTCTGGCTGCTCCCACCCGTGAACAACTTTTGCAGCGCAGGCGGCTTCTGCGTCGGCAACGGCGCAGCCGATTTTGGCAGGGATCCTGGCGCTTGAGCAGTTCGATAGCCCTCCTGACACTGCTGGTGCTGGGCCTACGGCAGCCCTACTGGCAAATTCGTCAGCCAGAGCAGATTCAGGTAAAAGGGGCCCACTGGGTCGATCCCGCCTGGATACGGGCTCAATTGCCTCTGCAGTATCCCCTCAACATTTGGCAGGTGCAACCGGCTGTTTTGGAAAGGGCTTTGCTGGGATCCCCGGCCCGGCCCTCTCCGCTTGAAAGCGTCCAGGTGCAGCGACGGCTGCTGCCGGTGGGGGTAATTGTCCAAGTGCGGGAACGGCAACCCGTTGCACGCGCACGCTGGGGCGACCAAATGGGCTGGGTGGATATCCAGGGCAACTGGCTGTCTCCCGAGCCCTACCATTCCCCCAAGGCTTGGCCTGAGCTGGAGCTGCTGGGCTGGGAGAACCACACCCCAGAGCAATGGGCGCTGCTGCTCAAGGCTTTGCAGCAATCCGAAATCCAGATTAGGGCAGTGGATTGGCAGTCGGGAGCGGGGATTACCCTGCACACTGAGCTGGGCAAGGTTTACCTGGGGCCGATTTCCGACCGCTTGCCCCTGCAAATTCAGACCCTCAACCAAATGCGGGATCTGCGCCGCTACTGCGAGTGCACGCCCGACGATATCGTCCATATTGACTTAACCAGCCCCAGTGTGCCCACCTTGCAACTTACCCCTGCGGCCACCCGGGAGCGCTGGAAAGACCTGCAAGTGCCCTAGCTTTGCATGAACCCGGTGCCGGCGGTGGAGGTAAGTCAATTGTGGGCAGCTTATCCCGGTTATCCGCCGGTGCTGCAAGGGCTGGATCTGCGGGTCGAGGTTGGGCAACATCTGGGAGTGATTGGTCCGAATGGCGCGGGCAAAACCACTCTGTTCCTCACCCTCTGCGGCCTGTTGCCCCCCTGCTCTGGCCAGGTGAGTCTGTTTGGCCAGCCGCTGCGGCCCGGCCAGTTTTGCCCCCAGGTGGGGTTGGTGTTTCAGGATCCCAACGACCAACTGTTTGCCCCATCGGTGGCCGAAGATGTGGCCTTTGGGCTGCGCAACTTGGCTTGTCCTGAGGGGGAGATTGCGGCTGCAGTTCGAGCGGCCCTGCACCTGACCGGCACTCTACACCTGGCCGATCGTCCCCCCCACCACCTCTCCGGTGGGGAAAAGCGCATGGTCGCCATCGCCGGGATCCTGGCAATGAAACCCCAGTTGGTGCTCTACGATGAACCGACAGCCAACCTCGATTTGCGAGCCCGGCGACGGTTGATAGTTTTTTTGCAGCAGGCTACCCATACTTTTCTGCTGGCTTCCCACGATCTGGAGCTGATCCTGGAGGTATGCGATCAGGTCGTCCTGTTGGATCAGGGGCGGATCTGGGCCCAGGGATCCCCGGCCCACCTAATGGGCCAAGCCGACCTCATGGAAGCCCACGGCCTGGAAGTGCCCCCCTCACTGCGCCGATGAGCTGGGAGCCGATGACAACAAAAGTTGAAAAGATGTCAAGAATTATTTTTAAACTGACAACATTTTTGCTTCTCTTAATAAAAAGCTATCGCGCTAATTAAAAATATTGATTTTCGTCTAGGATTAAGTGGAGATATCATTTTGTTAAGTCGGGGATCCCTTCTCTGAGCTGTCCTAATCGATTTTGTATGATCAATTTTGTGCAAGAAAGATGTGGACTTAGCTCAGAGTTGGCAGCTTTGCCCACCTGAGTGACAGTTGCGGTTAACCCTGATGGCTCCTACAACCTTTTCTGGCTTCAGTTTGAAGTCTGGGGCTTCCCCCTAGGGAGGGATCTGTGGTGGCCGAGGTAGGTGTCGCCGGGAAAAGCTGTCAATCGAGATTTGGGCAGAGGATCTCTCTGATGAAATCGAAAGGAGATTGCAGGAGCGAGCTCAACAAGCGAGATCCCTTTGCCTTATTGCTGGGTTCGACAACGTTCAGGAACTGAGTGTTCAGAAGTGGAGAGTTGATATGCCTATTGCAGTTGGAATGATCGAGACCCGCGGGTTTCCGGCAGTGGTAGAAGCTGCCGATGCCATGGTCAAGGCAGCCCGCGTTACCCTGGTGGGTTACGAAAAAATCGGCAGCGGTCGGGTCACCGTGATCGTGCGGGGGGATGTCTCAGAGGTGCAGGCCTCGGTAGCCGCCGGTTTGGAGTCTGCCAAGCGGGTGAGCGGGGGTGAGATTCTCTCCCACCACATCATTGCCCGTCCCCACGAAAACCTGGAGTTTGTGTTGCCCATCCGCTATACCGAGGCGGTGGAGCAGTTCCGCACCTAGTCCCCACTGAGTCCATAGATAGATCTGCCCCAGATCCCTTTAGTTCGCACCCTACTCTCACTTTCAGCGTAAGGAGTACCTATGGCTATTGCAGTTGGAATGATCGAGACCTTGGGCTTCCCGGCGGTGGTGGAAGCGGCTGATGCCATGGTCAAGGCAGCCCGCGTTACCCTGGTGGGTTACGAAAAAATCAGCAGCGGTCGGGTCACCGTGATTGTGCGGGGGGATGTCTCGGAGGTGCAAGCCTCGGTGGCTGCCGGCATTGACTCCGTGAAGCGGGTGAACGGCGGCCAGTTGTTGTCTTGGCACATTATCGCCCGTCCCCACGAAAACCTGGAGTACGTGTTGCCCATCCGCTACACCGAGGATGTGGCCCAGTTCCGCGAAGGGGTCAATGCCATCCGTCCCTTCACCCGTCCCTGATGCGTATTGCCATTGTGCGGGGCACCGTCACCAGCACCCAAAAGGATCCCAGCTTGACGGGTGTGAAGTTCTTGTTGGTGCAGTACGTCGATCTCGAGGGCCAGCCGCAACCCGATTACGCTGTGGCTGCCGATCCGGTGGGGGCTGGCAACGACGAGTGGGTGCTGATCAGCCAAGGCAGTGCCGCTCGCCAGCCGCAAGGAAACCAGACCCGCCCGCTGGATGCGGTGGTGATGGCGATTATCGATACCGTCACTGTTGGCGGTCGCTCCCTCTACAACAAGCGCGATCAACGCTAGCTGGGATCCCTTCCCCTCTGGTCTCTCTTGCTGCCCTTGTCCGCCCTACTGCGTTCTAGAGGCTCACGGTTATGCCTGCTCAAACCTATGCTGCGCCGCCAACGCCCTGGTCTCGCCGACTGGCGGAGCCCAAGATCGATCCCTCGGCCTACGTACATTCTTTCTCCAACCTCATTGGGGATGTGCGGGTGGGAGCGGAGGTGCTGATCGCGCCGGGAACTTCCATTCGCGCCGACGAGGGATCCCCCTTCCACATTGGCGCCAGATCCAACATTCAGGATGGGGTGGTCATCCACGGTCTGGAGCAAGGGCGGGTGATAGGGGAAGACGGCCAACCCTACTCCGTTTGGATCGGCAGAAACACTTCCATTGCCCACATGGCTCTGATCCACGGGCCGGCCTACGTGGGCAACGACTGCTTTATTGGCTTCCGCTCGACCGTGTTCAACGCTCGGGTTGGGGATGGCTGCATCATCATGTTGCATTGCCTGATCCAGGATGTGGAGATCCCCCCAGGCAAGTATGTGCCCTCTGGATCCATCATCACCACCCAGTCGGAGGCTGACCGGCTGCCCGACGTCCAGGACAGCGATGCCAAGTTTGCCCAACATGTGATCGGTATCAACCAAGCCCTGCGAGAGGGCTACCAGTGCAGCGAAAACCTCGTCTGTATTGCTCCCATCCGCAACGAACTGCAGCGCACCTCTCACTCAACGGCTACGGAGACGGCACCCATGACCCATTCTTCCCATCGCAGCAATGGCCGAAACGGCGGCGGATCCCCTCTCAAGCCGGAGGTGGTGGAGCAAATTCGCGCCCTGTTGGCCCAAGGCTATCGCGTGGGGCTGGAGTATGCTGATGCTCGCCGCTTCAAAACCTCTTCCTGGCAAAGCGAAAGCCCAATCGCCAGTACCCAGGAGGCAGAGGTGGTGCAATCGTTGGGGGCCATCCTGGCGGAGCACCAAGGGGAATATGTGCGCCTACTGGGGATCGATCCCAAGGCCAAACGGCGGGTGCTGGAGCAGATCATCCAAACCCCCGATGGGCCGGCCTTGGTTTCTGGGATGCCCAGCCGCGTCTCGGCAACTGCTGCTCCAGGTTCTGGCACATCCGGCCCTCGCTCTGGCTCAGGACTAGAGGAGGAGATCCAGGCTTTGTTGGCGCAGGGGTATCGCGTTGGCCTGGAGGTGGCCGATGCCCGCCGCTACCGCACCTCTTCTTGGCAGACCTTGGGCAATTGGAGCGGTCAGCCGCAGGAGATCCTGGCCACTGTTCAGGCTGCCTTGGCGGAGCATCAGGGAGAATATGTGCGCCTGCTGGGGATTGATCCCAAGGCCAAACGGCGGGTGGTGGAGAAGGTCATCCAAACCCCGCAAGGCCAGGTGAGCAGCAGTTCTGCAGAGACGGGTGCAGGGACAGCTACGGCTCCCCCGGCAGGGGGCAGTGCCGGCCTGGATCTGGAGGTACAGGAGGAGGTGCATCGGCTGCTGGCTCAGGGCTATCGCATCGGCTACGAATATGCCGACGAGCGCCGCTTCAAAACCTCTTCCTGGCAGAGTGGGCCAGCCATTCGCGCCACCCGCGGGCCAGAGGTGCTGGCTAAGCTGACGGCTGCCCTGGCGGAGCACCAGGGAGACTATGTGCGCCTGCTGGGGATCGATCCCAAAGGCAAACGGCGGGTCTATGAGCGCATCATCCAAACCCCTGGCGGAAAATCTACTGCTGCTGCCGCGGCTCCTGCTTCTGCCCCCCAGGGATCCCCTTCTGGTACCCGCCTCAATGCCGAAGTGGTGGCTCAGGTGCAGCAGTTGCTCAGCCAAGGCTACCGCATCGGCACCGAACATGCGGACAAGCGCCGTTTTCGCACCTCTTCTTGGCAAAGCTGTAGCCCCATCGAGGCTACCCAAGTACCCCAAGTGGTGGCGGCTTTGGAAGCCTGTCTGGAGGAACATCGCGGCGAATACGTCCGCCTGCTGGGGATCGATCCCAAGGCCAAACGGCGGGTGCTGGAGCAGATCATCCAAACCCCCTAAGGGATCCCAGCTTTTTTTGACCTCTGTTGGTTCAAGCCCAACCCCCCCAGCGATGAGGAGCACTCTGTTGGCTTCTACTTTGCCCAACTCCATGACGCTCCGCGCCTTGCCCGGCCAAAACGGCGAAACTCGCTATTTTGTCAGTGGTGAGGTGCAGGTGGAAGCTGGGGTGGGGATTGGGGCAGGGGTGCTGCTGCGGGCTAACCCCGGCTGTCGGATCTACATCGAGCGCGGCGTGTGTATTGGCATGGGATCCGTCCTGCACGCCTGTGGGGGATCCCTCATCGTGGAGGCGGGCGCAACCTTGGGAATGGGGGTGTTGGTGATCGGGCAGGGCACCATCGGTAAAAATGCCTGCATCGGCTCGGAAACCACGGTGCTCAATTGTTCGGTACTCAGCCAAGCGGTCATTCCTCCCGGCTCGCTGATCGGGGATCCCACCTATGGTTCCAATCTCAAGGAAGCAGGCACTACCCAAGCGGATCCCTCAGAAGTGGAAATGGCGCAAGAGACGCTGCCTGAGCCGCCCCCCCCGCCCAGTTCTCCGGTGGCCAATGTCGAAAAGCAAACCCGTCGCTGGCAGGAAGCTGCCGAGCAAACCCAAGAAAAACCCACTTCCCCAAAAACGCGCAAGCTCAACGGGATCCCTGGCCATTCGGAATTGGATCGCCTCTTGGGCAAGATTTATCCCTATCGACAGGTGCTCTCCTCTAGGGATGGCCGACTCTGATGGCTAAACTGGCATGAGTGGTTAGGATGCCGATGTCAACCTCTCTGGGCCTAATTCAGACGCGCAGCTTTCCGGTCATCGTGCGCATTGCCGACGCCATGACCAAATCGGCAGGCGTGACGCTGATTGGCTTTGAGAAAACTTCGGGGGGTTACTGCACAGCCATTGTGCGGGGGGGAATTGCCGATGTGCGCATTGCCATTGAGGAGGGAATTGAGCTGGCCCGCCAGTTTGACCAAGAGGAGATCTCCAGTTTGGTGATCCCGCGCCCCCTACCCAACTTGGAAGTGGTACTGCCGATCAGCAGCAAGCTGTCTCAACTGGCACAAAACCGGGGCTACAGCCGCCTCAGCAACTTGGCTGTGGGCCTGCTGGAAACTCGTGGCTTCCCGGCAATGGTGGGGGCTGCCGATGTCATGCTCAAAACAGCAGATGTCCAACTGGCGGCCTACGAGACCATTGGGGATGGTCTGTGTACAGCCATTATTCGCGGTACGGTGGCCAACGTGGCCATTGCCATCGATGCCGGCATGTACGAAGCAGAGCGCATTGGGGAATTGCACGCAGTGGCAGTGATCCCCCGCCCTCTGGACGAGCTGGAGCAAGCCCTACCGGTGGCCAGTTGTTTTGTTGCCCAACCGGTTACCCTGCCGGTAACCCTTCCTCAAGTTCAGGAACAAGAGGTGCAGCGCAGCGATACGGCTGTGGGGCGGATCCCTGTTTATCTGGAGCCCCCTGAAACTCCCTAGCCCCCTGAGCAACCCATCCGTTGCCCAAGAAAGCCGAGCAGGGCAGAGCGGAAAAATGCTAGGCTACTAAGAGACCTGGGTCCGTGCAGCTCCGACGCCCAAACCGTGTCAGGATCGGAAGATAGCAGCACCACGGGATGCTCAGAGCAGGCGCGTCAACCCGGGTCGCCCTTTGCAGCCCTACCTCTCTCTGCTGGGTCACTCCCTTTCGAGCCTCTCTTTCCCTTGCCCTAGCAATGCATCACACTATGTCCGAAACAGACAATCCCCTCGCCAACTGGGCCCAAAAAGCCTTCTACTTCGGCATGGGTCTGGCCGCTGTGGCGGCGGATAATGCTGCTAAGGTGGCCGGCAAAGCAGGTATCCGTCTAATAGAGTTGCGCAAGCAGGTGCAAGCTTTAGTGGACGAACTGGTGGAGCGGGGGGCGATGACCGCCGAAGAGGCGCGGGCTTACATGGATGCCATTGCCGCCAACGCCAACCGCAAGGGGGAAGACAGACAAACTGCTGGCCCCCGCAAGATCACCATTGACGACATTAGCAATGCCGAGGGGGAGTCAGGCACGGCCATTGAACTTTCGGAAGCGGCTCGTCTACGCCAGAAGATTGCCGAATTGCAAGCTGAGTTGGATCGCATTAAGGGCAAATCTTGAGCGAAAGGGTAGCCCGACGGGACACTGGATTTGAAGACTAGGGTCATTTCGATTCCAGCTAGGACACTACACCTAAAACCTAGAACATTGAATCCACCAGGCCAGAAGGCTTTTCAAGGACTCCGTCCCGCTGGCGCGGTCGCGGCAGCGTTGCGTAGCAACACAGTAGCCCAGGTGTCTCACCCTAACTGCAGATGAAAAGTCTCTGCGAAGTGTTAGGGCTCCTCACCCTTTAGAGCAGGGAGCTGGTCAAACTCATTCATTTCCAAGCAGAAAAGATGAGCGCCTCCGCCTGGGTGGGTAGCAGCGTCTCAATCCAAGATCAGACAGCAGGAATGAGGATCCCGTCTTCCGAGAGAAACCGGGAACTGAGAAAGGGGCGCAGCGCTTTGGGAATGCGAATTGAGCCATCCGGCTGTTGGTGATTTTCCAGCAGAGCAGCTAGAGAGCGCCCCACCGCCAAGCCAGAGCCGTTCAGGGTGTGGACAAACTGGGTGCCTTTCTGGCCGGCTTCTTTGTAGCGCAGGTTGGCACGGCGGGCCTGAAAGTCCCAGCAGTTGGAGCAACTGGAGATCTCACGGTACTGATTTTGGGAGGGGAACCACACTTCCAGGTCAAAGCAGCGGGCTGCCGCAAAGCCCAAATCGCCGCTACACAGCTCCACCACCCGGTAGGGCAGCTCCAGCATCTGTAAAATGGCCTCGGCATCCTGTACCAGCTTCTCGTGTTCAGCTTCCGATTGATCTGGGCGAGTGACCTTAACCAGCTCCACTTTTTGAAACTGGTGCAACCGGATCAGCCCCTTGGTGTCGCGGCCATAGCTGCCCGCCTCGCGGCGAAAACAAGGGGTGTGGGCACAGAAGTAGAGGGGGAGGGACTCCGCAGGGATCACCTCATCCCGGTACAGGTTGGTGAGGGGAACTTCCGCCGTCGGGATCAGCCACAGGTCATCTTCAGCACAGCGAAAACTATCTTCGGCAAACTTGGGCAACTGCCCCGTCCCCTGTAAAGCAGCGCTGTTAACCAAAAAGGGCGGGATCACCTCGGTGTAGCCGGCTGCAATGTGGCGCTCCAGCATCATGGCAATCAAGGCCCGCTCCAGGGCCGCGCCCGCCCCCACCATAGCCACAAAGCGGCTTTGGGCCACTTTAACCGCACGGCCAATCTCCAGTAACCCCAGCTTTTCGGCAATCTCGTCATGGGGAAGGACAGGATGGGCGGGTTTCAGCTCCTCACCCCAGCGGCGCACCTCTACATTGTCGGTTTCATCTCGGCCAACCGGTACACTGGGCAGGGGCAAATTGGGCAGGGTAAGCAGCCGAGCGCGAATCTCCTCTTCCAGCTCCCGTTCTCGCTGCTCCAGTTGGGCAATTTCGGCCTTGAGATCCACCCCCCGCTGCCGTAGGGCCACCACTTCGGGGCCTTGGGGATCCGCCCCCTGGCGGATAATCTCACCGACTTTTTTACCGAGGCTGTTGCTTTCGGCCTGCAGGGATCCCTTGCGGGTCTCCAACTGCCGCCGCTCCCGATCCAACTGCAGGATGCCGTCCAGATCGACGGTGGCCCGGCGATGTTGCAGGGCTTGGCGCACCTGTTCAGGGCGATCCCGTAGCAGCTTCAGATCCAGCACAGAGACGGCCTACACTCAGCTCCAGATACCCGACTATTTCTTTAGCCAGCTAAACATAGCCCGCAGCTCCTTGCCCACCTGTTCGATGGGATGTTCGGCCTCGCGCCGTCGCATTGCTGTAAATCCCGGCTTGCCGGCCTGATTTTCCAAGACAAACTCACGGGCAAATTGGCCGCTCTGGATCTCGGCGAGGATCCGTTTCATTTCAGCGCGGGTTTGCTCCGTGATGATGCGGGGGCCACGGGTGTAGTCGCCGTATTCTGCCGTGTTGGAGATGCTCTGGCGCATTTTTTCCAGGCCGCCCTCGACGATGAGATCCACGATCAGCTTCACCTCATGCAGGCACTCGAAGTAGGCCAGTTCCGGCTGGTAGCCCGCTTCCACCAAGGTTTCAAACCCCGCTTTGATCAGAGCTGTCAGCCCACCGCAGAGCACCACCTGCTCGCCAAAGAGGTCAGTTTCGGTCTCTTCTCGGAAGGTGGTTTCTAAGATGCCGGCCCGCGTGCCGCCGATGGCTTTGGCATAGGCCATGGCCCGCTCCCGTGCCATTCCCGAAGCATCTTGATAGACAGCAAACAGGCAGGGCACCCCTTCCCCCGCTTGGTAGGTGCGCCGCACCAAGTGCCCAGGGCCTTTGGGAGCGACCATGATGACATCCACATCCGCCGGGGGCTGGATCTGCCCAAAGTGAATGTTGAAGCCGTGGGCAAAGAGAAGCACGTTCCCCGGCTGCAGGTGGGGACGGATTTCACTCTGGAAGACGGCCTTTTGCACTTCATCGGGCAGTAAAATCATCACCCAGTCGGCGGCAGCAGCAGCATCCGCCACCGTTTTGACCCTCAAGCCGTCTTGCTCGGCTTTGGGCCAGGAAGGGCTGCCAGGGTAAAGGCCAACGATGACCTGGACACCGCTATCGCGCAAATTGAGGGCGTGGGCGTGGCCTTGGCTGCCATAGCCGATGATGGCAACGGTTTTATCGGCCAGAGGCTCTAGGTTGGCGTCGGTGTCGTAGTAGAGGCGGGCCATGGTCGAGCGGGGCGTGAGCAGGTGCTTGACTAGGATAGCAGGATTGGATCCAACTTGCTGACCTTAAGCGCCGTGATGAACAGTTTTCACCCACTTCAAGCGCTTGGGCTGCACACACATGCGGGCAGTTGTGGCGATCATAACTGGCAGCCAGTGGAGCATGTAGACCAAACCCAGGGCGGTGTGCCACCAAAGTCGCGGTCCGCGCAGACCTTCCACTTGGCGTAGCCCCCGGTAAAAGGCCACCGTCAAGCAGCCCATCACCAGCGCGTTCAAAGGGAGCAGCACCGACGAGTGACCCGTCAACAGCACCCAGAGGGTGTCGGGAACCAAGGCCATCGGCAGCAAGTACTGGGAAATAAAGAAGGCCCAGAGATCCACCGTTTTGGCCATCCCCATGCGGCGACCGAGGATCCCTGGCCAGTAGTCGAGATAGCGCTGGTAGCCCCCTTCCGCCCAGCGGCAGCGCTGGTGCCAGAGACTTTTCCAGGAGGTGACCCCTTCTTCGACAATGGCCGGCTCTGTCAGAAAGGCGATATCTACGCCCGCCAGGTGCAGCTTAAAGGTGAGATCCAGGTCGTCGGTGAGGGTAGCCTCGTTCCAGCCGCCGCACTTTTCCAAAACATCTCGCCGCACCAGTTGGCCGTTGCCACGTAACTCGCCAATGCCCCTCACGGCCACGCGCTGCTGCTGGAAGTAAGCATCGGAGGCCATTTCCGCCACCTGCCCCAGAGTCCAGAAGTTGACGTTGGGGTTGCTCAGGGCCTTGCGCACCTGGACAGCGCCTACCGCCCGTCTGCTAAAACGGCTGCGCCGGTTTCCCACTTGAACAAACAAGGGCAGAGTGCGGGCAAGAAAATCTGAGGGCACCACAGCATCGGCATCGCAGACCAGGATGATCTCCCCTTGGGTCAAGGGCAGCACCTCGTTGAGAGCACCAGACTTACCCCCCCCTCGCCCCGGCTGCCGCCGGTAAACCCGCAGATGAGGGATCCACTTTTGGGCTTCCCGCAGAACCTCAGGGGTGGCATCGCTGCTGTTGTCGTCGATGGCCCACAGCTCCAGATGGCTGGTGGGGTAACGGAGCTGGGCCAAGCTGTGCAACAGCCGTGGGAGCACTGCGCTCTCATTCTTGGCCGGGATCAACACAGCCACACGGGGCAAGGTTAGCCCAGCCCACTCCCCGCTTAACCCAGAAAGCCTGCCCTGCCCATCCAGTTGCGTCGGCAGAACAGAGTTATTGTTTTCATCTGTTAACCCGGGATCCCGGCGGATCCCATCGGCAGGAGGAAGTCTCAGAGGGGGTAGGGAGGCCACCGGTTGCAGGCGAAACAACCGACTGATGTGGATCACCATGAACGTGGCCAAACCAACGGTAATCCAGCGAGCCGTCGGCACCACATGCATCAGGCTGACCACCCCCCACACCATGGCCAGAACCAGCAGAGCCCTGAGACGGCGGCGTTGGGCCGAGGTGAGCAGCCAATCGGGAAGACAAAGATCCTCAAGAGGCTCTGGCTCTGACCAGACGAACTCAGACATGGGGATCCTCCCACAGGCGACAACGTTACCCAACCTCGCCAGCCTGTCCGAGCGTTAACTCAAAGGCTGTTAAGAGGCTGTTACTTATTGTCACCTATTGTGCTGGCAGAACGGAGTTCTTGAGGGTCTACGGGCCAGAAAAATTGGGGATCCCGGCTGCCGCTTCTCGGGCAAGGGAGCAAGAAGTTCATGGGTTGCCACGAATCTCTTTGATCACCCCATCTTCCAGGAGGATCTCGACCTGCATTTTCTGGATCAGGTTGTCTCCTTTTTGGACTCGGAAGAAACTCTCCACGTTACCCTGAAGCACTTCTTGGTTGAGCTCCAGGGTGGTCAGTTGGTTGATCTGCTGCAACAATTGGTTTTTCTGATCCAAGAGCCGGATCTTCTGCTCGTTCACGCGGCTTTTCACCGCTTCCACCTGCTGGAGCACTTGGGGGCTGTTGGGGTTGGGACTCTGTTTCTCCAGTTCAGCAATAGCCCGCTTGCCCTGAAACTCCAGTTGTTGCATCTGAGCATCGGTGGCTTCGATCTGCCGCTCCAATTGCTCCTGCATTTCCTTTTTCCAAAGGGGTGTGACCACCACCTTGATGGGAATGTTGCGCTTGAGCAGTAACTGAGTGCCGTTGCTGACGTTGTTTTCTTCCATGAGACCTATCCAGGCAGACGACCAACCAAACCAGGGGCTTGTGCCCATTGTAGAAGGCTTCCCTCAAAAGCTCTGGAATTGGGGAAGAGGAGATTGACCGGTCGAGTTCTCCCCCGCCGAGCCGGAGAATCCACCTACTTATCCTACCGACTGGGATCCCTACGTTGACATACTCCCCTGCCTAAAGGCAGTGGATTCTTGTTCCTGGTTCTGCGACAGCACTTACCGTGTCGGGTTGCCCCTCTACGACAGCGGTGCTTATCTCCCCAGGCGTTCCCTCTAGCGCTCCGCGCCGCTGACGCGAATGCGAGGCGGTTCCCTTATGCCCTAAGGTACCGTTGCGAAAAACAACCACCAACCACAAAACTTGTTGGGTTGAATCCAGTCGCGAGACTGTTGGGTTTTTAGAGCGGTTGACTACCCTACCGCTGCATACAATATAACACAAAGCCGCCCTAGTCGCGTCAGCGGGCTGTAGGCCTCAGGGCGGGGCTTTAGACCCAGTTTTTTGGTAAAGTCTTGATTTCGGGAAACTGCGATTTTGGTTAAGGATCTTGAAGGGCGCCGCCTTGCCCTGGCACAGATTCAGCTAGCGTGAGAGACGGTGTCCTTTTTTTGCGGCAGCCATGAGCAAACGGGCCTCGACCCCTTCCAAGCCCTCTGCTGGGATCACCGAGCCGGTGCGGATTGCCTCTCGAAAAAGCGAGTTGGCTTTGGTGCAGACCCAGTGGGTGATGGGTCAGTTGCAAGAACACCATCCGGGATTACCCCTGGAGCTCAACACCCTTTCCACCCAAGGAGACATCATCCTGGATGTAGCCCTGGCCAAAATTGGGGACAAAGGTCTCTTTACCAAGGAATTGGAAGTTAGCCTGCTCAACGGCAGCAGCGACTTGGCGGTACACAGCCTTAAAGACCTACCCACCCGCTTGCCGGAGGGCTTGGTGTTGGGGGCGATTACGCGGCGGGAGGATCCCTTGGATGCTTTGGTGGTGGGGGAAAAGTTCCAGGATTACCGACTGGCCACCTTGCCCGAAGGGACGGTGATTGGCACTTCATCGCTGCGGCGGCTGGCCCAACTGCGCCATGCCTTTCCCCACTTACGGTTTAAGGATGTGCGGGGCAACCTCAACACCCGCTTGGCCAAGCTGGAGAGGGGAGAGTACGACGGCCTTATTTTGGCAGTGGCCGGGTTGAAGCGCCTGGGCAAAGCCGACCGGATCCACGAGGTGCTGGATCCCAGCGTGTCTTTGTATGCAGTTGGGCAGGGATCCCTGGGAATCGAGTGCCGGCAGGGGGATGAGCGCATCCTCGATTTGGTGCGACCCTTGGCGGATGCGGAAGCGACGGCGCGCTGTTTGGCCGAGCGAGCCTTCTTGCGGGCTTTGGAGGGAGGGTGTCAGGTGCCCATTGGCGTTCACAGCCAAGTCCAAGGGGAGGAGCTGCACCTAACCGGTATGGTGGCCGAGCTGGATGGCCGGCGGCTCATCCGCGACAGCCAAACGGGATCCGTAGCCGACCCGGAAGCGGTGGGGGTAGCTTTGGCAGAAAAGCTAAAACGGCAGGGGGCCGACGAGATTTTGCAGGCCATTTTTGCCCAGGCCCGCCGTTAGGTTAGCTCCCTAGCTCCTCGCAGTCTGCTGCGCTGAGGGAAGGGATCTGCTCTGCCGCCGCTCAAACTTCAGCCCAATCCAGATCACCCCGATCCCACAGACCACTAACACCGCTGACTTGACCAAGAGGCCGGTCGGGTACTCGAAAAAGCGGGTCAGCACCACCAAGGTCAACCCCAACAGTCCCTGCCAGAAGCGTCCTCGCCGCCCCTGCTGCAGCCCTTCCCAGCAGAGCACTGCCGACAGCCCCAGCAACAGCAGGGTCACTATCCAGGGGGCAAAGAAGGCCAAGGCCAGCCCAGCCGTCGAGTTGGAGGGGAGGAGGCTGCTCGCCCCCACCAGAAGCCCTAAGCCAAGCAGAGAGACCAAAACGGTGGCATCCTCGAGCCAAACCCCAATCGACTGGGATCCCTTCTCTTGCCAACCCTGCCACCAGCCCCAGCCCGCCAAGAGCAGCAACCCCACTGCCGACAAATTAGCCCAGGGATCCCCAGCGTCCCAGAGGGGATCGGCAGGAAGATCGTCCCAAATTTGCCAGAAGCTCCAGACATAGAGCAGGACACCCAGCCCCAGCAGAGCCAAGTTCTGGGCCGTTGGGGCCAAATCCAAGCCTTGCTCCAGCTCGCCAGGAAGCTCTTCCAGATCCCTTCCCCCAGTTAAAACCCGCCTTAGCCAAGGCTCATGGCGTTGGTGCCAGAGAGCCAGCCCCTACACAACCGCGACACCAAGCAGATGCCAAAGGAGCGACCTTGGGAAAAAGCTGCCCAAACGGCTGGCCAACCCTTGCATCGCCAGGCCAAAGTTCACCAGAGCTAGGGCAAAAACCCAGCGAGAACAACACCAATAGGCCAGAGGAACCAGCAGGCCCAAGGTCAACCAAGGGTAGAGATGGAGGAAGTTGACAGGCCCCCAATCCACCAAGTCGGCTACCATCCCCGAGCCCAGCAGAACGCAGGCCAGTACACCGCTGGGGCTGTGACGCAAGCTGTAGGCCATGGCCAAACTGCCCATCCCCCAGGCCCAAAACAAGCCTGCCGCGGATCCCCCAAGCTGAACCCACTGCGCCATCAGGCCAATACAGGCTCCCAGGGTCAGCTCACCGGCTATCAGCAAGGCGCTGCCTAGCCGTCGGGATCCCTGCTGCCAAACCTGGAAGCCGGCCACCTGCAGCCCTACCATGAGGGCCAAGCACCCCCAGGCTCTTACCCAGCGGGGAATGGCAGCCCAGTTGGCCGCCACAAAGGAGATTACCCCTAGGCCCACCAGAACTGCGCCCAGCAGCAGCAGCACCAGGGCAAATCGCCCCTCGGCTGAGCGCTGTAAACTCTCCAGTTGGTAATACTCCCGCAGGCGATCCCGTTGGGCAGGTTCGATCAACCCCTGCTCCACCCAGGTGTTCAGCAGGTCGGCCAGTTGGCGGCGGAAACGCTCACTGGGGTAGGGGGGGCGGGGGGAGGTCATGGCGGGATCCCGACAAGGGAGAGGGAGTTTGGGCGTTGAGTGAGTGGGATTGCTAACGCGATTGTAAGCCCTCAGTCTTGGCCCTTCTCCCAAAGGGAGAGAGGGGATTGGGATCCCACTGCCTGAAGCACTCGCTGCAGCACCTCTTGATAGCCAGCCACCGGATCCCCCAGATCAAAGCGAAAGAGATCCTTGTCCAGCACCCGTGGCTCGGATCCCCCCAGATCCCAAAGACGGCAGGTATCGGGGCTAATCTCGTCGGCCAGCAGGATCTCTCCCCTCTCATCTAGGCCAAACTCCAGCTTAAAGTCCACCAACTCCAGGCGGCAGCTTCTCCAGAAGGCCTGCAGATGATGGTTAATGGCCAAAGCCAGGGATCCCAAGCGCTCCACCTGCTCCGGCGTGGCCAACTGCAATAGGCGGATGTGATCTGGGGTCACCAAGGGATCCCCCAAGGCATCGTTTTTGTAATAGAACTCCACCAGCGGCGGCTCGATGGGAAGGCCCTGCTCTAGGCCCAGCCGTCGGCAGAGGCTGCCCGCTGTGCGGTTGCGCACCACCACTTCCAAAGGCAGGATGTGCAAGGCTCGCACCTGCATCTCGGTGGGGCCAGTTTGGGCCAAGAAATGGTTGGGGATCCCTTGCTGCGCCAGGTAGGCCAACACATGGCTGGAGACGGTGCAATTCACCTCTCCCTTGCCGGCGATGGATCCCCGCTTTTGGGCGTTGAAGGCCGTGGCGTTGTCTTTGTATTGGCAAAGATAAACCTGGGGATCGGCAGTGCGATAGATGCGCTTGGCCTTGCCCTCGTAGAGCAGCTCTTGGGGGGAAAGTGGCATACGCTAACCCCTAGTATCCGGCCAGCCGTCCGCGGATCCCTTGCCAGAAGGTGATGGCCAAGATGCGCAGATCCAGCCACAACGACCAGTTTTGCACGTAATAGAGATCATACTGGGTGCGGCGGGCAATGCTGGTATCCCCCCGTAGGCCGTGGATCTGGGCCCAGCCGGTTAGGCCGCTTTTCACCAAATGCCGATCAGGATACTTGGGGATCTCCTGGCTAAATTGCTCCACAAAATAGGGCCGCTCCGGGCGAGGCCCCACCAAGCTCATTTCTCCCTTCAACACGTTCCACAGTTGGGGCAGCTCATCCAAGTTGGCGCGGCGCAAAAAGGCCCCCACCGCCGTCCGCCGTGGATCCCCAGGGCGAGTCCAGCCGGGCCGGTCGGATCCCTCGGCATCCACCCGCATGGTGCGGAACTTGGCAATCCAAAAGCGGCGGCCATCCAAGCTCACCCGCTCCTGCCAATACAAGATGGGGCCAGGGCTGGTGCAGGCTACCAACAGAGCAATAAACAGCAACAGAGGGCTCAGTAACACAAGCCCTAGAGAGGCACCGAGAATATCGATGGCCCGTTTGATACAACGGTTGTGGGTATAGCGCAGAGGGGGTTGGCGCAAAGTTAGCAGAGGGATCCCGTCGAGAGACTGCAGGCTGAAGTTCACCGTCAAAAAACCCAGGATATCCGGCACCAAGCGCACCTGCACCGACAGCGCTTGCAAACTGAGCAACAGAGGAGCAGTTGCCAGCTCCGGCTGCCCAAACCACACCTCTTGCACTTCTGGATGCGCTTGCAGATAGGCAATCAAATGGGCCAGATCCAGCCGCTCAAGAGCTGACCAGGAAGGTTCAGGCTGACTGCACCAGCCGGAGAGGGTTCCTGGCGGAGTCCCGGCGGCAGACTTAACCCCGTCAGAGGTAGGGCGGGCGGTGTTCAGTACTGGATATGAGTCTGGCCGAGGATCCCCATCTTGGGACGGGAGATCTTCCCCGCAAGAGCCTTGCTCTAAACCTGCCCAGGCGACTACCTGGAAGCCCAACTGCGGGGATCGCTCCAACCGCTCCAACACTTCTGCCAACACCGACTGGGATCCCACCCAGATGACCCGCCGCCGACCGTAGCCCTTGGAGCACAACCAGCCTATACCCAGCCGCAATCCCACCCGTATCAAAGTCAAACTCAGCAGGGCCAACAAGCCGGCGTAGCCCACCACCAACCGCGACAAAGAAACCGAGCGAACAAAAAAGGCCCCTGCCAGCACCAAACCAAAAGTCAATCCCAGCCCCACCAGCAAACTGGCCCATTCCTCAAAGCGAGACAAGCGCTTCGACTCGCCGTATCCGCCCAAGCCCGCCTGAATGCCCCAATAGCTGAGGGCAGTCAACAATCCCAAAGCCGCGTAGACATCCCAAGGCAAGAGCTGATGAGGACGCAAGCTGCGCAGCCAGTAGCCTGCCCCAAAGGCCAACCAAATACAAAGGCCATCCCCAAAACAGGCCAAGAGCACCCACAAACGATGCAGATCTAGACGAGCTTTATAGCCGCGTTCGGCCAAGAGCTATCTCCTTCGGCAATCAAGACTGCCAACAATCTTACAGAAAAGATTGCGCATCTAAGGCTACTGGACAAGATCCATGTTGACCAAAACTTGAATAGGCAGCTCTCACCAGATCATTAATCGGCAGCCTTTCCCAGCTTCAAAGATCTTTATTCAGAATAGAAGAGATTAAGCAATGATCAAAGTGCAGCCTAGAAAAGCAATGGTGGCAGGATACTACGATTTCCTTGCTGGACTGGCTACTGCCAGCAGAGACACACCAAAAGGTAAGGAAAACTTAGGTATCAGACAAGCTTCTGCAGCAAAAATACCCGTTAGCAGTCGATTAAGCCAAAGCGGCGGCATTTTCAGATCTTGGCTTTCCCTCAAGCAAATCACTTTCTGAATTAGGCGGATCCCTGCAATCACTGGGAAGAGGAAGCTGTTAAAAAAAACAAGGGTATAAACTTCTAAGCCTGAGCTTTTAAGCAATGACAAAAGTTGTCCGCGGGTATATCGTCTCTTGTGATGATTCAGCTCATCATGCAAACTCCACAGCCACGGATAAGCCGGAACGGTTATAACCAAGTAGCCAGATAGGGCTAACCTTTGACTAAGGGCTAGGAGAGCTTCTTTGTCATTCTCCAGATGTTCCAGTACATCCAGCAAAGCAATCAAATCAAATTGTTGAGAACCAAAAGGGATCCGATGCGGCAGCTCACCCTCAGCAACAATCCCAATACCGCGAGCTTGGGCCAGCGGCAGTGCCATCTCACTCTTTTCCATAGCCCAAACTTTGCCAAATCTGGACAACATCTCTAGGTTACCACCGCTACCACAGCCAGCTTCCAAAATACGAGCAGATGGGGGAAGCGACAGGGATCCAATAACCCGACTTAGAATGTGACGGCGACCCAAAAACCACCAATGTCGGTCTTCCAAGCCTGCCATTTGCTTGTAAGCTTTGGGATCCATACCAGTAACCCGACATAAAGATCGAAAACAGGATTAGCTGCGGAAGGGGTCAGCAGTGCACAAATTTAAGGGGATAATCGAGCCTTTCCCCAGCGATGCTTACGATACCAAGCCGCCACGTGGGGGCACCATGCTTCAAAGTGAGGCCAAATCAGTTCACAGAGATATTGGATTTCTCGCTGGGCATCTTCTTTGGCTCGTAAATCCAAAAAATGCATCAAACTACGGCAATTGAAAGAGACCACGAAGTGTTGTCGGATCCCGTAGCCAATGATGTTGCGAGCATCTTCATAGGGCAATCCGCACTCTTCTACCAGGCGATAATAGGCAATGGCCTGGCTGCGATATTGCGCAAGAATGATATCCAAAGCTTCGGGGGAGATGGGCTTGCAGCCTTGGCGGGTTTTGGCTTTGCCCTCCTTGACACTGGCAGGAACGTAAAACAACGTTTCCAGCTCTTGCCAAGACAACGAGGAGTCCTCTGCCAACAAGAGTCTTTTGCCCAAATCGGCAATTTGCTGGCCTGTATATCGGAAAGATTGAACATCAAAAGAAATTCCCACCCGATGAGTACGGGCCTGTTGCATGACGGCATGGGGAAAATAGCCCACCCCAAACGTGATCTGAGGATGCTCCAAAGGCCCATAGTGGCCACGGTTGCCCTCCAGCAAATGCCGCACCACGGCCTCTCCATACTTTTCCGGGATCCGGCTCTCTGGGTTGACAAAATCAGGGCTGTAATCCTGATGCATGGCCTGGTAGATGACCCGTTCTGGATCTGGGGTTTGATTCAGCACCACAACTTGAAACCAAGCATCCACAGGCCATACCCCCTGTGAGGAAAAGGGATCCCAGAGCAGTATAGAATAGAGAGGATAGAGCCACAAGCAGCCTTGTTATAGGAGCCTACGAGCTCGAGTTTCCTCTGCCAGCACCAGGCTTAGGGCCGGATTGCTGCGCAACAGTCCCGCTACGTAGAGGGTATAGACTTTCCCCGCCTCTAGCTGCAGGTCAAACCGTTGCAAGGGGATGCCCCGCACACTTGACCCAGAGGCTGAAGGGGCTATGGCCACCTGAATTTGGGTAAAGCCGGGGCGCATGGCTTGAAAGGTGGACACCTGTCCAAACGCCAACTGGGGAATCAGCACACGCCCTTGCTCTCCTTGCCATTGCAGGGCCGGTGCATCGGGAGCAGCGTGGACAAACCGCACCAGAGCCTGATCAAACGGCGGATGGATGTTGTCCTCTAAGACTAGGGCTGTCATGCGATTCGGCTCATTGGCGGCCACCACCGAGAACACTCCCCCGCCCCTGAGATTGGCTACGGTTCTGGCCACAACTGAAGAACCTGCAGACTGGCCGAGGTTCTCAGGCGTCGAAAACAAAACGATGTCGTACTCGCCCGCCGGTATGCGCACGTATTCGCTCACCGAGCCATAGGCTACACCCCGAGCAGCCCTCACCCCTCCCACCTCCAAGTCAATTCGAGGGGCATTGGGGGCCACATGCACCAACCGCACCTGCACTTCAGAAACCCCTGCAGATGCCGAAGGCATCGGGATGGCACAGCCGGACAACAGCCCCGGCATCAACGACCCACCCACCACGCAGAGCACTGCGCCCACCCACCGTCGCACCATGTTCACGCTCACTCCTACTCCTCACACCCAACGCTCACCGGGGATCGAGCTGCTGTGTTCCGCCAAGCCAAGGGGCGCCCTCGCTCCCCAAAAGTTCGTATTGGCGCAAGGGATCCCACCCTACTGACGCCATAGAACCTGCTCTTGTCTTACTCCACTTTTGGGCCCAATGCCATAGAGCTATGGGGCGGGTTGGGATCCGATCCCTTCTAAACCAAAGGGAACTCGCCGGACTCAGCCCCACCGACAGCATCTGGGTTGGGGGCAGGGATCCCTGTCCTTGGAGACCGACGGCTAAACAGGCGGAAATAGGTACTCACGGCCAGCTCTTTGAGTGGGAAAAGCAGGTAGGTGAGGGGATTGATGGTGACGATGATGTTGCGGCAGTCGCGTTTGGCCTGAGCCAAGATCTGGGCGGCCACCCAATCTCCCGACATGACCCCAATCGGATTGAGCTTGCTCTTGAAGGGGCCGAGGATGAGCTTGCGCACCACACAGGGGGCATCCAGACGGCGCAGGGTAACCAAGTCTCCCAAAGCCCGCTTCGAGAGTTCATAGAGGGGACTGAAAGCAGGGCTGACCTCAGCTTCGGAGGTGTTAACCCACACCTCTTTGGTGGCCATCTCGGGGTTGCTGCGAACCGTCTGAAAGAACAGCTCCATTAGGCGCCAACTGGAGAAAGTATTGACGGCGTAAGACTGGCGAACGGCCTCAGGATCCCGATCCCCATGAACATTGAAGCCGTGGTTGAGCACCAAAATATCCACCCGCTCCAGCAGCTCTGCCAGGGATCCCTCTTGCCCCACCTGCCAGCGGATGGTCTCCACCGTCTGGGGCTGCCCGTCCACCTGGATCTGCACAGGATCCGACTGGGAACTGAGGGCGATGACCTTGGCCCCCTGCTGGTGAAAATGCTTAAGCAGGGCTTGGCCCAGGGTGCCGGAGGCCCCCGTAACCGCTACCCGCTTGCCCTTGAGAGAAAGACTGGTGCCCATGAGCCGATCCACAAGAGTGAGAGTGCCGCAAAAGTAGGCGTTGGTATCGTCAAAGTGGTGCCGCCAGTGGTAAGCGCGGTTAACATGCCATTGGCTGGGGGGGGCGGGGAAAGGCCCCGGTCGGTGGGTGATATCCGTCTCCAGGGCCAGCCCGTAGCCGCGCAGCATGCCTGCCACCCCGAAGCTGGCTGAGTAGAGAATGCCCACTGTTGCTGCCAGGCCGTACAGCCAGGATCCCCAGCCCAACACCACCACCCAAGGGATCCCGGCTAGGATCATCGTCACCGCTTCGGGAACATCGTGGTGCCACTGGGATTCTCGGTACAACTTCCCATCCACCACGCTCAGATCCCGACGAAACAGGCGGTGGTGCAGGGTGTGTTTGGGCATCAGCCAGGGCCACGCGTGGGCCAGCCAGTGGCGCACATCCCGTACGATCTCAGCCCAAAGGATGGAAGCTAGGGCAACAGCCCCCACCCCTATCCAATGACTTACGCTGCTGACATCCATAGACTTGCTTCAGTGGCTAAACCGCCCTTGGGCTTGCGGTCGCCTCTTCCATGGGCTTAGTTGGCGACCCTCAAAAATCATCGCAAAGATTCTTCAAAAGATCATCTTTGAGCCTGTCTTCCCTCACCCCCGATCCCTTTCCCTGCCAGATCAAGGGGCTACGGGCTGAAGCTCTCGGATCTCGACCGGATCTCCAACGGCCAAACCCAAAGCGGCAGCCGTCCCACCGCGAAACTCCAGCACGCCATCCACCAACTGGGAAGGAGGCGGCCCATAGGTGGGGCAGGGTTGGGCAGGGCAGCCGGGCACATCGGCAGCAATGTACACCACCTTGCCTTGGTAAAGAAAAATAATGTCTAGGTTGATCAGGGTGTTAAACATCCAAAAAGAAGCTGGCTGCGGAGGATCAAAGGGAAACCACATGCCCCGATCCGGCGGCAAATCGGTGCGAAACATCAGGCCCAAGCGCTGTTGCTCAGGGGTGCGGGCCACCTCTAGCTCAAAGCGTTGGCCGGCAAGGGTGACTTCGGCTTCAACCGGCAGTTGCTGGGGCTGCCCTATTGCTGGGGGAGATGGGGAGAGGGCTTCCGTCGCCTGAGTTTGTGAGGCGGGAGATCTCTCCGGGGCAGCAGCACATCCCAAGCTGGATCCCAAAAGCAGCAGAGCTAGGCCCAAGGTAACTTTGCATCCTTTCGGAACTTTTTGCGGACTCCGTATCGCGAACAGAATCATGTGGCGCTCTCCTGTGCAGGTTTCATCCTATCGCGCCAGACGCTGCTACTGCGACTTGGCCAACCGGACGCAGAAAGTTCCCCCCTGGGAGAGCCTTGCCAATTCTTGCTTGCCGGAAGCTGCCTGTGCTTTTCCCCCTTGAGCGCAGCGGAAATGGCGGCCCTGGGCAAGAGCAGCCTGCAACCGACCCGATAGCATAGCCATAGACTTTATCGTTCCCCACCCTGCCAGGAGAGCCGTATGAAGGACTTTTTCAATTTCATTTTCAATAGATCCTTGGTGAGCCGGATCCCGCTTCTGGCTCTGCTTGGCCTGGGGCTCCTGAGCATCTGGCCCACTCACGGGATGGGGTCTCGCTCACAGGAAACCCCGGTGCGGATCCCGTTTGAGCCAACGGTGACCTACGGCGAAGGGTATGGAGAAGAGGTGGTGGCCCAACAAGCCCAAACCCGCTTTGCGCTGAAACTGTTTGATCACCTGCTCCGGCAGCAGCCTCAGGAGAACCTCTTTTTCTCCCCCTTGAGTATTCGCCTGGCTCTGAGCATGGTCTACAACGGCGCCTCTGGGGAGACCCAAACGGCAATGGCCGAGGTGCTGGAGGTACAAGACCTTTCCCTGAATGAGTTGAACTGGACCCATGCCCAGATGGTGCGCTGGCTGGTAGAGGGATCCCCAGCAGGAGGGCCAGTCCAGGTGCAAATGGCCAACGGCCTCTGGGTGGATCAAACCTTCACCCTACAGCCCCAGTTTTTGCAGGCTTTGGCCACCTACTACCAAGCGGTGGTGAATCGGGTGGATTTGGGATCCCGGCAGACGGTGAACCAGATCAACGGCTGGGTGGCAGAGCACACGCAGGGCAAGATCAACCGCATTGTGGATCGCCTTAGCCGCGAGGATTTGATGGTTTTGCTCAATGCCATCTACTTCAAAGGCGAGTGGACTCAGCCCTTCGATCCGGAGCGCACCCAAACTCAGCCCTTTACCCGCTTGGATGGCCGCCGCGTCCGAGTGCCCATGATGGTTCAATCCGGTCGTTATGACTACCTGGAAACTGAGCAGTTGCAGGTGGTGAGCCTGCCCTACGGGGAAGGTCAGTTGAAAATGCTGATCCTGCTGCCCAAGAAGGGAGTGGAGCTGGAATCGCTGCGGGCAGAGCTGAGCCCAGAAACTTGGCAAGAATGGATGGGATCCCTGCGCCCCCGTGCAGGTTCGGTGCGGATCCCGAAATTTGAATTGGCTTATGAAACCGATCTCACTTCCGTTCTGCAGCAGTTGGGCCTGGGGATTGCCTTTTCCAACCGAGCCGATTTCAGCCAGATGACCCCAGAGCCAGCTCGGCTCAGCAAAGTCCTTCACAAAGCGGCCATCGAAGTGAACGAAGAGGGATCCGAAGCGGCAGCCGCTACCGGGGTGATCGTCTCCCGGACTGCCATCGACCGGCAAGAGCCCTTTCAATTTGTGGCGGATCGGCCCTTCTGGCTTGCCATTGTGGCCTCCGGATCCGGCGGCAACGCCGAGGCCCAAACCGTGTTGTTCATGGGATCCCTGGTGGATCCTGAATAAAGGGATCCCTCAGGGCAGCTTGCTGACTTCTTGCCGGGCCTGCAGATCGCTCTTCAGGATGTGTTGACTCCGGACTGGCTCCCTTAGCTGTTTTTCATTGCGGAGGTCATGATGGTCGAGGTTTTGGAAAGAGAAAAATTGGCCGAGGCACCTGCTGATAGCTCTCCGGCAGCTTCTCGAAAAATTTGGACTGACGAAGAGTTTATGGCTTTACCGGAGAATGGCAATCGCTATGAGGTTGTGAATGGAGAACTGGTTACCGTGGGCTCGGCAGGCGCAAAGCATGGGTACTACGTTAGTTTAATAAGCTTTTTCTTAACCGCTCATGTTAGAGCGCAAAAAATGGGCGTCGTCTTCGATTCTGACACTTCATTTAAAATGAAATCAGGTAATCGCCGCTCTCCGGATTGTTCTTTCTTTTCCAAAGAACGGCTGCAATCTCTGGGCGGGATCCCAAAGGGTTATATTGAGGGATCCCCAGACTTGGCTGTAGAGGTTCTCTCGGATGCCAACACCATTGGAGAGCTCCATGATAAGGTCGTTGAGTATTTCGAGAATGGCTCCCGACTGGTCTGGATCATTCACCCTGAAGAGAAATATGTTTTGGTCTATCGTCGGCCTGAGCCTGAAGCACTGAAGAAACCCGGCGACATCCTGGAAGGTGGAGAGGTGATCCCTGGATTTGCGCTGGATTTATCAGAGTTTTTTGCCGAGCCGGAGTTGTAGTTTTTCACCAACGCAATGCCCGGATAAGATGCCTTCAGCGCCCAGGGAAAAGCAACCCCTGTTAAACTAGCCTCAACAGTGGGATCCCATTTCATGGCACTGGCTTATCCGCAGGTTCTGGAGCGCAATCCTAAGCGGCTGCGCATTGCCCTACAACGGTTCACTCCCCAGCAACTGGCTTGGCGGGTAGCAGGAGGTTTGCTGCTGCTGATTTTGGCATTCCAAGTTTGGTTCCGCCTGCCACCGTTGGGACTGGTAGCCGTGGGATTGGGACTATGGGCCGGGATCCCTTGGGGGCTAGGTCAGATTCTGAGTCTGGATCGCCAAAGCCAACGGGTGACCTTAACCCGGCTGCGTGGCCCTTGGGGAATTTGGCGGCAGCAGGTGTTTTCTTATCCCTTGGCCCAGTTGCAAGGGGTGCGGGTGCATCGGATAGGTCAGGAGGTTTTGGATAACCAAGCTCAAGAGAGTTTCCAGGTACAAAGTCAGGTGCGATTGCAGTTTCGCGGAGAGCCTTTTGAGCAGGATCTGAAAGAGGAGATCATCGCCTGCTTTAGCAGCCAAGTAGGCATCAAAGGGGATGAGCCAAAGGCTTTCGTGCTCTCTCAGCGGCTGGCGCGCTGGATTCAGAACTATCTATCCGAACACTCAGGAAACCCAAGAAAGAACTCTCCACCCTAAAACACTAGGTGACACTATCTCACACTTGCGGCGAATCCAGTTTGCAGTGGCTCCAAAGTTTGGTTTATTCTCCTCTTCGGGGAGATGGGAAATGTTGGCATAGTAACCGAGTCTGGGTTAGAAATGCTACTGAGAAGCCTGTACTCTTTGACACTCTGTACACTTACTTGAGCGACAAGCCTAACTATGAGCGTCCCCTGGGATCTGGTCAACCTGATCACCTTGCTCGACCGGAACACTCTGCCTGGTTGGCTTTGGCTGCTCCTGTGGGGATCCTCACTGGTTGCAGTGATTTACTGGCAAAGGAGGTGGTTCCAGCGGGCACAGGTGGTTTTTTCCGATGTCATCATGCTGGCGCGTGCGGATACAACGGTGGTGGAATGTAACGAAGCTTGCCGAAAGCTCTTAGGGAATTGGCGGGGCAGGCGCTGGATCGATGCGCTGCCGACAGAAGAGCAAGAGCAGGTGCGGCAAAAGATAGCCCAGCTCACCCCTCAGCAGCCCACCTTCACCCGAGTTGGCAGAGTACTGGATGCAGCAGGGCAGATACGCTGGTTTGAGTGGATCAACCAAGGCATCTTCGACCGGCGGGGCCGCTTGCGGTTCATTCGCGGGGTGGGCCGAGACATGACCGAGAAGAAACAGTTGGAAGAAAACCTGCGGCTGCGGGAAGCCCAACTGCGCGCCTTGTTGGACGCTCTGCCGTTGGCAGTGTGGGCCAGGGATCCCCAGGGAGTGCTGATTTTGCAAAATGCCACTGACCGCGCCTGGTTTGGCGATCTGCTGGGCACTTCTTTGGAGGAGGCAGCTCGACAATATCCTCACTGGCCGGAGCGCTGCTCTCAGGTTCTATCCGACCTGGAGCGGCAGGGTGTGTCGCAATTTGAAGGTAAGGAGGTTATCCAAGGCCAGGAGCGCTACACCTATCGCCTGGGCGTAAAATTGCAGGATGAATCGAAAGGCTTGGGTCTTCTCGGCATTGTCCTGGATATCACCGAGCAAAAGCGCCTGCAACAGGAGCTCATCGAGCAACAGGAACGCTTTCGCGCCTTTATCAACAACAGCCACGACATCTTGCACCGGGTTGATGCCCAGGGCCGGCTGTATTGCCTTAACCCCCCGGTGGCGGAGAAGATTCTAGGTCTTACCCCCCAACCAGGAGAGCCTCAACCCCTGGAGCTGGTTCATCCCGAAGACCGCGAGGCCATCGCGTCTGCCTGTGAGCAACTCCTGTCCCAGCCCGGCCAGACTCTCTGCTTTGTCTATCGGATGCAACATGCCGATGGCCATTGGGTGTGGCTGGAGAGCCTCTGCACCAATCTCTTGGATGATCCTTTGGTTCAAGGGATCGTTTCCAGCACCCGCAACATTACCCAACAGAAGCAGGCGGAACTGGCTTTGCGAGAGAGCGAAGCCCGCTTCCGAGAAATTGCAGAGGCTGTACCGGTGACTTTCTTCCTACAGTCGGCAGACTTTAGCCGCCCCCTCTACAAAAGTCCCCGTTGTGAACAGATTTTTGGATACACGCCAGAGGAGCTTTATCGCCAGCCGGATCTCTGGAAGGAAAGGATCCATCCAGAGGATCTGCCAAGGGTGATGGAAACCCTATCCCTTGTCGCCCAAGGCAAGATGTCAGTTACCTATCGGATTTTCCACCCAGATGGCAGGCTGCACTGGTTACGTACCTCTTGTTACCCTGTCTTGAACGAGCAGCAGGAAGTCGTTCACATCGCAGGCATTACTGAAGATATTACGGAGCAGAAAGAAGCAGAGCTGGCTCTACAAGAAAGCGAGGCTCGCCTCACCGCTATTCTGGACGAGATCCCTTTTTCCATTTTTCTCAAAGATTTGGAGGGGCGCTATCTCCACGTCAACAGGGCTTATCTGCAACAGAGGGGATGTGAGGCAGAAGAGCTTATTGGCAAGACAGATGATGAGCTTTTCATGCCAGAAGAGGCTCTGGAGTTTCGCGAGCAAGATCAAAGGGCTCTCCAATCGCCGCACCCCATCAGCTATGAACGAATTTTTTTCCGCAATGGAAATGAGTTAAGCCAGTGGATCACCAAGTTTGCTTTGCGAAATCGGCAAGGGGATCCCTATGCCGTTTGCGGTGTTGTTGTGGACATCACCCCCCTCAAAGAAGCTCAAGAAGTGCTCCGGCAAGAAGCAGAGCGGGAGCGACTGTTGGGGGCCTTATTGCGACGGATCCGCCAAGCTTTGGACTTGAAAACTCTCTTGGAAACAACGGTTGCGGAAGTGCGAGAGTTTCTCCAAGTAGATCGGGTGATGATCTACCAACTACAGGAAAACAGCGGCGGGATTGTGGTCGCCGAGTCGGTGGCGGATCCCTGGCCCAGCCACCTGGGCCGCTACGTATGGGATGAGCATTTCCAAAGGGATCCGTGCTATTGCAAGTACCAAGAGGGCTTTGTCCAAGCAGTGGGGGATGTGGCGACAGCCAATTTGGATCCTTGCTATCGGGAGTTGCTGGAGTCTTTCCAAGCCCAAGCCAACTTGGTGATCCCGATTCGGCAGGGTGAGGCTTTGTGGGGTTTATTGGTAGCTCAGCACTGCCAATCCAGCCGCCCTTGGCAAGAGTGGGAAATCCGGCTTCTGCAAGAGCTGAGCAATCAATTGGCCATTGCGTTGCAACAGGCCCAGTTGTACGAACAACTGCAAGTCCTCAATCAAACCTTGGAAGAAAAGGTTCGGCAACGCACCTCTGAGTTGCAGCGATCCCTGCAATTTGAAGCCCTGCTGAAACGCATCACCGATCGGGTGCGCGACTCTCTGGATGAAGCTGAAATCCTCAACACCGCCCTACGCGAGCTGGGGGAAAACCTAAATGTAGAGGGCTGCGATATTGGCCTTTACAACACCGATCTCGCCCTTTCCACCATCAGCTATGAGTATTGTCCTCGCTGGGAGTCAACCTTGCATACCTGCATTTCCTTTACCCAATATCCAGATCTCTACGCCCAGTTGTTGCGAGGAGAACCCTGTATATTTTGTTTTCTTCCTGACACCCCCCGCCAAGGATCAATCTTGGTCTGCCCGCTGCGCGATAAGGAGCAAGTCTTAGGGGATCTATGGGTTTTTCGCAGCAGTGGAGAAAGTTTTGATGAGCAGGAGGTGAATCTCGTAGCTCAAGTGGCCAATCAATGCGCCATTGGGCTAAGGCAGGCACGCCTATTCCAAGCGGCTCAAGAGCAGGTGCAAGCCCTGGAGCGCCTTAACCGCCTCAAAGATGACTTTATCAGCACCGTCAGCCACGAGCTGCGCACCCCCCTCACCAGCCTCAAGATGGCCTTGCACATGCTGCAAGTTGCCCCTGCGGGGGAGAAGCAGGCTCAGTACCTAGCCATTGCCCAGCGGGAATGCCAACGGGAAATCGAGCTGATCAACGACCTGTTGGATTTGCAGCGGCTCAAGGCAGGAGCCTATGCTTTGAATCTGCAAACGCTGACCTGGGAAGCCCTGTTGGGGGATTTGCTGTTGGCTATTGGCGAACGCGCCCGTGCTAAAGGGCAAACCTTTCAAGCCAGGGTGCCTTTGGAGAGCAGCATCACTACGGATCCTCTCCTTTTGGGGCGCATTCTGCGGGAGCTTCTGCACAACGCGGTGAAATACACCCCCGGCCAGGGATCCATCCACCTAGAAGTCAGGGTTGAGGCCAACCAAACTCGCATCCAAGTCAGCAACAGCCGAGAGATCCCTGCAGAAGAACTCACCCGCATTTTCGAGCGCTTTTACCGGATCCCCAGCCAGGATCCTTGGCAAGAAGGGGGCACGGGCCTGGGTTTGGCCTTGGTAAAACAAATGGTGGATCAACTGAGGGGATCCCTTGAGGTCAGCAGCTCTGCCGGCTGGACAACTTTTACGCTACGTCTACCCCAATTGCCGCAGTTTTAAGCCTTACTCCACCGCCCCCTCTCCCTCGAAGTTTGGGACTTGGGATACAGTACTGACAGGGATCCCGGGGGCTTTGCCTAAACCTATGACAACCCGCCTAGATTTGGCCCTCACTCTTGAAGACTTTCTCAAGTTGCCTCACATAGAAGAGTCTCCGGCATGGGAATACGTGGATGGAGTTGCCATTCAAAAACCGATGCCCAAAGCCCGCCACTCCATTTTGCAAAAACGCCTTGTGGCTGAGGTTGACAGCAGCACCACCGACTACACTGCCCTGCCCGAGTTGCAATGCACTTTCGCCGGTCGTTCCATTGTTCCCGATATTGCCGTAATTGCGTGGGATCGAATTCGCCTCAGTGAAACAGGTGAGCCAGAGGATGACTTCACCGCAGCACCCGACTGGATTATCGAAATGCTTTCGCCGGGTCAAAGGGTAAGCCGTGTAATTGATAACATCCTACATTGCCTAAAGCACGGCAGCAAATTAGGGTGGATGGTGGATTTAGACGATTACTCTATTTTGGTATTTGCTCCTCAACAAGAGCCAGAAATTTGCCGAGCAGATCATCAGCTCAAGGTGATCGACGGGATCCAGTTAGCATTGACTCCACAACAAATCTTTGGATGGTTGAAAGTTGAACAGGATAGACGAACCTAACAGAAGACATGGAGACACCCTTTTCCAGGAACCCTGACCAATGTTCCTCGCATCATAGGGATCCCTAGACTGCAAGTGATTAAGGATTAAGAGAACTGGCTGCTGACCAGCTTGGCTTGAAGTGGGCTAGATTGACCGCCTGCTGCGGGCTTGCCAATCCAGCTTTTGCTCCAGAAGAAACTTCAGGTGGGGAAGGTAGGCTTCGTAGCTATGTTCTCCTGAACCGATTAAGTGAGTGGCATTGAGGTTCTCAATTCTGGGGTGAAACTCCTTAATCGGCTTGATCCCGCAGGGGCTGCGGTTAAGGGAAGGGACTTTGAAAACGTATGCCAGAACCAAGTCGTCTTCGTTGTAGATGTTCACCAACTTTCCAGTTATGTTTTCTACATATAGGCCCCAGTTCTTATCGGCTTGCCTTCTAACGGCACCACTCAGCAGGATGACATCCTTAAGACGTCGATCTGAAGTTTGAGGCCAACCTCGCATGATGTAGTAGGCTACCCTGGCTCCCAGAGAAAACCCCATGAGAGTGATTTGCCTTTCTGGCAAGGAGGATAGCAGGGGATAGGCGTAGTCGAGCCCCACTTTCTTGGCTTTTGCTTTGTGTGCTTCCCAGTGAGCAAGCAGCCCTACCCCTAGCTTCAGAGTGGATAAGGTCAATCTCGTTGGATTGGAAGCATCCCACCAGAGGTAGTAAAGGGATCCTCTCCACCCAGCATGCCGGATTGTTTCCCATAGTAGTTGTTTCTCCCACGGTTGGGTTTCACTGCCACTGAGAAAACCGTTAATGAAAACCAGGGCTTCGTCCCAGCCCTGAGAGAGTTCAACAGGGATCAAATAAGGCTCTTGATGGACTTCTTCGAAGATGACTTGGGTAGCGGCTTTACTGGTGTTAACAAGAGTTTCCCCGACTTTCTTGGTGGCCTCAATGGTTGTGCCGATAGTAGTTTGCGCAACTGTCTGGGTAACCTGGCTGGCAACCTTACCCGTGTCGGAGACTGTCTTTACAATTTTTCCCCCGAACCCAACAGAAGCTTCAACAGTCTGCTGAAGAATGCCAGAAAGGTCTCGTAGAACCCTATGATCCCTAAAAGCTAAGACCAACAAGAGACTTAGACTGCTCTTATCCCCGCCGCATGGCAGTAACCCCCGTGGGATCCAGCACCTTGCCTCGTTCCACCTCGGCATAGACCAGGTAGCGATCCCCGCAGTCCATCCAAGTTTTCACACGGCACTCCAGGTAAGCTAGGGCATCCAACAAAATGGGGCAGCCGTTCTCAGCAGTGGCCGTGGCCAAGCCGGCAAACCGATCTTCTCTAGGGCGTTGGGGCCGCTGAAAATGCCGTTGCAAATTGCTACCTTTGCCTTCCCGCAAGATGTTGAGCACAAAGGGTGCCTGGGGATAGGTCAGCAATTCGGCTTCTTGTTCCTTGCTCACCGATAGAGTTAGCCCCGGCGGATTGAAGCTGGCCTGGGCCACCGACCAGGTGAGAAAGCCACGGCGGGTCTCTCCTTGTAGAGCGGTCACGACGCACAGGGATCCCACTACCCGACTTAGGGCTTGCCCAACCCGATCCGCCTGAGTTTCGCTGCTGGTTTGGCGAGGGGCGCGGGCTCGTTTGGCTTTGCGCAGGGCCTGAGCAAACTGGGATCCCGCCTCTTGACAGGCTTCTAGGATTTCGGGAGTAGGCTTAAACTTGGCGCGGATCGTCTCAAACCCCAGAGAAAAGCCGGCATTGAGCAACTTGCTCTCGATGAGATCCACCGCTTCTCCGCTCCAGCCGTAGGAGCCAAAAACCCCGGCCAGCTTGGTGGTGGGAACCGAAGAAAGGATGATGCCGAGGGCGGTTTGAATCTGCACGGGGGGATGGCCGGCCAAGGTCGGGGATCCGATAACAAACCCCTGGCAGCGCTCCAGAGCCTGGGCGATTTCTTCCGGGGCGGCCCATTCGCAGTTGATCCGCTCCACCTTAACGCCGGCTCGCTCCAACCCTTGGGCTATGGCCATGGCCATCAAACCTGTATTCCCATAGGCGGAAGTGTACAGAAGAGCTACCCGCTGCTCGCCGGGATCCTCCTCGCACCAAGTGTGGTAGTCCAACCGCAAGCGCCGCAGGCTGTGGCGCACCAAGGGGCCGTGGGCAGGGGCATAGATTTGGGCAGGAAATTCTTCCAACTTGGCCAGGGCTGCCTTTACCTGGGGCAATTGGTTGCGGTGTAAGCAGTCGAAGTAGTAGCGGCGGTCTTCGCTGAGCTGCCGCCAATGCTCGTCAAACACCTGCTCATCACACACATGGGCGCCGAACAGCTTATCGGTATAGAGGATCCCGGTAGCCGGATCGTAGGTACAGAGGGCATCGGGGTGGCGGGGCGTGGGCACGGTGCGAAAGTGCAACTCATGCCCTTCTCCCAAATCCAGGCGATCCCCATCCCGGATGACCCGCAAACGGAAAGACTGGTCGCCATTGTAGAAAATGCCCAGATCGGCGGCTTCTTCTTCGTCGCGACTGCGGGGCAAGGGATCCATCTCTTCAAAGGCGGCTCGTAGCGTAATGGATCCCGGCTTGGAGCAGAGCACCATCGCGTAAGGAGCCAGAGGCAATAGGGCTTTGAGAGTGGCAATGCGGTTAAAGTTGACGTGGCTGAGCAAAATAAAGTCCAGCCGCTGCAGGTACTGGTGTTGGGCCAGCTCTTCTAAAAAGATGCTGGTGAAGGATTCCCCTGGAGGATCGATGAGAAGGGTTTGGCGGGCCTGGATGAGGTAGCTATTGGCGGTGGTACCCCGTTGCCGGGCGTATTCCAGCTCAAACTTCAAGCGTTCCCAGGTGCGGGAGCGGAGAACTAATGTGGATGGGCCGATAAGGGCAACTTGGACATCGCGGACGGGGATCTTGCTCTCCATAGCAGCCTCCGATGCGGCATCTGTCCTCACCTTGCCACGAAACTGAGGAAATGGGGATCCCTTTTCAGAGTTTCGGAAGACCACGGCTTAACCTATCCAAAAGTTGAACCTGTAGCCCCGTTTTACCCCTACGCGGGAATCGACCAGCAGGGTGGCTTTTGTGCTACGGCAAATGCAGCGACGAGAGGACTCAACTGCCCAAAAAACCAAACGACTGTCTTGAAGCTGTTCACACAGTGTTGCCAAGCAATACCGGTAATTAAGAATTTTCTCCCTTTGGGACAGGGAGCATGTCAAGTTTTTGGCCAGCGAAAAGAAGAGGCTAAGATCGGCTTGTAGCGTGTTCAGGCTGCCTATGTCTGCCCGATCCAACTCCAAAGCAGAAGCCCCTGTCAAGGGGATGGATCCCCGCCAGTTTACTGAAGCTGAGGTGGCGGCAATTGCAGAGCGGTTGGAGCGCAATGAGTATCCGACCGTCTTTGGCTGCTTGGAAGACTGGCATGCCCTTCGAGCTGTTGCCTTTTATGCTCCCCACTTGGTAGCTCCCTACGCACACCTATTGGAGTGGGAAGTGGATGAAGATTAGGACTGTCCTGGCAGTTTTGAGAGTCTGAAGGGAGCCCAGTGCTCAGGCCGACGAGGGGGGAGAATTTCCGTCAGAGCCTTGCCGGCGAATCAGGTAGCGCACTTCCTCGAGGAGAACGTTGAACCTCTGATCCGTTTCCGCTTGCCGTTGGTTGATGGCCTGGATGGCGCGTTCGTGCTCTCGTTGTAGAGCGGTGAGGGTGACCAGAGCTTGAGTCACTTCCTCTGCCCACTCGGCAAGGTGAGCTAAGTCAGAGCGGGTCTCGCTGACAACTTGCTGTAGCTCTCGCAAGCTTTGAGCCTGAGCAGCAGCTTGTTCGGCAGACTGGGTGCGGCTTTCCTGGATGGACTGGCGCAGCTCCTCGATTTCCCGCAGACGGGCGGCGTTCTCCTCCGCAGACTGGGCGCGGCTTTCCTGGATGGACTGGCGCAGCTCCTGGATGGATTGGCAGAGCTCCCGAATTTCTCGGCTGTTGGCAGCAGTTTGTTCAGCCGTCCAAGCCAGCAGTTGCTCTACTCGGTCTAAGCGGTCTTGGCTCTGACTATTCACCCTAATGCCTCGCCTTGTGAGTTCATCGACGAACTGCAACCGATCATAAACGAAGTTGAGCTCAGCCAAGCAGGATAGGGGGAATGGTCATTCCCAGAGCCGCCGGATTGGAGAGCGATGCAGCAACTGGTGGGCTTCGGCCAGCAACTCCGGGATCCGCAGATGCTCCGGGCAGCGGGGCAAGCAGTCACCGCATTCGGTACAGCGGTCGGCAGGTAACCCCGGAAACCAATGCCCAGCTTGGCCGAACATGTTGTAGCGGTACTGGGCAAACTCCGTCATCTCGTGGGCAATGGCTAGATTGCGCAACCGCAGCACTTCGGGAATGTGGATCCCTTCTGGGCAGGGCAGGCAGGCGTAGCACTGGGCACAGCGGCTGGATCCCAAGCGTTCCTGCTCGGCTTGGCGCAACCGTTCTTGCACCTGAGGGCCATCCACCCACCACCGGTCGGGATCCGGTAAGGCCGATAAGGCCACCTGCAACTCCTCAGGATGGGTGATGCCCAGGCTGAGGGTGTGAACACGGGGATCCGCCAGCAAAAAACGATAGGCAAATTCCAAGGGGCTGAACGGGGCACAGCACTCCTGCAGGTGTTGGGGCGGGCGATAGAGCATTCCCCCTTTATCGGCAGGAGAAATGATGAACACGCCCATATCCTGCTGGGCAGCCGCTTCTAGGGCCGGTGCATTGCGCTGTTGGAAAAAGTGATAGTGCAAATTAACAAAGTCAAAGCATCCTGTCTGGATGGCCTGCAAAATTAACTCCAGGGATCCATGGGTGGAAAAACCAATGTGGCGCACCCAGCCTTCTTGCTGCATCTGCTTGAGAATCGGCAACCCTTTCTGCAGCACCCACTCCAGATGTTCCGGCAAGTTGATGCCATGAAAGGCAAATTGATCCAGGTAATCCACCCGCAGACGGCGCAGGGATCCCTGCAGCCGCTCCCACAACCTATCTGTGGGCGTGAGTTTGCTGGTCAGAATCAACTGATGGCGGGGAAGAGACAGAGTTTGCAAAATCTCGCCCAAGAGCACCTCGGCATGACCATAAGCCTGAGCCGTTTCGATGTGGTTGATCCCTGCGGCTAGGGCTGCCTCAACGGTTGCCTGAGCCTGAGCCCTGGGCACATTGACCAAGCGCATGCTGCCCAGAGAAAAAACTGAGACAAGCTGTTGGGTGCGCCCAAAGCGACGGTAAAGCATTTCGGTTGAGGTAGCACCGGCAACTCCCATCAAGCCACCCCCTGGAAACGAGAAACGGCCTCAGATTGCCGGGTACAGACGGTATTTCCCTCAGGGGATTGGGGGTTTTTGCCCAGCAGTTCTGCCGCCAGCAGGATCGCCTGCTTAAGGCTCTCGCACCAGGCCACCCCTTGGCCGGCAATATCGAAGGCGGTGCCATGATCGGGAGAGGTGCGAACAAAAGGCAGCCCAATTGTTAGGTTAACCGCCCGGTCAAGAGCCAGCATCTTCACCGGGATCAAGCCCTGATCATGATAGAGAGCCAAGTAAGCATCTGCCACGGTTGGGGATCCCTGGCCATGCCAGGCTTGCGCGGGAGCCACCCACAGGGTGTCGGGGGGAAGCGGCCCCCAGATTTGGGCGTGGGCATAGGTGCGCAGCAGCTCGGTCAGCCATTCTTTTTCCTCAGATCCCAGTTGCCCCTGTTCGCCGGCATGGGGATTCAGACCGGCCACTGCAATCCTAGGATCTGGGATCCCGAAGGTGTGGCGCAGGGATCCCACCAGCAAATCCAGCTTTGTCTGCACCCGCTCTGGGGTCAGCACGGTGGGCACTTGGCTGAGGGGAATATGGGTAGTGGCCAGCAAAACCCGCATCTGCCAACCGCTGTGGGGGGAACGGGCAACAAACAGCATCCCGTAGCGTTCAGACCCACTCAGTTGGGCCAAAACTTCCGTTTGGCCGGGGAACCGATAGCCAGCTTGATGCCAGAGATATTTGGCGATGGGCGCTGTCACGATCCCCTGAAACTCCCCCTGCAGCGTTTGCTCGACCGCCGTTTTCAGGTAAACAAAACTAACCGCACCACTGTCGGCATCTCCTTGACCGATACGGCCAGGCTGCAACCGAAAGCCCGTGTTGCATTCCAGCATCGGGATCCCTGCCGGATGGGCCAACGGAACCGGCGACCGATCCCTCAGCAGGTGATAGGTGGCTTCCAGAACCTGCCGATCCCCCACAACCGTGATGTGGGCGCCAGACTGCACCTCAGGATCCGCCAGCACCTTGAGCACAATTTCCGGCCCAATCCCCGTGGGATCCCCCAAGGTCAGGGCCAGTTTGGGCAGTGCAAGGCTCATGGTGTCTTCCCTCGACAAGACAGGCAATCCCTATTTTCCAAGGGAACCAGAGTGCTGACGGGAGTTGCGGGGAAGGTCGCCATCCCTTTGAGCCAGAATGCTGAGCTCAGCCTATCCAGTCATCCGCAAGGGGATCCATGCCGGCAAAATGGTTTAATGAGGGTTTGGCGACATTTGACCTCTATGGCCGAGACATTCCTCTACAACGCCTTGCGTGCTGCCCTCGACGAAGAAATGGCCCGCGATCCCAACGTGTTTGTTTTGGGAGAAGATGTCGGCCATTACGGCGGCTCCTACAAAGTCACCAAAGACCTGTATCGCAAGTATGGGGAGATGCGCCTGCTGGATACCCCCATCTGCGAGAACAGCTTTACCGGCTTGGCCATTGGGGCAGCCATGACCGGCTTGCGCCCGGTGGTGGAAGGGATGAACATGGGCTTTCTGCTCCTGGCCTTCAACCAAATTGCCAACAATGCCGGTATGCTCCGCTACACTTCCGGGGGCAACTTCAAGATCCCGATGGTCATCCGCGGGCCGGGTGGGGTGGGCCGTCAGTTGGGGGCAGAGCACTCGCAACGACTGGAGGCTTACTTTCAAGCAGTGCCTGGGCTCAAGATCGTGGCCTGCTCAACCCCTTACAATGCCAAAGGCTTGCTCAAGTCTGCCATCCGTGATGACAACCCGGTTCTCTTTTTCGAGCATGTCCTCTTGTACAACTTGAAGGAAGACCTCCCAGAGGAGGAATATCTTTTGCCTTTGGACAAAGCCGAGATTGTCCGAACTGGCTCCGATGTTACCCTGCTTACCTACTCCCGCATGCGCTACCACGTGCTCAAGGCCGTGGACACTCTGGTGCAGCAGGAGATCGACCCTGAGGTGATTGATTTGATCTCGCTCAAACCTCTGGATATGGAGACCATTGCCGCTTCGGTGCGCAAAACCCATCGGGTGATTGTTGTTGAGGAAGACATGAAATCCGGTGGCATTGGGGCGGAACTGACGGCTCGCATCATGGAAGAACTGTTTGACGAGCTGGATGCGCCGGTGGTGCGTTTGGCTTCGCAGGACATTCCCACCCCCTACAACGGCACCCTGGAGGCAGCCACCATCGTGCAACCTGCAGATATCGTAGCGGCGGTGGAGCGGCTCCTCTACGCGGATTAGAACCCCTACAAAAAACACTGAATTCCTAATTTCCCAGCCCCCAACAACTCCCAAAGTCCTCAGGGCAACCTTGCTAAGATTTCCATGGCGGGGATCCGGGAATATGCAAGGCGTACTGCTGATCCTCTACATGTTGGTTGTCAGTGGCCTGATTGCCGTTGTCGGGGATCGGGTGGGCTACCGCATTGGCAAAAAGCGCCTCACCTGGTTTAACCTGCGCCCCCGCCATACAGCCATTCTGGTGGCTGTGGTGACCGGCGTGAGCATCTCCGCCCTGACCTTGGGCACACTGCTGCTCCTCAACCGTTCCCTGTCGGAGGCCCTGTTCAGCTACACCAACCAAATTGCTCAGGCGGAGCAAGAGCTGCGGGCCCTCAACCGCCAAAAAGCCCTTTTGGAAGCGGAAAATGCCGATCTTAGGGTTGAGCGAGACCACCTCAAGATGGATCTCGACCAATTTCGCAGCCAGCAGTCGGCAGCCCAAACCCGCCTGAGCGAAGTGCGGGATCAACTGGCGGTGGCGCTGCAGGAGCGGCAGGAGGCGGAGGCTAAGCTGGCGGCAGCCAACGAGCAACTGGCCAAGGTGCAGCCCAGTCTGGATCGAGCCCAGGCCGAGTTGGAGGCAGTGAAGGCAGAGGTGGAGTCGGCCCGGCAGATGATCGCCACCCTGGAGTCGCAAAAACAAGCCCTGCAACTGGATCGAGAGCAACTGGAGCGCTCCCTGGATGTAGTGCAGGCAGCCTTAGCCCAACTGGAGAACCAGAAAAACCAGCTTGAGCAGGAGATCGAGCAGCTTAACCAGTTGGCGGTGCGGCTGCGGCGGGGGGAACTGGCCATCTTGGCGGGGGAAGTCTTGGCAACGGGGGTTGTGGAGACCCCAAGAGGGGCAAAACCAGAAGCAATCCGGCAGCAGTTTGAGCAACTTTTGGCCCAGGCGGAGCAGCGGGCCCTTGCCCTTGGATCCCAGCCCATGCCCCCTCTGGAAAACGCAATCTTGATCCGCCGGGAGGATGCCGATCAAGCCTTGGAGAAGTTGCAAGAACCCGGAAGCTGGGCGGTGCGCATTCTCTCCCTCACCAACCGGCTCAAGGGAGAGCCTGTGCCTGTGCTCGTGCAGATTTACCCCAACCAGCGGATCTTCGCCAAGGGATCCGTGCTGGCCCACGGGGTGATTCAACCGGGTTTGAGCGAAAATCAAATCCAACAGCAACTGCTGGGGCTGCTGAACCAGGCCAATCAGCGCTCGCAGGAGGAGGGGCTCCTCTCGGATCCCATCACCGGCACGGTTGGGGAGTTCTCCCAGGTCAAGTTTCTGGAGGTTGTGCAGCATCTCCGCCAGAGTACCACCCCTCTGGATGTGAAGCTGGTTGCCGACACCGACATCTACACGGCAGGGCCGTTGCGGGTGAGTTTTCTGATGGCGGAAGCTTCTGGTCAACCCGGCTCTCCTGGAGTTCAACAGGCGGGGCGCCCTGAGGGATGAGGAACCCACTCCATTCGGCAAAGCTTGAGGGTGGGCGAGTGCTGATTGGTTTCGACCCAGGGCGCGACAAGTGCGGCATTGCTGTGGTGCAGGTGCTTCCGCAAAGGGAGCTGAAGGTTTTACACCGGGAGGTGATCCCTTCCTCGGCAGCGTTGTCTAGACTGCAAGCTCTCCGGCAACAGTTTCAGGCGGAGCAGGTGATCCTGGGCAATCAGACGACGGCCCAAGCCTGGAAGTCTCAACTGGAATCCATTCTCCCCCCGCAGCAGATCGTCTTGGTGGATGAGCGGCACAGCTCCCAAGAAGCCCGGCAGCGCTACTGGGATTTTTACCCACCGCGAGGATGGCAGCGGCTCTTGCCCAAGGGGATGCGGGTGCCGGCTAAGGCTTACGATGATCTGGTGGCTCTAATCTTGGTGGAGCGGTATTGTCGTGGTCGAGATACGGCTGAGCCGACGTGAGCTTCTGCAGGGGATCCTGTTGGGACTGGTGGCGGCAGGATGTGGGGGGCCGGATGCGCACCTGCCTCTTATCGTGGCCCTCAAGCAAGGGATCCCCACCAGCTTGCTCAACGAGTTTCGCCGCAAGACCCAGGCCCGCTTTCGGCTGCAACTGCTGGAGAGTCGGGAGCAGTTGTTGGCCTATCTGCAGCAAAGTGTTCAGCCGGCTGATCCGGCCTGGTGGGATCCGGGGGGATGGTTCCGGCGGCGGCTGCCGGTGGCGGCTTTGAGTTTGTTGGGGGCCGACGGGTTGGATCGGGCCATTGCTGCTGGTTGGCTGGATCCGCTACCGGAAAGCTTGCTGGGAGAAGGATGGCGCAATTTGGATCCCCGTTGGCAAGCTGCAGCACGTCGGGAGGGGCAGATCTGGGGTGTGCCCTGGCGCTGGGGGGTAACAGCCATTGCCTACCGCCGGGATCGGGTGAGGGAGCCCATCCGGGACTGGGCGGATCTGTGGCGGCCTGATCTGGCCGGCAAACTGACTCTGCCGGATCATCCGCGAGAGGTAATTGGGCTAACCCTGAAGAAATTGGGCCGCTCCTACAACGATCCCCTCGACCCTGAGGATGCCGAACTACGGCAAGAGCTGGGATCCCTGCATCGCCAGGTTTTAACTTACACCTCTTCCGACTATCTGCCCATCTTGCGCTTGGCCGATAGCTGGGTGGCCGTGGGCTGGTCCCAGGATCTCTACGCCACCCAAGCCAACTACCCTGAGCTGGCAGTGGTGATCCCGGCTTCCGGATCCGCCATCTGGTGGGATGTTTGGGTGCGACCTCACGTCGAAGACAATACCCACGCAGAATCAACCCAGACAGCTTCCGGATCCCTGTTGGCCGACTGGCTTGATTTTGTCTTGAATCCCGAATTTGCGCCTCGCTTGGTTAATCTGAGCGGGATCCCTTCCATTTTACCACTGGATTGGGCTCAACTTGCCCCACGCCTGCAACGCAGAGCCGACTTTCAAATCTCCACTTGGCAACGCTCGGAGATCTGGCGCCCCTTGAGCTCAGCCGAAGCCGAGTCCTATCTCAATCTCTGGGATCAGATGCGACAGGGCCTTTTGTAGAGGCAGGCGAGTGCGCCCAGTTGCGTGAACAGTTCTCAAAGCAGAGAGAGCTTGCTTTTGTTGCTAAGCAATGCCAACGCGACCGGCTGTGTTCAGAATGAGGTTGCGGATAAACGCATTAGAAAGCTTAGGTCAAATCGGGGTAGACCGTGGCCACAGACCTGGGCCACCCTGCAACACTTCGTCAAGGTTCGCAATGCTTCTGAGGAGCTGTGGTAGGATGCCTGCTGTCTGATGAGCCAGTCGCATTTGCATCGAGGAGAGCGCCTTGAGCCTGAGAGTTGCTGTTGTGGGGGGCGGGCCAGCCGGAGCCTCTGCTGCTGAAGTTCTAGCCCAAGCTGGAATTGAAACCTTTTTGTTTGAGCGGAAGCTGGACAATGCCAAACCCTGTGGCGGCGCCATTCCCCTCTGTATGGTTTCAGAATTTGACCTTCCCCCTGAGATCATCGACCGCAAAGTGCGCAAGATGAAGATGATCTCCCCCTCCAACTATGAGGTGGACATTGCCCTCGAAAAGGAAAACGAATACATCGGCATGTGCCGCCGCGAGATCTTGGATGCTTTCTTGCGCAATCGTGCCCACCAAAAAGGGGCGGCGCTGATCAACGGCAAGGTGATGCATCTGGAAATCCCCCAAAATGGCCGGGATCCCTACATCCTGCACTACAACGATTTCTCTGACGGATCAAGGCAAGGGGTGCCGCGTTCTTTGGCAGTGGATCTGGTGATTGGGGCAGATGGGTTCCACTCCAAGGTGGCGGAAGCCATTGGTGCTGGGGACTATAACTATGCTCTGGCCTTTCAGGAGCGAATCCGGCTCCCGGACGACAAAATGGCCTACTACGAAGAGCGAGCAGAAATGTACGTGGGGGACGATGTTTCTCCAGACTTTTATGCCTGGGTGTTTCCCAAGTCCAACCATGTAGCCGTGGGCACCGGCACCATGAAGGTGAACCAAGCCCACATCCAAAAGTTGCAAGCCGGGATCCGCGCCCGTGCTGCTGAGCGTATCCGCGGGGGCCAGGTGATCAAGGTGGAAGCCCATCCCATCCCAGAGCATCCCCGTCCGCGCCGCGTGGTGGGCCGTGCTGCTTTGGTGGGAGATGCGGCGGGATACGTAACCAAATCCAGTGGCGAAGGGATCTATTTTGCTGCCAAGTCAGGCCGCATGTGCGCTGAGACCATTGTCGAGACCTCTAACGGTGGGGCGCGCATCCCCAGTGAAGAGGATCTAAAGCTGTATCTCAAGCGCTGGGATCGCCAATACGGCTTGACCTACAAAGTCTTGGATATTCTGCAGCGGGTGTTCTACCGTTCCAACGCCACCCGTGAAGCCTTCGTGGAGATGTGCGCCGACCGGGATGTGCAGAGGATGACCTTTGACAGCTACCTCTACAAAACGGTGGTGCCCCTGAGCCCTTGGGTGCAGTTCAAGATCACGGTTAAAACGCTAGGCAGCCTGATTCGGGGCAACGCTTTAGCCCCCTGAGGCAACCTTACTGCCACTGGAAGGTCACCGTAACGCGATCCCAGTTGGCCTCGGTTTTCAGCACACTGGCAGAGGCCCTTTGTCCGGGGGGCACGTCACTGGGTTCGAATGCTACCACTCGCGTATCAACAACTTCCTCCCCGCGATAGAAGGTGAAACGAGCACGGGCGTTGAGAACCGTGCGGGTGCTGCGGTTGATTGCTTCCACGCTTAGACGGCTACCAGCCCCCACTCGTTCTTCCCGAATGGATCCCACAATTACAAAATCTCCTGGGCTGGCAGCAGACTCGGCTGGAGTGGCGGTTGGGGCTGGGGTAGCAGGCTGTGGGGCCGTCTCGCTCTGGCTGGGATCCGACTGCCTCAGCAGCTCCAAAACACGGGCCAACTCCTGCTGAAAGAAAACAAAGGCTTCCCGCGATTGGTTGGCCACCTGGGCCAAAATCAGCCGATCCGACTCCTCTAGCGGAATTTCCAGAGGGGGAGCCGGCCCTTTTAGGGTGACTCGAATGCTGGCGACTTCTTGGTTGATGAACTTATCCAGGTAGGGAAAGATGTTGAGAATGCAGTCCTGGAAGGATCCCATCGGCATGATGCGATTGTTCGTCAGCACCAAGTCGGCCCGCTCACAGCTAGCCCGATCCTCCATATCAATTTCCAAGGGCACGCGAAAGGAGCCGAGGCTGGTGTTGGTGATGGTAACCCCAATGCCGTACACCTCCTGCCGCCAGCCGTGAATGATCTCCAGGCTAGGGCTGGTCACTTCCTCGGTGAAATACTCTCCGGCCCAGGTCGGGGATCCCCACAGAGGCAGGGTCAATAGCAGCACAGGGAAATGGCAGGCCAGTCTCCCATTCACCTCAACCTTCCTTCACTCAACTCGCCGACTTCCGGGCAGAGGTGTTTCCTGCTCCCCCGGGATGGCAATAGCCTAACCTAGGGTCGGCCCAAACCAGCAGGGGCATTCCTTACTTGATCAACATCAACAATAACGGCTTTGAACTTCATCCCCCCTGCCCAAAGCGATAACCCAGTACCCATCTCCATCAAGCTGGGGGTTGCCTTTGCGGTGGATCCCAAGGGCCATTTTGTCAGGGCAGCGCCACTGGCTCTGCCGTTTTCCGCCTTGCCAAGCAAGGGATCCCGTCTGCGATAGGATCAGAAGGCTCGGAAAGTGCCAAAATCCTAAGAGCCTCAGATCGAGTCTGCCAGCGTTCCTCGTCCTTTCAGGCCTATGACCCAATTCTCAGCTTCGTGGCTCAGCCGGCTCGCCTTTTTGCGGGGGTTGATCTTCATCTTGGCCGTGGTGGTTGCCCTCGTTTACTTGGGCTTCAGCCGGGAGGTTCGCCTTGGCCTTGACCTCAAGGGAGGAACCCAGCTCACGCTACAAGCCATGCCCACCGAGGAGGTGCCTGAGATCACCCCCGAAGTGATGCAAGGGGTAGAGGCCGTCATCCAGCAGCGGATCAACGGGTTGGGGGTGGCTGAGCCTCTGGTGCAAATCAGCGGCCAAGACCGCCTGTTCGTGCAGTTGCCGGGGGTAGCGGATCCGGATCGGGCCATTGCTCTCCTTGGAGATACGGCCCAATTGGAGTTTCGCAAGGGCTTGGTTCCTGTCAGCGCGCTGCCCCGCAACGAGCGGGGAGAGGTAACGGCAGGGGAGAATCCGGATACTCTGTTTGAGCGAGTCGGCCTCACCGGGGATCTGCTGCGCAACGCCTATCCCCAAGCCCCCCGCCGCGGATCCCAAAGTTGGGAAGTGTTGCTGGAGTTCAAGCCGGAGGGGGCAGAAAAATTTACTCAGCTCACCCGAGATCTGGCCGGGACAGAACGTCCATTGGGCATTTTTCTGGACGACGTGCTGATCAGTGCCCCGATAGTGGGGCCGGAGTTTGCCCGCACCGGCATTACCGGCGGGACGGCGGTGATCACAGGGAATTTTACGGTGGAGACCGCTACCGATCTGGCCGTCAAGCTCAAGGCAGGGGCGCTGCCGGTTCCCATTCAGGTGATTGAAAATCGCACCGTTGGGGCCACTTTGGGGGAAGTGAGCGTGCGCCGCAGTCTCTATGCCGGGATTGGGGGCTTGGTGCTGGTTTTTATCTTTATGGTGGCCTACTATCGCCTGCCGGGGCTGATTGCCGACATCGCTCTGCTCATCTATGCCCTCTGCACCTTTGCTCTGTTCCAACTGCTGGGGGTCACCATGACTCTGCCGGGGATCGCTGGCTTTATCCTCAGCATCGGCATGGCGGTGGATGCCAACGTGTTGATCTTCGAGCGCATTAAAGAAGAGTTGCGGGCTGGCAAATCCATCTACAAGTCCATTTCGGAAGGGTTTAACCGCGCCTTCAGCAGCATCCTGGACAGCAATGTAACCACCCTTTTGGTCTGTGGCGTGCTCTTCTGGCTGGGGATGGGTCTGGTGAAAGGGTTTGCGGTAACCCTGGGCATTGGTATTCTGGTGAGCTTCTTTACGGCCATCACCTGCACCCGTACCCTGCTCTTGGCGGCGATGGGGATCCCCAGCTTGCGCAAACCTCAGTTTTACGGCGTTCAGATGGAGACGGCTCAATCATGACGGCTCAAGAGCTATCCCCCGTAGATCCGGCCTCCTCTCGTTTGCTGGACTACCGCTTCGACATTGTTGGGCGGAGCAGGCTGTGGTTTGGCTTCTCCTTGGGGGTGTTGCTGGTGGGGCTGGTCAGCATGGCTTTTTCCCTGGCTTCTCTGGGAACCCCCCTGCGCCTGGGGTTGGATTTTTCCGGCGGTACTTTGCTGGATCTGAGCTTTGAGCGGCCTGTCACCACCGAGGAGCTGCGGCGGGCGCTGCAGGAACACAACCTGGGGAGCAGCATCATTCAACTGGACACCCAGACGGGCCAGGAAGCCCTGATTCGTATGCCCCCCTTGTCGGAGACGGAGCGCTTGGCCGTGGAAGCCACCCTACGGCAGGAGGTTGCCCCCTTTGAGCGCAATCTGGTCGAAACGGTTGGCCCGACGGTGGGGCGTTTGCTCTTGCGTTCTGGCATTGTGGCGGTGCTCATCTCTTTCGGGCTCATTGTGCTGTACCTGGCCCTGCGCTTCCAGTGGGATTACGCGGTGTTTGCCATTTTGGCACTGCTGCACGATGTGGTGTTGACGATAGGGCTGTTTGCCCTTTTGGGCCTGACGGTGGGCATGGAGGTGGATAGCCTGTTTGTGGTGGCACTGCTGACCATCATCGGCTTTTCCGTCAACGACACTGTGGTCATTTACGACCGCATCCGCGAAAACCTTCGCCTGGTGAGCCGTAAAGTCAGCTTCGCTGAGGTGGTGAACCTGTCTTTAAATCAAACTTTTGCCCGCTCCTTGAATACCACCCTGACGACGATGCTGCCCTTGATTGCCATCGCCATTTTCGGAGGAGCTACCTTGAAGGGGTTTGCCATCGCTCTGCTGGTGGGATTTGCCTTAGGGGTGTATTCCAGCATTTTTATTGCCAGCCCTCTACTGGTGTGGTGGCGGCGGCGGCGCTATGGCAAAAGTAGCGAGGATACCAATCCCGATTCCCTTCCCTCTGAGGCAGAGGGCTAGGGCCTCCATGCCAGACAAGATGGAGCAGGGGGATCTGGGCGGCGGGGCGGTGTTCTTGGAGTTCACCATTGCAGTCGTTGCCCGCGGGAGACCAGATAGCGCTGTAAATCGGCCATTTTGCCCTGCGGCACGATCTGAGCTGGAGTCAAGCTGGGATCCTGCCTGTGCAGCCAAGCTACGGTCAGCCCTGCTGCCGAGCCGATGATCCATTCACCGTAATGCACGCGGGTGGCGGCGTTGACAATGTGGCTGACGGCGATCCCTTTGCCGCCAATGAGCAGGTTATCCACCTTCTGCGGGATCAGGGCTTCTAAGGGAATGAGAATGGGGCGGACGGAAAACTCGTTGACTGGCGCGGAGCTGGCCGACAGAGATGGCTCCCAGTTGCGGTAGCGACAGCCATGGATGTCGATGGCGTAGTGGGTAACCCCCACCACGGTAGGTCTGAAGTCCCGTCCCCCAGTGGTGCCGACGCGAATATCCTGCTCCAACATCAGGAACTCTGCTTGGCCGTAAGCAGATCGCCCCAGGATGCGCCGACCTTCCCGGATGTAGGGGTAGAGGCTAAGGCCGGAGCGAGTCCCCAGCAAAGACTCTTCTGCAAACACCAAGGACAGGGGATAGCCGCTGCGGGATTGGGTTTCCATTAGCCACTCGGCAAACAGCAGAGCGTGGTTTTCTCCATCTTTGATGGCCGAGACATCCAAGCCCCCCAGCCAGTTGTGGCGCTGCCCCGAGGCCACCAGCCGCTCTTCCGTCAGAATCAGGGGTGGGTTCATGATCCCCCAGTCGTTGCCGCGGTTCCAGTTCACCAGCGTCAGGTCGCCTGGAACGGGTGTGCTGTAGAAGGGATCCCGGCGGCCCTTGCTGACAATGCGGCGGTAATTGAAAAAGCTCTGGCCGCTGAAGGTGGGGAAACCTTCCATATCGAACTCGCGGCGGTGTTCAGCGCGGGAATAGCCTGGCTGCAGTTGGGCCAGCTCTGCTCGGGAGCGCCCGCCATCGTCGTGGATGGCCAGCACGAAGGGAAAGGTAAAGGCCTGAGTACACTCCGGGTTGCTGGCAGGGGCAGCGTTGGGCTCTCCGGTCACGTCTCGCCCTTCTGATCCCAGCCGATAGGGGATCCCGGCCCAGCCCACCAGCTCTCCGGTATCGGTGGCATCGATCACGAACAATGGGCGGCCCGGCGGCGCTTGTAGACGCAGCACTCGCTTGGCGAACACCTCCGTTTCCTGCCAACTGTACCAGCTCACCAGCTCCCGCCACAGCCGTCCCGGTGGCACAAAATCGGGATCCCGCGGTTGCCGCTGCACAGCATAAATGCTTTCAATCCGGGATCCATCGGCGCTGAAGGTGGCCCCTTTGAAAGCCGTTTGGGTAGCCCAGCGGCTGTTGGGAGCGTGCCGAGCCGCTTGCTCTAGCCAGCTTTCCACCGCCTGCAGCCCCGCCTGAGGCGGAAAACACAGCCCTCCCACCCAGCAACTGTTGATCTCGGCCACGCGGGTTCCTGGAGGGATCCCTGTCCAGGCGGGGAGATTTACAGGCTGGCTCTCGATGAGGGCTTTGAACTGCAGCCAGTGGTTGGAAAAATTGCCCCGCTGCCGCATCGGCAGCGATTCATCAATGGCCGATACCCCCTGGGCGGTGATCTGCCCCCCCAGCCAAGGGGTAAGCTCGATGAGACAGGTTTGCACCCCCTCTCGCATGGCATGGCCCGCTGCCGCCACTCCCCCCAGGGATCCCCCCACCACCACCAACTCGCACTCCCAAATCTCGTCCGGCTGCGGCAAGGGATCCAACATAGGCCAACCGTGGGCGGTAAAACGAGGCGGCTCTGGCTCTGAAGCAGCGATGGGGGATCCCACTTCGGGTTGGGACAAGCTGGCAAACCCCATCCCCCCCAGAAAGCTCAGCAGCGACAGGATCCCCAGCCACAAAGTTCGCCTGTGCCCAGATCTCCGGCGGGCCGCAGCCGTCTTTTTGCCAGCCATGCTCACCTCACTCACACCCCAAGCCCTTCCCCGGCAGGAGAAATCCCCTTGAGAATAGCTGAGGAAACCGACACTGAGGCCAGCCAAGATCCACGCCACAGGGCATAATGGGCTAGCAACTTTTCAAGCAGGGATCCGATGGGACGGGCGAAGAAGGTGGTATTGGCCTATTCAGGCGGAGTGGATACTTCCGTTTGCATCCCCTATCTCAAGCACGAGTGGGGGGTGGAATCGGTGGTTACGCTGGCCGTAGACTTGGGGCAAGGGGTGGAGCTGGAGGCCATTCAGGCCAAGGCTCTTAGGGCAGGGGCAGAGCAATCTCTGGTGCGGGATGCCATTCAGACCTTGATCACCGACTACGCCTTCCCAGCCATTCAAGCCAATGCCCTCTACGAGCAGCGCTACCCTCTCTCTACGGCACTGGCCCGACCGTTGATCGCTAAGCTATTGGTGGAGGTGGCGGAAGAGGTGGGAGCCGATGCGGTGGCCCACGGCTGCACCGGCAAAGGCAACGACCAAGTGCGCTTTGATCTGGCTATTGCTGCTTTGAACCCCAAGCTCAACGTGTTGGCCCCTGCTCGGGAGTGGGGAATGAGCCGAGAGGAAACCATTGCCTATGGAGAGCGCTACGGGATCCCCATGCCGGTGCAAAAGTCCAGCCCCTACAGCATCGACCTCAACATCCTGGGTCGCAGCGCTGAAGCTGGCATCCTAGAAGATGCCGACCGGGAGCCGCCGGAGGAAGTGTACGCCCTCACCCGCCCCATCTCCCAAACTCCCGATGAACCGGCCTATGTGGAGATTGAGTTTGAGCAAGGGATCCCCGTCGGGCTGGATGGGCAGCGCCTCAGTCCCAGATCCCTTTTCCAGCAGCTCAACTCCTTAGCTGGCCTGCATGGGGTGGGCCGCATTGACATGATCGAAAACCGCCTGGTGGGGATCAAGTCGCGGGAGATCTACGAGTGCCCCGCCTTAACCGTCTTGATCCAAGCCCACCGCGAGCTGGAAAGCCTCACCCTCACCCGCGATGTCATCCATTACAAGTACGGCATTGAGACCACCTACGGCCAACTGGTGTACAACGGCCTCTGGTACTCGCCCCTGCGAGAGGCGTTGGATGCCTTCGTCCAAGCCACCCAAAAAAGCGTAACCGGCGAGGTGCGAATGCGGCTGCACAAGGGCCAGGCGGTCTGTGTGGGCCGTCGCTCTCCCTACTCCCTCTACAACCCCGAGCTGGCCACCTACGGCGCAGGAGACCAGTTTGATCACAAAGCAGCGGAAGGGTTTATCTACGTCTGGGGTCTGCCCACCCGCGTTTGGTCGCAGATGCACCGGGGCCACGGCTCCCATCTTGGCCTAAGTGGTGACTAAACACTCCTGCGTGGTCGTTTGGAACCTTTTAAGCTTCTCAATGGAGCGGCAATGGGCTCTCTTCTCTGTATTGCCTGAGCAGATCGATGGGCCTTTGGCCAGCCTGTTGGAGTCGAAATCAACGTAGTCATTTCAGGTTAGGGTGAGACCCCCGAGCTATTGAAAAGAGCCTTCTGGCTCCGCACAGTCAACATTGAGTTATGAGTGCAGTGTCCTAGTTTGAATCGAAATGACCATAAACGCCCTGGAAGCTTGTCGGTGAACACCGACAGCCTTTGGGTTGCTACAGTGGAACACGTCGCGCTGCCTATGATCAACGTTGGTTACATTCAGTTACTCCGCGAACATAGGGGGTTAAGCCAGACCGATCTGGGTAACAAAGTCGGGCTGCCCCCGGAGACCATCGCGATTTGGGAGAAAGGTGAGCGCACCCCTTCCATCGGTGAGTTGGCTGCTGTTGCCCGCGCGCTGGGTGTGCCGCTTGAGGTTTTCTTGGAAGAAAAGGCCGCCTGTACCCCACCCCACGACCGTGACGGCCAGGCCAAGTCTAGGGGATCCATCCTGCCGGCGCAGACGGAACCGACTTTGCTATTCAGAGCAGATGATCCAAAAGTTTGGACCCCCGCGCTCAAAGCCCTGGTGCTGAAGCGAGCCCTAGCCTATGCCGAGATCGAGAAGGGGATTGGTGAGGTTGCTGTGTCGCCACCCCAAATGCCGGTGGAGACCTATGGTCCGTATGCGGTGGAGCGCTACGCCGACGACGTGCGAGACTTCCTAGGGGTAGAACATGCTCCTCTGGGAGATGTCATTGCCCGACTTGAGGAGCGCGGCTTGAAGATTCTCCTCATCCCCCTGCCAGCCCATGTCAGTGGTCTCTCGGCTTACACCGAGTCGCTTGGGGCAGTTATCGTCGTCAACGACAATCACCCTGTTGAACGGCAGTTTTTCACCGCTCTACACGAGTTAGCTCACCTCATCTGCCATCGCCAGGACTTCGCGCGCCCAGAAAAGACCGTGGATAGAAACCTGTTCGTGACAGCGGTGCGGAGCACTAGGGAGAAACTCGCCAACCATTTGGCCGGGGCAGTGCTGCTGCCGCGTGACGTCCTTGAGCGAGAACTTCAGGCATTCCGCCACCGCTGGGTTCCTGAGGCCATGCTGCTTGACCTCAAGCTCCGCTACGGCATCAGCATGCGAACTGTCCTGGTGCGGGCCGCTCAGATTGGCATCATTTCTCGCAAGCAATGCGGCCAACAGATCGGTGTACTGAACAAGAAATACGGAAAAGACAAGGAGCCGCTTGAGCTACGGCGTGAGTTTTACAACCCCGCTTGGCAGAACGACCAGAGCCAACTGCCCAAATCCCGCCTCGAACGGCTGGTGTTTCAGGCTCTCTCCCTCGACATTGTGAGCGCTTCCCGAGCCGCAGAAGTGCTGGGTGTGCCGATGGAGGATGTCCGCAAGCGAGCTTCGTTTTGGTGGTCAAGCGGCGCAAGTGCTCTTTAGCAGCCCTAATGACCCTGCTTTCTGACGCCAACATCCTCATTGACTTCGCCAAGGTCGGGGGACTGGAATCCTTGGCAAGGCTGGCAACTCTGGAGGTGCTTGACGTGGTACTGGCAGAAGTCGACGACCTGTGCGAGTCCCAGGTCAGCAAGTTGGGCGTGCGGGTTGTCCAGGTGCAGGAAACGTGGCTTCCGGAAGCAATGGTACTGAAGAAAGGTGGGTTGTCGATAGCCGACGCATTGTGTCTCCACTACTGCCGTACCAATGGCTCTACGCTCCTCTCCAACGATGGCCGGCTGCGCAGGGCTTGTGCAGAGAGCGGGGTTGTCGTCCACGGCAGCCTTTGGGCGGTGCGTGAGCTCTATGACCAAGAGGTTTGTCCGCCGGACGTGCTGTGCGACTGGCTGTATCGCTAGGAGAAGGAGTTGAAAGCTCGCCTTCCTGCTGGCGAGTTGGTTCAGGTGCGACAGGTTTTAGGGTGTGTCTCATGCTCGTAGCGCCAGAACCTGCTCTTAAGTTCCGGCAGTCCACGTGTTGCCGTACTCGATCTGCTCTGGGGTGAGGCTGTCAATTTGGATCCCCATGGCTTTGAGCTTGAGGCGGGCAATGGCCTCGTCCACTTCTGGGGGAATGGGGTGCAGCCCCGGAGTCAACCGGCCCCGGTTTTTCACCAGGTATTCGCAGGCCAGGGCCTGGTTGGCAAAGCTCATGTCCATAACGCTAGCGGGGTGCCCTTCAGCAGCAGCCAGGTTAATCAGCCGGCCCTCTCCCAGCACCACCACCGACTTGCCCGATTGGAGACGATATTCCTCAACAAAAGGCCGCACCGTCTGTCGGGAAACTGCGCGCTCCTGCAGCGCCACCAGGTCGATTTCAATGTCAAAGTGGCCAGCGTTGCAGACCATTGCCCCGTCTTTCATGCGGTCGAAGTGCTCACCGCGAATGACGTGCTTGTTGCCGGTGACGGTGATGAAGAGATCCCCTAGAGCAGCGGCTTCTTGCATGGGCATCACCCGGAAGCCATCCATCACGGCTTCTAGGGCCCGCACCGGGTTGACTTCCGTCACGATCACTTGGGATCCCATGCCGCGGGCCCGCATGGCCACCCCCTTGGCGCACCAGCCATAGCCCGCCACCACCACTGTTTTCCCGGCCAAAAGAATGTTGGTGCAGCGCAAAATACCATCCAGGGTGGATTGGCCGGTGCCGTAGCGGTTGTCGAAGAAGTGTTTGGTTTCTGCGTCGTTGACCGTCATCACCGGAAAACTCAGCACCCCTGCCTTAAGCATGGCCCTGAGGCGAACCAGGCCGGTGGTGGTTTCTTCTGTGGTGCCGATGATCTCCGACAACTGTCCCTGCCGATGCTGCACCAGCTCTGCCGTCACATCTCCGCCATCGTCAATGATCAGGTTGGGGTGGTGATCCAAGGCAATTTGCACGTGGCGGCGGTAGGTGGCTACATCTTCCCCTTTGAGGGCAAACACCGAGATGCCATAGTCGGCCACCAGGCTGGCGGCCACATCGTCTTGGGTGGAGAGGGGGTTGCTGGCAATGAGGACGCTATCTGCTCCCCCTGCTTGTAGAGCTAGGGCCAGGTTGGCCGTTTCGGTCGTAATGTGACAGCAAGCCACCAGGCGCAGTCCGGCCAAGGGCTTTTCTTGGGCAAAGCGCTCCCGGATCTGAGCCAGCACCGGCATCTCCCGCGCCGCCCATCCAATCCGTTGCTTGCCCAGGGGAGCGAGGCTCAGATCTTTCACTTCATGCTTCGGGAGAGACAGGGTAGCGCTGGTCATCGAGTGTTGCTCCAAACAGGGTCATCGAGAGAGGATAGGCGAACGAGAACCGAAAGCCCAAAAGGGCAGCAAGATGTCGATAAGCCTGAACCATTTTGCCACAAGGGATCCCTTTTCTGCGCTGGGGTTGGATGTGGGCAACCGTCGCATCGGCGTAGCGGGCTCCGATCGGCTGGGGCTGTTGGCTACCGGCTTGGGGGTCATCCAGCGACGATCCCTTGCAGAGGATATTGCCCAAGTTCAGGAGTGGATCCGCCGTCGCCAGGCCACCGTGGTGGTGGTGGGGATCCCCCTTCTGGCCGATGGCTCCCTGGGATCCCAGGCCCGCAAAGTCCAGCGGTTTGTGCGCGCCTTGCAGGTGGCCGTGGATCTTCCCGTTGTTACCGTCAACGAATACCTGAGCACCGTGCAGGCGGAGTGGGATCTGCGCGAGGCGGGGATCCCGGCCAAAGCCCAGAAGGGGTTAATCGATCAGCAGTCGGCGGCGGTGATTCTCCAAACTTGGCTGGACGAGCGACGGGCTTCCCCGTCGGAAATGCCGGGCTGGCAGAGCTGGGACAACACAGACTACGCTGGAGAAGTCTAGCCGGGAAAGTTCAAGTCAGTTCCAATCAGGAGTGAGAAGTGAGGCTCTCTCCTCTTTTCTCTCTCCTCTCTAAGGTGAGGTATCCCTCAGCAGCTCACCTGCGCCAGCAGGGTGTGATCTTTAAGTCGGAGCCTTTCGCGCAACTTTGATGAACGTCTGATAACGTCACGTGAACCATCCGAGCATGAATCGCATTTGCATCCTTGGGGGCGGCTTTGGCGGGCTGTACACAGCTTTGGAACTGAGCCGGCAACCCTGGTCAGAGCCACCCCAGATCACCTTGGTCGACCGGCAGGAGCGGTTTGTCTTTGCCCCTCTGCTTTACGAGCTGCTCACCGGAGAAATGGAAGACTGGGAGGTGGCCCCCCGTTTCCAAGATCTGCTAACCCCAGAATCGGTGCAGTTTCGCCGGGGATCCGTCCGGGCTATCGACCCTCAAGCCCGCCGAGTGGAGCTGGAAGATGGGCAGAGCTTGGAGTATGACGCGCTGGTGCTGGCGCTGGGGGGAGAAACCCCTCTGGAGAGCGTTCCGGGAGCGGCGGAGTTTGCTTTTCCCTTTCGCACCCTGGCAGATGCCCAGCGGCTGCGCGCCCACCTGAAGGCGTTAGAAGAGCGGGATCCGGCTCAGCATATAGATCTGGCTATCGCAGGAGCAGGGGCCAGTGGCGTGGAATTGGCCTGTAAATTGGCAGATCGGCTGGGCTGGCGGGGACGGATCCGCCTCATCGAGTTGGGATCCCAAATCTTGTCCGGCTTTGCTCCCTCCAGCCGGGAGGCGGCCCAAGAGGCGCTGGCCCAACGGCGGGTGCAGGTGGAGTTGCAAACCAAGGTCTTGAGCATTGAGGCCCTTAACGAGAACGGCGCCCCTCTCTTCCGTCTGCAGCTCCAGCGACTGGAGAGCCAGGAGATTGCTACGGATCTTGCGGATGCTGTGCTGTGGACTGTCGGAACCCGACCGGCAGCGGTGATTGCCAATTGGGATCTGCCCAAAACCGAGCGGGGACGGCTGCAGGTTTTGCCCACCTTACAGATCCCCACCTTCCCAGAGATCTTTGCCTTGGGAGATGCAGCGGCGGTGGTGGACGCGGAGGGCAAGCCGGTGCCGGCCACAGCCCAAGCGGCTTTTCAACAGGCCGGTTATTGCGCCTGGAACCTGTGGGCGTTGCTCACCCAGGAGCGGCCTCTCCTGCCCTTTCGCTACTTTTCCTTGGGGGAAATGCTGAGCCTGGGGGTGGATACGGCGGTGCTTTCTGCCCTTGGCGGCCTCACCCTGACCGGCCCCCTGGGCTATTTGGCCCGGCGAACTGCCTATCTAGTACGCCTGCCCACCCTAGAACACCAGCTCAAGGTGGGGTGGAATTGGATCACCCGTCCCCTCTGGCAAGGGTTGCTGGCCCGCTAGGATCCCCGCAACTGGCAAGAGCGCTCGTAGGCTGCCCGCACCGCCTGCATCAGAGCTCCCCGCACCCCCGCCTGTTCCAAGGCTTGGATCCCGGTGATGGTTGTCCCCCCTGGGCTGGTAACCCGATCTTTAAGAATGGCAGGGTGGAGATTTTCCTGTTGCAAGAGGGCAGCAGTACCCGCTAGGGTCTGCACAGCCAACTGGGTAGCGATGGGACGCGGCAGCCCTACCTGTACCCCTCCGTCGATCAGCCCCTCCAGGATCACCGCCAGATACCCCGGCCCGGAACCCGAAAGTGCCGTCACTGCATCCATCTGGCTTTCGGCCACCGTCACCACCTCGCCCACCGCGCGAAACAGCTTTTCCACCTGCTCCACCTGCGTAGGTGTCACTCCTGGCCCGTAGCTGATGGCTGTTATGCCCGCCCCCACCAGCGCCGGCGTGTTGGGCATTGTGCGCACCACCTTTTGCTTGGGAAAAGCCTGCTGCAACTGCTGCAAGGGGATCCCGGCCATAATCGAGATCACCAGCTCTGTAGCAGCCAACTGGCCCATCTCGGCCACCACCGTCGGGAAAACCTGTGGTTTAACGGCCAGAAACAAAATCTCAGACTCTCCCGCCTGAGAGGGATCCGCCAACAATCGGATGCCCAGCTCCTGCTGCAGGGCCACAGCCTTGTCCAGATCGGGCTCCCGCAAAGCCATCTGAGCTGCGGGACAAACTCCCATAGCCACCCAACGCCGCAGCAGGGCGGATCCCATGGCTCCACCCCCGATAACACCTAGCAGTAGCCGCTCCATAACGACTAGTGCTGACCTACTGCCTGCAAATGCTCATAGCTGCTGGGCCAGAGGGGGGTAGGGCTTTGCAAAGGACGCTGCAGCGGCTGCACCACTTGGCTACTGGGGGTGGAAATCGTTACCGTGCTGGGGGTGAATAAAAAAATGTTTTCACCAATGCGCTCTTGATGGCCATCGATGGCATAGGTGCCACCGGCAACGAAATCCACAGAGCGCTGTGCCTCGGCGGGATCCATCAGGGTCAAATTCATGATCACCGTCTTGCGCTCCCGCAGGTACTGGATGACCTGAGCCATCTCATCAAAGCTGCGCGGCTCCATCACCACCACCTCACTGGTGGGTGGGTTTACGCCGGGTAATCCAATCACGTTGCTCCCCATACTGCCCCCCGCTAAGCGACCCCGATGTTGACTGCGCCGATGGCCCCGCGACTCTTCTCGACCGGCAGATCCTTCCCCTGCTTCCGCTCCCCGGTGCCGCCGCCCTCGTGGAAGGGTACTCACTTCTTCCTCTTCAGAGGGAGCAGTCGGTTGGGAACGGTGCCCCTCGTAGAGCAGTTGGTAATCCTCCTGCCCTTCCATTTCAGAGTACTCCTCCAGGCTGTCCACGGGATCGTTCAGGCCCACAAAATCTCTTACCCTGCTCCAGATTCCATTGACGTTCATATGCACATCCTCACTACAGGTCATGGTTCGCGGCGAGCGCAGGATTCAAACTCTTGCTTGGATCCTGAGTGACCCACTCAAGCTAGGGGGCATCCTTAACTTATTGTTGGTTAAAGTTTTCCAAGAGGCTGAGACAGGGTTTGCTCAGAAAGTTGCTGTGGGCTAACACAGGTTAGCAAACCTCATTGATTCGACGAGTAGAGTTTACCCAGAAGAAGTGAAGATGTTATCCCGCTTGCCAACCATTGTTTGGCAGGAGTGAACTCTGCTCCTCGTCTGGATTGAGCACATACTAACGGAAGTAACGCAAATGATTGCAAATTTCCCCAAAATTTCCCCGCTAGGGCAAATCTTGGGCAGGATCCCCCTGCTTTTGATGGAGCCAAGCCAAACTCTTGCCCCGAAGGTACCCCGCAGGGCGACTCCGGAGTTGCGTGGCTTTACACAAAATCTAATCACAATTTAACAGCTTCACAAGGGCTACATCTATTTATTCCCGCTCGGCGTCGGCAAACAAAGCGCGCCCCAGCCGGATCAAGTTGGAGCCTGCTGCCACCGCCAGGGGGTAATCGTCGGACATGCCCATGGAGAGGGTGTGCACCTGCAGATGCTCGTAGCCGCTGCGCTGGATGTAATCAGCCAGTTCGGCCAGCTTGCGAAACAGCTCTAGGGCCGCCTCTGAGCTCAAGCCCAAAGGCAAAATGGTCATCAGGCCCACGATTTGCACCTGCAACAGTTGGTTCAGTTCGGGCAGGCTCTGCAACAGATCGGGGATGAGCCAGCCAAATTTACTGGGATCCGGAGCCAACTTAACCTGGAGGCAAAGCTTGGGGGTGAGGTGCAGCTCCCAGGCTTTTTGGTTGATCAGCTTGGCCAGGCGCAAGCTATCGACGCTGTCGATCCAGGCAAATTGCTTAAGGGCTGGTTTGACTTTGTTGGTCTGCAGATGCCCAATCAAGTGCCAGACGATATCGGTCAGATCCTGCAGTTGCCCTTGTTTGACGGCGGCCTCTTGCACTCGACTCTCCCCAAAGTGGCGGATCCCGGCCCGATAGGCGGCGCGGATGTGGTCGGCAGTGTAGCCTTTGCTCACCGCCATAATCTCCACATGGGCTGGGATCTGGGCTCGGATGGCCTGAATGCGGCTGTGGATGAGCTGCTCGTCAAGGGGCATCGTCAGGTCAGCAGGCCGGGGATCTCTATCCCCATTCTCGTTCCAATTGGCAGCAATGCTTTGGGATAGATTTTTGCAGAACCCAGAGTCGGCGGACTGTCCGCTACCGCTTCAAGGCATACGTTCTCCCAGCGGTTGCGGCTTCAGCCCCGTCAGAGAGTTGAACACCACAGCCCGTGTGCCAGCAGGCACCACCACCAAGCACTGCAGCCAGGTGGCCAAGAGGAGCAGCACCAGTGCCCCGCCCACCAACGGGATCCAGGACAAAGTAGGCAGCTCAAAAGCAGGACGACGGGGATGGGCCGATTTCACCAAGAAAACGCGGCGCGAAAGCCCCCAGATTTACCTATGGGGAGGAGCACCGCCCTGCAACCCAAAACAGATAAACTACTCCCATGCAGCAAACCCTGACCCTGGTCTGTAAACTGGCTCCCACTCCAGAGCAGGCGGCCAAACTAGAGGATCCCCGGCCAAGCTCTTCTTGAGCCTAACCCAAGGCCGCAGCCAAGATTTGATAGGTCAGTTTGGCGACGGTGAAGGCACTGCGGCGATCGGTTTCCCGTTCCCCGGTGACCGACAGCTCTACCACATCGGCGCCGACAATTTGCCGTTGCTGTCCTAGCGCCCGGATCAGCTCTACCGTCTCCCACCAGCCCAAGCCACCGGGTTCGGGGGTACCGGTGGCCGGCACAACCGCGGGATCCAGCCCATCCACATCTACCGTCAGGTAAACCTGGGGGCCCAAGGTGGCGATCACCTCTGGGATCCACTCCTGGGCTGGCTTGGCGTGCAGGCTGTGGGCAAAAAAGGTGTGCAGACGGCGCTCGCGAATGGCCTGGCGGTCTTCGGCGCAGATGGAGCGGATCCCCACTTGGGTGAGGCGGCTGCCCACTTGTTCTACCACGCGGGCCATGGCAGAAGCATGGGAATAGCGGGATCCCTCGTAGCTATCTCTTAGGTCGCAGTGGGCGTCGATTTGCAGCACGTGTAGCTCCGGATAATGGGGCAGGTGGGCAGCAATCAGGGGCCCAGTGATGGAGTGCTCCCCACCGAGGGAGAGCAGGAACCGTCCCGGTTTCACCCACTCGCCAGCGCGACGCTGGATTTCGGCCATAGCCAACTCGTGGGCAGAAGATCCCAGACCCTCGAACTCCACCGGCGGTGCCGTCCAGTAGCGGGAGATCTCTTCCGAGAAGTCCGGGTGGAGAGCTGGCTGGCAATCCCCTACCTCGTCATAGATCTCCACATAGGCAGAAGCCTGCAACAGGGCCTGAGGGCCTTTGGCAGTGCCTTTGCCATAGGAGGTGGTGGCCTCGTAGGGGACGGGCAGGAGAATCGCTTGGGCCATCTCTGGATCCGGCTCAGGCAGGCCCAGGAAGGGGAAAGGAGAGCGATACATGGTCATTTCCAGAAGGGATCCCCATTGTATTGAATTGGGGCAGGTTCAAAAGACTGGGACACTCAGAATGAATCAGGATCAATCAATAAAGAGGGATCCCTTGTGGGATTGAGGCAAACCCTCTAGACTGAGCAAAGGCTTCCCCAAGCCTAGCTCCCGTAGCCGTTTGTTTTCACTCCTCTTGGACTCCATTTCAGAAGCTGACGAGCCTATGACCACTGCCTCTCATGCTGCTCTTTTCGACGCTCTGGCCCAACGTCGGGCCCTCAAGATCATCAGCGGTCTGCAAAACTTCGACCTGCAGTCGGTTCTGAGCATCACCCGCGCTGCCCAACAGGGTGGGGCCACTTGGGTGGATATTGCTGCCAGCCCCGAATTGGTGCAGCAGGTGCGCGCCCAGGTCGATCTGCCCATCTGTGTGTCGGCGGTGGATCCCCAGCAGTTGGCCGCAGCCGTACAGGCAGGAGCCGACATGGCCGAGATCGGCAATTACGACAGCTTCTACCCTTCAGGCCGCATCTTCTCCGCGGCGGAAGTCCTCGATCTCACCCGCCGAACCCGCTCTCTGCTGCCCCGCACGCTCTTGTCGGTAACCGTTCCCCACACTCTGCCTCTGGATCAACAGGCGGAATTGGCCGAGAAACTGGAGGATCTGGGAGCCGATCTCATCCAAACCGAGGGCAGCACCAGCGCCGAGCCGGTTCATGGGGGATCCCTGGGCCTGATCGAGAAGGCTGCCCCCACCTTGGCCGCCGCCTATGAAATTAGCCGTGTGGTCTCGGTGCCTGTTATCTGCGCTTCCGGCCTCTCGACGGTAACGGTGCGCTTGGCCATCGCTGCCGGTGCCTCAGGTGTAGGGGTAGGCAAAGCCGTCAGCCGGCTCCAGGATGAAGTGGCCATGGTAGCTCAAGTGCGGGCGCTGGTGGAGGCCCTGGGGGGATCTCGGATCCCTGCCCTTGTCTAGGTTTGACGGGTGAAAGTTGACTCTCTTGCGCCAGCATGCGCTGGTGCATTTTTTTAGGTTCTCCTTAAGATATGCAGGGAAAGGGAATCAGTAGGGCGGCTGAGGGTTGAGTGAGCCGCTGGGAGTTTTGCTGCTCACAAGTGCTTTACTTTCTTCTGCCCAGAAGTGGCATACCCGGCGCAGTTGCCCTACTTGTCATCCTTGCCTTCCCAGATCCATTCGTCCGCATCCGTTGCAGTCAGACCGTCGCCTAAGTCAAGTTCTGCAGAGATTCCAAGCTCTGAGCCGCATTGGGCAGACATGGTTGACAATGCAAGGGATCCCTTTTCGAACTGCCCATGAGCTGGCAACGCCCAGATAATCGCACGGCTGCTCAATTGCGCCCAGTCTCCTTTGAGCGCCACTTTACCCGTTATGCCCCTGGCTCGGTGTTGGTCAAGTTCGGCCATACCCATGTCCTTTGCACCGCCAGTGTAGCCGAAGAAGTTCCCCCTTTTTCACAGAACACCGGCCAAGGCTGGCTGACGGCTGAGTACCGCATGTTGCCGGGAGCCACGCAACAACGACAGCCGCGGGAGATGTTGAAACTATCGGGCCGCACTGCCGAGATCCAACGGCTAATCGGGCGAAGTCTGCGCGCCGCCTTGGATTTTCGCAAGCTCGGATCCCGTACCATCACCGTCGATGCCGATGTGCTGCAGGCCGATGGTGGAACGCGCACCGCCGCCATCACAGGGGGTTATGTGGCCCTGCACGACGCCATCACTTGGCTGTACAAACAGGGGCTGCTGGATCCGACCCAGGGATCCCCGCTGCGGCAGCAGGTGGCGGCCCTTTCGGTGGGAATTGTGCAGGGAGAGGTACTTGTGGATCTGTGCTATGAGGAAGACAGCCAAGCCGAGGTGGACATGAACATTGTTATGAACGAGCAGGGATCCTTCATCGAGATCCAGGGCACCGCCGAAGCCGGCTGCTTCAGCCGCCCGCAACTGCTGCAGATGCTGGAGATGGCCCAAGCCGGGATCCAAGAATTGCTCCAAGCCCAACGGCAGGCTCTCAATTTAGAGCTATAACCAGGCCCCGGTTTTGCAAGCAACTCAAGTCGCTGGAGAGCTTTTCCACCCCGTACTCAAGTATGGGCCTACCAAGTTATCCCACGGTGTGTATATCTTGGTCAGCAAAGCGGGATTCCCTCGCTGCAAAGGGAATGGCTGGGAAAGCTAAGATCAGCCAGTTGTTAAAAAATAAGTGAGCCCTCTGAAGCTCCCCTTTCGACGGTTTGAGCGTGTGGCTGAGGTGAATCGCTGCTCATTTGGCCTGAAGAAGTTGGCCCGGAGAACGCCGCATGTCCCGTTTTGTGTTCGGCTCTGAGGAACTTGCGCCACTGCTCAGGCGGCAAGGTCGGCAGTTTACCACTGGATATCTGCACATTCACCTCAAGGGGCTGGATCCCTCTGAAGGCACAGAGCCCTGGGTGTTGACCTATTACTACGGCAGGCTGCTCTTTTCTGCCGATCAACCCCTCAACACGCTAGTCCTGCTGAAACGCCTATCCTGCTTTATTCCTCGCCTCAACTTGAAATGGTCCCAGCGGGCTATCTCGGTGGTGAAAGAGCACTTGATGAAAGACCATTCCTTGCCCGAGCTGCTGGAGGTCATTACACAGTTGGGCCTGCTCAAGCCAGGGGAGCTGGAAGATGCCCTGTGGCTCAACCTGCTCACCGATTTCGACCGCTACCTCTTTGAGCGGGCAGGCACCTGTTACTTTGAGGTGCAGGAACGGGTTGCCCAAGAGGCCCCCATTGGCGGGTTTGAGTTGGAGCCACTGCTGCAAGAAGCCGCCCGGCGTCACGATCGCTGGGCAGATTTGAAGGTGGCCATTCCAACCATGCTGGCGGTGCCGCTGGTCAATTGGGAACGGGTTAACCGCTACCGCATCACCGATGAGCAGCGACAAAAGCTCCACGCCCTCACCAAAGATGGCCAGTCGCTGGAGGTGATTGCCAAGAAGCTGTGCCGGGATCGGCTGGAGGTGGCCAATCTCTTTGCATCCTGGGCGAAAAAAGGGTTGATTAGCCTACAAACACCCCAAGAGCTGCTGCAGACCAAGCGCCATAACCCGATAACCATCTTGGCAGTGGACGACAGCGTGGTGATGCAGGAAATCCTACGGCAGTATTTGCCCAACTATCAGGTGATCACAACAGGTAACCCTGTCGAGGTGCTTCCCTTGTTGTTTCAGCATCGGCCCCACCTATTGTTGATGGATATCGCCATGCCGGGGATCGACGGTCTAGAGCTTTGCCGCATTGTACGCAGCTTAGAAGAGTTTAAGTCCCTTCCCATCCTGATGGTTACCTCTCGTGATGGTCTGCTGGCCCGCATCCGCGGCAAATGGTCGGGGGCAACCGCCTACTTGACCAAGCCCTTCAATGAAAGCCAGCTTAATGCAGAGGTGAAGCGGCTTCTGGCCCAACAGCCTCCTTCGCCAGCCCACAGACAAAACCCTTTGTCGGTTCAGGGAGACAGAACAGGTCAGCCTGCCCTGTTTCAGGGATCCCCCAATCCCCTTGAAGATCAAGCGAAAGCATAATATCCCCCCAGGTTTATCCCTGTCGCCATCCGCTTTCCTGTCAAAATCAACAAAAGTTTTGTGTTGGATAGACAATCAACCCAAGACACCGTAAAGAAAACGCCACACTTCCCCAATTGGCTCGGATCCCCAAGGAGCACTATGCTGCGATTAGAGCACATTAGCAAAATCTATCCCACCGGTGAGGTGCTCAAGGATGTGAACTGGGAAGTTAAGCCTGGGGATCGCATTGGACTGGTGGGAGTCAACGGGGCCGGAAAGACGACTCAACTCAAGATCATCTGCGGGCAGGAGGAACCCACCAGCGGAGAGGTGATTCGCTCTCCCAATCTGCGCATTGCCTATCTCACCCAAGAATTTGAAGTGGATCCCACCCGAACGGTGCGAGAAGAGTTTTGGACGGTCTTTCAAGAGGAAAACCGCATTCACCAAGAAATTGCCAAGGTCACCCGGCAGATGGAGCAGGCGGATCCGGACACGTTAGAAACCCTTTTGCGTCATCTGGATCGTCTCCAACGCCAATTTGAGAGTTTACACGGCTATGAACTGGAGGCCCGCATCGAGAAAATCTTGCCGGAAATGGGGTTTGAGCCGGAGGACGGGGATCGCCTGGTGAGCGCCTTCAGCGGCGGCTGGCAGATGCGCATCAGCCTGGGAAAGATCCTGCTGCAAAAGCCCGATTTGATGTTGCTGGACGAGCCGACCAACCACCTGGATTTAGAGACCCTTGAGTGGCTGGAAAACTACCTCAAAAGCTTGACGATCCCCATGGTGATCGTCTCTCATGATCGAGAGTTTTTGGATCGGCTTTGCACCCAAATTGTGGAGACAGAGCGAGGAGTTTCCACGACATACTTGGGTAACTATTCTCAATACCTGCTCCAAAAAGCTGAGCGACGAGAAGCACAACAGGCCGCCTACGAACGTCAGCAAAAAGAAATTGAAAGACAACAAACCTTTATTGATCGCTTCCGGGCTAGTGCCACCCGCAGCACTCAGGCCAAAAGTCGCGAAAAACAACTGGAAAAGATCGAGCGGGTCGAAGCACCCATTGGGGATGTGCGCACCCTCAAGTTTCGCTTTCCCCCTGCTCCCCGCAGTGGCCGTGAGGTGGTGAAGATCGAGGATCTGACTCATATATACGGAGACAAGATTTTGTTTTTGGGTGCAGAGCTGTTGATCGAGCGCGGGGATCGCGTTGCCTTTCTGGGGCCTAATGGGGCGGGAAAATCCACCCTGCTGCGCCTCATCACCGGCCTAGAGCAACCGACTGAGGGATCCGTAAAATTGGGGCCCCATAATGTTATCCCTGCCTACTTTGAGCAAAATCAAGCAGAGGCTTTGGATCTAAACAAAACCGTCTTGGACACCATCCATGACGAAGTGCCCGACTGGAAAAACGAAGAAGTGCGCACGCTGTTGGGTCGCTTTCTCTTCAGTGGTGACGCCGTTTTCAAGAAGGTAGCGGCTCTGAGTGGGGGAGAAAAAGCCCGCTTGGCGTTGGCAAAAATGCTATTGCAGCCAGCCAACCTACTAATTTTAGATGAGCCCGCCAATCACCTGGATATTCCGGCCAAAGAGATGCTGGAAGAAGCTTTGCAGCATTACGATGGCACGGTGATCCTCGTTTCTCACGACCGCTACTTTATCTCAAAGGTGGCTAACAAGATCGTGGAGATTCGCAACGGAGAATTGGTCGTCTACCAGGGCAATTATCACTACTATTTGGAAAAGATTGCCGAAGAAAAAGAGAAAGCCCGGCAAGAGCGGATTGCTGCCGAAAAAGCGGCCAAAGCTGCCGAAAAACGAGCTAAAGAGCGAGAAAAACAAAAAGCCAAAAAGGCAGCCGGTAAAACCTAAGGAGCCAAAGCAATGTTTACGGGTCTGGTACAAAGTTTGGGTACAGCCCAGTTGATCAATTCTTCACAGCTACGGGTTACCTGTCCCCGGTTGCAACCCCAGTTGGCCTGTGGAGATAGCGTGGCGGTGGATGGCCTTTGCCTGACAGTGGTGGAGATTCTGCCCGATGGCTTTTTGGCCGATGTTTCTCCGGAAACCCTGCAGCGCTCGACTTGGGGCCAGGGATCCCCTGGCCCACGCACCGTCAACCTGGAACCGGCCCTGCGGGTGGGAGATAAGTTAGGGGGGCATTTTGTCAGCGGCCATATCGATGGGGTGGGGCAACTGTGGGATCAAGCGGCCACCGGCAACGCCTGGGAGCTGAGCTTCAAGGTTTCTGAAGAGATCGGACGTTACATCGTGCCCAAAGGCAGCGTGGCGGTGAACGGGGTGAGCCTGACCATTGCCGAAGTGCGCCAAGGGGGCTGTTGGTTCAAGGTGGCTGTGATCCCCCAAACCTACCGCGAGACCAACCTTTCCCAGCTCCAAGTTGGGGATCCCGTAAACGTAGAGGCGGATATTTTGGGCAAGTATGTGGAAAAATTGCTAGGCTTGGCCCCCCTTGAGAGCAGCGTTTCTCTGGAGTTTCTGGCCGAGCACGGCTATATCTAGGTACTTCTCCTGTTCATGATCCACCCCGAAGAAGCTGAGCGCCTGCGCGGCGTAAATGTCTATCTCATTGGGATGATGGGCAGCGGCAAATCCACGGTGGGAGCGGAGCTGGCAGCCCAGTTGCGCTTTCAATTTTTCGACACCGATGGGCTGGTGGAGCAGGTGGAAGGCTCTTCCATCCCTCAAATTTTCGCCGAGCATGGGGAAGCCTACTTCCGGGATCTGGAGACGCAGGTGTTGGCCCAGTTGAGCGGCTACACCCGGTTGGTGATCGCCACAGGCGGCGGCATTGTGTTGCGCCCCAAAAATTGGAGCTACTTGCACCATGGCCTCACCGTTTGGCTAGATGTGGCCCCCGAGCTGATTTGGCAGCGGCTCAAACGGGCTCCCGGCCAACGCCCCCTGCTGCAAACCCCCGATCCCCAAGCTGCCCTGTACAAGCTGATGCAAGAGCGAGAGCCGTTCTACGCCCAAGCCGATGTGCGGGTGCCCATCCAGTCAGAAACCAGCCCGCCCCAGTTGGTTGAACAGATCTGGCAAGCCATTCGCGCCCGCCTGCGAGACGGGATCCCTTCCTAGCCACCTTACGCCCAACTCAAAAAGGGATCCCTCATGGGATCCCTGAACTCTTTATCATTTAGGACATTTAGGATTCGCTGGGAGTGGATCCCTAACGAAGCTAGGGTAGCTTCCTCTAGAGCGCATTGCCGCGGGGGAGGACTTCTTCCGGGAACTCAAAGCGCTCATGCGGCTGGTCTTGCGGCGCCATCCAC
>ENA-ORXB01000165-ORXB01000165.1-sediment-metagenome-genome-assembly--contig:-NODE-165-length-163891-cov-6.372905_pt1 | contig 163891 bp, 123 predicted proteins | sample MGYA00237863_ERZ511475 | MGnify/ENA primary metagenome ERZ511475 (study PRJEB26305, sample SAMN06343858) | sediment metagenome | isolation source: hot spring sediment | place: Canada: British...
CTCCTTGGGTTGGGCTTGCGAGGCGGAAGAAGCGGCTGGATCACCGCCCATAGTTCCTCCGAGACAATCTCTGTGGTCGTGGTGGCATCCCCTCCTTGGCTCCCGTTATACCTCGCCAAGAGAGGTTTTGTGTTAGGCACTCGAAGTAAATAAGGGGTGGTTCCGACCGACCACCCCTCGTCCTGGTTTCGTTCTCAGATAACAATTGTATCGGCTGATGCGCTCAACGGCTGAGTCCACCATGAAGGCCGACCGTTGCTCCAAGGGGAGCATCAGGCATTGTAACCGATGAGGTCCCAGCCCTTGCGGTAGGTCCGGCGGACATACTGGGCAGCTTCCGGGCAATCCACCGCTTGGCATTTGGCACCATCCCAAGTAAATGCCTTGCCCACCCGGATCGCAACATTGCCCAACAGGAAGGCCGCTGTCAGCAACGCCGCATAGTCGAAGTTGGCCAAGGCCAGTTCGGGCTTGTTGGCCTTGATGGCTTCTACCCATTCCCGTTTCTGCCCGCCATCCCCGCCATTGTTGACTGGCAGTTTCTCCGGCTTGGTGCCGCCGTTGGTCTTCTGACCCGTGCTAAAGAACACCTCAGCGCCATAGTCGTTGGGCGAGTAGGCGATCCCCTTGGACCCGACAAGAATCGAGCCGCTATCGACCAGTTTTTTGCTTCCCGCCAGAGCCATCGCCTTCTGGACCAGCTCGTCTGGCGGAAGCAGTTTCTGGCCGCCCTTACGCCCCTCGTACCAGTGAACCGTAACCGGTCCGCGACTGCCCCGTGCCGGGAACTTCAGCGTCACGTGAGCATAACTGGGACAAGTCAAGGGATTGACATCGCCGGCCTCAGCAGACACATGGACGGGATGATCCAGCTCCAGCGCCATAAAAGCCATGTTGGCCGTATGGCAGGCCATGTCGCCGATAGCACCCGTGCCATAGTCCCAGAAGCCACGCCAAGCGAAGGGATGAATGCCGCTCGCATAAGGCCGTTCCGGGGCGGGGCCGAGGAACTCGTCCCAGTGCACCCCTTTGGGGATGGGAGCCAGCGGTGGAGGATTCTTGTCGGTGATCTTAGGAGCCTGCGGCCAGATGGGGCGGTTGGTCCACACGTGCACTTCCGTGACCTCGCCCAATTCCCCGGCCCGGATCAACTCCACCGCACGTCGCAAGCCGTTGGCTGCTGTCCCCTGATTGCCCATCTGAGTACAGACCTTGTTCTTCCTGGCCTCCTCACGCATCAGATGGGCTTCGTACACATCGTGCGTCAGCGGTTTCTGACAATAACACATGCTTGCCCGCCCGCATGGCCAGAATACTGGGCAAAGCGTGAGTGTGATCCGGCGTCGAGACCACCACCGCATCGATCGCCTTCAGCAGGGCACTGTCGTCGAACAGTTTACGAAAGTCGAAAAAAGTTTTGGCTTGAGGCCACTTCTTCGCTTTTTCCCCCAAGGGTCTTTCGTCGATATCGCACAGCGCCACGACTTCCATGAACTGGGCAGCCTGATCGATGTCGCTGGAGCCTTTCCCGCCGACACCGATTCCAGCCACCCGGAGCCGTCCGTTGGCCCCTTGAATTCGGACTGCGGAGAAGGCCGGAGCGGCATACAAATAACCCAGTCCTGCCGCCGCGCTCGCCAATACTTGCCGCCGTGTCATGCCTCGAGCCATGGTTGTCTCCTTGTTGAAAACTGATCCGCACGTTCGTGTTTCGACTTAGACGGGAACCGGCCCAGCATCACCCTCCGCGGCTGGTTCCACCGATTCCACCCGTGGTAGGTCTTCCCTCATGAGTCTAACCTTCCTTTCCATAGGAGGCAACAAAAAAACGGACCAGAGACCTTGATTCTTCCCGTCCTTTTCAACAATTTCGCATCCACGCAGAGGTGAGCTTGCTCCGATTCGACGAAACCTTAGGAACAATAAGGTCTGTCTCTTCGGCCAGGAGGAACCTTCCCGCTCGATCGACGGCCACGATCCGACTCATCAAGCCAGATGGCACATCTTGATTTGGCCACCTACGATCGTCGCTACTGCCCGTCCCACCACCCGCCAGCCATCGAAGGGGGTATTACGGCTTTTCGATTTGAACTCGCGCTTGTCGATGGTCCACTGCACCTTCGGATCGATCACCGTCACGTCGGCTGGGCGGCCGGGAAGTAATGTCCCGCGATCAATACCCAATACTTGCGCTGGGTGCAGCGTCATTTTGGCCAGCATTTGCTCCCAGCTCAGGTGGCCTGCTTCGACCAGGTGGGTGATGCACAACGGCAAAAAGGTCTCCAGACCAATGATTCCATTAGGAGCCTGATCCAGTTCGCGCTCCTTTTTCTCAGGCGCATGGGGTGCATGATCGGTGGCCAGCACCGAGAGCGTCCCGTCTTTCAATCCTTGCACAATGGCTGCCACATCGCGAGCCGTCCGCAGGGGGGGCGACATCTTGAAATTACTGTCGAAGGATCGCATCGCTTCGTCCGTCAGCAAGAAATGATGGGGGCAAGCTTCCCCGGTCACCTGCACGCCCCGTTGTTTCCCCTGGCGAATCAACTCCACTCCCCCCGCCGTGGACACGTGGAGGATATGGACCCGCCCCCCCGTCAACTCGGCTAGCAGAATGTCCCGGAAGATCATGATCTCCTCAGCCACCGCCGGCATGCCGCGCAGTCCCAACTGCACGCTAACTACCCCTTCGTTCATGACCCCGCCTTGGGTCAATTCCAGCACCTCGGCGTGGACCAACACCGCCTTGTCCAACATGCGGCAGTACTCCAAAGCCCGCCGCATAATCTCCGCCGAACTGACCGGCGCGCCGTCATCACTGAAAGCCACCGCGCCTCCTTCCACCAATCCGCCGAGTTCTGCCAACTCTTTGCCTTCCCGATTTTTGGTGATTGCCCCTACCGGAAAGACGTTGCAGTTTCCCGCTCGGCGTGCCTGGAGGATCACAAACTCCGCGGCTGATCGGCTATCTAGTGCGGGTTCCGTATTGGGCATGCAGGCCACGCTGGTGATTCCTCCCGCCACCGCCGCCGCCGTACCCGTCGCAATGGTCTCGTCTTCCTCTCGGCCCGGCTCACGCAAATGCACATGCATATCGATTAGCCCCGGGCACACGATCAAACCCCGGCAATCCAAGACCACATCCGCACCATAAGGCTGAGGTCCCAAGCCCAATATCTTCCCATCCCGCAGCCAAACGTCAGCCACTACATCCAACGACTGGGCTGGATCAATCACCCGGCCCTGACGAAGCAGTATCGTACTCATTGACTCTTCCGCCTTCTTCAAAACAACCCACACTCCAGACTGCGGCACTTCGATTGCTTCTGTTCTAAGAAACTGTTTGCTGGACTGAAGAGGGCGCCCAACCCCTCGCCCTCTTCTCAGCCACCCTGGCGGAATAACCGACACCTCCCGAACATCTTGAGCAGCTTTCGCACCCTTTTGCCTGTCTTTCCTCGTCCCATTGCATTCCACCATTCTTCGCCGTCGATGCCCTCCACATCTAGAGTGCCATTCACATCGAGATCAGTTGGGACACCGCCGATGTCAGGAAAGTTGCCCGTGGTGATAGCCTTGCTTTGCGGAGGATGCACCGCCCTTTCGCATGGGCCGCCAACGGTCACGGTTGCCCGGACCTCCCTTCCTGCGTCCACCGAAATTTCTGGACCGCTGAATGGGTCCAACGTTTCCCCACCCAATCCGGCAATCGCAGCGGGCCATCCCCGCATTGCCAGTGTTTCGGCCAATTCCACCATTTCTAGCGAGGAGGGTGATTCCACCGATCCACTCACTCAGGCCGCCGCCTGCCTGAAGCGGGGAGAGGAACTGCAAGCCGCCGCTTATCTGGAGCAATACCTCCGCGAACAACCGCACGCCCATCTCTTTCGCATTCAATTGGCCGAGATCTATCACCGCGGCCAGCAAGCGACCCGCGCCCAGCTTCACTACGAATACTTCCTCGGATATTTGCCCTCTCCGGCCAAGGACCCTCTGAACCAATATGCAGTCCTGGCTCATACACGCCTGCGCGAATATGCCCTGCTCCGCCACGATTCCTTCCGCGAGGCTTACCACCGCGCTGCGGGACTACTTCTGTTGGCTCGATCTGCCCAGCAACTTCATCCTAGCTTAGCCGATGAATTGCTCGGCCAAGCACGCCAGGCTCTAGAGCAAGCCCGGGCCTTGCGACCGTACCATCCCCTCCTACTCGCTCGCCGCCTCGAAATGCACGAACTCTGTCATCAGAACAGCACAGCTTTTTGGGAACGACTTGCTATCGAGCACTCTCCCCTTCCTTCAGTCATCACACCTGCACTCTCTTTGGAATAAATAGTTATTTGGCATTCTATAATGCATTTATTCCTTATAAAATTCACAAACATCTGTTTATGCTATATCTATACAAGCTTGGAATACATCCAGCACGCGATTCAAGGATTCTTGCCGAATGCACAACGGCGGCAAACAATACAACACTGGCCCGAGGGGGCGGAGGAGCACCCCCATTTCCAGGGCCATGGCTCGCCAACGGGGTACCATCTCACTGAGATAACCTCCCGGAAGATTCAGCTCGACGACGCCGATCGTACCACACCATCGCACATCCTTCACTTTGGGATGCCCTCGCCAGCGGGGCAAATGTGCTGTCCAGTAGGCCTCGATTCGTTTGGCCTGATGCAACCAGTCTCCTTTTTGGAGCAGTCGCCAATTGGCCGCCGCCACTGCGCACGCTAGCGGGTTGGCCGTATAGGAATGGCCGTGAAAAAACATGCGGGAACGATCGGCGTGCTGGAAAAGTTCGACGACGCGGGGAGCCGCCAAGGTCGCTGCTAAGGGCAGCATTCCTCCGGTCAACGTCTTAGCCGTGCAAATCAAATCCGGGGCAATTCCGGCATGATCAAACGCCCATAGGCGGCCGGTGCGACAAGCGGTCATCACCTCATCTACAATAAAAAGCAGGTTTTCCTCACGGGCCACCTCCCACAAGTCGCGCAGAGTTTGGGCGGGATACATGCGCATCCCCCCGGCTCCCTGCACCAGCGGTTCAATAACCACCGCCGCAATCCGATCCTGACGGCAGCGAATCGCCTCCACCAGTGCCTCAACCTCCAACGGAATTTGCATCACTTCAAACAACAAGGAATCATACATTCCGAAATATATGGGATCACGGCTAATAGACATTGCACCGAAGGTGTCGCCATGATATGAATTTTGAAAGCAAATAAATATATCTTTACTGTATCCCTGCATACGCCAATACTGCACCGCCATTTTTAAGGCTACTTCCACAGCCGTGCTACCGTTGTCCGAGAAAAAAACCCGGCCGCCATTCCATCCCGGCACGGAACGCAACAAACCTTCCGCCAGTTCCACCGCATAGAAGTGAGTCGTTCCCGCAAAAACCGTATGGTCCAGCGTGGCCGCAGCTCGACGCAACGCTGCCACCAGCGGCGGATGACAATGACCGTGTAGAATCGTCCACCAGGAAGCGATCGCATCGATGACCCGCCGTCCATCCGCCAAAATCAAATACTCCTCCTCGGCTGCCACAACGGGCGCCGGTAGAACGGCCTCCAACAGCGGGGTATAGGGATGCCATACATAGCGCTGATCCAGTTCCTGAATCTCAGCCGCAAAGCAGGACCGATCGTCGTAGTAGCGCTCGACAAGCTGATCGATTGCTTGCAGGACAGGCAGTTGAGATAGGCTGATGCGTCGGAGAGAAGAGGCATCCCAGTGGTCATTTTGTGGCGTAGCAAGGGAGAATACCGGCAGTTGTGTGTAGCGATGGATTTGCTCTTCTGCAAAAGGATCAGGCGGACCAAGCAATACCACCGCAATGACTGATACTCCATGTAATGATTCACAAGCAGACAGTATACGACCGATGGCACCAATCCTGGATGAACCTACTAAGATAACAGGGCTTCTCCAAGCACGAATCAGATCGATTTGCAAGGCATTCTCTGTCAAAGGAGAAAGCGGACCGCCAAAGGTCTCGATCAGCAATGGCTGCTTGGACGGAGGGCGGGCTGCGAGGATTTCTCCAACGGAAGGAATGGTATCACCCTGTCGTCGAGCTACCAGCAGCGGTGCCACGGCCTCAGCAAAATGCCGCAAGGGTGTATAAACACAGGCCTCAGGGACGCAATCGCGGACTCTCGCTGTGTCCGAATCTCCGGTCTCTAAGGGTTTCCAGTATGCATACTTATCAGAAAATGCATTGAGATATATGATAGAAAACGTCGTTTTACCAACTTCTGTATCTGTACCAACAATAATAATATCACGCATAGCTCTTATTAATGATATTCAGTAAAAATAGATCGTAATCGCAGAGCTAGATTCTCTAAACAATCAGGTGTATGATCAGCGTGGAGGGAGATACGAAGTCGCGCGGAATATTCAGGCACCGAGGGCGGGCGTATTGCCCGAATATCCCAGCCTTGGAGCCATAACTGTTGAGCCAGGCGAACGGCCTTGTTATCCTCACCAACCACTATGGGAACAATATAAGAATCGCCTCGTATATCCCAGCCGCTATCATGTAGAAGTGATCGAAATAATTGCACATTACGAAATAGCAATTCTCGCCCTGAATTATCATTAATGACTCTTTGTATTCCTTTGCACCAATAAGCACCTAAAAGTGGCGGTAATGCTGTCGTAAAAATCAAATGTCGGCAACGATTGATAAGATACTCTTTCAATAAATGCGATCCACAAATATATGCTCCGCATAATCCCAACGCTTTGCCGCCTGTGTGAACGGTGGCTAGCACGCGAGAACGGAGGTGCAGAGCATCGACGAGTCCGGAACCGTTGACGCCGTAGCAACCCGTGCTATGGGCTTCATCCACAATGAGATGTGCCCCATAGCGTTCCGCGAGTTCCACAATATCTTGGAGAGGAGCCAGATCACCGTCCATACTGAAAATGGATTCGGTGACAATAAACATCTCACGCCCTACTGGGCGTATCTGCGCCTCCTGTCTCAATCCATCCTCAAGATGATTAAGGTCATTGTGCTTGAATATATATTTTCGTGGCCGGCAGATACGTAAGGCCTCATAGATGCTTGCGTGGCACCGCTCATCTGCCGCCACCCAATCTCCCGGTTCGATCACTGTGGTTAGCAACCCTTCGTTGGCTGTGAAGCCGCTTGTCATCATCAACACCGATTCGGCCCCATGCCATTGAGCCAATTGCGCTTCGACCTGCTCCCAGATGGGATGGTGCCCGCGCAGCAGACGCGAACCCATTCCCGTCACCGGCAAGCTCGCCTGGTCTTCGACAGAGATCGGACAGCGTCCATGACCATAACCAAGATAATCATTCGATGTGAAATCAATACCATCCCCTGCCCGTATATTGCGGTATCGGTCTTGTGATTTCAATGTATTCAGTGTTATTTTCCAGCGATCGATCAATCCCATAGAACTTTGATATCCTCAAGCGATATTTCCACAATGATTTTTCTGCTTCTCAGCAATCGGACCAATTGCAGTCAACAAGTGCTCATCCTCTTGAATATCAGGGTTAGAAGCTGTGAGGAGTTTTTCACCATAGAATATGGAATCTGCACCAGCTAAAAAGCAAAGGATTTGCGCCTCTTGGCTCAGGCGATCTCGGCCCGCACTCAGGCGGATTCTGGATTTGGGAAAGGTGATCCGAGCTACTGCGATGAGGCGTACGAGTTCCGTAACAGAGACTGGCGGAGCTTTTTCCAAGGGTGTTCCCGGTATAGGAATCAGACAATTGATAGGTATGCTTTCTGGAGGCGGTTGCAATTGTGAAAGCTCCACAAGCATCATTAAGCGATCATCAATAGATTCTCCCATGCCGATGATTCCACCACAACAAACGGAGATACCAGCTTGAGACACGGCACGTAGTGTAGCCAAACGGTCATCATATGTACGTGTGGTGACGATATTGGAATAGAATTGGCGGGAGGTATCGAGATTGTGATTGTACGCGGTCAGTCCTGCTTCTTTGAGGCGCCGGGCTTGATCGGGAGTGAGCATGCCTAAGGTGACACAGGCTTCCAAACCGAGGGAGCGAACGGTGCGGATCATTTCGAGAACGCGCTCGAATTCTGGTCCCTCCTTCGGAGGCGAACGCCAGGCTGCTCCCATGCAGAAACGGGTCGCGCCAGCCGCCTTGGCCTGCTCGGCAGCCTGCCGCACCTCCTCCACGGTCAGCAACGGCTGGCGTGACACCGGTGTGTCATAATGTGCCGATTGCGGGCAATAAGCGCAGTCCTCCGGGCATCCGCCTGTTTTGATACTCAACAAGGCGCACTTCTGAATGTCGCCATAGCCCCGATTCTGACGGTGCACATCGCTGGCCTGAGCGACTAGTTCCAGAAGTGGTTGACTATATAGAGATCGCAATTCTGTTAGCGTCTTCATATTATCTATCAATCCAGAATAGGTGAATCCAATGTCTAACTTCAGGAGTTCTATATCACAATGCTGAAGAATCCATATTCAGGGACACAGGCTCGCCTCTATTGCGGGCTGAGCGGAGGCAGGCATCGAGTACAACCTGAGTCTTCCACGCAATCTCGGACCATTTAGGATCGTGCCGTCCTGAGAGAATCGCGAGGGAAAAGTTGCGAATCATGTTTACTTCCTGTGCTCCCGGCATACCATCACTGTATTCTCGCACGGCATGGCGCTGGCTATGTTGTTCCATGTTGAATGAACATCCAACAACACGGAAGTATGGTTGCGATACAGTCAATGATACTTCCGCACCATAATACGGTAGTACAAAATCCTCGATCCAAATGGAACCTTTCGTACCACTGATATGTGCCCACTGTTGTAATTCTGTCACGAAGGAGCAATAAAACGAAGCGGTGACCTGCTCTGGGAAAAAGAGATCGGCGGCAAATTCCAGGGGAACGGCATTCTCGGTCTGCTCCGGGGGTGAGAGGATGCGTCCTACGACCGATTGGGGCAACTGATACTTCATGATCCAAAGGGAAAGGCGAATGTTGTACCAGCCGAGATCGCCCAAAGCGCCCAGGGGTTCAAGCTGCGGTTGGACACGGATATTGCCACGCAGGAATTCGGGGGGAGCAGCAAAACTAAATTGGGAGTTGATGCGGCGAAGCGTGCCGACAGTTTGGCCATCATCTAGGAGGCGGCGCAGCAGAGGGAGTCGCTGACTGTGCATGAACATAACGCCATCCATGAAGTGGACGTTGTGGGTACGGCAGGCTAGGAGCATCTCGCGGAGTTGTTCCGCGTTGGGAGCGCAAGGTTTTTCGCAGAGGACATGTTTGCGTGCCTGAGCCGTGCGGATGACCCATGGCGGTCGGATACCGGTGGGCAGAGGAATATAGACGGCGTCCACATCCGGGCGTTCGAGCAACTCTTCGTAGCTGCATGCTGTCGGCATCCGGGGAAAAGGCGCTTCCGCTTGGCATTCGGCGATGAATTGTTCGGCTTTCGCGCGATCACGGCTGGCCACGGCCACCAACTCCGCATTACCGGCCAAGCGCATCGCTTTCCAATTTTTACGCGCGATATTGGCAGCACCTAGAATACCCCAACGACAGAGAGTCGTCATGCGTCGCTCCTCGGTCCATCCTTGCCGAACCGTTAGAGAAAAAGCCAACTCCCTTTTTTCTCCGGCATACCTGCATCACTAGGGAAATGTTGTATGAGGTGAGAGGTAAGGTCACAACCGGCTCGCTCGCATCCATTGCAAACTAATCTGCGCGAAGCAAGGGTTTAGTGGATTGTCGCGATCGCATGAGCGGGAAGCGATAGCACAAGAGACACCAGTTCAACGGCTCGAATGGATCAATCCTTCTGTGGGGCTGCTGGCATTGGCATAGAGTCGCTTAGGAATACGACCGGCCAGGTAAGCCAGCCGTCCAGCTTCACATGCATACCGGACAGCCCAAGCCATGCGAAGGGGGTCTTTAGCGAGAGCAATAGCGGTATTCAGGAGGACGCCATCGCATCCGAGTTCCATCGCCACACTGACATCGCTTGCCGTGCCCACTCCCGCATCGACGATCACTGGGTAGTCCGGGTCGTTGTCCTTGAGATATTCCAGGCAAATGCGGATATTGTTGGGGTTGAGAATCCCTTGCCCACTGCCGATGGGACTGCCCGCAGGCATCACGCTGGCTGCCCCGGCTTGTTTGAGTCGCCGAGCCAGAACCGGGTCATCCGAAGTATAAACCAGCACGAGAAAACCTTCCGCGACCAGTTGTTCGGTAGCCCGAAGGGTTTCGATGGGGTCCGGCAAGAGGGTTTTGGGATCGGCTAGGCATTCGAGTTTGACCCATTGGGCGCCAGGATTGCCAAGGTTAGCGAGGAGTTCGCGGGCCAAGCGGGCATGGCGGATGGCATCCTCAGCGGAGTAGCAGCCTGCGGTATTGGGTAGAATGGTCAAGCGTTCCAGGTTGAGATAATCCAGGAGACTTTTGCCTTCCTTGTCGAAGAGGCGTTCGCGCCGGACGGCTACGGTGGTGACTTCACAGCCGCTAGCCGCCAAACACTGCCGCATTAATTCATAGCTGGCATACTTCCCCGTACCAGTAAAGAGACGCGAACGGAAGGTGAACGGTCCGATCTTCAATGGCCGATCCTCGGGCGGAGTTTCACCGGCACTTGCTCCGCTTCCACCTCCCACCAATGTGACGATTTCCACCACATCCCCATCGCGCAGCCAATAGGACTCGTGTTCGTGCCGGGGAACGACGCACCGGTTGACCTCCACAGCGACTTGCGCCGGATTCTTACCCAATTGCCGCAGTAACTCGGCCACGGTCAGCGGCTTAGGGAAATGGCGTTGTTCCGCATTGAGCGTGATCCTGAGCATAGGCCATCCATCCTCGGTCCGAACTTGGAAAAGCCGCGGAATTGCTAGCCGGTTCCCACCGCAACTCGCCAAGGCGCCGGATGACAGCGGGAAATCCGCCCGCACCATCGGTTCTCTGTTATGGTCCAAAATAAACGCCGCATTGTCCACTCAGGGGATAACCCACGGGGTCAAGACGGGGACTGGAGCGAACCTCGGCCTACGGTTAGCCGCAGAATAACCGACGGGACTGAGTTCGCAGAGGGATTTTTTCCACGAGCGCCCCTTTGGAACCGTCCTCCTTGCTCCAAGGACAAAAGGTACCTCGCTGGGCCTTTTCTCAACGGAGCCGCTCTAAGTATGCTAGAACAATTAGCGAAGGGTAATACTTCGTCGGAATGATAGATGCTATGGCTGCTGCGGACCCTGTTTCTGTGTTATTCGACCAGTTGCGCAGTAGCGGGCTTCTTAGCCCGCACCAGCTTCAAGAATTAGGAATGTGGATTGTTCAGCGGCGGCCAGATGTCAATGCGGTAGCAAAAGAATTGGAACGGCGAGGGTGGCTGACGAACTTCCAAATCCGAGAGATTGCCAAGGGACGGGGGCGACAGCTTCTGTTGGGACCGTATGTCCTTCTCGATCTGCTCGGCGAAGGTGGGATGGGGCGCGTGTACAAGGCCCGGCATCAGCGTTTGGGCCGGCTCTGCGCCATCAAAGTGATCCGCCGGGAACGCTTGACTCATCCCGCTGTCGAGGAAAGGTTCCGCAAAGAAATCGAAGCCTTAGGACGCATGCAGCATCCTAACGTAGTGCAAGTATTCAATGCTGATCAGAGCGGGGATGTCATCTATTACGAGATGGAATGGATCGATGGCACTGACTTGACGAAGTTGGTCCGGCAACACGGACCATTGCCCGTAGATCAAGCCTGCGATTACATCCGTCAAGCGGCCTTGGGATTGCAACATGCTCACGAGTTGGGAATGGTCCACCGCGATATTAAACCCAGCAACATTTTAGTCAGCCGGGATGGCCGACAGGTCAAATTGGTGGATATGGGGCTGGCCCGCATCCTCGATGATAAGTCGATTACAACGGAGGAAGGCAAACGGATCACGCGGGAAGGTTTCGTGTTGGGGACACCCGATTTTCTGGCTCCCGAACAGGCACGTAATCCCATGATGGTCGATATTCGTGCCGACATCTATTCCCTGGGAGGAACGCTTTATTACATTCTGACAGGGCGGGTGCCTTATGAAGGAGCCAATCCCACAGAAAAAATGCTCAAGCACTGCACCGATCCACCACCATCGCTGTTGGCGTATCGCCCAGATGCCCCGCCGCAACTGGAGCAGATCATTCATTGGTGCATGGCCAAGCAACCGGAGCAGCGTCCTCAGACTCCTATTCAACTAGCGCTGGCATTGCAGCCGTTCTGCCTCAGCGGGGGAACTCGAACTGGTACGGCACATCCGGGTGGAGTTGCTGTCAGTCCTCACGCTGGAGCAGGAGCAGTTCCCTGGCCGGTGACCCCTCCTCAGGAGCCACGTTCCAGCCAGATTTTCCGTCTGCCAGACGATGTCCAAGCTGCTTCCCCCCGCGCGCGTCGCAGCAGTTTTCCCTGGGGTCTCGGTGCATTTGTTGCCTTGCTGGTGCTCTCGTTCGTGGTCCTGGTGCCCCGGCTGAACCGCCTTCTAGCTCCACCGGAGGGTCAACAAGCACCCGAGACCTTCACCAACACTTTGGGGATGCGCATGGTGCGCTTGGCAGGGGGGGAATTCTGGATGGGTTCGCCCGAACAAGAGAAGGGACGCCGTTCGGACGAAGGTCCCCGGCACCGAGTTCGGATCGCCCACGCCTTCCTCATGGCGGCCACAGAAGTGAGCAATGGACAGTTTCAGCAGGTTATGGGATTCACACCATCTCAAGCCTCGAAGACCGCCTCGCGCTCTTTGCTACTGCCGGTCGAAAGTGTCACTTGGTGGGAAGCGGTCGAGTTCTGCCGCAAGTTGACGGAAAAGGAGCAGAAGGAACCTTGGGCGCGAAGCGGCTGGGGATACCGCCTACCCACCGAGGCGGAATGGGAATATGCAGCACGAGCGGGCATGGACACTCCCTTTGCCTTTGGCAATCTGCTGGAGTTTGGGCGCCGGGGGGTGTATAAACCTGTCGAAGACGACCCGTGTGGAGTCGGTGGCGATCCTGCCCGCCCCCCTAACTTTCCTGAAGAAATCGGCAAGCGGCAGGAGAATGCCTTCGGTTTGCAAGATATGCACGGCAACGTCGCCGAGTGGTGCGAGGATTGGTACAGTTCCACTTATCCGAGCACTGCCGAGGTCCGCCAGGATCCCCTCGGTCCGCCGGATGGAGAACGACGAGTGATCCGCGGCGGCTCGTTTGCCTTGCCCGCATCGGCCTGTCGCTCGGCGACCCGTTCCTCCTTACGACCCGATGGACGGCGCGCCGATGTCGGTTTCCGGATCGTCTATGCTCCCTTGCTCCATCGCTGAGACACCTCACACCTATGATCCCATTCCGCTCGCCCCGAAACCCCGACTTCCCGCCCCCTGGGATTGATTCCCAATATCCGGGGAAGATGGGAAAGCAAGCGGATACGGTGAGGCGTTATCCCTTCACAACCGAGCTGGCGTGAGGATTGCAGTTGGAAGGAATGGGTTGCTCAGTCGCGGTCCGCGATCTGCCCCCAGCGCGGCACAAGGCGGTGAGGAATCTGCAGGTGATCGCAAATCCGAGCCACGATGAAGTCGACCATGTCTTGGAGCGTCTGGGGACGGGTGTAGAAAGCGGGCATAGCAGGCAGGATCACGGCACCTGCCTCGGTCGCCGCGACCATGTTGCGCAGCGGAATCAATCCCAGCGGCGTTTCCCGGGGTACGAGAATCAGCGGCCTGCGCTCTTTGAGGTGAACATCCGCGGCCCGGTGGATCAAATTCTCGGACAACCCATGGGCCACCGCGGCTAACGTTCCCAAACTGCAAGGGCAAATCACCATCCCGGCAGTCTGATAGGAACCGCTAGCGATCGGTGCAGAAAAATTGGTGTGGTGATGGAAGCGGAGGTGATCCGCCGGAAACGACACATCCCGGCCCAGAAAGGTACGGGGATCGAAACGGGTCTCATCCAAGTGCAGAATGCGATCCATTTCCCGCAGGAACACCTCAGCGGCTGCCGGGCTGATGAGCAAATGCACCCTGCGTCCCGCATGCAGCAAGACTTCCACAAGGCGGACGCCGTAAGGGGCTCCGCTGGCCCCCGTCAACGCTACGACGATTGGCCGATCCGCCGAACTCATCCGAGCCCCCCGATGCCGCCTAGACCTTTTGCCGGAGCCATTGGGCTGACACAATATTCATAGTCATGGGCATCACATGCGGTGTAAAGGGGAACCTCGGAAATTGGGTTCATCCAACGGGGAATAATCGACATGCGCCGAAGGGAACACTCGCTCCGAGGAAGGCTAGGATACTTGTCAGCCGTAGCGACGATTTTAGGCGCGGTGACAGGCTCGTGGGTGGTCCCCCAGGAACCAGTGGAGCCACCCTTGGGACAATCCGTCTGGACGTTCGACGTTCTCCATTTGAAAAACGGAGCGAAGTTCCAGGGATTGCTCGTGGCCGAAGAACCGGACGGCTACGTTTTCCGTGTGGTCCTTCGCCGTCCCGGACGCCCGACAAGTACCCTGACAACGTTTTTCGCCAAGGGAGAGGTCCAACGACTCCAGCGACTGAGCGAATCCGAACGGGCCATTTTGCGGGACCGGCTGGCGGAACTGGACCCCAGCGGTCAGGGAGAACAACAGCGGATGGAAGCAGTCGAATTGGTCACCGATGATTGGCCCGGTTTACCTGGACAAGCCCGGCGGTATGAGTCTGAGCACTTCATTCTGATATCCACCGGTTCGGAGGAACTGACCCGGCGGACGGCCGTGCGCCTGGAGCAGTTATACACTGCGTTCGTGCGTTTCTTCCCACCGCAGGTGAACGATGCTGTACCTACCCGCATCTGGCTGGCCGTTTCCGAGGAGGAATACCGCCTGTTGCTTCGCAGCCTGAATCTACCCCCTCTGCTCAATCCGGCGTTGTACGAGCCGCGCAGCAATCAGATCGTTTGCGGTAGTCCGTGGCGGGAACTTGGCCAGCAATTGCAGACGGCTCGCGTCCATCATTCGCAGCATTTGGCCGCGCTTGCCCGCCAGGAGATGGAGCTACGCCGCCTCTACCGCCGGCCGGAATTGGACCGCCACCTCGCCGTGTTGGAACGGGAGCGAAAACGAATCTACCAAGCGGAACGCCTGAATACCCAGCAATTCGAGGCGGCCACCGCTCGCATCTTCCCCCTGTTGTACCACGAAGCGTTTCACGCTTATATCGGCACCTTTGTCTATCCTCCCCTGCCCGTCGAGCAAGTACGCGCCGGACGGGGAACCGGCGAGTTACCGCGCTGGCTCAACGAAGGATTGGCTCAGATTTTTGAGAGTGCAGTAATCGAGGCGGGCGAATTGCGCGCTGACGCTCCCCAAGTGGAACGCCTGCATCGCGTCCAGGATTGGCTTCGAGGTAAGGAGGGCGGCCCCCTGCTCCCCTTGCAAGAACTTCTCAATGCCGGCCCTTCCTTATTTGCCACCGTCCACACTGACCAGAAAGCCCAAACTCACCGGGCTTATCTAACGAGTTGGGCTTTGGCCTATTACCTCACCTTTACCCGCCGCCGACTCACGACACCCGAATTCCGCAACTATCTCATCGCCGTCAATAGCGGTGCCGACCCCCAACAGGCCTTCTGCGAATGGGTGGGTCAGCCCCTGCACATCTTTGAACGCGAGTTTCATGCCGACCTGCTTCGCCTGCAACGCAATGGCCGCTTGGCCCCTCGTTAGAATACTCCCCATCTTCAAACAGACCCAAGCGACGAGCGAACAGTACGAAGTGACCTTCCCTTCCTCGAACTGGCAATGGAATGGAGGTGGTCCATGCTGCCTTTCCCCATCGATCCTGTGCCGCCACTGGCCGGTTTGCGGGTGGTAGAAGCTGCACGGGTCCTCGCAGGTCCGTTCTGCGGGCAAATTCTGGCTGACTTGGGAGCCGAAGTGATCAAGGTGGAGCGGCCAGGCAGTGGAGATGAAACCCGCGATTGGGGTCCGCCGTTCCTGGATGCTCAACGTTCAGCCTACTTTCTTTCCTGTAATCGCGGGAAGAAATCGGTCACCCTCGACCTGAGCCAGCCAGCAGATCGGCAAGCGTTGGAAGCCTTGCTTGCCCGGAGCGACATCCTCATTGAAAACTTCCGCACGGATAGCCTCGCCAAATTGGACCTGGAAGCTCCCCGTTTGCTGCAACGCCACCCGCGCTTGATTATCTGCTCCATCAGCGGTTTTGGACGCACTGGACCGTTACAGGATGTTCCCGGCTACGACTTTGCCATTCAGGCGCTCTGCGGTGTGATGAGCATCACCGGTCCTCCCGAAGGTCCCCCTTACAAAGTAGGGGTTGCCGTAACTGATGTTTGGACAGCTTTGTATGCCAGCACGGCGATTTTGGCGTGTGTCCATGCTCGCGCTCGCAGCGGCCACGGCTACGCCATCGATCTGGCACTGCACGATTGTGCCTTGGCTGCCCAAGTGAATGTTGCCCAGAGCTATCTGACCAGCGGTCAGGTTCCCCCTCGCGTAGGCAACGCCCATCTGCACATCGTCCCGTACCAGCTTTTTGCCACCGCCGATGGCTATTTGGTCCTTGCGGTGGGCAATGATTCCCAATGGCAAGCTTTCTGTCGTGCCGCCCAGGCTGAAACGTTGGGGCGCGATCCCCGCTATCGCACCAACCATCAACGAGTGGAACGACGAGAAGAGCTAATACCCCAGGTCGCCGCCTTATTACGACAGTACTCCACCCAGCACTGGCAAGAGGTGCTCACCGCCGCAGGAGTTCCCCATGCCGTCGTGCGAGACTATGCCGCTGTCTTTGCGGACCCTCAAACTCAGCATCGGAGGATGACACTGACGGTCACGGACCCTCAGGGCCAACCCATCAAGCTGTTGGGACATCCCTTCCATCTCCTTGGGGCACCCCTCGCCACACCCACCCTACCCCCACGATTGGGAGAGCATAATGCCGATCTGACCGCACTTCTCCAAGATTCCACCCTCACCAACAGATCGCCGGAGGGGGAATAGCAATTGCACTTGACAAGACTCCCCGCTATACGTCACGGTGGAATGGCGAGTATCGCTCCCGACAGTCCTTCGGGTCACGATCACCTTGGTCATGCTGGTCAAGTTAGCTGATCAAGTTAGATAGTGCTGTGGACCACCAGGGGGACAATGGAGATGATCGCACCAGGTGGTGGTAAGTTCAGTGAGAGAACACAATAGCCTTGGAATTAAGGGATGAAGGATGCCCGGAATGAGGATCAGGATGCGATGAGGAAGATAGAACACCGACCGCCCCGCCCGCTAACAGGAGCATGGCACTGTCGTGGCCGAGGAGCAACCGTAACTTTGCCATCGCTTCTGAAAACTCCCCCCAAAAGGCCAAATCAAGACAAAGCGACAACCTCCCAAGGCCGAGGGTGGGCACTGTTCCTCGTCGGCTGCCTTACAGCTCTCGGCGCAGGATGCCAAAGCCACTCGTCCCCCTCCCATCCGACACCGCAGGAAGAAACTTCCCCCGATGCACCGGCGGCAAGTCAAACAGCGAACACTCCTCCCTTAGCGAGTTCAGACGGTTCTCCCACAAGATCAGGCGCTACCCCTGCCGAGGCAGTCGCTGAAGTTGAGCCGCAGCATGAATGGGACCCCAACCGGCATGTTCTGTCGAAGCGGGCGGTCCAAGGACGGCTGGGAGGCGTGGCTGTCACACCCGAAGCTAGCATCGAGGGGGAGTACTTAATCTTCCGCGTGCGCAAGGACAAGATGACCGAACGGGCCTTGTGGATCAAGTTGCGAAACAGTCCCAGCCAACCCTTGCCGCAAGGACGATTTGTTTACGGCCCCCAGGGGGCAATCGGCGAAGGTCTCGCTGGAGTAGTGCCGGAAATTATGCTGGAGTTGCCAGGCCAGCCGCTCCATTTATATCCCTCTGGCCAGTATGCCATGACCTTGCAACTAGAACCTCGGCAGAAGGGTCAGGTCCGCGGCCATGTGCATGTCAGTCTCGCGGATGCCCAACAATCGTTCCTAGCGGGTGCATTCACCGCCCTGGCTCCGCGACAACCCACCGAGCCGCCCGGTGTGGAAGATGTACCGCTCATCAACGGCACCGTCACCGTCCGCAACGCTTCTCCCGGAGCAGTTCTGATGACCGGCTATGCCGCCCATCCGAGCGGTGACAACTTCCCCCTCGGAGCCGTGGAGATCGAACTCGGTGCATCGGCCGAGCCGCTCCGATGGGAGCAACGGGACTATGACCAGCCGCGCGTCACCAGCCTCATCGCAGGAGATGTCAGCAAAACTCCCAGCCGGTTTGAACACAGCCGCCTGACGCCCGGACGCTACATCGTCTTTGCCCGCCTGAAAAACGGACCTGCTGTCTGGCAATGGGTCGAGGTCGGAGAACAAACGACTCGCAAGGTGGAGTTAGTCCTGGATGCCCAGCATACCGGCGGACTGGAAGTGACCGCACCAGTTGGCGCCTTGGGGAAAGTACACTTGGCACCGGCAGACCCGCAACGCCCCAACCTTGAAGAGCCGCTCCTGCTCGGTCTGGCCTTGCAATTGGGATTGGAACAGGAGTTGGTACTGCGCAAGGCCCTGTTCAAGAATCTCGGACCGGGAACCTATGTCGTTCGCATCGGTGGCGAGGTCCGCACGGTGGAAATTGTCGCCGGTAAAACCGTAGAACTGGATTTCGACAGACGCTAGCCTTGACTTCAGCTTGGTCCCCTTACTTATTCCCCCCAGGCTTGTTTCCGAAAACGCAGTGGCATCTCGTAGCCAGAACAACCAGCACACCCTTATTCCCCCCTGCCCTGTACGGGGGATACATCATTCGACTCAGGTCGTTCTGAGGTCAGCGGCTCGATTCGGCCGGCGGACAACGCCTTGGGCGTAGGTTCACGTATATCCCAGACCAATCCGGCCCATGCCAAGGCCCGCAGGATGTAGTAGCTCAGGTCGATCTCCCACCAGTAAAAACCTTGGCGAGCACAACTCTGATAATGGTGGTGGTTGTTATGCCAGCCTTCGCCCATGGTCAGCAAAGCGGCCCACCAGCAATTGCGGCTCTGGTCCGGAGTGGCATAGCGACGCGTGCCGAAAAGGTGGCAGGCGGAGTTGACCAGGAAGGTGGCGTGATAGAGCAGCACCGTGCCCACAATGAAGCCGTACACAACCCCGCTCCATCCCGCCAGCCAATAACAGAGCAAGGCTAACGACAGGCCCGGCAGCCAAGTGAAATAGCGGTCGAGCCAACGCAGCTCTGGGAACTTCTCGAAGTCCCGCAACGGCGGTGCTTGGCGAAATCGGCCCGAAAGTACCCACCCCACATGCGCCCACCAAACCGTGCGCACAATCGGGGAATGCGGATCCTCCTCCTGATCCGAGTGCTTGTGGTGATGGCGATGGTGAGCGGCCCACCATAACGGCCCTTTCTGCATCGCGGAGCAGCCAATCCAAGCCAGCACAAACTGAAACCAGCGGCTCGTCTTGTAACTGCGATGGCTGAAATAGCGATGATAGGCTGCTGTCACACCGAACATCCGCACCAGGTAGAACACAATCCCCCAGCCAATGGCTGCCCATGTCGGCGCCACGAAAAAGGGCAATACGACTGCGGCCACATGCAAGCCGACAAAGGGGAGAGCACGGAAGAAGTTCCACCAGCGCCGCGGAGGCCACCTATCGACTCCAAGCGGCCAGGATACTGAAGGGGATGGTAAAGTTACGTGAGGTAGGGTTGCGTGAGAAATGACTAGCTCGCTTTCTGTTGAATCTCTGGCGTACCGGAACTATTATCGCGGAAAGCCAGCGGCAAATTGGAACGGAATTTTCCCATGCTCCGCAACTCTTCCGCCGAAGGACCAAATGCCTTTGTTCCCGTTTGCAATCCACACCTGCTGAGAAACCATCAGGTCCAACCTGTGTGAACCAACCGGAGTGGACCCACAAGAGGGACTCTAACATCTAGAATAGGACAGAGGCGGCACCTTGGCTCGCTTCTTAGCAAGAAAAAAATAAAATCCGGGAAGATGTTTTGTCCCGATGTGGTCCTAAGCCATACCCTGGAAACCCCGGTGATTCTCCCGGAATCGTCCCCATTCCCCTAAGACCCCTTACGACGAGGTTATGATGATCCATTTCGAGGGAGAAGTGCGATTCCCCCTGCCGCTGTCGGAAGTGGCAGAAAAGCTTTCCGATGCCGGCTACCTGGCTCGCAGTCTGACGGAGGCCGAGATTATCTCGGCCACACCGGAAAAAGCCGTTTGGCGCATGAAACCAAAACTTTCCTTCCTGACAGGCACTCAAACAACCGAAATGACGCGGAGCGACCACCGTCCAGATGAAGCAGTGAGCTTCACATTAACCACGCGCAGCATCGGGGCAAGCAGCACTGTGGTGGCGCATCTGCGCTTTGCCGCGGATCCGCAAGGCACCGATGTGTTCTGGAGCGCGGATATCACGGAAGTCAGCGGGCTGCTGAAAATGGTTCCTTCAGGGCTTTTGGAAGGAGCGGCTCGCAAAATCATCGAGGACGTGTGGGAAGCTGTCCGCCGACACTTGCTTCCTACCTCAGCGCCGTGAATTTTTCTGAAAAAACCCACGCTGGAGAATCCGGAAAAGCTTCACCGTTCATTCCGGTCAGTCTCTCAATAAACTTCATGAGCCAGACCGCGAGCTTCAGGCATCAGGCAGGGACAGCACGCTCGCGGCAGCATGCATTTCGCCGGGGGAAAACCGCAACCTTTTGGATGGTTATGCCAGCCGATGAGGTACTTCCGGCCAGAGCAAGGCATAGAGAGAATTAAAAAACATCGCCAGGAAAAAGTCGAGAATGAGGATGGCCACAAAAGCGTGGACAAAGGCTTGCGTGGCGGCTCGTCCCACACCGGCAGCTCCCGGTTGACTGTGAAATCCTCGATGGCAGGCGAGTAGGCACAACGTAACCCCAAAAACCATCGCTTTGGCCAGTCCTGTCAGGACATCCCAAGCTGCGACAAATTCCCGCGTGTGACGCCAGTAATGGAAACTGTCAATCGGATAGATACCGACACAGATGAATGTGCTGCCGATCATGCCCGTCAAGTCGGCAATCACGGTCAACAAAGGTACCATGATCAGGCAGGCTAGGAGGCGAGGCGCTACCAGATAGTGCACAGGATCTAGTCCCAGACAAGTCAGGGCATCCAGTTGTTCGCTTACACGCATTGTGGCAATTTCCGCCGCCATAGCGGAACCGACCCGCCCCGCCACCATCACCGATGCCAGCACCGGGCCCAATTCCCGGACCAACGACATGTGAATGACCGCTCCCAAAGACGTTTCCATGCCAATGAGATGAAACTGATCATACGCTTGCACCGCGAGCACCATGCCGATGAATGCCCCGGTGATAGCCACCACGGGGGCACTCGCATTGCCAACCTCTGCGGCGATGCGAAACCACTCCAGACGACTGAAATGCCCCCGGAACAAACCTCCCCAGGCATGGAGGGCGAAGAGTGTAAAGTCTCCGACGGCCTCAAGCACCTCGCGAAACGCCTGATTCCGAGCTGAAAGTCCATCCGCCTGACGAGTGGCAGGAGAGGAAGGGGGTGAGCTGGACGGTGCATCCGGTTTGGCTTCGATCATGACTGACGAACGCAGGGGTCAGCCTTCCTGACTCTCTCAGGGAAAATCTGCCAGAAGTTCATCCTAGCATCCTGCCGCCACGACTGAGAAGGGAAAAACCATCGAAGGAACAACCCTATTGAAAAGAAGGGCCATGCCCTGGAAAGATGACTCCTTCTACTCATCGGCTTTCTTGTCACTGGAGGGCTGCCACATCAGTCCCAGCGAAAGATTCTTTTCGCGCTTGGCCTGGATGGCCCAAGGGGTACCACGGTGTTCTGTGATGATCCGGGCATAGATTTCACGGGCTTGCTGGACCATACGCTCGACTTCTTTGCCGCTGCGCATCCGATTGCTCGAGGCCAGCTTGTACTGGTTCTGTCCAAGTTTGGGATCGAGATTGGGTAGGGTGTTCGTGCGGACCAATCCCATGACTTTGTTGTATTCATTGAGGAACGCCAAGCGAGTTTTGACTGCCGCCCGTGCGTAGTCGTAATGGGCCTGCCAGCGCTTGGTTTCCCCATCCCGGAGAGACTCTAGGCTATCGAGAGTCGTGTCGATCAACTCCAGGCGTGCGATGCCTAAAGCGTAGAAATCCAGACCCGCGAAAATTTCCTTCTTCAATTCGTCAGTGATGGGGGCTTTGATGACATCAGGAAGCTGGCCTGTACCGCCACCCGCAGGATTTCCCTTCCAAATATCCCGAATTTCGTCAAAGGCTTGGAGAACAGCCGCCCGCAAGCGGTATCTCTCCTTGTTAGCCATCACCTCCTGAATAGTGGTCGTATCCCGATAGGCTGCCAGCAATTGAGGATCGAAAGGAAAGTTGGCAATGTTGTCCTGTCCAAGATCGTCCTTGAGAGGGGGCAACTGAAACTCACTGGTAATACTGGCGACTTCCGCGGGGGAAGCAGTTTTCGGTGGAGAAGGAATGACCACGGCCGCCGCCGGGGATTCCTGAGAATTGGAAGCCACCAATTGAGCAGGACGCGCCCCGTGGACTTGAAGCGTTTGCTTCCTATCCATGTGCACCGCTTCCAAGACTTCCTGCAACCGCTGCTGGACTTCCGCCACCCATTCGCTGACCGGCAGTGGATCATCCGGGTGAGGCGGTGTTACCACTCCTTTTTTCCGCTCGGCAGCGATGCGTGCTGCAATGAGAAAAGCGCTACCAGCATAGGTCGTCGTGCGCGGCCCGCCGGACAAGGTCACGCTGCTGAACTCCAGAGCGTTTTCCCCCGGCTGACATGTAATGATCACTTCTACACCCGGCGGTGATGCCTGTAGAGCCGTGAACAATTCCTGGCTCATCGGTTCGCTGCCCGGACGGATGATCCCGCGTTCCGGATTGTAGCGGCACACATCCCAAATCACCACTTTTTGCGTCGCACGACATTGTCGCAGCTTGTCATAAAAATCCGCTAAAGGAATGAAGCTCGCAGGATCGTCCGGATCGGCTTCCATCGGTGCCAGATAGGCCGCTCCGTCGCGAAATTGGGCGTGACCGCTGAAGTAAATCACGACTCGATCCTGAGCACGGCAGCTCTGGAAAAAGGACTCATAGGTTCCGATTAGGACCGACTTAACCGGCAACAATCGCTCTGGCAAAGTATCGGACAGGACAAACACCTGATGGTTCTCCTTGTCCATCGGAATACGCCATTCAAACGCCCAGCGATTGGCCAGAGAACGCACCCGATCCCCCTGTCCCGGCGGTGCAGAAGTCAGAGGATTAAGAAACATGTAATTGTCGATGCTCAGGAACAATAGACGTCGGGGAAAAGATGCTGCCGCTACCCCGCGAGCCAAGGTATCCCCGGACTCTTTTCCTTTGTCCAATACCTTGGGAGATTCGGCGTCCTTCGAGCGATTGCCGGCATATGAAGTGGCTTGTTGTAGATAGTTGCGGAAGTAGTAGAGTCCGCAGCCCAACAGTGCCACGGCTAGAAGGAACACCAGGACAGGAGTTATGCGCTGTCCCACGGAACGCGGACCGCGGTACCGGCTTGGCGGTTGGATCGCAGGTCCTGGAGGGGGAAGAGTCTGACCCATCGCTGGCGGAACATATCCCCCACCATGCGCCATTCCCGCAGGGGCCGTCGCAGGGGGAACTGCCGCTGGGAGAACGTAACCTGTCGATGTACCCGGTGCTACCACAGGTCCAGGCAAGCCATTGGTTCCGCCTGGAGAGGTAGCTAGCCAAGCCGATGCCGGGATGGCGGTGGACGTGGAACTGCTCATTTTCTGCCCATGATTCACTTCGTGCCCCGAAATGGGGGAAGTGCTAACACCACGGGGACGGACCACCGCCCCACAATTCCGGCAGCGCAGCGTTTGCGTTAACCAATGGGACGGGATACGCAAAACCGCTTGGCAGCTCGGACAACGCCCCCGCATAATGGCACTCATCCCGATTAGCTCCTCACTTCCACTACAATCATCGTCCCCAATTTGCCACAGTTATGGCCTGATACCATTCTTACGGCCTCATGCCTTCCTTTGCCGGCCATCTGTTAGTCTTCACCTCTCCCCTTGGTTCTGCCAAAGCATTCTCTAGGGGTTTAGAACCCACTCCCAGGGTAAAAGTTCCTCGTAGCTTATTCTACGTGCGATGTTCCTCGAAAAATCGGTGCCGAATTGTGTCGAGGGCAACAGTTTGTATTGATGATTGAAATCCGAGTCTTGAGATAGGCATCGCCGGACGGATACAAGAACCCCAGATAACAGGTTGAGTCAAAGCCGCCAACAATAGGCCGAGTTCTAGCCGTCGGCTGTTCCGCCCTTGCCACAATCGCCCCCAACCGTCAAGCTGACGGAGAAGCGCCAAGGGAGTCTGCCATGCAGATTGTTTTGATCGAAGGAGATGGCATCGGTCCGGAGGTAACTCAGGCAGCTTGCCGAGTGATTGCTGCGGCGGGAGTCCAAGTGGAGTGGATCAAGGGGATGGCCGGCGCTGCCGCTGCAGAGCGATACGGAGAACCCTTGCCGGAACAAACCCTGGAAATGATTCGCCGCTATCGGATTGCCCTCAAGGGACCCTGTACCACGCCGGTCGGTCATGGTTACCGCTCCGTCAACGTCCGCCTGCGCCAAGGATTGGACCTGTTTGCCAGTGTCCGCCCCGTGCGCACTTTGCCGGGCATCGCCACCCCTTACGAGCAGGTGGACCTGATCGTTGTCCGCGAAAACACCGAAGGACTTTATGCTGGTCTGGAACATGAAGTAACACCGGGTGTGGTCGAGAGTGTCCGTCTGATTACACGTCCTGCAGCCGAACGGATCGTTCGCTTTGCTTTCGACTTGGCCCGCCAGATGGGACGCCGCAAAGTTAGCTTCTGTCATAAAGCGGACGTTATGCGTCTAGCCGACGGGTTGTTCCTGGAGTGCGCCCGCCGCGTGGCAGAGGATTATCCTTTCATTCAGTTCGAGGAAATCCCGATCGATACGCTGTGCATGGAGCTGGTTTTAGAGCCGCGCCGTTTCGATGTTCTGGTCATGGAGAATCTTTTCGGAGATGTGGTCTCGGACCTGGCTGCCGGTCTGGTGGGCGGACTAGGGGTAGTTCCTGGCGCCAACTACGGCACTCGTTACGCTGTGTTCGAGGCTGTCCACGGCAGCGCCCCGGACATTGCAGGCCGCGGCATCGCCAATCCCATCGCTGTCATCCGCAGCGCCGCCCTGATGCTCGAATACATTGGTTATCGTCAGGAAGCCCAAAGGATCGAACAAGCTGTCCTGGCGACCCTGAAAGCAGGCATTGGCTTGACCCCCGACCTGGGCGGAGATGGCACCACCATGACCCTGACGGAACAAATCATCCACCACCTCCATGCTGGGGTCTAACACCCCCTCTCGACCCCACTGGAACACGACCTTCTGCACCCGGACATGACAGACCACACCCGTAGTCTTGAATTCCTCACGAAATCCCTCTTGGTTTGTTACCCGGATTTCGGATTCGTCATTTCCCTTCCCCCTGAAAGACCTCCATCTCAACTGGCAACTAGAGTGAGGAATCCGTAGAACAATGTATAGGGAGTGGAGGTGGGGTGCGGATGAGAACAGGTTCTGGAGAAGTGCCGTCATGCCGGCGGTTCTGGAATGGAACCCCACCGTCGCTGCCGAGGAACTCCGCGAGCGTATCCTAGCGACAGCGGCAGAAGGAGCACCCGTCATCCTACCAGGGGACTACGGGTACGTGGCGGCATTACCCGTTCAATCCCCCCGCTTGGCCACGTTGTTACAACGTTTGCCGGAGCCGGCCGCTCTGTGGGTTAAGGATAGCGAATGCTTGCGCGCCTTAGGGGTGGAAATACCACTGGCTTTGCAACGGCTGTTGAACCGTGCCTGGCCACTCCCCCTGTTGGTCCTGCTGTCTGCCGATTCGCTCCAGAAACAGGGCTTTTCAAGGCCAGCGTGGTGGGACTCTGCTGTAGATAGCGGCCAGCGACTCCGTCTGCGACATCCTGAACATACTGTGGCTAGTGCGATAGCTGAGGTGCTGGACGTTTCACAGTGGCTTATAGCAGATACCGGCCTTCCGACCGTGGAAGCGGCTTTGGACCTGATGGAGGAAGCGGAGGCTTTGGGGATTTCGGCCGGCGTCCTCTCTTGTCATGTCCGGCCTTCCCAGGTTTGCTTTGGCAGCCGCGGTTGGGAGATGATCGAGGAAGGGGCGGTGAGCCGGGAGGAACTGGCCCACTTGACAGCCCGGCTGATTCTGTTTGTGTGTACAGGAAACACCTGCCGCAGTCCTTTGGCAGAAGGATTGGCCAAAGTTCTAGCGGCCAACCGGTTGGGATGCAGCATCGACGAGTTACCCCAGCGCGGTTTATGGATCACATCGGCCGGCTTGTGTACTAGCGGCGGCTGGCCCGCGAGTGCCGAAGCGATCCAAGTGGCGGCAGAATATGGTGTGGACCTGAATCGACATCGCAGTCAACCTTTACAACCTTGGCTGTTGGCAATGGCCGACCAAGTGATTACCATGACGCAAGGGCATCAGCAATTGCTCAGGGAACAGTATCCGGGACTGGGTCCACCTCCCCGCTTGCTCTGGGAAGACGGCGATGTCGCGGACCCGATCGGTGCCGGCCCGGACGCTTACCGGGCTTGCGCTGCCTTGCTCCGGGAACAGGTGGAGCGATTGCTCGCGGAGTGGTTAGCATCATGAAAATTGCTTTGGGGAACGATCATCGCGGTGTGCCGGTCAAGCAGCGGGTCATCGCCTTGCTCAAGGAATTAGGGCACGAGGTGCTCGATCTGGGAACCAACAGTCCGGCCAGTGTTGACTACCCGGATTATGCTGTGGCTGTGGCAGAGGCGGTGGCGCGCGGCGAGGCCGACCGCGGTATCCTGATCTGCGGTACTGGTCACGGTATGTGCATCGCGGCCAATAAAGTGGCTGGCATCCGCGCCACCAACTGCCGCGATGTCATCGATGCGGAACTGAGCCGCCGCCATAATAATGCCAACGTCTTGTGCCTGTCCGCCGATCTGGTCGGAGAGGAAATGTCGGAAAAGATGATCCGCGTCTGGCTGACCACCGAATTTGAAGGGGGGCGCCATGCCCGGCGGACTGAGAAAATCTCAGCCTATGAACGCTGCCACATGAAAACGGAGGGGCATTGCTAACCGGCTATCGACAGCGAACTGCCGGCCATCGACACGGGCTCCAAAGCGGGATGCGCCTCGGAAACTAGGACGCGATCCCTTTCATCTGGGAGGCGGGGACTCGCTTCAGGCCTACAAGCTACGAAGGTTTGTCCGGAGGAAAAAGCGATACCCCTCTCTTGCTCTTCCTTGCTGCGGGAAGTGTCGGGTTGAACTCATGGACCGGCCTGCACGCCCACCCCAAGTCGCCTCCTCCGGTCGGCACCGCCGCTTCCGGGATTGGTTTCATCAGCGATCCTGGGCCATCCGCTGCTTGATCCTAGCCACTCCTTTCCTCCTCGCTGCTAGCGCCGGACTATGTTGGTGGGGATACCGGCACATTCGTACCCAGCGTCAGCTCGCGGTCCAATCTCAGGCTTGGAGCGAATATCATCAAGCCCTAGAGCGTCACGATTTCCAGGGATTGGAAGACGCCTTGCAAACGCTGTTGCGTTTCGATCCGCCCCCCGCCGCTGCGAAAGCCCTGTCCGAGGCCTGGATCCAGAAGCGCTCGACGAGCGAGACGCTGGAGTTGGCGCCGCTGCTAATGGATTACCATCTCCGCCGCAATGATTTGCCAGCCGCCACTCAGGAAGCCGAACAGGTCCTGCGAAGACTCCCCCGACACTGGCTCGCCCATTGTGTGCGACTTCACGCCGCTTTGAACGAACAAGCACCCTGGAATACCCCCAAACCCCCGCCGAAGATCATACACCTGCTGGAGCAATTCCCTGATCCGGAAGACGAGTCGGCCTGGACTACCCCCGCCGGCCTCCTCTACGCCCTGCGGCTATGGAAGTGGGCACATCAAGACACCAATCCATTGCTCCGGGTTCTGGAACGCCGGGTGTTGCCGCTCTTGCGCACGGCCAAAGCTCAGGAAGCCCCCTCCTATCAGCAACTGCACCTAATCGCCTGCTGGCTGGCTGTGGCTGAACAGGCCGGAGGCACCGCCACCCTATCCCAGTACTGGGCTGCTGTGGATCAACTGAGCGAACTAGCGGTGCAACAAGCCGTAGCCAAGTCGGACGCCGAAGCGTTGCGTTACTGGCTGGCCTTGGCCCCGGCTCTGGAGCAACAATTGCTCCGCTGGCAGCGGGAAGACTCCCAGCGCTTCCCGGCCAGTCGCATAACCCCTCTTTACCAAGAAGTGCGCCGCCGACGCCGGCTGGCAATAGACGCTTGGCATTCCCTCGAACCCCAGCAACCGGAGGTGTACTTCCACTTGGCCGAACTCGCCTGGCAAGAACAGGACGTCCGAGGGGCCTTTGGGTACTATCTGAAGGCCCTGCGCCGCTGTCCTGATCCAGTGCCCGTTTGGGAGCGTTTTCTGCCTTTTCTGACCCACTTTGCGAGCGAATCGAGCTTGCAGCGGTTGTCTGAGCACCTTTGGAATGAAGCCGAACAGGCCGGGAAAGACGCACAACTCTGGTGCCTTGCTGCCCAGGCTGCCGCCGCCGTACAACGCTACGAACAAGCTGTGGAAGCCTGCCGGCGAGCGCGACAAATCCAGGCGGGACATCCCACCGCAGGTCTACTGGAAGCTACCTTGTGGCTCCGCAGTGGCGACCCGGTCCGAGCACGTACCGCTCTGGAAAGCTTGGACCCCCAATGGTTCCGCCGGCATCCGGAAGCCGCCCGACTTTACGGTCGATGTTTGTCTGCTACTGCCCCGCTCGATACCATAATCCGACGCTACCAGGAATTGTACCCCTCTCCAATAGCCGCTGATCCCGCAATGGCAGCATTCCTGCGAGGGGCGGGAGAGAATTCCGAGACGGCGGAAATCCTACGCTGGGCCGTTCGGGAACTCCAGACCGCAGCGGTCCGCGGAGAACCACTCTGCTGCCGCTACTACACAGAGTTGCGCTTCCGCCTGGCCGAAGCCCTAGTTCGCCCTCATCCCTCAGGGGGACCAGCCGTCTGGGACGCCGAAGCAGTCACCGCTGCTCTCCACGCCTTCCTGACTTTGTCCCCCGAACAACTCCGCGAACCGGACATGCTCCTGGCCCAAGCCACCCTCTACGCCTTTGGCCGGCAGCAACCGGAAGTAGCCCGCCGCTTGATCGAACCTTTACTCCACCCTCCCTCTTCCCGTCCCCTCACTCCAGCTCAGCAATTAGCTCTGGCCTATATTCTGCTCGCTAGCCAACAAGCCCGCGACGCCCTCCCTCTGCTGACCGCTGTGCAACAGTCTTCCCCGTCCCCGCCTGCGGCCTTGTGGATTGCCTTGGCCTGGGCTTATCATGATCTGGGTGATCCCCAACAAGCCGCTACGGCACTCAACCGCGCCGCTCTCACTCCCTACCGTTCCGCACGGGAACAAGCCGACTGGGTGGCCCTCAAACACCGGATATTCAGGGGGAAACCGCCATGAATCGACGCGATCTCCATCCTCCCGGTTCTGAGGGACAAGAAACACACAAGCGGGGATGTCTCCGGAGCACCAAAATGGCTCGATTAGGCGGTCCGCTCATCTGGCTGCTCGTGGCTGGTCCATTCACAAGGGCGGATCCGCTCGTGATGGAGGCGAAACCCACACTCGCCCAGAACAGTCCTGCCGAACCTGCCCAGAAGAAAACATCCGAATCTCCTGCTGTCACCACAGCGGCAGACCCTCCGGCCACCCCACCTCCTCCACCGAACAATGGAGGGATCGTTCTGACTCCTGACCAGAAGCGAGCGCGGGAAGCCTTCCAGGCCGGCAAATGGGAAGAGGCCCTGCAAATCCTGGAAGCGGCCGCCAAGACCACCCCGAACAACCCCATGCCGCCCAAGGTCCTCTTGGCGCGGTGGTGTGCCGAATCCGGTCAATTAGCTCAAGCCCGTTCCTGGCTGGAACAAGCCGCTCGCGATGATCCCAAGCATCCGGAAGTGTTTCTAACCAATGGCCACTTCGCTTTTCTCGAAGGCCGGATCACAGATACGATTCTCAACTGCCAGGCGGCTCTAGACGTGCTGGACACGCCTCGGTGGGAAGCTGCTTACAAACAACAAGTGCGACTGCAAGCACGCCTCGGTCTAGCGGCGGCTTATGAGGCCCGCCAGGACTACCTCAATGCCTATACCCAGTTACGCGAAATCCTCCAAGCCGATCCTCGCAACGCCCGCCTTCGGCAGCGCTTGGCCCGACTCTTGTTCCTGCTCCACCGAACTGAAGAAGCCTTACAACAATGGCAGCAAGCCCAGCGAGATGACCCTACACTGGAACCTGCCGAGTTGCAACTGGCCCAACTCTACACTGTGCGTCACGAGTTCGATCAGGCCGAAGCCTGGTTCCAGAAGGCGGTCGCCAGCCACGGACAAGATGTTCGTGTCCGCCGTCTCTTCGCCGTGTTTCTGCTGGAACAGGGCCGAATCAAAGAGGCACGCTCTCACCTCGAAGCGGTCCAACGGCTCGAACCCGACAGCCGGGATACTCGTGCCTTGACCGGCTATTTCGCCCGCCAGGAGCGGGATTACTCCACAGCCATCAAGATTTTCGAGGACCTGGTCCGGGATTATCCTTCGTTCCCCTTTGCCCTCGTGAATCTCGCACTGTTGCTGGCAGAAAACGGCGATGGTAGAGGCAAGGAGCGTGCGATCGCGTTGGCCGAAAATTATGTCCGCCAACAGCCGATGCACGCGGATGCGCGAGCCGTGCTAGCCTATACGCTCCTCCAAGCGGGGCGTGAGGCGGAAGCGGAACGGGTTGCTCGCTCGGCACTCGGCTTGACTCTGCTCAGCCCTGATGGGGCCTATTTTCTGGCCAAGGTGCTGCAAGCACGGGGTGCCTCCGACGAGGCCCGTACCCTGGTACAAGCCGCCCTCAATAACAAAGCCCCGATGTTCTATCGCCAGGAAGCCGAGGAACTGGCTCGCAAACTCGTTCCTGACCCGGCATCCCCGAAGAAAAATGCTCCCCCCTCTTCCAGCGATAGCAAAAACAAGAAACAACCGTGAGGATCCCCGCAACAACAGCTTGTGTGCTCCTTCTGACGGTGGCCATCCCCTGGTGGCTGGCTCCCTGGATCCGCTATTGGGGCATCCAGGCGGAATATGCCGATCGCTGGCTCATCCTCCTAGTGGCCGCCGTGATCGCATGGCAGAGGTACGCTCAAGGAATTCCGGCGGAACTGTCCTCCTCGCGGTTTCTCTCGTCGGTTTTGCTGCTAAGCGGCGGTCTCCTCTTTCCCCTCGGCGTATTCCTCCAAGCCCAAGTGACTCCGCGCCCGCTCCTGCTCTGGTGGCTCTTTGTCTCCTGGCAGACTTTGGTCGTTGGCACATTGCTGCGTTTGGGCGGCCTGCCCCTGCTCCGTCACTTCGCCTTCCCTCTGGCATTCCTCTTGTTCGCCTTGCCGCTCCCAAACCGCCTGCAACTTCCTTTGCAATTTGGCCTGCAACACGGGACCACTGGTTTAGCCGCCTTTGTCCTCGATGCCCTGGGATGGAATGTCCAGCGTGACGGATTTATCCTCCACCTGCCGCATTGCGATTTGAACGTGGTGGAAGCGTGCAGCGGCGTCCGCTCTGTGACGGCAATGCTGGCGGTCGCCACGTTTCTGGCTTACCTGCATCATCTCTCTCTCCGGCGAGGTTTAATCCTGCTTCTACTCACCCTCCCCTTGATCGCCTTGATCAACGCAGTGCGAGTGATTGCCAGCGGTATTTTGTGCGAATGCTGGGGACCAGCAAGCATTCAAGGATGGCGGCACCAAGGTCTCGGATTATTTATGGTGATCATTGGTTTCGGCTTGTTGTATGCTCTGACCCGATTCCTCCAACCGCGACCGCGTTCTGTCGTCAGTCTCTCTCCAGCCACCCCTTCTCTCTCCCCATTTCCTCTTTCTCAAACTCTAAGGCATGATGCTGCGCTGAGGTCCCAACTTGATACCCTGCGTGGCCTTCCGATCCCCACCGCAGGGCAATTCACCAGCGGAATCCACATGGTTCTCACCATCCTGGGAGTCATCACTTTTGCTACCCTCCTGGCATCGTGGCTGGGGCGGCAGCAGCAAGCGGAGGTCCAAGCCGAGGCACCCTTGGAGCAACTCCCCCTCCACTTCGCCGACTTCACTGGGCAGGACCTGCCAATTCCCGAACCCATTCGGGAAATGTTGACACCGGATCAGATTTTGCACCGTGCCTATTGCGACAGTCTGGGTCATACCTGGGAGGTCTGGATCATCTTCTGGTCTTCTCCCGCTATGGTGAAGGGGTATCATCACCCCGACATCTGCTGGCCGAATCGTGGCTTTACCTGCTTAGACCGCCGACCCATTTCTCTGCCTTTGCCTTCCGGACAGTTGACTGTCACCGAACGATTATTTGCCAGAGATACCCAGAGATACATGATCTGGTATTGGACGCAAGAGGGACAGCAGGTTTGGAGCGAAGCGGATGAACGTCGGGTTCAACTGCTTGGAAATTCGCACGAATGGGTTCTGGAACGCCTGTGGTATCAACGCCAATCCCAGGTGCGGGGACGGCTGAGCGTCTGGGTGGGGACTCCCCTCTGGGGTCAACGGCCGCTCCTGGAGGCCGTCTCGTATGAATTTCTAAGCCAGCTTGCCGTGCATCTGTACCAACTCTGCCCGTGGGCCTACCCAACGTCCCCCTAGGATCCCTGCCAATTCAGGCAAAGAATCCGGGTGTAACTAGATTCTCTGGGGGTGGGGGCTGAACCTGCGAGGTGTTTCCCCAGACTAGCAGAGCTGCCCGGCAGGGAACCCCCAGAAAATCTGGTTGCACCCAAGAATCCGCAGACGCAAGACTGATCTGGACAAGAGCGAGGATTTGGGTATAGCCCCGGAGAGATTCGGGTCAAGAGCACTGGGCACAGAGGGGGGAAACGGAATATGCGAGGGATGATGCAATTGTCGGCCATTGCGCTGGCGGCGGCAGCAGGAGCGGCCCTGTCCACCCTCTTCCTTTCCGATAGCAAACCGGCTGATGCTGCCTCGAATGATCGCTACGGCGACTACATCATGGCCACCGGTGCCGTGGCAGTCAATCCCCGCATTCCGACCGACGGCGTCTGGCTGCTGGATTACAAGGCGGGCAAATTGCTGGGTACAGTGATCGACCGCAACAGCGGTAAGATCGTCGGTTGGGCCGAAGTCGACCTCACCACCGAGTTCGGTTTGGCGCGCCAGGCCGACGTGCATTTCCTCATGACCACGGGTTACATCACTCAAGGCCAGTCCGCCTTATATTTGGCCGAGACTACTACCGGACAGTTCGGCGTCTATACGATGGGGCCGGGTCCGAATGGCGTGGGGATTGTCATCCGACGGCATGATTTGACCCGTTTTCGCGAGGCGGTTGCTCAGGGAGGCGGCGGTCTGCCCCCCGCAGGAGGAGGCGGACTGCCTCCAGGAGCAAGCGGTGGAGGACTCCCCGCAGGAGGAGGTAGCGGACTACCCTCCGCGGTTCCACCTGCTGCAAGTGGTGGCACACCCGTCCTTCCTCCCACTCCCGGAGGAACGCCTGCACCATTCCCCCCGCCAGCCAATCTTCCCACTATTCCCGGATTGGGGTCTCCAGGAACCGGGGGGATGAGTCCTAGCGGGGGGAAAGTCCCGCCTGCTACCAATCCCCTGTCCCCTTCACCCGGTGGCGGGATAACTCCACCAGGTAGCGGAATCTCTCCCGCCGGCGGTGACCCCCGCTCCTCCGCCAACCCCTCTCCGTCATCACTTGGTAACGCTAACGCGAGCTGGACTCTTCCTTCCCACAATCGGGCTTATGCCAGCGATCCCCAGGCTGCCACTTCCGCCAGTAGTACCTGGCCACCCACAGAATCCCATTCCGCGGCCACTAGCGACTCCTACAAGGTTGCCAGCCGGTCGCAGTCTCCGCCGGCTTCTCCTCCGCCAGGCCGTTTGCCGCCGATACCTCCCTTGAATCCCATTCGCAACGATATGCTCGCCCACAACTCCCCCGCCCCAATACCGGGGGTCGGGTACCCTCCATACTTCTATGGATACCCTCCATACGCCGGTCCATACGCCGCGCCGCCGGGCACCGTGCCCCCCATCGATCCCACGGTCCTATTGCAGCATTTTTTGCGCCCCCTCCCTTTGCCCTAAGGCCGGATCGCTCCTCTGGAGACAAGGGTCATCGCCTTGCCCAGAGACATCTACGCTTCCGTGTGTTCCCGCATAAAGTTCGGTGTTCCATTCCCATGCACACGCCTCGCATGAAGAATGCCCCGTATGCATAATCCCCGCTGTCCATCCCCATCGATCCCGCTTGTCGATATATGGATGAAACATTTTCTCCCTGGAACCTATTTCTACTCCATGAGGTAATACCCCGTCCGAGCTTGTCCTTGGCATTCTGGAAGTCGGATAATAAAGCAAGAAATAGCCAACCGAAGATCGCCAGCCTTCGTATAAGGGCCACTTCTTATGAATCATCACCGATCTTTGTCCCGACCCCTGCCGTTGTGGGTATGCTGGGGTGTTTTGAGTCTGGCCTGTTTGTGGGTTCCTGCCGGGCGAAGCGACCCAGGAAGCGCAACATCCCAGTTTCCGTTCCAGGGACCAGAGACGACAGGCGTTACCGCTAAGTCCAAACCGGCCAGCGAAAGAGAAGCAGGACGGAACTTACGCCGCGAGGCCGCTGTCGAACGTCTGCGGCAGCACGTCGGCTTTTTAGCCAGTGCGGAATGTGAAGGGCGCGGCATCGACACACAAGGAATCGAAAAGGCCGCGGCCTACATCGCAGAGGAGTTTCGCAAAGCCGGTCTAAAGCCCGCGGGAAAAGATGGCAGCTACTACCAGCCGTTCACGGTCACAGCGAGTGCCAGGCTAAGCGAACGCCCCCAAGCCTCGCTGCGTGGTCCCCGAAACCAGCAAGTCGATTTGGACTCCGGGAGCGATTTTGCCGTCATGGGCTTCAGCAGCAGTGGCAAAGTTCAGGCTCCGCTGATCTTCGCCGGCTATGGAATTACAGCCCCGGAATTGAAATACGACGATTATGCGGGTTTGGATGTCCAGGGCAAGATCGTAGTGTTGCTCCGCCGGACTCCCCGGCCTAACGAACGGGGCGAACAACGCTTCGATCACAACGTGCCGACTCCCGAAGAGAGCACTCATGCGGCGTTCGTCACCAAGATCACCAACGCTCATAAGCATGGAGCGGTAGCCGTAGTTATCGTCAATGATGCTTCCTCAGCAGGGGAGCGCGACCCCTTGCCGCAATTTGCCAACCATGCGGTGGGCCATCCCGCCGCGCCGTTCCCGGTCCTGTTCCTCAAACGAGCTTTGCTCGACCAGATGTTGCAATCACAGCAAAAGTCACTAGCAGCGTGGGAGAAAGCGGTCGATGCCGATCTGCGTCCCCGTTCCTTCCCTCTAGAAGGCTGGATGCTTCAGGCCGCTATCCGCGTCGAACGCACCGAATACAAGTGCAAGAACATTGTCGGCGTACTGGAGGGTTCGGGGCCGCTATCTCAAGAGACAATCGTCATCGGCGCCCATTACGACCACATCGGCTATGGCACCATCGGGAGTCTGGGCGGTGCGAACGCCCGGGGAAAGATCCATCACGGTGCGGATGACAATGCCAGCGGTACCAGCGGCCTGATCGAACTGGCCTATCGCTTTGCCGCGCAGCCCCAACGTCAAGGACGCCGCCTCCTCTTCATCGCCTTCAGTGCGGAAGAGCGCGGCCTTTATGGCTCTCTGCACTACTGCCGGGAACCGATCTATCCTTTGGAGACCACCGTTTTGATGGTGAACATGGACATGATCGGACGGGCCAGACTTGTACCTGCCGATTGGCTCGGCTGGGAGAAAAAAGAGCGCTTGCTCGTCTATGGAGTAGGAACAGGCACAGGATTGGAAGCTCTGGTTCATCAGGCCAATGGCAATCCCGGTTTAGTCCTTCGCACTCTCGCCGCCGGGACAGGACCGAGCGATCACGATTCCTTCTATCGCAAACGGATACCCGTGCTGTTTCTTTACACAGGGACCCACGGGGACTATCATCGTCCTTCCGACAAGGCCGATACCTTGAATTATGAAGGAATGGCCCATGTCGTCGATTTTGCAGAGCGGCTGATCCAAGCGGCGGCCAACCTACCAGAAAGGCCGAAGTTCCAGGTGACGCGCGAAGTTTGGCGCGACCCGACGGATCCCCGCGCTCAGACACCTTCCCGCACCCAGATTCCGCGTCTGGGTATCCGTCCGGGTAACTACGAAAGCGAAGATGGCGGCGTGTTGGTCGATGGCGTCACTCCCGGCAGCCCGGCGGAAAAGGCAGGAATCAAAGAGGGAGACCGAATCATCGCGATTGCGGGAGAAAACATCAAAAATATCAGCACCTACATGACGGTCATGAGCCGGCAAAAAAGCGGCTCGCCATTGGAAGTGACAATCCTGCGTCAGAATCAGCGATTGACGCTGCGCGTGATCCCAGAGTGAGAAAGGGCCTCATCCCCTCTGGAAGGGGTGGATGAGGAGAAGAGGAGACCAGCCAACCGTGCAATTCCCGCTTGTTCAACTGGTGCGCCAAATCGCTCCGCAACCGGAGATTGCTGACGTATCGATGGCGGTCCAAGAGGCGTGGCACCGGTCCCGCACCTTAGATCGCATCCGTCCGGGCATGCGGATTGCTGTGGCGTGCGGCAGCCGAGGAATCCGCCATTATCTGACCATTGTCCGCGCCACTTTGGCCGTGTTACGCGAACGGGGAGCCAACCCTTTCATCGTAGCGGCCATGGGGTCGCATGGCGGAGCAACCTCCCAGGGCCAACGCGAGTTGCTGGCGAGTTATCAGATCGACGAGGTCCATTTAGGTGTTCCCGTCCTGACCGATATGGAGACCGTGTGTATCGGTCACAACTCCTGGGGTCAGCCCGTTTGGTGGGATCGCAACGCTCTGTCAGCAGACGGCGTGGTCACAATCTCCCGTGTGAAACCCCACACGGATTTCCGAGGACGATTCGAGAGCGGCATCCTCAAAATGCTGGTGATCGGCTTGGGAAAGCGCCATGGCGCCGACCAAGTCCACAGTTTCGGGACCCGCGGCCTGCGGGACATGATGCCGGAATCAGCCAAAGTGATCCTGGAAAAAACCCCTTTCCTGGGCGGTTTGGCCATTTTGGAAAATGCCCGTGAAGAGACAGCTCACGTCGAAGTCGTCGACCGCGAGGACCTCTGGGAACGGGAACCGCAACTTCTGGAGCAGGCGCGGCAGTTGATGGGTCGCATCCCCTTCCCGGCCTTAGATGTGCTGATCGTGGGTGAATGTGGCAAAAATTACTCTGGTGCCGGATTGGACCCCAATGTCGTGGGCCGCATGCTCATCGAGGCTTCGCCAGAAATGGAAACGAATGTGCCTCGGATCACACGTATCGGTCTGCTCGATGTCTCCCCGGAAAGTCATGGGAACGCCACAGGGATTGGTATCGCCGATCTGACCACCACGCGGGCGTTGGCAGCCATCGATCCGTTGCCTTTCCGAATGAACAATCTGACCGCCCGCTTCCTCTGGCGAAGCAAATTACCTTTGGCCTTCGACACCGATCGGGAAGTCATCGCCGCATGCTTGCAAACTTGCTGGCAACCTCAACTCGACCAGATCAAACTTTGTCTAATTCCCAATACCTTAGAGGTGGCAGAACTGTGGGTCTCTGCCCCCTTGGCCGAAGAAGCTCGCCAGCGTTCCGACTTGGAACTGGTCGGCGATCCCCAACCGTTGCCCTTCGATGAAACGGGCCGACTGCTCCAGGAACAACTCTTTCCCCATTCGGTACGTGCCCGTCGGCAAGTCCACCCATGAGGGTGTAACTAGATTCTCTGGGGGTGGGGGCTGAACCCGCGAGGTGTTTCCCCAGACTAGCAGAGCTGCCCGGCAAGGAACCCCCAGAAAATTTGGTTGCACCCACCTATGAGGGTAATGATGGGTTCTCTTGCCCCTGTCTGTGGAAAAAGCTAGCATGGAGATGAACCGAATGGATCGGCGCTGCCGCGATAAGTCGCCGAATCCGCCTGCATGAAGCAGGTGGAACGGGGGACCCCAAATACCGGGCGAATCCTGAACGATCAGGAAGGGGTAACTCGGCTCCTAGCCCAAACTAGCTAACCCCGTAGGCGTCCGAGGACATCGTAGGAGCGGCGTGTAGAAACGACGGCCCACCTCGATATGTCCGACCGTGTGGAGCGGTCGGCCTCGGCGCTGGTCTGCTGCCATTGTCAGACAGATAGCACTACTTTATGGAGATCAGTCAAGGGCATCGGCCCCGCGAACTGCGCTGGTATCATGCCGGTGCGATGCTCTTTGGGGATTGGGGCACCAGCCGGCTTTACGTTCTCGGCCTTTGCTTTTTCTATGCCCGCCATGCCTCGATTTGGTACATGTTGGCCATGTCCCTGTTGTTGCTCGGCATCGGCTGGGCCTACCAAGTCATCTGCCGTCTGTATCCGGATGGCGGCGGGGTGTATACCTCGGGCCGATTACGGCATCCTTTACTAGGCGTCTTAGGCGGCCTGCTTTTATTCGCAGATTACACGGTGACAGCAGCCGCCTCGGTCTTCGACGCCTTTCATTACCTCCGCTTGGATTCCCCTCATCTCTGGGCCACCGGGTGCCTATTGCTTCTGGGGGTGGTCAACCTCTTCGGACCGCGTAAATCCGGCAATGGCGCCCTCGTCGTCGCCCTTAGCGCTGTGGTGATCACTCTGGTGATCGCGCTGGCCACCCTTCCTCGCATGCCGTATCTGGAAGTCGAGCGCCCCGCTGGCGGTCCCGGGCAGTGGTGGATGCACTTTACTTTCATCATCCTAGCGATCTCTGGAGTCGAAACGATAGCCAATCTGACCGGCGTCATGGTTCTTCCCGTCGAACGAACATCGCGCCGAGCCATTTATCCTGTTGTGCTTGAAATTGCCATTTTTAATGTGATCATGTGTATAGCAATGCAAGCTGTCCCTCTCTCTATTCTCGGTGACGGAAACCCTGAGATGGCTTACACCGCCCACCGCGATGACATGCTCCGTTTGCTGGCCGAATACTATGTCGGTCCGTTTTTTGCCTTTGCCGCCGCCATCGTTTTTGCGTTAGTGCTCATTTCGGCGGGAAATACCGCACTGGCGGGACTGGTCAGCCTCCAATACATGATGGCACGCGACCGGGAACTGCCTCACCTCTTTGCGGGGCTGAACGCTTACGGGATGCCCGTGTTACCCTTGTTACTTGCTGTGCTTCTGCCTGTGACCCTTATATTGCTCTTTCCTGACATGGCTGCTTTGGCGGACCTTTACGCTATAGGAGTAGTGGGAGCCGTTACGATCAATCTGCTGACCACAGCTTCCAACCGCCAACTCACTATCCGCCGTGGCGAACGCCTTGGTTTAGGCGGCTTAGGCCTGTTGATGGGGGCGATTGCTATTACAATCGCGGTAGAAAAACCCCATGCTCTAATGTTTGCTCTCAGTATTATTCTAGGCGGGTTTACGTTGAGAAGTTTGCGACGTTCGCCCTACTTCCAAACGTGGTGGCATCGTTATGGTCCGATTTTTCTGCCGTCGCCACCTGCTCCACCAGGCCACTTGGAAAGTGGTACTCCCCTGCACTCGGCAGCGGGAACTGCTCCTCGGACGCCTCCACGCATCCTGGTCGCCACGCGCGGCAATCCCGGTTTGCTTCGCTTCGCCGTTGAAGAGGCCCGCAACCGCCAAGCCGAGTTACTCGTCCTGTTTGTGCGGCAATTGGCTGTCATCCCCATGGGATCCGTGACAACACCGAATTGGACCGAAGACGAAGAAGCTCAAGCCTTATTTAAGGAAGCCCGGACCCTAGCACAACCCATGGGCATTGTTGTGCGGCCGTTGTACGCTGTCACGCATGATGTTGCGGAGGCCATCCTCGAACTGGCCGTGACGTATGGGGTGGACTTGCTCATTCTCGGTGTCTCCCAACGGGGCCGCCTCGATCGTCTCATGAAAGGTGATGTCATCCAGCAGGTGGCTCAATACCTACCGGAACGAATCACCCTGTTGATCCACGCCTGATGCCAATCCCCTACCGCGAACTCACGGCTAGCCTGCGGGGATCCCTTCTTGACCTCAGGCTGATCCACTTGGTGGCCACGAAGTGCCACGTTGGGGCTTTGATGGTTACTTCAGCGATTTGATCCACTGCTCGAAGCTCTTGTAATGCTTCTCCACAACCGGAGCCGGACCACTGAAACGGATATGGGTAGCCTCATCTTTTTCCACCACAATCACCCAAATGGCGCGATAATTCTCCAGGATCATCTCCTTTGAGGAGGGGTCCTTAGGCCGCTCGCGGTACTTCCACGTTCCCTGAATATCCAGATAGTGCGCTTTGGCTGCGGGCAACTCCCAAACGCCAACACGGCTGATGTCAGACAGCGTCTTACCTTCTGGAGGCACAAACTGAGCCTGCCAGCGCGGGAAGTTCTTTTCCGGACTGGGATGGCTCTCCGGATAGATTGCGATTTCCGCATCGGGAAGTCCGCTCCCTCCAGGCAAGCGGAACTGATAAGAGCGCAAACGGTTGCTGGGCTTCTCATCCTTCCATGTCTCAGGAGCCACGGCGGACAGCTTACCGACTTTGACCACTAGCGGTTTCTGCGGTGGATCTGCCGACGTAGCGTCCACCGTCGCAGCGGGGGCCTGAAGCATCCAGCCCCACCCCAACACAGCGGCATATCCCCCCAACCTGAGCACAACTCCGACCCATACCATAGCATTTACCTTCGGCATCATTGACACTCCTGAAATCGATGGGCACTCGTGGCATCGGATGTGCCCCCTGACTCGCCTCTCGGAGGGCATCGAACATTTGATGCTCACACCCGATTTCTGAATAGACAGTCGATTCAAGGATCGTTTCCGCTCATCGGTTCTCTTTCGACTTTAATTCGCCCAACATTGGTAAGACGCTTCCATCACTCCCGTAGTTTCACCATCTCACGAGTTGGAGGGTATCGCGGTTCCCCATAATTTACATCTATGAGGCTTTCCTTGCACATATTTTTCGCAGGAAGCAATTGCTCGGGGACAATTTCAGAAGAGGCATTTCTACCAACTTGCCCCTCTCCCTTTCGTTTTCCCTTGGTGGAGCATCGTTCAGGACGAAAAAGCCAACGGTTCCTGACGGAAAGCCTGTTCGACCATCTCTGGTCCTATCAAGGGGGATTGGCAATGGAACTCCCGGCAGCGATAGACTGTGACCATATCCTGACAAGCCACCTTACCAGCCAGCCAAGGTAACAGGTCCGACGGAGGACCAGCCTCAGGATCATGGACCGCCAAGACCTGGCGGGGGCGGAATGCCTGGCGAATCATATCTAAGGCGCGTGCGGTAGCAGAGTCTGAGCGCCGCCCAATGACTGCGACCTGATCCACCGGGCCAAGATACCAATCGAGCGCTATCAGGAACTGACCCGCAGCCAGGGGTTGCTGCTGCATGAGTGTTGCGTAGGTCCGCAGGGCGTCCTCGGCCTTGCGCGTCAACTCAACATCTTGCAGTAGATGCGAGAGGCGCAACAGGGCTGTAATGGCCAGCGCGCTGCCGCTAGGGGTAGCTCCATCGTGTTGTTCTCGGAGGCGGGCGGGTAACGGTTCTTGATCGCTCGCGACAAAGTAGAAGCCGCCCCCATGTGCCTCCGCGAAGCGCTGGAGCATGGATCGGGCTAACTCCACTGCCGATTGCAAGTAGGACAATTGCCCGCTGGCTTCGTAGAGAGTGATCAGAGCATCGATCAGGGCCGCATAATCTTCCAGAAAGCCCAAAGGGGGAGGCGGCGCATTATCACCGGGAAGCTGGGCTAAGCGGAGCAACCGCCCTTGAGAATCCCGCGCATAACGGAGTAACTGGTCTGCGGCGTGACATGCCCGCATCAGGTATTCCGGAATGTTCCAGGCTACAGCGGCACGAGCCAAGGCGGCGATCGCCCAGGCATTCCAAGCGGTGATGATCTTATCATCTCGGTCAGGACGTACCCGCTGTTGGCGTGCTTGAAACAGACGGTTTCGCGCCTCCGCCAGTTTTTGGCGAAACTCCTCCAGCGGGATGCCTAATCGTTCTGCGTCCTCGGCATCACTCCCCTGCCGGTGCAAAATATTCTTACCCTCAAAGTTCCCCGCTGCTGTCACACCCCAGACACGGCAGGCAAACTCGGCTAGCTCCCGTCCCAATATCTGCTCCATCTCTTTCGGAGTCCACAGATAAAACTTTCCCTCCTCGCCTTCGCTATCTGCATCCTCCGAGGAACAGAACAGACCCGCGGGGACAGCCAGGTCCCGGCATACATAATCGAGTGTGGAACGGGCAATCTCCTCCAAGAAGGGATCACCCGTCAGTAGGGCCGCCTCCGTATAGGTGCTGGCTAAGAGAGCATTGTCGTAGAGCATCTTCTCAAAGTGAGGGACAAGCCAGCGGGCATCGACGCTGTAGCGTGCGAATCCGCCGCCTAGCTGATCGTAGATGCCGCCGCGAGCCATGGCAGTCAGTGTCTGGCAGACCATAGCCAAGAGTGCCGATTCCCGAAATCGGAGCGACAGCCTCAGAAGTAGCGACAGCTCGACGGCATGGGGAAACTTAGGAGCGGCACCAAACCCGCCATATACGGGATCGAACGCACGCTGGAAGGCCCGGGCAGCATCCCTTAGGATCGACTCGGAAAGCAATACCGGCGGCGTGTCCGCCGCGCTTTGCATCTGTTGCAGGGCGGTAATGACCTGCTGCCCCAATTGTTCGATTTCCGTCCGTCGGCTTTGCCAGGCCTGGATAATGGCTTGCAAAAGGCGCGGAAACGCTGGCCGATGGGGCGCGTAGCGATCATCCGGGGGGAAGTAAGTCCCGGCATAAAACGGCGTCAACTGTGGAGTCAGAAAGACGCTCAGGGGCCAGCCGCCTCCTTCCCGGGTGAGAAGGTGCAGGGCTGTCATGTACAAGGCATCGAGATCGGGCCGTTCTTCACGATCCACTTTGATGGACACGAAATTTGCATTCAGCAAGGCGGCAATCTGAGGATTTTCGAAACACTCGTGCTCCATCACATGACACCAGTGACAAGCCGCATACCCGATGGACAGAAAGATGGGACGATCGAGTTGTCGCGCCAGGGCCAAGGCTTCTTCGCACCAGGGGTACCAGTCGACGGGATTGGTTGCATGCTGGCGCAGATAGGGACTACGCTGGCCAGCCAAACGGTTGTAGGAAACCATCGAGTTGCTTCCTCAGGAGGCAGAGGGGGAAAGAATGAGGGATGAATAGCCGCGGAGTTCTTCCGCCAGGCATCATCACAAATCTATTGTAGGTCGGAGTGTGCGCCGCGTAGTACACAGATTAGTGCCACAGGTCTCGAGGCGTGCGCGGAGCTGACAATCCCCTTCTTGGGAGACGTTAGCCAATTCCGGAAAGAGGTTCGCCAGCGGTTGGACTCAGCGACTTATTCCCTTGGCTGACAACGGTAAGGAAACAGCGGTCCCATCCAGATCGGTCAATAAGCGCAGCGTGCGCTGGATGGTGCCTGCCTGAGACGGGCTAAACTTGACGGTCACGAACTGAACTGGTAGCGGATTGTTCCCCGGTGGTAGTTCCACACTTACCCCTTGGCCTTCTCCCTCCACGCCCAGAATGCGGAAGGGGCGGGCTGCTCGCACTAGCACGCGCTGTGTAGCGCTTTGGCCCAGCGGTACAGGATCAAACTGAACCTGAGCGGGAGAGCATTCCACGACAGCGGCAATGACAGCCGACACAGCAATCCGCAACACTGGCTGCGCGGGATCATTCGTTTTGACGTAAACCGTCTCGTTGAGCGGACCCGGCTCGGTTCCCGCTTGGAGCACGACATCGACATGATATTCGACTCCGCCGCGGAGTAATCCACCCCGGCTGACCTCGGTTAAACTGGCCCCAAGAGCAGGGGATGGAGCCACCACTTCGGTCAATTTCCAATCGCGGTTCCGACCACTGTACTTAATCAGAACCCGTTGGACCACTCGCGTTCCCGGAGGAACTACGCCAAATTGGATAGCTCCCGGTTGCAAACTGACATCGGTCCGGCTGGTCGCTTGCAAGCGCAGGATCGCCGTCGAGACATACCTGGGGCCAAAGGTCACGTAAAGAGTCTGGGCATTGAACCCCACAAACTTGCCTGTGTTCATCGTGACCACGAACTCTGCCGACTCGTTCGGTTGCAGTACCTTGGTCATCGGCACATAGTCGAGACAATGGCAACTCTTGCGCACTTCGGTGATCTGGAGCGGAACGTCATAGATGTTAGTAATTGTGAAGCGGTGCAGGCAGACGGTCCCGTGAGGAACTTCGCCGAAATCGTGGACGATCACGGGCGGCGGAGCCTGCTCGCGGTGGAGAGCAATATCCGGCAAGAAGAGCTTATTGGCCCACGGAGCCACGGGCGCCGCGGCGGAGGTGGAATTCCCCCCACTAGCACTCGGCGCGGCAGCAGGACCTGTTGTTCTCGGAGTGGTTGAAGGGGAGGGGGCGGGGGGATTTGGCCGCAACCAATGGGGAAGTAATCCTTGGGCCTGGACAGGAGTGTGACTGAAGAGGCAACAGACCCAAGCAATACATAGGCTGGTCCAAGCGCCGCGGCGTGGCATGTCTGCCTCCTGCGTGGTCCTCTCCGGGGGCGCGCAAAACTTCACCCCGTGTAAGGGGGCATCGACCAGACAAGCGCGGCAACTTGTCATCGGCCCGCTTCTGGGCTTCCCGCTAGGGCATCCCTGCCCCTCAGGACCGGCACAGTTCTTACACCTGGAACTCCCCCAACCGCTACGTGGAGGTAACTTCCTGACTGGAAAGTTCATGGATTACAGCAGGAGGGGGAACCGACAGGTCTCTCGCGCTTCGGGAAAGTTAGGGCTACTTCTGGACCTGACCGGCTGTCATCTCGTAGCGTTACGCCCGTGCGGCAGCTTTCCAGCTATTTTGGATGAAGGCGATACCACAGGTGTACACCTCCTCAGAACTTGGGAACAGGTCTCGCCAGATACGGGTCGCCGCCGCCAGGTCCGGCAAGGCACGCCCGAAGGCCTCGATCGTCAGCCAGCCATCGTAGCCCACCTCACGCAGAGTTTGGAAAGTGGCATCCCAACGGACCTGACCCGTTCCTGGAGTGCCGCGATCGTTTTCACTGATATGAACGTGGGCGAGTACAGGTGCCACAGTGCGAATAGCCGCTGCTGGGTCTTTCTCTTCGATGTGGGCATGGAAGGTATCGTACATTGCCCGGAAATGAGGATGATTCACCATCCGGACCAATTCGACCGCTTGAGCGGCGGTATTGAGAAAATAGCACTCGAATCGATTCAGATATTCGATGGCGAGCATGAGTCCGGCTTGTTGGGCATATTCCGCGGCGCTGCGCAGGACATCGGCAGCACGCTTCTTTTCCTCCTCCGTCGGGCCTGTCCCGCTGAACTCCCCTAAGGCGGAATGATACGGCCCGCACATCGTTTCCGCACCCAAGACGTGGTTGATCTCAATGGCTGTTTTGAGCCACTCCACCGCTTTCTGGCGAACGGCAGGGTCTGGACTGACCGCGTTAGTTTCCCGCGTCAGGATCGTGACGGTGGTGCACTTCAAACCCAGCTTATCCAACTCGGCGCGGATCGGTTTGTAATCCTCCGGCTTGCCGCCGAATATCGGCAATTCCACCCCATCGAACCCGGCAGCCTTCAAGCGGGCCAGGAGCGGAAAATGTTCAGCAGTGACCTGCCCTGTCCACAAAAGCAGATTCATCCCGATTTTCATGTTGACCTCTCCCCCAGTGGCTAATGCAGGGCGGCACCCTGGTATGTTCAGCCGTCGATTCTGCCGGCAAGGGACCTCTGCGCGTAACGTCGCTTCTATTGCCCTGCTTTGCTGCATTCTCCGATGCCAATATCCCAGCGGCAAGCGTCAGGGGGACTTTTCCGCCGTTCCTTCTGGTGTATTCCTCTGGGTTCTGGACACCGGGCGCTGCCTCAAGCAGGTCCATGATCTCCGCACCGTTCCGCCAGTGTCCATATCCGCAGGAGTAGTGGGAGGAGATTCCCAGCGTGCTTCTGTCATCGGGATCGGGAGTGGAAGCGGAGCATTTCCAGGAGGAGTTCTGCACAAGTTCGGGCGAAGGCGGGGTCATTGATATGCAGATCCAGTTCCACGAGACGGACCTGGGGAGCGATCCAATTGCGGATGCTTTGAAAGAGGGCGTGATCTGCCTCCGGCCACCAGAACGGCTGGCCTTCGGCATCGAGGGCGGATACGCCCCGCAGGGGCAAGACCACCGCCGTGGGACCGCGGGATGCACTTGTCTTTTCCGCGATTTCCTTACCCAGCCGGTCCATTTCCTGAGGCGTGGTCCGCATCAAGGTGACGTTCGGATTGTGGGCATGCAAGCGGCGACATCGGAATTGTTCTGGCACTGTCAAGGGCGGCCCAAAATTGACCATATCGAGGGCGCCTACCGAAACGACTTGAGGAATGCCGCACATCGCAGCGGCAGTCAGGCGGTCTGGCCCAGCACTGAGGATACCCCCGACCAACTCGTCGGCCAACTCGGTCGTGGTAATATCCAGGACGCCTGCAATCCAACCGTCGCGGATCAGCTCTTCCATCGTTCGGCCCCCGGTGCCCGTGGCATGGAAGACGACGACCTCGTATCCCGCCGCCTCCAGATGCTGCCGCGCAGCCTGTACACAGGGAGTGGTTACACCGAACATGGTCGCAGCGATGACAGGCTTGTCCGAGGAGGCAGGCACCCCACGGGAGGTTGCCTGGCTTTGGTCCCCCAGATCATTCGCAAATTCGGCTGCGGAGGGTGCCTTTGGAAATACTCGCCGTCTCTCATAGGCTTGCACCATCCCCTGCATTGCTGCCACCGCGGTGTCTAAAACTTGCCGGCTGATCCGGTTCAGTCCAGCAATATCCACCACGGAGTGAAGCATGAGGATATCCCGCGTTCCGACATAGGGCTGCACTTGACCACTGGCTAGAGTGCTGACCATCAACTTCGGCACTCCCAACGGCACGACGCGCATGGCCGCTGTGGCTATGGTGGTGCCTGCGGAACCGCCCAAGCCCAGAATACCGCTCAGGCGGCCAGCTTGGTACAGCTCCTGCGCCAAGTGGGCAGCTCCTTGCGCCGCCGCAGCCACGGCCTGACCGCGATCGCCGGCTGCTCGCACGATGGCATAGTCAACGCCGCCGAGCCGGAAGAGCGACTCCCGTGGCACCTCGGGTTCAAAAGCAGGAGGTCCCAAAACACCTGCATCCGCCGTGATGACCTCCAAACCTGCTTTGACCAGACTATCCCGCACGTAGCGATACTCTTCCCCTTTAGTATCCAACGTGCCGATCAATAATACGGCCATGATCCTCCCTCCCCGCTGCCGGAATCGCTAGGCACCCACGAAGGTCGTCGAGCGACTTCCTTGCACCACCGCGCAAATTCCTCCTCCATTACCACCGACTTCGGCACTCTTTGCATGTTATGTTACCGATAGAGTCCTCCAAGCAGGGAGAACACCGATGACTCAGCGGGCACCTTGGCCAGGTCTGCTCATCCACACCGCTCTAACCGCCGTCTTCTTGGCGATGGTTGGCTGGTTCCTCGTTCAGCTTGCGGCCATCGCCCTGAACCAGAACCCCATCCCAGGACCGCCCGCTGTTCCGAAGGATCATCTTCCTCCCCAGGACCTGGAGGATCGCCATTCCCCCCAGGACCTAGTGGCGGCACTCCAGTGGCAATTACCCTTACGTTTGGCCGTCCTCGGTGCCTTGCTAGTCCTGTTGGGAGAAGGGTTGCTCATCCTCGTTCGCCGATCCTTTTCACGCCTCGATTCGCCTCAGGCGTCGCCTCGTTCCTTTTCTGCCGATCCGGTCTCGCGCCCTCCAGCGGAATCTACTTCCTCGTCATCCCTTCCTTCGTAAATCATCCGTGTCCATCCATCCTCCGTGGAACCCAGGGGCGGACAGAGAGCTGAGTCCGACTGCTCCTGGAAAGAGCAGGAGAGTGTGCGTATGAACCGTCAGGAGATTCTGGCACGTTTGAGGCAGGTGGTCGCTTCGGGCCGCCCGATCATTGGCGGAGGTGCAGGAACGGGAATATCCGCGAAATGTGCGGAACTGGGCGGGATCGACTTAATCATTATTTACAATTCGGGGCGATTCCGCATGGCCGGTCGCGGCTCGCTGGCGGGTCTGCTCCCCTATGGCGACGCCAATCAGATAGTCATGGACATGGCCCGTGAAGTGCTCCCCATTGTACAACACACACCGGTGCTGGCCGGCGTGTGCGCCACCGATCCTTTCCGGGTGATGAAACGCTTCCTCCAGGATGTGCGGGACATCGGGTTTGCGGGGGTGCAAAACTTCCCCACGGTCGGTTTGTTCGACGGCACCTTTCGTCAGGGACTGGAAGAAACCGGCATGGGCTTTGCCAAGGAAGTCGAGATGATCGCCTTGGCGCACGACTTGGACCTGCTCACCTGCCCATACGTGTTCACAATCGAAGAGGCGGAGGCGATGGCCCGAGCCGGTGCCGACATCCTTATCCCCCACATGGGCTTGACAACCAAAGGAACCATCGGCGCGAAAACTGCCCTGTCTCTGGAACAAGCTGCTCAGAAAGTTCAGCAACTCGCTGAGGCCGCCCGCCGCATCCGCCCCGATATTCTCGTTCTCTGTCACGGCGGCCCCATCTCAGAACCGGAGGACGTTCGCTATATTTTGGAGCACACCCGTGGCATCGTCGGCTTCTTTGGGGCCTCCAGTATCGAACGCCTTCCTACAGAACAGGCCATTACCACCTGCGTCCGGCAGTTCAAAGATCTGCGCCTCGCGGGACCGGCACTCTCTCCGTAAGATCGGCAAGCAGTGATATTGTTATGTAATTCTAGCAAGTTGTGTGAGCACCGATACCAGACAATCCGCGGTAGCACTTCAGTATCGCAGGATGAAATCCACCGTAAAGCGATAGCTGAAGAAATCCCGTGGACCGGCGATCGGCAACTCAAAGGCAGCCCCCAATTGCGCGGCTTCGTTGATCTTGTACCGCGCTCCTACCGCCCAAGTCATCAGACCGCGCCCGCGAGCCAGACCGCCGAGATTGAACAGGTCTCTTCCCTCGGCGCCAAAAAACGGCCGTTCCTTGCCATTAGCTGTCACCACCTGCCAGTTTAATCCCATGAGAGGATAGAACCGATGATTGTTGAATGTATCCAGGTCCACCTGAGCTGACAAATAGTAATAATCACTTCGCTCGGCTGTCACACTGAAAGAGTAACCGGTCCCCACCAGAGCATTGAGGCTGCCTACCCGCCAACCGAAGTCCAGATTTTGCGCATAACTGAGGTAAGGGGCCAGGGATAAACTCCCGGTGTCCTGATACACACTGCGGGTGCCAAGGGGAATCTGAAACTGTAAGCCCGCGGCAAGGACACTACCCGATTGTTCATTGCGGATGAGGGTGTACTTAGGTCCCAACCACAATTCGCTGAAACCTGTGGAACCGTCGTAGATGGAGGCGTTCCCGGTATTGATCGACAGGCCGCCCAGCTTGTGGATAACCAGCGAGATGCGATCCGTCAGAGCGACACGCGCCTGCCCTCCGAAAAACCAGATGTCACCCCCTCGGAAATCCGGCTGGCTCCGCGGCACCTTCTGGAAAATGAACAGGGGACGAAACTCTGTTAGCGAGCGCGGGTCTTCCAGCAAAAACGGGTTGGTCATCGGCGAGATGAAATTATCAAATACATGGTCGCTTTTGAACAATTCCTGGGTGTTACCCAAAGCATGATGCAGAATATCACCCAAGCGTTCGCCGAAACGGGTGGTGTTCGCAGGGGGAGGATTATCGGCGGATGACGAAGCCGATTGAACGGGGGTCTCCCCCAAGGTGGAGCGTTGCTGCAAGAATGTCTGCACGGGATCGGAACGAGGCGGTGCGGATGCGGAGGTTTCACGGTGTTCTAGAGCCTGGGCCGGTACCAGTTCTGCCGAGGCCGTCGGACGACCCAATGCTGCCGAGCGCACCGTTGGAGCAGCTTGAGCCGTCTCATCCAGGGATGAGGACACCGGCCGGGCAACTTCTTCGGAATGAACAGACGAAGGCGGAGTAATCTGGGTAGCTACCGAGGTAGGCTGGGTGGCTACTGAGACATCACCGGGAGTTCCTACGCTTCGGGGAGCTACAGGAGGGCCTAACAACGGTGGCAAGAGTGTCTGCGCTGGCACCGGACCAGGAGGTGGCAATTGTCCCCTGTGGCGGCTGGAAACCTCAGGGTCCGGCGGGAGTTGCCCGACTCCTGATCGCTCGACCATAGGGGAAATTGTACTGCGAAAGTTGTTGCCGGCTGCGAATGGTGTTTCCCAATCTCCGCGTGCGGAAACATGGGCAGGAGCAGGACCGACGGAGGGAAGCGCCGCAGATCCTGGAGCATCCGAGGAAACCGGTACCAGAGGCGATGCATCCAGCCTATCAGTCCCCGCCCAGGGGCTGGCTGACAACAACAGCCAAACCACGGCATTGATTTGGACTGTTACGCGCCGCGGCATCCTGCCTCCTCCGTGGCCGGGAGAACATCCCGTTCAGCCTCCGGGGTACTGGGGCATGCTACACCCTATCCCATTTTCTCTATCGGCCACGTCTTATCTGGACTTCACTAGGATTCCGGGGAAGGAGAGGCAGGAGGGGGCGGTTTGCCGCGTCCTGATCGGATATATTCCGCCCGCAAAGCCGCATATTCTTCCGCCGTGAGCGTGATGAGGGCCGCCTCCGCTTCTGCCTCCTGAGCCATAGGCTGAAGACCGCCTCGAGAAGATTCTTCCAGAACCCGGCGATGGATGAGCCGCAAAAAGGGAATACACCAGCCACAACCCGTTCCTGCTCCGCCACAGGCTGATAACTGACTGGCCACCTGAGGGCGATGGCGCCGCGCCCAGTTCTCCAGTTTCCGCCACGTCACGTGGAAACAATAACACACCGTGTCATCAGCCTGCATAATCTACCCGGTGCATGACCACTGCTGATTCTCGCTCAGCGTTTCCCAACACCTGTTGCGTACCTCCACAAGCGCCGACTCACCACCCATCCTAGCAGATAACACTTCATCCTGGAACTGAGGACGGGGCGCTGCGTCCAAACATCGTAGTTTTGCCGCTCGATGGCTTGCAGAATGGCTTGGCCCCCTCGCAGGAATAACTCCACCGGCACTTGGGCTTCCGAAGGCAGTAGCGGCAGCAACTGCTCTCCTCGGTCGAAAAACCCGCGGGTGCGCTGCACCTGGAACTGGAGCATTTCCCGGAAAGCCCCGTTGCAACGCCGGGCTTGGAAGTCCGCTTCGGTGTAACCGAAACGAACACAGTCCTCGAGCGGGAGATAGATGCGCCCCCGCTCCCAATCCCGACCCACATCCTGCCAGAAGTTGGCGAGTTGCAGGCCCGTGCAAATCTCATCCGCTAGAGCTGCTCGACGGGCATCGTAACTGTCAAACAGGTACAGCACCAGTTGGCCCACGGGATTGGCCGAGCGCTGGCAGTACTGGAGCAGCGAGGCAAAATCAGGGTAACGAACTTGCTGCTGGTCTTGCACAAAGGCTTCCAGCAGTCGGAGGAATGGCTCCGGCGGAATCGCGAAGCGTCGTAGAGTCGGTTGAAGCGCCACGAAGACAGGATGGCGGCAAAACCCCTCGTAGCAGAGGAGTAATTCGCGGCGCCACCACTGGAGCAAACTGAGCGCTTCGTTCCCTCCGCGGGTTTCGTCTGCGAGATCATCGGCCCAACGGCAGTAGGCGTAAATAACCTCGACATGGGGTCGCAGGCGCCGAGGCAGCCACCAACTGACGACACTGAAGTTTTCGTAGTGAGTATGGGCAAGCCAACGGCAGTAAGCTCGCGCTTGGGCCAGCGTCGGAGCTGGCCGGCCGGCAAGAGTTTGCGGCCCCCACCGGTGCAATTGGTCCAACATGTTCCACGCCGCTGTCATGGTTCACCGTGCGGCGTATCCGCCGGGAATGATGCGGGCAGAAGGGAATGGTGATGTTCCACCCTGCCTCCTAGCCCGCCTCTGCTCCGCCTTTACCGTATCATCCCGGCTGGACACCCGTTACTTTTTCGCCTCCAGAATCCGGATCTGTGTGCAGAGGCTGAAAGTCAAGTCATCCATCTGGTATTCCGTTTCCGCGAAGAAAGCCCGGAACCCCTTATCTGGCGCGTGGACCACCGCAGGCAAGTCCGTCTGGGGCTGTTCCTTCCATCGCGCGGGACGGAAATCCCGCGTGGGTGATTCGGCTACCCACACGCGAACTTGCCGGACCTTAGCCGCAGACTTCAACTCCAGCCGGCAGAAGCCCTGCTCGTCGGAACAGACCCATTCCAACCGCGGCATGGGCTTGTTGAAAATCATACATCGCCCGAAGGCACATAGAGTACTCATTGCACGTCGGGGAAGTAGTTCCGGCTTGCCGTTGGCGTCGCGTTCCCGCAAATCATGCCCCGCATTGGGAACATACAGAACGTATTTCTCCCCTTTCAGATCATCCCAATAGCTGTTGAGCGCATCCAGGGGCCAATACGGATCATTGGCTCCGTTGATGATCATCTTGGGCACGGTGATCCGTTCGCGGTACACCCAGGGATCAATCATGCGCCACAAGTTACGGGCCTCCGGCGTATCGGGAATGGGCACCAGCTTGCGGTTGGTATAGTCGCGGATCATTTCGCTGGGTTTGCCGAATGCCTTGACCTGATTGGCCATTTGCACGGGCATGTTCAGGGTATCGATAACCAGAGGAGCAATCGCTTTGATCCGCGGATCGCCAGTGGCTGCTGTCAACCAACTGGTCCAGCCGCGCTTGGAGGCTCCAGTGACGACAAACCCGCGGATTTCTTTCTGCCACTGTTCCTGGGCAAATTGCTGGACGGCATCCATAGCTCGAATGAGGCTTTTGACCATCGGGAACAACAACGGCCAAGTGGAATCCTTGGTCTCCAGATAGCGGACAAACGTCTCAGCAATCAGGGCATCTTCGGTCTTGCCGCCAAAGAGGGGCTGCTTGGGAATCCCATAGAGGAAGACTACGGGCGCCCCGATCCGCCGGGCCATCTCCATCCCTAAAACGGCCGAGCCTGGATTGGGACGTCCCCCTTGATTCCAAAGCACCACGGTTTCCGTGATGGGTGCCCCCTTGGGCACAAAAACCTGAATCTTATGATCCCAAACAATTCCATGCCACGTCTGGGACACCAGATCGAGGGTATAAACCGTTCCCGCCTCCGTCTCCTGGTGATTCTCCTTCTTCCAACGGAAAGAATTATCCGGAGCACGGACGTAGTTCACCAAGTCCGGAGGGGGTTCGGCTTCCGCAGTCCCGGCCGCAGGGGCGGCTGGTTCGATCACACCCCTGCTCCAACAAGGGTAAACCCCGACCACCAATCCCAGCATAAGCGGTACACTCCACCATCCACCTCGTCTCATAAATTCCCCTCCTTCGCCTGAAGGAAATGACAGGCATCTACCACCAGCGAGTCCGACCCCGCTGGAGTCCCGCATCTGCTTTCCATCATACTCCCCATTATGGCCGATGGGCTGAAGATTCCCAGACACGCAGAGGGGAAGACAGGGTGAAGCGGCGTCCGTCGCTGGCAAACTCTACTTCGACAAAGGCGGCGGAATACGATTTGGCTTGGGGAGGGACAACCACTTGGACTGGGACCTGATCCAAACGCAACTCGTGTTCCTGCCACCACGCTTGGCGAAAGTCCCGGCTGTCGGAAGTAGCGGTAAACAACCGGACCTTGCAGGGTATTTGATCACAGTGCCCCTGGACATGCCATTGTCCCTGATCCAAGGGTTGCCAGTGCCATTGCAAGCGCGGCAAGGGGCGGCCGTGAATCTGGGCATAGGCGAAGCTGGTCAGGGTAGCAACGGCTCGGCGCGGCAAAGATTCTTCGGCACCGTCGGCACGCCGCTCGCACATGTAATGCCCGGCATTGGGAACATAGAGGACCCACTTGTCCCCCGGCAAACCTTCCCAATACAGGTTGAGGGCATCCAATGGCCAGTAGGGATCATTCGTCCCATTGATAATGAGCTTGGGCATACGCAACCGCGGACAATAGGTCCACGGATCGATCATGGCCCACAGTCGCTGAGCGGCAGATGTATTGGGAATGGGTAACAAGCCGCGTTTTTGGTAGTCGTGGATCATCTCACTAAAGCGGCCAAACACCCGCACCTGTTGCGCCATTTGTGCGGGCAAGTTGAGGGTATCGAACACCAACGGTGCAATCGCTTGAACACGGGGATCGCCCGTGGCCGCTGTCAACCACGCTGTCCATCCCCGCTTGGAAGCCCCCGACAGGACAAAGCGTTCCAGCCGACATCCCCACTGCTGTTGCGCGTAACCTTGCAGCGCATCCATACAGCGGATGACGCTTTTGACCATAGGAAAGAGCAAGGGCCAATCACTCCTCTGCGTCTGCAAGTAACGAGCCAGGGTTTCAGCAATCAACGCATCTTCCCGATAATCGCCCAGCAGAGGTTGATTGGGCACGCCGAATAGCATAGCAAACGGCGCGCGGATCTGCGAAGCCACCAGCATTCCCAAGGTGTCCACCTTGCTTCGTGGCGGCAGATCCCCGTCGATCCAGAGCAACCAGGTCTGTCCCGGTGAGAGGCCGGGAGGAATATAGACGATCACCTCATGTTGCCAAACTACCCCTTGCCAACGCTGAGAGCGCACCTGGAGGGTGTGGATGGTTCCCCAGGGCCGGCCCAAGAGCCAGCGTTCCTCCCGGCCTTGCACGCTCCAGGTGAAATGTTCGTCGGGTTGGGCTACGTAATCCGTTAACTCCCGCGGCATGTCCTTGTGTTCTTGTCCCGCGGTCAACCTTACGGTTTCGCCAATGCTGTCCCCCTCAGTGGGAGCCGTTTTTTCTGAAGCAGGTTTTTCTGTTCCGGCAGCGTTCGGTTCGCTGACCTGAGCCAAGTTCTGCTGCCAAACACTTGACCCCAGCCAAACGACAGCACTACCAAGCAGCCCGAACAAAATCATACCGCACAAAATGACAGACCACCGTCGCTTGGACATGGCGCAGACATTGGCATTCCACCCCCTCACAGCCGGCTCCTCCCTACGTATGCGTCCAATCCCTGCCACCTCCTGTTACCATTTTACCCTCCCACTCCAAGAAAAGATGACATCTTTTTCCCCATTCCTCACTGTATCAGACAGCATTACAACAACATCCGGCAAACCTACCTTCCAAACTCCCCTTGCTTCTGAAGAGATTGCGCTGTCCGGCGAGCTTCGGTGCGGAGGGAATGCCACAACTGTGGTCGCAAGCTCTGCTGAGGCGGCTACAATAGACAGAACCGTTATTATGATGGCACCAGACGGTCGGCCCACTCCCGGCTCATGAGATGCCAAGCGACTCCCGACACAGGCAAGCGATGCGGCGGCCACCGAGAAGGGCCAAACAGGTGAGAAACCTATGGCACACGATCGGATCAGCGAAGACGCTCAGGCATTGTTTGAGCGTGGCCAACAGGCCTATCAACAGGGGGATCACCGTGAGGCAGTGGAGTGTTTTTCCCGGGCTATTCGCCTGCGACCGGATGTGGCCGCAGCTTATCGCTACAGGGCCTACGCCTACCGGGAATTGGGAGACCGCCTGAGTGCGCTCAACGATTTTGATACGGCTATTCGACTCAAGCCGGACGACGTTCAGGCCTATGCTGACCGGGCGGCGGTGCTATTCGCCCAGAAGGCCTTCGACCAGGCTATCTCAGATTGCAATCAGGTGTTAGCTTTAGACCCTGGCCGGGGGTTTATTTACGGGCTGCGCGGTCGTTGCCATGCGGAGCTAGGCAACAGTGCCCAGGCACTCCAGGATTACACGGAAGCCATCCGTGCCGACCCCGACAACGCAATCCAATACCTGCAATGGCGGGCGGAACTCCACTTGGAATGCGGAAATCTAGCGGAAGTTCTCGCCGACTGCGAAGCCATCTGCCAGCAACAACCCCAGCACGTCATGGCCCATTGCTTGCGCGGTATGGCCCAGGCGCAAGCGGCTCAACTGGAGGAGGCCCTCCACGCATTCAGTACCGCTTTGCAAATTCAAGCCACGCACAAGCCTTCGCTGCTGGGCCGTGCTCGCGTTTACTTGCAACTTGGCTCTAGCCGGCAAGCCGAGGAGGACTGCAACACCCTCTTGGCCCTGGAGCCAAACCTAGCCACGGCTCATGAACTCCGCGGACTGGCGCGCCGCCTCCAAGGACGATGGTGTGAAGCCGCCGAAGACTTCACCCAAGCCTTACAAATCGACCCCAGTGCGACCCTGTTCAACCGGCGTGCCGAAATGCACTACTATGCTGGCGATTATGCCGCGGCGTTACGCGACCACGTCGAGGCTCTTAAACTCAACCCCCGCGATCCGGCCACCTTCAATTCTTTAGCCTGGATCTGGAGTACCTGCCCCGACCCGGAATTCCGCAACGGTCAGCGTGCCAAAGATTGTGCCACACGGGCTTGTGAACTGACGGAATGGGCGGAGCCTGGCTTTCTCGATACTCTGGCGGCAGCTTGCGCCGAATGCGGAGAATACGAACAAGCCGTTCAATGGGCCAATCGAGCCATCGAATTACTCCAACAGAAACAACCGGCCAACCCGGAAGTGTGGCACGACTATACCCAACGGCGGGAATTGTATCGGCAGCATAAGCCCTTCCGCACCTCGCCGGGACCGCTGACCAGCCTCCCTATATGGGGAGACAGCTCCACCTCTGCGCCCTCCCAGGTCAACTGATCATTTCTCACCGACCTATCGCTACTCTCCTACTGCGCCAGCCACATTACCCCCCTGGGATTCCCGCTAGATTCTGCGTCTCTTACCCCTCTTCCTAACCAAAGACGCGGGATCAACCTCCCCTCGACCCACGGCTATTGAAATGACCCGCTGATACCACCGAAGATTCTCATAGCCGGGTATATTGAAACCAACTGCAGTATGGCATGTACTGCAATCCCGAAAAAACATCCATTCGCATTAAGGGGATTTGTCATGACTGCAACACCATCGAATTCTCTGTTTCCTCCCAATACCCCTGTCGTACAAACTCTCGATGGGGTCGTTTACACAGCGCTGTATACCCCTGCTGTCAAACGAGGAAAACAGAACATCCCCTCCTGTTTGCGTATCAGTATCACCGTGCCCACCGAGGGAGAATTTCATCTGCTACCGGAACGCTTCTGGGACCGCTTCGGCAAGTTTCTCGGCATCGCCCAGGAAATTGCTACCAACGACCCGGAATTTGACCGGCGCTGCTATGTCCGCAGTGACACACCGGCATTCGCGGCGGCCTACCTAAGCGATCCGATCAAACGGATCGCCTTTCTCGATCTCCAACGTTTAGGATTCCCCGAAGTGGAACTGAAAAAAGGCGAACTAGCCGCGACCTGGACACACTTTGATCCCGCCAAACATGGTTCCCCGGATTTGATCGAGGAAGCGGCTGCCCGGTTGGTCATTCTGAGTCGCAATTTGCCTCCTACGGACCCGGAATTGCTCCACAATGTCGCCTCACGGCGCATTCTGGGGCAGTGGATTCTGTGGCCGTTGTTGATTCTCTTTGCAGCGATCTCCTTCATCATTGGGCTGTTTTTCCCGCCCCTCGATGAAGACGAATGGTTCCTGGCCAGTTTGCCGCTGCTGGGTGTGACCCTGCTGGCCTTTGCGGTGCTTTCCGCTCTCCTACTCCGCGGCACTTCCACTTCCCACCGTGCTTGGCTAGCTCTCATGTTCGGAGCGATTATTCTGCTCCCCTTCGGAAGCTGCGGTACCGTAGCCACCGTCAATGGAGTGACCGACAGCGCACCCTCTCAAACCCATCGCGCGCTGATCGTCCGGAAATACACCACCCGATCCAAGAATACCACCCATTACAAAGTGCAGTGCCTTTCCTGGCGCCATCCTGGAAATACGGAAACATTCGAAGTTTCCTCTTCGGAGTACGCCTCTGTCGTCGAAAACCGCAGTCTTATGGAAGTGGTCACCCGTCCGGGGAGCCTGGGATTGGAATGGATCGTTTCCAAACGGGTGATTCCTTGATAAGTGCCATGTTCCACTCCAGGCCTCAAGGGATCACTCTGCCAGCTCCTATGTGCTCTTTCCCCGCTTTTGCTGGAATCGATGGGTCGCCTCAGAGGGAGGAGCTATCCGGTTTCGCGCCGTAGATGTACAGTGCGACCAAAAAACCTGCCGCGCGAGAAACATCACTTTCCTGGCTCGTTCCCGGTCGTGGGGGGCGAGACTCGTCTCCGTACTCCCCGACTGCGGTATCCGTTGTTTTAGGCAGAATAATGCGCAACCGGTTGCGTACCTGCAGCCAGGCAGTTACATCCATTGCCCAGTCACCATCGTCATCTGCTCGGCCGGCGTCGTGCTCATTGACCTGCACGTGAGCACCGGGCGGAAGATGGCTTGCGACCAGCCAGACGCGCTCTTGAGCATCCAGACGCATCGGCCGGCCAAACATCCTCTCCCAACATATGCCGTTAGAATGGCCAATGTGCCTCCAGTGGCCGCGCAGATGAATAACATGGCACGGTGTAGACAAAGGCAACGACCCCTTCATCATATGTCATCATGGCCTAGGCTTCATACAAGCGGACCAACTCGAAGGCGGAATCCTCATCGACGGGAGACAACAGGCGACCCTAAGCTGACTGAAGTCGATCATTCCATTCTTCCAGAAGGCGGCCGATATTTTTGTAGGCGTAGTCGATGTTGGCGAGTTCGTGTCCCAGATCGAGTGCGCGTTGCAGGTCCCCTGCGGTTGCATTACCTTGAGCCAGTTCAAAGAGGATTTCCTTACGGGCTTCTTCCTCCGCAGGTGGCAACAGTTGCAGGGCTTCCTCATAGTTCCTCTGAGCGAGGCGCCAGTTGTTCCGTTGGCGAAATGCATGTCCGAGCAGTAACGCCGCCTTCCACTTGAGCCGTTCATCCCGCCGCGCCTGTTGCAGTTCGACAATTGCGGCTTCCACCTGGCCGATTCGGAGCAATCGTTCCCCCAATTCCAGACGATACACCGCTTGTTCCGGATAGCGATCCGCTTTGAGCTGGTAGAGTTCGATTTCCCGGCGTTCAATCTCGCCCCGCAGTTGCTCGCGGAGTTGCTCCAGTTCCGCAATCGACAGGTCTTCGTAAGGATCAGCGGCGGTAGACTTGGCAGAAGAGTGGGGGGATCGAGGATCGCTGGGCTGGCGAGTACGCACCTGTTGCAGGCGGGATTCCACCAGATCGAGATTCCGCCGAACGGAGGCCAGCTCCAATTCCATCAATTCCACCTGCAAGACGAAGGCCTGGCCGGTCGGTCCCAGACCTTGTTCCAGCACCGCTTTGGCCCGATCCCATTGCTGATGCTGGCGATAGAGCTGGGCTAGTTGCACATACAGGCTCGGCTCGGTCGGATCGGCCTCGATCCGCTTGAGCAAAGCCTCGACATCGCGGCTGAGCCGATCCTGTTTCTCATTCGCTCTGGCTTCGATTCGGCCCAGAATTGGCGATTCCTTACTGCCGCCGACCACCTCTTCATACTGGCCCTTCTGAATCGTTTCTCGCGCCGCCAAGTCCTTGGCTTTGTGAGCGGCCTCCACGTCAGTGGGATGGACCTCCTTGACTAATTGCCACAAGACAATGGCTTTCTGGAAATCGCCGCGCTTCTCAAACAGGCGAGCCAAGGCCCGATTGAGGGTCGCATCCTTGGGATACTTTTGCCGGGCCTGATCGAGGGTAAACACAGCGAGATCGCTCAGGCCGAGGGCATCAAAGGCTTCGGCCATATCGAGTTGCGTGCCCAAGTCCCAGGGATTGCGACAAAGAACCTGCTCGCCGTATTCCAACACTTTGAGGTAATCTCTGGCTCGTTTGGCCGCCTTGACACGGGCTTTCCACCGGGGCGTCGTCAGAAAGGCGAAACGACTGCCGCGCAAATTATGTCCGTACTTGTCCTTTTGGGCTTTCCGGAGGGTTTGGCGATAGAGAAAGTTCGCCGGGTCGATCCGGCAACACGTCAGCAACAATTCGATCGCGTAATCAATCTGCTGATTGGAAAGAGCTTCCTTGGCCCGTGTGAAGCTTTCCTGAGCAATACGGCGCTGCTCCGCCGTCAAGGAGGGTAGTCGTTGGGGCGTAACGGGCGTGGCAGACATAACTCGGCTCTCCTGCTCCAGTCGGCGGGTCCGTTGGGAGGCATGGCGGACTGCGACACCATATTATGATAACAGATCGACGCCTGAAAGCTTGGCAGTCCTCCGGGAACAACATGGACTAACTAGCCGAATCTGCTACCCGCCGCCAGGACGATCCTATGGCCGCACTGGTCTGGCCGATCGATGCCGACGCTCCGGACCTTTCCCGTCTCCAGGAAGCAGCCAAGTTGCTGCATCGAGGGAAATTGGTGGTGTTTCCCACGGAAACGGTTTACGGTCTGGGCGCCCATGCCTTTGATCGCCAAGCCGTCCAACGTATTTTCACGGTGAAGGGACGCCCTGCCTCAAACCCTTTGATTGTCCACATCGCCTCCCCGGCTCAATTGGATCAAGTGGCTTCCGGCTGCCCCCCCTTAGCTCGCCGCTTGGCCGAGCAGTTTTGGCCCGGTCCTTTGACCCTGGTGTTTCCCAAGCACCCACAGATTCCAGCGGAAGTCACAGCCGGAGGACCGACAGTGGCTGTTCGCATCCCTTCCCATCCCGTGGCTCTCGCTCTGTTACGAATCGCCGGCGTGCCCGTGGCTGCCCCCAGTGCTAATCGGAGTACTGCCATCTCCCCGACACGGGCCGAGCACGTGTTGAGCAGCTTGGGTGAGGCGGTCGATCTTATTCTCGATGCCGGTCCCTGTCCCAGCGGTGTGGAATCCACCGTCCTCGATGTCACGGTGGACCCTCCGCGTCTGTTGCGTCCTGGGCCAATCACCGTACCGATGCTGGAATCCGTGATTGGTTCGATTGCTGTGGGTTCGCCGCCTTCTGGGACCGTTTCCCCACCGCCGCGATCTCCAGGCCAGATGCCCCGACATTATGCCCCCCGCACCCCGCTCCGTCTCGTTTCCGCGGAACACCTCCCTCAGGAACAATCTCGCCTCGTGGAGCAGGGATTGCACTGTGGCATACTGGAACTGCCAGACGACCCTCGCCAAGCGGCGGCGATCCTTTACGCCGAGTTGCACCGTCTGGATGCTGCTGGGTACGATCTGCTGTTGGCACCCTTACCGCCCGACACCTGGGATTGGCTCGCCATCCGGGATCGCCTCCAGCGGGCAGCTCACCCTTAAACTTCATCTTCAAAACAATCACAACGCCCCCCACCGCCCCAGCTCTCAGACCCCCGCCAACACTTCGGAGTGCCTATCTCGCTTCCACCGACGGCGAATGGCCCACCCTACCATCCCCACAACAGCCACGGTGCCTAAGATGGCAGAAGGTTCAGGAACTGGCACTAAAGTCAGAACCAGGGCAACGCCTCCGCCGCTTCCGTCTGCCGTGATCCGCAGCGTGTAATCGAAGCCGGAGGCTATCTGCGAGGGACGAAGCTCGTAATACGAACGATTGATCGCTGTTCCTGGATCGAGCACTGCTCCATTGAGGCGGATGCGCCCGTCACCTGTGGTGGTGATCAGCGGCAGATTGTATGTCTCGTGAGTCAGCAGAGACGGAGTACCCGAAGGGTTGATCAACTCGATAACAAGTTTGTTGCTTCCCAGGTCCAGATCTACGAAAAACGGTGCGCCGACATTCAGACGGCTGACATTGGCTGTGTCCGTTCCAGTACGATGAACCTCAGCTTGTAGAATGGCAGGGTTCGCCGCGGAGCTACGGATCGCCAAGGGGCTATTGATCGCCAATACTCCCGTTCGCAACCCCGCGTCACTCTCGTTAGGATGTCCCCCGCGGATAGTCCCTCCTGGTTGCACGATAACCTGTTTGCCTGTAGCATCGTCCGGCATAAGGGTGCCGGTTCCTGCCAAGCGAGCACCTGAACCGACGATGATATCCCCACTCCGACTAGCCCCCGTCCCGATAGAGGCATTGTCGGACACAATCAGCGTACCAGCTTGAATCAACGTGTTGCCGCGATAGGTGTTCTGAGCCGCTAGTTCCAGAGTGCCGGAACCGGTCTTGAGCAAGTCTGTGGTCGGCGAGCCAGAAATGACGCCCACTAGGATCGTCCGATCCGCATCAGTGCCCGCACCGCGAATGACCTGGATTTCTCGCACCAGATACCGACCCGGTGTGAGACTGTCCATCTGGATCGGATTCTGCCAGGCGACCGGAGCATTGGAATAGGGGGAGCCGAACTTCAGAGCATAACCGTCTGCCACAAAAGCGCCGTTATTCCACGTCAGCTTGCGTGCATCCCCGAACAGGTTCACGAATAAGTAGCGGCCCGCCGTGGTAGAGTAGGCAGAAAAGCCGCCGCTGCCGAAGTCATTCGCCCCGGTCCAGTTCACCTGATTGGCTCCTGTCCCGAGGGCCAGGTTGAAGATGTAGTTTCCATTGCTGATGTCGTATTCCAATACGCCTCCTCGCAAGCTAACGGTAGCCGTTACAGGATTGAAGTTTGTGGCAGTCGCTCGCAAGGTTCCCCCGCCGATGGTAACGTTCTGTGGTGAACTGAAGGCGATCTGATTGCTAGTACCCGTGAGCACGACCATGCCGGGTCCCGAGATGGTCACCGGACTGTTGTGCGCAGCAAGATTGCTGCTCGTGAAAAGCCGGGTGGTGGGATTAACCACGATCAAGGCACGCGGGCCAGGGGTTGAAGTCGAAAACAAGCTGCCGCCGGTGATGGTCATGTCCCGCGAGCCGGACAGCATGATCCCCAGCGTGTTGATCTGCCCTCCGCTACCGATCGACAGGGTGGTGTTATCCGCCTGGGGTTCGAGAACGACAGAGGCTAGGGCATTGCTCCCTGTCAGAGTGATGGTCTGACCCGCTTGAGACGGACCAATAAAGAGCACATGGGTACCAGCAGAGGCCGTGTTGAAATTGCCTGTAAAGCTGGTCGTGGTCGTTGCTACGACGCCATTGACACTGTGATAATTCGCCCACCGGCCCACCACGTCCGCACTGCCAGCCGAAGAACGCCGCGCCACGACCGCCCAGGGAATCGGAGTGCTTGTGGAAGTCGAAATCATCCCTTGGGAAGTGACCGGAGCGGTGGTGAAGAGCACCTGCGGTTGGCCGGCCTCCCCGATAAAGCCGCTACCGATGTTCTCGAAGAAAAGATGCCCGCTGGGGTTCACCCGACTCAAGGCCCCAAAGTTGACAGTCAAACTCCCCGCGCCTGAGGCAACAGTCCGCAGACGGGTTTCCCCGGCACCCACAGCCAACGTACCGGTCAGCCCTGTGAAAATGCTCCCGGAATCTGCACCGCGAAATTCGATTGTGGCACCACCTCCATAGAGCTGAATCGCATTCGATGTGGTCAGACGTTGGAGCGACGGGTTTCCCGCGCTATTGTCCAGCACCAACGTTCCACCCCGCAGGGTAATCGGTGCTGTTCCGTCGACTTGTGCTATTGTATTCCCAGTCAGAACAAGCTGCGTCCCGCTACCCACCACCATACCGCCTCCCGTCGACCCGGTAGGACCATTAAGCGTCAGGGAGGTCAGCGTACCATTCCCCAAATCGATGGTGAATGTGCCGGTCCCCTGGGTCATAAGTCCGAAGTTGCCAGTCGAGGTGTCGCCGGCGGCCAAAGTACCGCTACCGGACAATGACCAACCGGAAAACTGAGCATGACTGCTGAGGCGCAGTTGCCGCACAGTGACGGATGAGTTCAGCACCGGCTGCCGGAGAGTCGCGGGATAGACGGTTCCCAATACCTCGAACTGCGCCACATCCGTGGCCCCCGGCACGCCTGCTGGACTCCAACTAGCACTGTTTTCCCAGGTGGTGCTGCTGTTGTTCCAACTATAGTTTTGCGCCAGCAAACGTGCTGATCCTGATAATACCCCCACCATGCCTAGACATAGCCCGATCCAGCGGATCATGACGCACCTCCGCTTCAAAAAGATGGGCAATGGATTCTTTATTGTAAAATCACATAGCTCTAAGCGATCGCAATAATCGAACCATATCCAGAACACTGGAACCAGTTTCCTTGGCTCTGCGTCTGCCGTCAAGGAAAAAGTTGAAAAATGTGGAAGGCGGAAGATCCGATGATCGGAAACGCTATTAGGGAGCAAACAGAAGACAAAAAATGCCGAGGCTGAAAGCTTTCCGCTTCGCGCCTGCTCAGTGCGGTACTACGATAGGTTCCAGGAGGGGTGTCAGTCTATGAACCGAGAAGGTTGCCGGTCGTGGAACCGAGGACCAACTCACAGGAGAGGCACTGGCACCATTTTCAAGGAATCCGCAGAAGTAATGGGAGCGGACCTGCACCGTAGGGAGGGAGGCAGATGGTCAGATTCGTCCGGCGAATCCATCGAGACGGCAGGCTGCTGCCAAGTCTGTGGTTGGGGATGGTACTCGGCCTGGGCTTACCGAGCCTTGTCTATTTTCTCTGGCGAGCCACGGACAATTCGGCTGCGTCTAGCTCTGAAGAAAGAACCCCCCATTTCCGCAGTAAGCTTGCGGAATCTTCCTCCTCTCCCTCGGTGACGGAAGAGACTGCCATGACGGACCCTGCACCACCCCCTCGCAAACCAATTCCTGCACCAGAGTTAGAAGGCGGTGTGGCTTGGCTCAATACCGCCGGTCCTTTGTCCTTGAAAAAAGACCTCAAAGGCAAAATTGTCCTTCTCGATTTTTGGACGCTCTGCTGCATCAACTGCATGCACATTCTGCCCGACTTGGCCAAGCTCGAGAAGAAATACGCCAACCAACTCGTGGTCATCGGCGTCCATTCCCCCAAGTTTGAAAACGAAAAGGATACCAACAGCATCCGCAAGGCTATCCTGCGCTATCAGATCGAGCATCCCGTCGTCAACGATGCGGACCACAGGATTTGGAACGCTTACGATGTGGAAGCCTGGCCGACCTTCGTACTCATCGATCCGGAAGGGAACCTGGTGGGCTACACCTCCGGCGAGGGACGCTATGAACTGCTGGACAAGGTGATCGAAAAACTGATCGAGGAACATCGCAAGAAGAGGACTCTCGATGAGCGTCCCCTGCGCTTCGATTTGGTCCGTTTCCGGGAAGGCGGCGATACCCCCCTGTTTTTCCCTGGGAAGGTGCTGGCGGATGCTGAGGGAAAACGCCTCTTCATCGCGGACAGCACCCATCACCGCTTGGTCGTTACAGACCTGGAAGGCAACCACCTTTTCACGATTGGAACCGGACAAGCGGGTGCAGCGGACGGACCTTTTGACAAATGCCAATTCCAGGACCCTCAGGGGATGGCTTTGCGCGGGAACACACTCTATGTCGCGGATCGGAAAAATCATCTGATCCGAGAGGTGGACCTACAAGCAAAGACAGTTCGGAGCATCGCCGGCACAGGTGAACAGGATGGAGGTTTCACTCACCGCCAACTTAACGAACCGGTCCCTGCCCGCAGCATCGGTTTGAATAGTCCCTGGGACCTCTGTTTGGTGGGCGACACCTTATACATAGCGATGGCTGGGCACCATCAGATTTGGGCCTACGACCTGAAAAAACGGGAAATCGGGCCGTATGCAGGCACCGGTCGAGAGAACATCCGCGACGGCCCCCTGCGCTTCGCCGACTTCGCCCAACCGAGTGGCATCACCACCGATGGCCGCTTCCTCTATATCGCCGATTGCGAGACCAGCTCGCTGCGTAAAGTTCCGCTGGGAGGAGATGGGCGAGTCGAAACTCTGGTGGGCCGCGGGTTATTCGTTTTCGGCGACGTGGACGGTCCTGGCAGGGTGGCTGATCCCTCCAGCGCTCAGGAAGCGCGCTTGCAGCATGCCATCGGCGTGGTCTATCACGATGATAAACTCTACGTGGCCGACACCTACAACAACAAGATCAAGATGTTCGATCTGCGAACGGGACGGCTGGAAACCTTCGCTGGTCACGAGTCCGACTGGCCTTTGCTACCGCAACACTTTCACGAGCCTGCTGGGGTGAGTTACGCCGCGGGGAAATTGTACGTAGCTGACACAAACGCCCATCGCATCCAGGTGGTGGACCTGAAAACGCGGCAGGTGTCCACTCTTCCTTTACGAGGAGTCCAACCCCCGGCTCCGCAGCCCTGAAACGGGCATGTTCGAACACCGAGCCAAACTACCCGGCCTACGTTCTCGTGAAAAGGACACCCGCCTTCCACGGGGCGCCCGGCATAGTGCTGGCGGAGTTTGGGGATTTCCGCAGTTTTTAGCCGTGATGGAGAATCGGACCACCGAGGGAGGATTCACGCCACAAGGACCGAGGCGTCGGCTAGTCGCTGCAAGGCCTCTTCTAGCAAGGGGGCAAGGCGGGTACGGATCCCTTCCAGATCGCTACTCGGCGAGGCTTCTCCTGGCAGCAATAACAGTCCGCGTGCGGCTCGGCGAGTCAGTTCTTCCAATAGCTCCGGTTTTGTCCGCGTACCATCGAGCAGGGGAATCAGCACGCTATCGAAAGGGTTGGGACGGAACACCTCGTGGCGGCGGTTGGCTCCTCCGTTTTCCCCCAACTCCAGGCGGACGCGCAGGGATCGCAAAGCCTGGGGGCGTTCTGTCACAGGCACGCGCGGGATGGGCAAGGCATGCAACTCCATCAGATCGGAGGAAAGGTATACATGCAAAATCTGGACAGCTAGCGGTGTGCGCACCTGTTCCGGCGGCTGTCCCAGCCTTTCCGTTACTCGTGCGACTAGGTCGGCAAAGGGCAGAGTCCCCGGCCACTCTTCCCCCAGGATGCGAAACGCCGCCTTGAGGGTCGGTTGGGAAGTGGCCACCACCATGCCGGACTTCGAGCGATACTGCACCGTCGTCGTGGAGCGCACATCGCCGCTTTCATCGACCACCCGGCGATGGGTACACACATGCAAATTGTCAATTCGCCCCGGCTGGACCGTCCAATCTGGCTGCACCTCCCCCCGCACCAGCAATGTCTCGCGAAACATCCGATTGCGGACAAAGTCCAGGTATTGTTCCGATTGAATCTGATCCGGAGCGATGATCTGAAGGGCTTGCTGGACTTCATAAGGGAAATTGCTGCTGAGCATGGTGGTGATCTGCGCGTCGCCCAGATAGTTCAATCCGTGGCGTTGAGCTGCTGCGATGAATTCGTGAAAATACACCGGCTCGTTGACCTCTTCCAAATGCTCGTGATAGAGGTAATGGTCCGCTTGCTGGCGCAGATGTTCCAGTTCCATCCGCAGCAAAGTCGCATAGGGACCGCCGTCGATGCGCGTCGCCTGGGCGAGAAAATCCAGGAGAGCACGGGCCTGGCGGATTTGTTCCCCCGGAGTAGTAAAGCGCAAGGCATGATAACGCATCATATCTCGAATCATGCCGCGCATGTGCCAGCCCGGATAGGTGTTGTAGGAGATGTAGGCCACCCCCTGCGGGGACAACTGCTCCGCGCAGATAGCCAGAATCTTTTCCCGCACTCGATCCGGTACCCAGGAATAAACCCCGTGGCAGATGATGTAGTCGAACTGCCCCCAAGAGCGATCCACATCCAGAATGCTGGCATGGACCAGGCGGACGTTGGCTAGTCCCAGAGCCTGCAAGATCCGCTGGCCGTCCGCGATCTGGCGGGCCGACAGGTCCACTCCCACGAAGCTACTCTGCGGCAGGGCTTCGGCCATGGGCAGCAGATTCCCCCCCGCGGCGCACCCCAGTTCCAGAACGCGGCAGTGTTGCACCGGCGGCGGCTGTAGACCAAAGAGTGTTGCAATGACCGCCAGATGGGAAGGATGCGTCTGGGGAAACGGATAGCTCGCATAAGGAACTTCATCATAACTGGTCGCGGTGACCTTCTCTGATGCTCCCGCAGCTTGCAACGTTTCTTCAGACCATGCCATTCTACCAGATATGGGAAGGTTCATAACTCCCCCTGCTCCTCAAGTCTAGCCGTTAGAAGAGTCGGTACCTGCTCGGTCACAGTACAGCCGGCTACCATAAGTCGGCGGCCAGACACGGATGCCGCATTCACTCTCCCCTATGTCTCCTCCGCTTTCCTCTGTCTAGCCGATTTGCCACAGGCAGGGTATCATCCTCTTCATCCCACCTGCAAGAGAGGTTCCTTCCTCTGGGTCCCCTGAGCGTGCTTTTCTCCCCCAATTGGCGAGGTGCTGCCATGTCCCGGCGTCATACCTTCCTGGGTGCCCTGCTGAGCTTTGCTCTGGGATTGGGTTTGATCCTGTCCAGTTCCCTACCCTCGTTGCAGGGGCAACAGAAGCTCCCGCCTGTCAAGATTGCCCCCCAGTCCCCAACCTTAACCACTCCCGCTCATCTCGGCGTCAAAACGGGAGACAAGGCGGAAGTTGTTTTTTCGGGCACCAATCTGGCAGATCCAACTGGTGTGATCTGCACCTGTCCCGGCGTGCAGTTTACCATACCCACCGATAACAAAAACGGCACCAATCCCAATCAGTTACGAGTTCAGATCGCCGTACCAACCCAAACTCCCATTGGCATCTATGGCCTGCGTCTGGCCACACGGCAGGGGGTCTCCAACATGCGGCCGTTTGTCGTCGATGAGCTACCGGCGATTGTGGAGGTGGATAATAACCGGAGTAAAACGGCTGCGCAATCCGTTACCATTCCTGTGGTCGTTTTGGGCCGCACAGATGCGGAAAGCAGCGATTTCTTCAAAATTGCCGTTTCGGCTGGACAACGCCTGACCATCGAAGTGCTGGCCCGGCGACTCGGCTCACCGCTTGACCCTTGGATTGTCCTCTATGACGCCAAAACCCAACGAGAGTTGATCCATCTGACGGCGGATGACACGCCCGGTTTGCAAGGAGATTGCCGACTGATCCATACCTTCACCCAAGGGGGAGAGTACCTCATCGAAGTGCGTGATAGCACCTGGCGCGGTGGGGCCGACTTTCATTACCGCCTTCGCATTGCCGATTGTCCGGGCGTAACCACCGCCTTCCCCCTCGCGCTCCAACGGGGCCAGAAGGGATCGATTGGTTTTGCCGGGCCTGGAGCGGAATCCCTGCCGCCCGTGGCCGTTCAGGCACCAACCGATAGAACCCTGGAAACCCTCCTCGTAGCTCCACGATATGCCAGCGGGGGCGTTCCAGGCTGGCCGGTACCAGTCCACCTCCACGATTGGCCCGAAACGATGGAACAAGAACCGAATAACATCCCCGCCCAAGCCCAACACCTTTCTCTACCAGGGGGTGTTTCGGCACGCTTCGACAAGGCAGGCGACCTGGACCACTTCCGCGTCACTGCCAAAAAAGGGCAAAAAATCGCTGCGGTCGCCCGCGCTTTCGAGTTCCGCTCCCCTTGCGAAGTCTTCCTGCGGGTGCTCAATGCAAAAGGGAATGAACTGGCTCGTAGCAACCCTGCCCAACTCCCCGCCCGTGCGGAATGGACAGCTCCAGACGACGGCGAATATGTCATTGCCTGCGAACATCTGAATTACCGCGGCGGAGCCAATGAGGTGTACCATTTGGCGGTCTTGCCTGTCATCGGGGATTTTACTCTGACCTGTCCTGTGGATCGCCTAGAAGCTCTTCCGGGAGGGAGCACTGCCATCCTGGTAGCGGTCAATCGCCTCGATGGATTCAAGGGGCCAATCGAACTGCAAGCGGTGGGTTCGCCCGTCGTCAGCGGAAGTATCACGGTGCCGGCGGGACAAGACTTTACCTTCCTACCCTTGCGCGTCCAGCCAGGAGCACCCCCAGGCGCTTACAGCTTCCGCGTGCAGGGCCGCGCGACGATCGGGGATCAGGCAGTGATCCGCCACGCTTTCTTCCTCGATCAATTCAAAAGCAATTGGGGGAACATGTCCCATCCCCCGCTTGAGTTGGCGGGCGTGTGTGCCCTGGCCGTCGTTCAACCTCCATTCTCGGTCGCAGCCCAGGCTCAACCCCCAGCCCTTAGCAAGGGACAAGCCGGCAAACTTCTCTTCTCGGCCAAACGTGAGAAAAGCGCAGATGGAGACATTGCCTTATCCCCTCTCTACCTTCCCCCCAACATCACAACGTCCGTCAAGGCCATCCCCAAAGGGCAAACCGAGGCCAACGCCGAGTTGAAAGTCGCACCCAATGCCGCTCCGGGGTCTCATCCGCTGATCTTTCAAGCCTCATCCAAGATCGGCGGTAAGGATTATGTGCTGCTCGCTCCCCTGCTGCTCCAGGTAACTGAACCCTCAAAGGACAGCAAAAGCCCACCCTCCCAAGGCGAACCGGCGAAGAAAAAGTGACAATTCGCACAAAAAGACGACCAATCCGGGAGCATAGAGACCTAACAGGCACATCCATTCCGATAACCCGACTCCTTGCAAAGCGTCGGGTTCCGCTTTCTCGCTCCGTAAGGGCCGTGTCTTTCCTTCCCATGTTTCCAGACGCCACCCGTGTGCTTGTTTCTACCACCTCCTCATCCCGCTGATCCGCCGGGAGAGGAAACAAGATCAATCCGCCCGTGTGGCCGGCGGAAACGGGGGAAGACCATTCAAATCAAAAAGCCAGCAGAGAGTGTGCTTGCGTACCACGGCAAAACGGGTATAGAGCACGGCAAAACGGCTATAGAGAACACCCGCGATGAAGGAAGAAGGAAAGACTCCACGTAGGAGGCAGGAGCAAAAACTGGGAGGGAGCAAAGATAAGCGCGGGGACCAATAGCCCCCATAAATCCTGGAAAGGGGAGATATCAGGTGAGGTCTGGCACTCAAGGAATCCAGGCTCAGACAGGAGTGCGGCTAGCTTGCGGCTGCTTGCTCGTAGCGGGGTGGTGGTTCATTTTGCCAATGGCCGGTGGGCAGAAAGCGGAACAGCAGAGAATAGCTATCCCAGGGGAAAGTGGTTCCGATTCCGTCCGCTGTGCCGGGGAAATGGCTGGGAGTATCACGGAGAATTGGCGTCGCGGTCTAGAGGCGGTGTATCGGGGGGAAGTCGTGGAAGAGGTTCATCAGCCAGGCCGGGAGTTTCGTCGGCAGCACCAGTTGGAGGTCCGCGTCCTCTGCGTGGGGAATCAGGGTCGCTGGACGGACCTGGCGGTGGTCACCCGTCTGCGCCGTCAGGAAGACGGTTTGAAAGAGGGCATTTTAGGGATCGTTCAGGGAGGGGAGCGGGAAGAGTGCCCCGCCTTGATGCGCATCGACTGGCTCCGATTATACTCGGATGGCCGAGTGCGGCAGTTGTTGCCGGAAGGTCCGCCTCCTTTGACCTTCACGGATAAGACTCCTTCCCGCGACTTGCCGACTCCGCCCGTGGATAGCTTTCCGCTCGGCGAGTGGTGGATGTTCCCTCCTACTACGGATTGGCGGGCAGGAGAGGCCAGCCGGTGGTCAGGCGGACGGCTGGAACGCTGGGAGCAATTATCCCCGGAGGCAGTCCACGGGGAGCGTTGCTCCGTTTGGCGGATGCGCCTGGAAGGAGAGCTAGAAGCGGGCGCTGAATTGTGGCACCGGCAAGACATTATGTGGGTATCCAAACAAGATGGTATCAGCCGAAAAGTGAACCGGCGGATCGAACGGCGGAGTGGTCGTCATGCGCTACCATGGGCGTGGGTAGAGACGCACTATGAGTTAGTGACGATGACACCCGTGAGTGGCCGCCGGTGGGAACGTCTGCGCCGCGACCTGGATGTGGCATACTGTGCCCTGCGGGATGCCACTGCCCTAGCCCCCTTTGCGGGACAGTTGGGACCGCGCCTCTTTGAACAGCGGTTGGCCCGCCTGGAAGCCTGTCTGGACGACGGGGATGCAGCCGATCCCTACCGAGAATTGTTGGTCGCCGCCCAGCAGGCACTGGAAGCCGCTCAACGCGGCCAGCGCACGGTAGCAGGAGAGGAAACATTCCCTCAGCCAGCCCACTGGCCCAAAACTGGAGAAACGGCTCCCGACATCAACCTCGGAAAACAACGGCTCGCTTCCTGGCAAGGCCAAGTTGTACTCTTGATATTTCTGGCGGCGGAAGGGGAAACCACCGAACTAACTCTGGCCATCGCCCATGCCTTGCAGCAACGCTATGGGCATCAAGCCGCTATCCTTCCGCTTCTGGCGTGGGGGGATAAAGCCGCCACCGAACGACTCCTGCAACGGCGGGGCTGGAAGCTGGACCTTTACGACGGTCAAATGGCCGCCCGGCACTACACCGTCACGACTGTGCCTCGGTTTCTGCTTTTGGATAAACAGGGGATTGTGCGCTGGAGCTTTAGCGGGGCAGGACCTGAAGTGGGTTATTTGATCCGGGAACAACTCCAGCGACTCCTCACCCCGTCTCTTCACCCAGGTTCGCCAGATTCACCAGGCAGCAATCCCCCTACCAATGATCCACCACGGCGACCGCGTGCGCCATGACCCTGCCCAGTTCCTGTTGCTTTGGACCAGGGAGAAAGCATAGGATGCGCCAGAAAGTCCATCGGAGGCGTAGCCGTTCTCTCGGTGGATTCTCACCGTGTTAGGAGTTCTCCCCATGTGTCGTGACTCGGTCGCGCCCTTTCGGGCAAAGGGAAAGGAACGGATGAATGTGGCCGTCCAGGAAACCGAGGCGGGTATCGGCCTTGGATGGAGAAACCTGATATGAAGCCGAAGGAATGGAACATTCCCGGACCTACCGGGCGATGTGCAGCCACAGGCCAACCCATTCCTTTTGGGGCAAGCTACCATGCAGTGCTTTGCCAGGAAGGGGGACAATGGGTACGGCGGGATTATGCAGTCCAGGCGTTTACTGGCCCCCCCCCGGAGGCATTTGCCCATTGGCAGGGTCGCATGCCCAGGTCGGAATCCTCCGCGCGTCCGCCCCGACTTGATCCCCACGCCTGTCTGGCCTTTTTGGATCAGACTGCCAACGTTACGGACGAGCGAACCGTGGCCTTGCGCTATGTGGCCGCCTTGTTTTTGTGGCGACGCCGTCGCTTGCGCCTACGAGATGTGGATCGTGACTCTCACGGACGGGAATGCCTCCATTTGCACGATCCCCAAAACGGCCGAACTTACACCGTCATCGATCCGCAATTGACCTCCCAACAGTTTGAGACTTTCCAAACGGAACTTTCCCGCTTGGCGGAAGGGGACGAGACAAGCCGGTGATGTCGCACGAGAGCGTGATCATGGCTATACGTATCATGGCTGTACGGTATGGGTTCAGGTACGTAAGCCTGGTAATGTTGCTCATCCTACCCGCAGGATGCAAGCAGCTTGATGATTGGCGCCAGAGCGTCCAACAGCGCCGAGGCAGCCGGGGGGGAGAACCTATCCCCCAGGTCAGTGCCGAGCAATTGGTGCATTATCTGAACCAACAGGCCAGCCGACTCCGTACACTCAGTTACGCGGAAGCCCGAATGACCGCCCGTGAAGGTGAGGGGCTGAAAGGGGCTGTGTCTTACACCCTCCGCGGACGGCTGGCTGCCGCCCAACCCCGCTACTTCCATCTCAGCGCACAAGGAGGACTGGCGGGTGGAAAAGTGGATCTCGGTTCCAATGACGAGCGCTTCTGGATTTACATCGATGCACCCGGTAACAAACCACTTTACGTCTATGCGACTCACGCCGATTTTGCAGCAGGCAAAGTGCAACTGCCGGGGAATCTCCCCTTCGAGCCAGATTGGGTCCTGCAAGCCTTAGGAATGACCACTTTTCTTCCGACTGCCCCCTATGAGGCGGTCCGAATTGATGAACGCCACCGTACCTACACCCTCTCTTGGGCGGCCACAACGCCATCCGGTCAATCGATACGCAAGGAGATTGTGTTCGCCGTGGACACCGCTGTGGGCAGCCGCCCGCAAGTGCTCCGCCATCTCATTCGCAATCCGCAGGGCAAGACGATCTGCTCCGCGGAGATCAAGTCCGCTCACACCTTTCCGACCGGCAGCGTCGACCCCCAAAGCGGGCATCCGCACATCGTGCAATGCCCCAACCACGTGGTGCTACGCTGGGAGGAACAGAAAGTAGAAATCGATTTGCGGTTGGAAGATGCCCGCATCAATCAGCCCTGGACGGCGGAGCAGATGCGTGCTGAGTTTACTCCGCGCATTTCCGGGGCTGTCCCGATCAACCTGGCGGAAGCTCGCTTTCCCGGAGAACCAGGACGTCCTTGAGTCCCAAATGCCAGAGACCTGTTCCCGACCTGGCGTAACTTGGTGCTGGCCATCCGATGATCTGAACGAGCTGCTCGGCCACACCGGTCGGTTACAACCTTGTCGGTGTTTCAATCCACCACGGCAATCCCCATGCTGCGGGCGGTCCCTTCGATAATCCGCATGGCGTGTTCCAGGTCACGGGCATTCAGATCGTTGAACTTCTTGCGGGCAATCTCTTCCACTTGCTTGCGGGTAATGGAAAACCCTTTGTATTTCCCGGATTTCTTGGCGTCGGGCGGAATGACTTCTTTGCCCTGCTTCTTGCCCGCTGGAATTTTGGCAGCCAACTTGATGAGCACTGCCGCCGGCGGACTTTTGATTTTGAACTCAAAGCTCCGGTCCGAGTAAACTGTGACGATGACCGGCAGCATCAGCCCCTTCATGTCCGGGTTGTTGGTCTTGTCGTTGAATTGTTTAACAAACAGACCGATGTTGACCCCGTGAGCACCGAGCGCAGGACCGACCGGAGGCGCGGGCGTCGCCGCACCGCCGGGACACTGGAGCTTGACAATTCCCACAACTTGCTTAGCCATAACTGCACCCTATTCCTGGCATGCATAAAAATCCGGGACAAGGACCCCAAGCGAATTCCCGGATCCGATCCCTCCGCGCCAGTTCCCTCTCCTGGAAAACCAGCGCAATCCTCTGGCTCATCGTTCCGAGGTTTCCCAGCGTTGGCCAGGTTCGTCGAACCCGCGCCTGTAGGGCTTTTCCAACCGTAAGGCAAAGCCTCAGCAGTACGCTGGAATGAGCATTCTATCAGCTCACCAGCAAAGGCAAAGGGGAAAGCTGTCGGAGGCACGTTCACCCCGCCGCCGGCCAATTCCCCTCTTCATTCACTCCATCGTTTTGCCCCGCTTTCTGGAATGTCGAGACCAGACATTCACCAGCCAAAGCTTAGGAACAAACGGCGGCAAGTGGGCGAAGTTCCTATCGGGATTTCACGCCTTGTCCACCTGCCAGTAATCGAGGGTCACATCCACAGGACGGCCGAAGACGGTCACCTGAACCGTGACTTTCGGAGTATCTCCCTCTTCCTTGGCCTCTGTGATCGCCTTGACTTCCCCTTCCATGTTGGCGAAAGCTCCCTCACGAATGCGGACTTTATCGCCTTTTTCAAAGTCCAGTTTGACGATCTGGCGTGGCCCGAGCTTCTTGCGGTCGCCGGGCAACACAACGCCAGTGAGAATCTGCTGGACCTCCCGCTCGGTCATCGGCGTGGGTTCCCGCCGCGCTCCGCGCGCACCGACAAAATCCCCAACACCGCTTGTCTCACGGAACAGGTACAGAATGCGATCGTTGATCTCCAGTTCTGCGAACAGGTAGCCGGGAAACTTCTTCTGCTTTTTGACGGTTTTTTTCTCCTGAGTTACCATCTCGCCGGTCTTTTTATCTTTCACCTTGACCGTCTTTTTCAACACCAGCTCCTCGTAAGGGATCACGATCTGGCCGAAGTACTGCTCCAATCCCTCGATTTTGATCTTGCGCTCGATCGCGGTTTTGATAGACTCTTCCCGGCCCGAAGCCACTTTGATCACGTACCACTTCTTATTCCCTCCACTGCTGGAAGGAGAAACCGCAGCCTCTGGGGCAGCGGGAGTCCCAGCGTCACTGGTGTCCGTCGCTGGCGGTGTTGACGCGGCCTGTTGGGCCGCCTTCTTCTTACGGCCCGTTCCGGATGCGGCGGTGGTTCCGCTCCTCCGCTTCCGTGGCGCTGGCGCGGGTGGTGTTCCCGCTTCCTTTTCGACCGATGTCTGACCGCCTTCCCCCGTGGAGGCCGTCTCCAGAGCGGCAGATTCGGGCAGGGCTGGGTGGGGGATGGTCTCCAAGGCTGCATGCTCTGGTGTCGTCTCTATAGCCCTCGGCTCCGGCGTCGTCTCCAGGGCCTTGAGTTCCGGAGCACTTTCCAAAGCCATCGGCTCTGGTGTTGTTTCCAAAGCCATCGGCTCCGGTGTCGTCTCCAAAGCCGCCGATGCGGGGGTCGTCTCCAAGGCCGTTAGCTCCGGCTGCGTTTCCAGAGCTACCGCTTCGGGCGTCTCCTCTGGGGACGGCTGCGGAGAGGTTACTTCCAACTCGGCAGGGGGCGATCCAGGAGCAGCAGAAGTCGGAGAGGCTTCTGGGGCGTTTGCGGGAGGATTTCCAGGCACGTGAGGATTGGGTTCATCGGTCATGGCAGTGGCTCGATATGGCGAAGGAAACGCTCCAGCAAATCGTTTCACCAGCGGACACGGTCTATGGTCCCGGCTTTGGTTTCGGCGGTAGTATTAGCGGGGGGTAGCACACCGACCCGTTCGCGGCTGAGGAGCCATCCCCAAAAAAGATCGACGGCTAACAAGAAAACAGCGAGTAGCAGGGTCGTGGTTAGAACGACGACCGTATCCTGGGCCAACTGGCGGCGGGTCGGCCAATTGACTTTGTTCATCTCTGCTTCCGTGGCGATCAGGAACTCCGCGAAGGTGGGCACATGAACGGCCCGCCAGGAAACCCAAAGCGTCAGCACAGCGAGCAGAATAGGCAGGGTTGTCCGTGCCTGCGGTATGAGAAGGAGCGAACCGAGATCAAAGGGAAGCTCCGCCACCCAGTGCTCCGGCAGCACGCTTTGTTGTTCCAGCGAGTAGATACCGGTCAGACCCACCAGTGCGATGCCCAGGGTGGTCATGCGCCGGAGGCGTTTCCCCAACGTCGCCTTGTAGGACGCCAAGGAAAACCAGCCCTGTTCCTCCAACGAGATGGCCCAGCGAGCTGCCGTGGCACCGGTGTAAAAGCGAAGGGCCAGATAGATCAACCCTAATCCGATAGCAGCCGAGACGATTATTCCCGGCACATCGTTCAGATACAGAGACAGCCAGCGCCACGTCTGGAACAGAAGAAACAGTCCCACAAACATCAACAAGACGCCGCCCCGCAGCCCACGAGGCATGCGATAACTCGCTAGACTGTTCCCAAGCCACAACAGTCCCGCCGTTGCCGCGGAAATGACCGGTAGCCAAAGGATCCAATCCACGAGGCGATCGCCCAATAAGGGGAAGATGTAGCGGTTCCAAAGTTGCGGAAGAGCGAAAAGCAAAATGCCCAAGGCCAGGAGTACGTAGAGCGTCCCCAGTAAGCTAGCCAGAGGCAGACTCAGGGCCGGCTGGAGAGGAGTTCGCGGTTCTGAACTGGTCTCGACGGCGGTGGCCATTCCAAGCTTCCCTTCCTGTCAAACAAATGCCCCGCGGCGGATGAACCTAGGCCGGGGGCGGACGCACCAGAACATCGCGCTGCGGGAACGCTCCAGTTCTTGGCAGCAGGAGCGGAGGGACTCGAACCCCCAACCGGCGGTTTTGGAAACCGCTGCTCTACCAAATTGAGCTACGCTCCTGTTCCTCCTCCAGGCCAAACGGAAGAGGGCTTTCTGCTGATATCCTATTCGGCGAGCCAAAGCCGGTGGAACCGTTCGCTAGTGACGCGACCTCTGCCAGCAAACCTTCGCCGTAGGAACGTCGGGGTGAAAAGGGCCGAACTCCCTCACTTTACGGGACTCCCATGGTCGCATATCTCGCTCCCCTAGGAGGGCCAAACCAGGGAAGCGGACTTCCCCTTTCACCCTTTGGCTACAGATGTCGTAAACCCGGCTGGCTCCTGGAGGAATGCGTTATGCCAGAATCTTGGTGACGACGCCGGAACCAACGGTGCGCCCACCTTCCCGGATGGCGAAGCGGAGGCCTTCATCCATCGCAATGGGGGTGATCAATTCCACAGTCAGTTTGACGTTGTCACCGGGCATGCACATTTCCGTGCCAGGCGGCAGAGTAATGGTGCCGGTCACGTCCGTTGTGCGGAAGTAGAACTGCGGCTTGTAGTTGCTGAAGAAAGGGGTGTGGCGTCCGCCTTCCTCCTTGGTCAGCACGTACACATTCGCCTCGAACTTGGTGTGAGGCGTGATGCTGCCGGGTTTGGCAACCACCATGCCGCGCTCCACTTCCTTCTTTTCGATACCGCGGAGGAGCACCCCAACGTTGTCCCCGGCGATCGCTTTGTCGAGGGTCTTGTTGAACATTTCGATCCCGGTGATCACCGATTTGAGGCTTTCCTTGCGCAGACCGATAATTTCCACCGGGTCGCCCATCTTGGCGGTCCCCCGCTCGACGCGCCCTGTGACCACCGTCCCGCGGCCTTCAATGGAGAACACGTCTTCGATGGACATCAGGAACGGTTTGTCCTCCTCGCGTTGCGGCACAGGGATGTAAGTATCCAGAGCAAACATGAGGGCGTCGATGGAACGGGTGCCATCGTTATCGCTGGTGTAGTTGTCGAGGGCTTCACGGGCCCGGCCATAGATGATCGGGATGTTCTCGCCGTCGAACTCGTATTTGCTGAGCAACTCCCGCAATTCCATCACGACCAACGGGATCAACTCCGGGTCCGCCTTGTCGCACTTGTTGAGGTAGACCACGATATTGGGAACACCCACTTGCTTGGCCAAGAGGATGTGCTCGCGGGTCTGAGGCATAGGGCCGTCATCCGCAGCGACCACGAGGATGGCCGCATCCATCTGAGCGGCCCCAGTGATCATGTTCTTGATGTAGTCGGCGTGGCCAGGGCAGTCGATGTGGGCATAATGGCGGCCCTTGATCGGTTGGGAAAAGTCCAGCTTCTCCAGCCCCGGATAGTCCATCAGATGCTTGAAGGGCAGGGCATCCGCATTGGGGTAGGAACGATCATCTGTCTCGTACTCCACGTGGGAAACGGCAATGGTCACCGTCTTGTTGGCATCCCGGACGATGCCACCCTTAGCGATCTCCGCGTAGGACTTGAATTCCTTGAGGTTGTGCAAATAGGCATTGCGGGCCAGGATCGCCGCGGTCAGGGTCGTTTTGCCGTGGTCGATGTGCCCGATGGTTCCCACATTGACGTGTGGCTTGGTACGCTCGAAAACTCCTTTGGCCATCGTACTCTCCGCGTGAGAAATAAGGGTTGGCGAAGCGCTCCTGCTCCTTTCCCGCAGGACAGGGTGACGCTTCGTCGGTCCACAGTTACGGGTTGACCCGCCGCAGGCCGGTGCGACTCATCGACCCGCAGCCCTCTCCGTCAGGCAGCCACTGGAATATCTTCCGGCAGCCCCACATCGAGAGGCAAGAGCTGCTGATGGGACTTGAACCCACGACCTCCTCCTTACCAAGGAGGTGCTCTACCAACTGAGCTACAGCAGCAGGGTCGGCCACAAAGGCAGTTCGGGGCTTCCCTCCCGGTCGCCGAGTTTACTCCTGAGCTTACCCACACGAAGCAATGCAGTGCTCAATGGCCTTGCATGGTCTCTCCATTAGCTGCGGCCATGTTTTTGTTCGACCTCAACACAGGCGTTGGAGCCAGTGATAAGGCGAGGGCTTGCATCTGGCCAGAGCGGGCGACGGGATTTGAACCCGCAACCTCCAGCTTGGAAGGCTGGAGCTCTACCGTTGAGCTACACCCGCATCCAATCCCGGCAGGGCGCCTTGCCTCGCTGGTTGTCCCGGCTGAGGCCTTTTACTGCCCAACGCCCCATCCTTGTTTAGGTAGGACATTAGACACATCTGGAGCCTTACCAGGAACCAACTTCAATGGGCAGGGAGGGATTCGAACCCCCGAAGGCCATAGGCCGCCAGATTTACAGTCTGGTGCAATTGACCGCTCTGCCACCTGCCCCTGCTTCTGCTACCGTGTCTCTTTTCTTCTCCTCTTGTTACACTTCCCAACTCAACCGCAATCCCCATCCTAATCGCTTGGCTCCCCACAGAGGGTGGCGGATGTAATACTCTATCGATTTCAATGCTCCGCGTCTAGTCCCTACTAGGCTGCTCTGCTGGCGACCTATGCCCCCTGCATCAGTCGGCATGTGCGTAATAGTTGGGGGGGCTCGGAGGATGCGCCAAACCGTTCGACCCGATCATCTTCATCCTGAATCCCCGTCTTCAGAAGCCTTCTGTTGTACGACGGGACTAGCTGGGTCTATCTCGCCATGCCCCCTGCGAAAGCTCGCGGTGGGATTCGAACCCACGACCTGCGGTTTACAAAACCGCTGCTCTACCGCTGAGCTACACGAGCACTCCTGCGCCAATCGGTGCTGTTGGCAAACAACGAGTTTGGGCCTGGGTTTGTTTTATAGTATCCCTTTCTTGGCGGCGAGGAACAGCCTTGTTGCCCCTTCCCTCCCAGAGGAAAGTCCCATCTTGAGAATCCACAGGGGCGCACGTGCCCCATCTTGTTGGAATGGAACCGATTCCGTTCTTCCCGATATCTTTCCGATTCCCGTGAAGTCGTTGGGGACTGCAAAGCATTCACCAGCGATCGCGTTGCTCCCATTGGCGGCGGACGGCGTCAGTCCAAGGATAGATCAGAGGCTGAGCATCGGCCGGATCATAACCTGCGGAACGGGGTGGTGTCACCAAGAGGAAGCGTGGAGGGGAAGCCTCCTCGACTCGCGGATCCGCAGGAACTAGAAGGAGCAGATATTCTCCCGGCCCTTGCCAGCCCCGGGCGCGAGGCAGGTTGTGTATCTCAATGGCGGTCCCTACCGGAGGTCCGTGATCGCTGAGGGCTTGTCGCACGTGTGCGCGGGAGGAAGGCCGGGAAGGGGCCGCTTCATCCGCGGACAGTTCCGCGACCACCGGGTGGGTAGCCACGGCTAGCAAACTCCGGGACAGGATAGGTCCTCGCTCTTTCGTCCAAGCCGCGTACGCCAGCCAACTGATCCAAGCGATGAATGCGGCTGCCGCTAGTCCCAACCCTATCGCTCGCTTCATGGAGTTCTTTCCCCGCTACTTAGTCGGACAAAGGCATTCTATCCCCTGGAGCGACAGGGATGAGTTGATCCTGAGGAGCACCGAGACTCTCACTGGTCGTCAGGGGATTGCGGCGGAAGACGCTGGCCCTTCTCCAAGGCGAAATCGATGGTGTTGCTGCCAGCCTGAACTTGGACCTCGAAACGAAACCGGTGCTGTTCCAACTTGCGCGGATCGCCTCGCAGTGCGGCCCCTTCCTCCCCCTGTGGCAAGGGCTTCCGCTTGGGCAGGGTGTAGTAGGTAATGGTAACTTGATAGTTTCCAGTCGGCATCCCGCGGGAATCTAGATAGTTCAGAAAATAGTTCCCGTCGTCGTTACTGCGCCCGGAGATGGCGACTTTCCCCGTAGGGTCCTCGAAGAGGAGATCGGCTTGCGGCACCGCTTTGCCTTCCCACGTAATGGTTCCTGTCACAGTGCCGCGGGGCGGTCCGCAGCCGGGGAGAAATGCCAGACATCCCAGAAGTGTTAGGAAGCAGCCCACCCCAAGCCTTCGGTTCGGCTCCCTATTATCATTAGGCAGTGGCCCACCGGGACATTTCACAGCTTGCCCTCCGCTTCCAACTGCTACCGGAAAGATAATGGTGCCTTCCCCGGCTGAGGATACCGCCTCAGGGGGCACCGACCAGGCCGATCAGTCCAGATTGACCACGAAGCCATCGCTGGTGTTACCCAGCCGCTGGAAGTTGACCGCGCTGATCTCGAAGCGGAGGAAGCGAACCGAGCCATCCGCCAGGCAGATGTTCATACCCCCAGGATGGGAACCGCCAAACATATGATCGGGGGTGCTACTAGGGATAGCGGGGTCACGAATGTCCGGCGCAGGAGGCTCACTGGTACGGCGGACCACGTCATCGGCCCAGCCATTGTTGTACGCCGGCTCATTGTCCCCGCAGCAACTCCCGGAGTTGTTGATGTACGCCAAGTGAATGCGGCTCTCACCTAACATGAGGGTGTTCGAGGTGCCGTCGATGATGCCTTGCATGATCACTCGGCGTCCCAGGTTCACCCGCCGGGCCACCCCATTTTCCCCTGTGCCACGACTGGCTGCATAGTCCGATTTCGCATGCCCCTTGTACAACGTCGGAGCGCGCCGCGTCGGGCAGTAGAACGTTTTGACCACCTTGTCATTGATCGAACTCCAGCCCGTAGTCACTCCGGGGCGCACGAGGCGGTGAATGCTCTCCTGCTCGATAAAGGGGAGTATGTGATACGTCCAATTCAAATAATCTACAAAGCCCGGCTGGGCGGAACAGCAGTAGTTGACAGTATCCGGACCATTATCCCCCGCCGTGGGGAAGTGCCCGTTGACATCGTGGTAATTATGCCACGCCAACCCTAATTGTTTGAGGTTGTTTTGGCAACTCATCCGCGCCGCTGCCTCCCGCACCTTTTGCACCGCCGGTAGGAGCAAACCAATCAGAATGGCAATAATGGCGATCACCACCAATAGCTCAATTAAGGTGAATGCTCGCCCATTGTCAGTAGCACACAAGACCACATCCTGACGGTGGGAAACGCTAGACCGTTTCATAATAAAACCTCCCGAACTGTAAAGATGATGAAGTGGAAAAACCCAACGGTTAGCGGTCGTTCCAGCCAATCCGCACCTTTAGCTTGCTATTGCTGGCACCAAGCATTCCGAAGAGAAGTTTTAGCACTGACCTAGGAACAACTATAATCCTTTTTTCATAAATTGCAAGCACCCGCGGTACCTTTTGTTACAATGGGCAGAAACCGGAATAGAACGTTTTCCAGCGGAACCAATCCTCTTGGAAATGAGTTAGATACCACGAGACTTGAAATATGGCTGGATAAGGGGGTCACACCGTATCGCTTGGGACACACCCCCTGGCTGAATGAGAGTGATCGCCTGGACGAGCATCAAAAAATCCAGAAATACAGAGGTGTTGGGACCGGATCCGGAGGAACTCAAACTATGCGGTATCGCTCTGTAATGCTCGGATTGCTAACGGCGGCTTTGGTCGTCTGGGTTGGCAATCCAGAGCCTGTGGGCGCCCAAGCTCAGGCGCAGAAGAAGCTCAAGAAAGGCCTGAAAAAGAAGGACAGCTTGGCGGAGACAGTGCTCCATGTCAAGGAACCCACTCCGCCGGCGGCCCCTGCCCACCCCCTCCCGACAGTGGTTCCCGTGCCCACGCAGCGGGATCCAGCCGCCTTGGCCCGACTGATCGACGCCGAGATCGACCGTAAGTTAGCCCAGGCCAAGATTCCCCCTTCCCCACGCTGTGATGACGCCGAATTCCTCCGTCGGGCGTACTTGGACCTCACGGGCGTCATTCCCACCGCGGAAAAAGCCCGGTCTTTCCTGGAGAGCACCGATCCGGATAAACGCGAAAAACTGATCGATGAACTGCTCGCGGACCCCAACTATGGCCGCCGTATGGCCGACATTTGGACCGCCAAACTCTTCCCCAACGATTCGGCGAATCGCTTCGTGCAGAAGGAACCGTTCCACGCGTGGCTTGCGGAACAGTTCCACAAAAATACGCCATGGGACAAGCTCGTCACCGCATTGGTCACGGCCACGGGCACAGCAGATCAGAATCCGGCGGTGATCTACTTCCTAGCCAACCGCTCCATTGACCGCCTGACCGATACCACCACCCAACACTTCTTGGGCGTGCAATTGCAGTGTGCTCAATGCCACAATCACCCCTTCTCCAGTTGGAAGCAAGTGGAGTATTGGGGCTTCGCCGCCTTCTATTCCAAGGTGCGGGCTGACAATCCGAAGAATCCGAAGAAAGCGCCGGATGCCCCGGCACCCGGCGTTCAAGAACTGGCCGTGCGGAGCAAACAGAAAGACTTTTTCCCGGAAGCCACGAAGATTGTCGCCCCGACTTTCCTGGGCGGTCCGGAAGCCAAGGTCAATCCAGCGGAACCGTATCGCCCCATCTTGGCTCGCTGGATGACCTCCCCCAGCAATCCTTTCTTCGCACGGGCCATGGTCAACCGGCTCTGGGCCCACCTTTTCGCGCGAGGATTGGTCATGCCGGTGGACGACATGCTGGAGGAAAACCCACCGACTCACCCCGAGCTGCTGGATGCGTTGGCCCGCCACATGGCCACCACCGGCGGCTTTGACCAGAAATATCTGCTCAAAGCCATTTGCCTAAGCCAGGCTTACCAGCGCACCAGCCGGCCTCTGCCGGAAAACAAAGAAGATGACCGCCTTTATAGCCACATGCGGATCAAGGTTATGACGCCCGAGCAGCTCTACGATTCCCTGGCGCAAGTGGTCGGCCGTGCCGCGGCCAACGTTCCCGCCGCCAAAAACAAGAAGGCTGCTGCGGGCCGTCTCAATAACCCTAATGCCCGTGCCCAATTCGTCGCCTTCTTCCTCGCCGGGGCCGATCACCCCAGCATCACCAGCTACGAAGTTGGAATCCCCCAAGCTCTGCGGCTCATGAACGCGCCCCTGACTAACAATCCCGCCTTGGTTCGAGGATTGGTCGGCTCCAACCCCACCCCCGCCGCAGCCATCGAACGCCTTTATCTGGCGACCCTCAGCCGTAAGCCGACTCCGACAGAGCTGAACGATCTGACTACCTACGTGCAAATGACAGGCGATTCCTACGCCGCTTACAGCGACATCCTTTGGGCCTTGCTCAACAGTAGTGAGTTCACCATGGTGCGCTAGGGGACCAGAGGCCTTGGCCCGAATGGGCGGCTCAGTCCTCCCAATAGCCAAACCCTAGCCATACTCAAAGTGAAATGGGAACGTGAACCCAAAAGCCCCAAGATGCCAGGAGACCGACCTATGTTGCCTGAACTGTTCGGACCGAAGAGCCGTCGGGAGTTTCTCCGGTGGACCGCCGCGGGCGTGTTTGCCCCCAGCCTCTCCGGCTGGTTACCCGTACTGGCCAATGCCGCTCCAACAGGGGGCAAAGGCAAGGCCAGGGCTTGTATCCTCCTGTGGATGGACGGCGGCCCTAGCCACAAAGACACCTTCGACCCTAAGCCCGATAGCCGGGGCGCCGGCGAGTTCAAAACGATCCCCACGAAAATCCCCGGCGTTCACATCAGCGAGCATCTGCCTCGGATCGCCCAGACCCTGGATAAGGGCGTCATTGTCCGCAGCATGACCACGCCGGAAGGGGCACACGCCCGCGCCAAGTATTACATGCATACCGGCTACCGGGAAGGGCAAGGCGGGATTATCCATCCGGCCATCGGTGCCATCGTGGCTAAGGAGATCGGCAATCCCGATAGCGCCATGCCCAATTATGTGGCCATCAACAGCCGCACCTACGGCGCCGGCTTCCTGGGTCCGCGCCACCAACCCCTGCTCATCACCGATCCCAATCGCGGTGTGGAAGACCTCAAAGCTGCGGTGGCCGCCTCCCAGCTCCAGCGCCGCCTGAACCTGTTGGACAAGATGGAGCGTGCCTTCCACCGCGACTACGATGCGGAGGTCATCTACGACCACCACACCACCTATCAGCGTGCCTTCCAACTCATGTATTCGCAGCAAGCTAAGGCCTTTGACCTGAGTGCCGAACCCGCCTCTTCCCGCAGCAAATATGGCTCCGGCCGCTTCGCCGATGCTGTCCTCATGGCTCGACGGCTCGTCGAGGTCGGCGTCCCCTTCGTCGAGGTCTCCCTCGGCGGATGGGACACCCATCAGAACAACTTCACCCGTGTCAAAACGCTCTCCGCCCAAATCGACACCCCTATCGCCGCCCTCATCGACGACCTGAAAGACCGCGGCCTCCTCGATTCCACCCTCATCGTCTGGATGGGTGAGTTTGGCCGAACTCCCCACATCAACAACCGTGGTCCCAACCCTGGGCGGGATCATTACCCACGCGCTTGGAGCACTGTGCTGTGGGGTGGCGGCATTCGCGGAGGAGGCACCGTGGGCAAAACCGACAAAGAAGGGGCAACCGTCGTGGAACGGCCCGTGACCGCTCAGGACTTCCTGGCTACCATCTGCGAGCTTCTCGGTATCGACTACAATCGCCAGAATGAAACCCCCAATGGGCGGCCCATCCGCATCGTAGAAAAAGCCAACCCCTTTACCTCCCTGATCGTCTGATACCGCTCCAAGTTAGCCCCATTGGAAACCGCCGCCGCACCGACTCGCCGGACTCCTGTACCGGCGAGTCGATGCTCTCAACTGCTCGTTCACTTGCTGTCCTTGATCAAGCTCGCAATCGCCTTAGCCGCTTGCTTGGCCTCCTTCCCGAGGCGATCCTTTTTATCCGCGTTTTTGGCGATATTGCGCAACGTCGGCAGCGCCGCTTTGGCCTGGACTCCCATCGCAGCCAGACCACGCGCCGCTCCGATCCGCACCACCTCCGGTTGCTTCTCGTCTTTGAGCAGGGTATGCAGCAGGGGCACCACCTTCTCCGCAGGTTCATCACACTGACCAAGGCAATGGGCAGCCGCTCCCCGGACCTCCGGATCCTTGTCCTCTAACGCCTTGTAAATGTATGGCAGCGCCTCCGCCACGAGCGCTTTTTGAATCACCGCCAAGCGGCCCAACTCCTGCAAGGCCACTACTTTTTCCTTGCTTGTCCGGGCTGACTTCAACTGCTCCGTGTACTTCTTCGCTTCTTTCAATTGGGCAGCGCGAACCGCCTCCGGCGTGCTCCCAAGATACACCAAACCCGCCACTAGCAACCAGCCGGCTGCCAGATGGACCGAAACTCTCCTCGCCATTGTCTGTCCCTCCCGAAAGCTCGGAAAAACCCTTGTACCATGACACCGAATCTTCTAAGTCGGCGTAAATATACCCTCCAGAACCTCCCACCTATCGAGCAAAATCCCCCGTTCAATAATCTAACGCTCCAACCAGTCCAGAAGTTCCCACACACCCTAGCCCCTACAACACTGGGGCCAACCAGGAGAGAAAAACCACCCCTTGAGGAAGGCCGCGAGATTCCCCGAACGGTAACGAGGACCGTGGAATCCTGAGAATGGCAGGGGCGAACGGGCTTCTTGCCGCCACGTCAACTTGATTTCAAGGAAGGGGACGCTGCCGCAATTCATAAAACTTACAATCTCTCAAACCAATCGCTGTCATCCACCCAGGCAGGACCCAATGGCATGCTCATCTGCCAGAGGAACCGCTCCCAAGACTCATCCCAACCGTTACTAGGTGATTCGGACGCCGGTTTCTTGACGACGAGGGGCGCGACATAGCTCCCACGGATGACCTCTGGCAAATGAAAAACTTGGACCATGGGATCCACTTCACGTCCTTCGATCTCAGCTCTCTCCGGCGGCGCAGCATGAATTCCGCCACCACTCATCAGCCCCAATGTGATCAACCACGCCCCCAACCCATGTTTCCTCATATTTATCTCTCCCGTTTCACTTCCTCAGGGAACAACCCTTCCATCCATCCTTTTGGTGTCCAGAAGCCATCCCCCCAGTAACGCACTTCCAGAGGTGCCCACCATAGCAAGGTCTCTGGTGCTTGCAAGGCATTTTCGGCCAAAATCGCTTGCGGCTTTTTCGAGATACGTTGCACGTCACTATGATTGGACATTATCAGCTCTGCGATACATATTATCAGTTGAAACTGAGCAGCCGGTCTATCAATCTCGATGAAAGCTGTCGAATGCGGCCGCCTCGTCAAGACTCGTCGAGTAAAGCCATCTGAAAGACTACCCATCATCCAGACCATGACCCAAATCGCAACCCATCTCATGGGGAGTCAGAACGGCTAGGACGTGGAAAACCCTGCGGGCAGCGATATTCGCCTTGACACATGAACAGAGGCTGCTATGGTGCCGTTCCTGCAGGTGGATACGGCCTAGGCGGAAAGGGGAATCGTACCGCGGGGGAATCAGGCCGAAATAACCGTCGGGCAAGGAGAGCCAACTATGGCGGCTAATGCTAGCCGGGGGAAGGGGTGGAGGCGGCGGGAATTCCTAGTATTGTCAACCTGGGGATTGGCAAGTATTACAGGCTGTCATAATTTGTGGGACAATCATAGTCTGACGAATAAAATACAAAGTCGATCTCAAATAGGTGATGATCCAAATTTTGATCTTGATGATTCTACAACTATTGGAAGTAAAAGCACCGTAGGGAATACGGAACCGATCCCGGTGAGCGGTGTCGGGCTAGTCTCCAATCTTCCAGGTACGGGAAGCAGTGCTCCGCCGGGAGGATGGCGCACTATGCTCGAACAAAGTCTAAAAAAACAAGGAGTCACTAACGTTCGAGAATTTTTAGATGATCCGCAACGCCGTACATCACTCGTATTAGTTTCCGCCCTTATCCCTCCAGGGGCACGCAAAGGAGAATTGATCGACGTTGAGATCACTTTGCCTGAAGAAAGTAAAACCACGAGCTTAAAGGGAGGATATCTCCATCATTGTGAATTATATACATATGAAACTACCGGCAACATTCGCGCCATGCTTCGTGAAGGAAAACGTGTCGGTCCCAGTGGTGATTTGAAACTCGGAGATGTATGGGCCGTCGCTTCGGGGGAGTTGATCGCTGGACAGTTCCTGCCTCGGCGCGACGAAGTCCCTGAGGAGGTCGAAAAGGATGCGGAAGGGCGGCCCCTTTATCGCTCAGCGCGAATCTGGGGAGGTGCCCGGGTGACACGTTCCCGCCCCTATCACATCCTGCTCAACCCTGCTGATCAGAATCCGCGGATGGCCGCCATTGTAGCGGAACGCCTGAATTCAACTTTTCATAATGCTACAGATGCATCCCAGAAAGTAGCCGATGCTAAAACTCGTGAACTTATCTTAGTTCACGTTCCATATCCGTATCGCAACAATCATTATCGCTTTCTTCTTGTGGCACGCCACGTACCTATTCTTCCTACTCCTCCTCAAAGTCTTTACCGCCGCCGACTGGAGGATGAGTTGCTCGACCCTGCCACCTGCTTGACAGCAGCGGTCAAGCTGGAAGCATTAGGAATGAGCAGTGTTCGGGCATTGCGTGTGGGTCTGGAAAGTACATCGCCGTGGGTCCGTTTTGCCGCCGCTGAGGCCTTGGCCTACTTAGGACAGAGCGATGGTGCCGCCGAACTGGCCCGTCTGGCCGAGGAACACCCGGCCCTGCGAGCACCTGCCCTGAAAGCACTCGCCGCTCTGGATGACGCTGCTGCTGCCGATCGGCTCGTCGAGCTGATGGGACGAACCGATCCCGAACTCCGCTATGGCGCCTTTCTGGCTCTGCGCCTCGCCGACGATCAGCATGCGGCTGTACGAGGTATCCCGATTCACCGCTCCTACCATCTCCACTTGGTAGCGCCGGGCACACCAGGAATGGTGCATTTGACCAGCAGCCGCCGAGCCGAAATTGTTCTGTTTGGAGATGACGTGCTCTTCCGGGGGCCGTTCACACTACCGGTCGGGTCCGAGTACACTGTCAAAGTCCCGGCGTCCGGCCCCGCAACTCTCACTCGTATTGTCAAGGTCAAGGACGATTGGATGGAACGCCAGGTAACCTGCCCTCCCGAGGTGGGTTCCGTGCTCATGGCTTTGGGTCAGTTGGGGGGAGGATATGCGGAAGCTGTCGAGCTGATCCGCCGCGCCGACGCTGCCGGTGTTTTGTCATCCGCTGTGCTCGTTGATGCCATTCCTCTCGAGCTAAACCTACGACAACTGGCCTATTTCGCCCGTCATGATCCCAGCCTTCGCCGAGCGGACGCCGAGGTGTCGCGCCTGGGGGTCAGCCGCACTTCCGTCGAGAACGCTAATCTCACTCTTCCCACACCGGAAACAGACCCAACGAATCAGCCGCCGCCGCCACCCCCACGTCCCCCTTTGAATCGAGAACCCGGACGCCTCTTCGGTCCGAAACGTCACGAACCTCCTTCGACTCCTCCCATCATCCCAAATAACAAGTAATACAATTTTAGATTAATTGATGTAATATAAATCAGGAAAAAATTATGCTTTTGCGGCTGGAATTGACAGGATTTAAATCTTTTGCCGATAAAACGAGTTTAGATTTTGCTCCAGGTATTACAGCGATTGTTGGACCTAATGGTTCCGGAAAGAGTAATGTTGTTGATGCCATTCGCTGGCTCATGGGAGAGCAGTCGATTCGTAGTCTTCGCGGCGGCGAAATGGTGGATGTAATCTTCCACGGTTCTCCGCGGCGGAAAAGCTTGGGAATGGCCGAAGTTAGCCTGGTTCTCGACAATCGCCGCCGATGGCTTGCCATCGAAGCGGATGAAGTTCAGTTGACACGACGCATCTATCGAGACGGTAACGGTGAATACCTGATCAACGGACAGCCGGCGCGTCTCAAAGATTTCCGAGACCTATTCATGGGCAGTGGAGCCGGTGCCAAGGGATACACCATCATTGCTCAAGGCCGCGTCGAGGAGTTGCTCCAAGCCAATCCTCAACAGCGTCGGGAACTATTTGACGAAGCCGCCGGTATCAGCCGCTTCAAGATTCGTAAGTACGAGGCACTACGGAAACTCTCCGAGGTGGAAAGCAATTTGACCCGTTCCCAGGATCGCCTCCACAGCTTGGAAACACAACTCCGTACCTGCCGCCTTCAGGCCACTAAGGCCCAAAAGTACCTCGAATATCAAACCCGCCTCCGGCAACTTCGAATTATCTGGGGAAAATATGAGGATCAACGCTTGAAGCAGGCCATATGTCAATTAGATCATTTAATACATCAAGTAAATGTTGAAATTGAGAAAAAACAGCAAAGTATTTATACATATAACAACACCAAGATATCGAGAGAGCAAAAATTGAATGATTACGAAAAAAGGTGTAAAGAACTATCTGCTATTTTAGCAGATTGTGAACGACGAATCTCTACAGAACAAATCTCTATTCGGCACTTATATCTGAGTTTGACAACACTCGAAAATGAGATGCTCCAGCTCACCCACAGGCGTTCCGATATTACACATCGCCTTCGCAGGGCGGAACAGGAGCACCTAGAGGCGGAATCACAGTACCGGCACACAGAGTCCGAAATCCAAGGAGTTCATGAAGAAAAACAGCAATGGGAGGCCACGCTCAAGGCCCTGCAATCCCGATGCCAGGAGATTGACACCGAAATAGCCCGGCAGCGGGAGCAACAATTTGATGCTGTTCGAGTCACTGCGTCTGCGCGGTCCGCCGCCAATGCTGCCTTGGCCAACGTCACACGACTTCAACAGGAACTGCAACGCCGCCACAGGGATTCTACCGTGGCAACAATCCAGCGACAAACTTTGCAGGAAACATTAGATAAACTAATGGAAAATGACATTCAAAAACAACAATCGATTCAAGATATTCGCAATAAAATTGATGAGCTTATTTTAAAGAGAAAATACTTACAACAAGATATACAATTACACTACGATGAATTAGAAAAACTCCGCGTCCAATACAGTGATGTCCGCGGAAGGATGGAATTGCTCGATGAATGGGAACGCTCCCGCGCTGGAGTGGAAGAAGGAGTTCGACAGCTTTTGGAAAAAAAAGCCCGCCTCGCTGCAAAAGATCCTCTTCATCCCCTTGTCACGGAAATGATCGGTCTCGTGGCTGACCTGCTTGTAGTTCCTCACGATATAGCGCCTCTAGTGGAAATCGCGTTGGGTGATAAGGCTCAATATATGGTGGTGCGCTCCGAGGAATCTCTCCTCACCTTGCTTGCAACACTCCAGGACGATTTGTTCAACCGTATAGGACTGCTTCCTCTCAATACACCTCCATATACAAAATCACATGATTATGAAATTGAGACCTTAGCTGAGCGAGTTCAGTCGCCTGTTCTCGATCTGCCCGCACAACTGCTCGGCAATGTCATTCTCGTCGATGATTGGCAGCAAGCTGTTTCGCTTCGCAAGCGCTATGCCCATGTTCGCATCATAACTAAACAAGGGCACCTATGGGAAACTGACGGATCCGTCATCCTCGGTTCATTCCATACCGGAAGAGGACTTGTCTCGCAAAAAAGCGAACTCCGCGAGCTTCAAGCCCAAGCGCGCGATATCCTTGATCAACTCCAGCAAAAAGAAAATGCTCTAACATCCTTGCAGTATGAATTGAAAGATATTGAAAGTCAGTTGACCGAACTAGAAGCACAGCAGGAGACGCTAGAAAAAGCAACGATCGAGGCACGCCAGACTCTGGACAGGCACCGGCAGGCTCTTGAACACTGGAATGAACGCTGGGTACTCCTGTGCCAAGAGACCCAATATCTGGAGGAAGAATTACGCCGAGCGGAAAGCGCATGGCTAGAAAGTCACCGGCAAGCTGAAAGCGCCGAGCAAGCAGCCAAAGAAATCGAGCAGAATCTGGAACTGCTTCAGCAGACCCTGCAATCGTTACAAGGCGACTGCGAGACCACACGCCAACACCTGCATGCTGCCGAAATGAAACTGACCCAACTGCTCTCCGCGCGAGAACACTCGATGGATTGGAAGGCCCAACTCGAAAAGGAAATCCGCAAGCGACGTGTGGAAATTCTGGATGTTCAATCGGCGATACATACTCTCCGCACACGATACCAGGAAGCCACGGTCGAGATTCTCAACAAGGAGATGCGATTGTCGCAGCTTTATGCTGACAAAGAAAAATTTGAACTAGAACTACAACAATTAGACCAGTATTGTGAAATGGAACGTCAAAGTTGTGACGAGTTTTATTCTTGTTTTCAGGAGTTACAACAGCAGCTTGAACAACTGCGGCATCGTTTGTATGAGTTGGAATTACAACGGCAAGACCTTAAGAATCAACATCAATACCTCCTCATACGACTCCAGGAAGAGCTGGAGGTTGACTCTCAGGGTCTGCAATCACTTCTGGATACCAAGGATGGAGAAGTGGCCTCCAATCCAGACTCTCTGGTTCAGGAGATGGATGAACTCAAGCAAAAAATGACCCGCGCTGGGCCTGTGAATCTGGAGGCCGTGGACCAGCTTCGCCTCCTGGAGGGCGAGTATCAGACTCATTTGAGCCAACATCAGGATTTACAACAGGCCCACCGGACTTTGCTGGAGATTATCGACCAGTTGAATAAGGATAGTTGCAAGCTCTTTCTAGATATGCTCGCAGCAGTACGGAGCCATTTTCAAGATTTGTTCCGCAAGCTCTTCGGCGGAGGGCAAGCGGATATCGTTCTCGAAAATGAGGCTGACGTTCTGGAAAGTGGTGTAGACATCATTGCTCGTCCGCCGGGCAAAGAGTTGCGTTCGCTCTCGCTGCTGTCGGGAGGGGAAAAGACTCTGACTGCGATCGCTCTGCTATTAGCAATTTTCCGCACCAAACCCAGCCCGTTCTGCATTCTCGACGAAGTGGATGCCGCCTTAGACGAAGCCAACACGGTTCGGCTGGCCTCCATTCTGCGCGAGTTTCTGAATATCAGCCAGTTTATCATTGTCACCCATAAAAAACGTACGATGGCGGCGGCGGACCGACTGTGGGGAGTCACCATGACCGATCAGGGAGTCAGCCGTGTCTTGCCGCTACGGTTTGAGGAATGGGAGTCCCCTGCCCAAGCCGCCTGAAATCTATTTCGTTCCGCCAATTTGATTCGTTCAGATGCCTCTCCTTTCTCGGTTCTCCAAGTATTGTCATCCCGCGATACAGTTGAGCTTACCTATGAGCCAGTCAGGCTAGGGTGGGTTCCCCAGCGAACTCATGCAGCTTTCATCGAGGTTTTGCGGGACCTTCATATGATACATGTAGGGTGACAGATGGATAGCATAGCCGAGGAGGCCGAATGGCTGAGAGAAGCCAACAGTAGGAAAAGCTGCAAGAACGGTGGATCACCAAGCTCGCGGTGATTTGCGGATAATGTGGCGAGGGAATCGTAACACCGTGGACCAAACTCAGGATGGGGGATTGCTGAGATCGGGAGAGTCACGTTATGGATGAATTATCTGGTGTGGCGTCTATGGCAAGCGGTGCATTGGCTATGATGGCAACAAGGGGAGAAACGATGCCACAACCGCGGATTCTGATCATCGAGGATGAGCGGGGATTGACTCAGTCCCTGTCGTGGTATTTCAACCGTGAAGGGTACGAGACCCATGTTGCTCACGATGGTCAGGAAGGATTGCGCAAAGCTCAGACGTTGTTGCCAGATGTCGTCCTGCTGGACCTGATGTTGCCCGGAATGGATGGCCTGGAGGTATGCCGCCTGCTGCGAGCCGGCGAACGGACACGGGACATTCCGATCATCATGATCACAGCCAAGACGGAGGAGACGGACCAGGTCGTGGGCTACTCCATGGGTGCGGATGACTACGTCGCCAAACCTTTCAGCAACAAGGTGCTACTGCACAAGGTAAAGGCTCTCCTGCGGCGGGTGGCGGGCCAAGGTGAAGCAGGCGATGTGATTGAACATCTGGGAGTAAGGATTGATCGTCTCCGACATCGCGCCACGATTCATGGGAAGCCCCTGGTTCTCACCCCGACGGAGTTTCGTCTGCTGGAAACGCTCGTCCGCCAGCCGGGCCGGGCCTTCAGCCGCCACCAGCTCATGGATGCCGCCATCGGGGAAGGGGCAATCGTCCTGGAGCGCACGATTGATGTCCACATTAAAACCTTGCGCCGTAAGTTGGCGGAAGCGGGAGGAAGCGCGGACTTGATCGAGACGGTACGCGGCGTCGGTTACCGATTCCGGGAGGAACCGCCAGCAACATCGGGTGGTACATGAGCCAACTGGGCAGGTTCTTCCCACCGTCATGATCCACTCACTTTGTCGAGGAACAACCGAAACTCCGCTGAATCTTCGATGAAAAAGGGAAACGGGACAGAGGGGAGCAACTCTGTCCCGCTGTTTTTGCCTGGTAGGTTCAGGAGAGAGAACCGACCGACGTGACGATATCATTGCGGGGGTGGTGTCCTCGGATTACCACCCGGAGCTGGAGGATTGGGTCCGGGATTACCCGGTACACCACCGGGCCGCGGTCCGCCAGGGAGCAGAGGTAGCAAGGGTGAGCTTGCTCCCCCACCGGGAGGAGAGGGAGGCGGAGGAGGTGGCGTCGCCCCACCGCCACCCGGTAAACCACCGGGGAAACCACCGCCACTTGGGGCGGGAGGAATTCCAGGAGGTACAACTCCACTGTTCCCGTTAGGAGCGGGAGGAATATCCGGGGGTGTCGCCCCGCCGCCACCCGGTAATCCTCCAGGGAAACCGCCTCCCCCACCCGGCAAACCACCCGGAAAACCGCCTGTTCCGCCACCCGGCACCCCCCCTGCACCGACACCGCCAGCATTTCCAGGTTCCGCCAAGCGGCCACCGGCATCTTCGCCGTCAATAATCACGCCGTTGTGGAAGATCAGATGTTTCCCATCGGGAGCCAGGAAGAAGTGGCCGCCGATCTTTTCTCCACCAGCCGATGTGAGAGCGACACGGTGCTTGAGTTCGACAGGGTCATCCGGATCGGCAATGTCGTAGATGTCGAGGCCTACATCTTGCAAGGAAGAGACATACAAAGATTTGCCATCCGGGGAAAACTCGACAAATCCGTTGTTGGCAGCTTTCCAGCCGGCGGGGAGTTTGAGTTCTTGGACGCCTTTGTCAGAGGCGACAACGATTTTCGCTTGGATGCGGGTCGTTTGAGCTGTACCACCGCCGATCCCTGGAGCAGACCCAGGACCTGCATCTCCACCCGGTCCGCCGGGTGGCACAGGTGGCAAGCCAACGCCACCGAGGCCGCCGGCACCCGGTCCACCAGGAATACCCGCAGGTCCGCCGTAAGCTCCTCCGCCACCAAAGCCAGTGCCTTGGGGTGGCAGCCCTGGCGGTCCGGCACCAATTCCTCCACCGACTCCTCCTGGAGGTCCGATGCCAGGACCTGGGCGTCCGGGCCGTCCCCCGCCTGGTCCGGGTTGGGGTGCCCCGGCTGAAGGCGGCTGGGATATAACGGAAACCAGAATATGGCCCTTCGACGTGGCAGCCAAATCGTAAGGAGCACCGTCCACAGGCAGGGGATAGGCTTTGACAATGGACAAGTCGCTGGTATTCACGAGGCGGACCGCCCCTCGTCCCCCTCGCGACATCTCAGTCAGGATGAGGTGCTTACCATCGGGGGAGAGAATCATATCCCCGGCTGGTTCGGGCAAATCGCGGGTTCTGTCCACCTTACGAGAGGTAGTATTCACCACACTAATCGTGGACTTGCTTGCCCGCCCGCCCGTGACTTGGGTGGTGAGCACATACAGTTGGCTGCCGTCTCCACTGAGAACGAGGCCACGGATGAGGCGGTTCGTGGCATAGAAGGGGATGGTCGCTACAGGTTTGAGTTCCGAGCTGTCTTCGACTTTGCCTTGATACAGAGGTTTGAGGTCGTAAACGACCACGTCTCCCATGGCGACGGGCAGAGTCATCGCCTGCTGGGCCAACTGAGCTAAGGCGACTTGAGAGTCAGCCCGTGCCGCGACGGCATAGAGCAAACTTTGCTTATCATCCACCACACCGCGAGCCAGCAGATGCGGCAGTTTGTAGCGGCCCGCCGGTGCAAAGTTGTTATTGGCATTGTACCGCTGAAGGAATCCCTGTAAGCGGCCTCGCTGCTCCATCCGCGGGCTGAAAGCTAGAAGCTCTCCCTTGGCCTTATCAAAAGCCGCCGAATAGAAATGTTCAATTTGTGCCTTACGCTTGCCGTCTGTTACGCTACCTGGCGCGGGCTGATTCGGATTGAATCCCCCGGTGGTTCCGCCAACAGCAGGAGGTGTGAAGCCTCCACCGCCACCTTGCGGCGGACCGATCACATCACCACCACTCCCCGGAGGCGGCACCACTCCACCGGGCGGATTGAACCCGCCACCCGGCGGTACGCCAACACCAGGAGGCACTCCAACTCCGGGCGGTACGCCAACACCAGGAGGCACTCCAACTCCGGGGGGTCCACCCACACCGGGAGGTACGCCAACACCCGGCGGTACGCCAATCCCACCAGGCGGACCTACTGATGAACCGCCTCCTGGGGGAAAACGTGGAGTATTGCCACCGGGCGGATCTACGACAGCGCCAGAACCATCATCCGCTCCCCCTGGTGCTGTAGCACCTGGATAACCTGCTGGAAATGAAGAGCCGCCACTCCCTGGAGGCCGACCCCCGCCCGGAAAGCTCGGCGGACCACCTCCTGGCGGTATCCCCGGCGGCACCGCTGCTCCGGCGCCCGGACCGCCGCCACTATCAGCGGGAGCACCGCTGTTGCCACTATCGCCGGGTGGTGGGGTACTATTGTCGCTTTTGCTTGAGGAAGAACTGGAGCCAGAACTATTTTGAGCACTGGTGGTGTTACTGCTGCTGTCACCTAACAAGAAGATGGCAATGGCACCGACCACGAGAAGCACGACCAGTAAACCGCCCCCACCGATCGCTGCGATGAGGACCGTGTTGTTTCCGGAGGACTTTTTTTTGCCACTGCGGCGCGGGGGATCCTCTTCCTCATCGTCCTCATACTTGGCGAAGGATTGGAGGCGGGCATTCATTTGCTGAGCCACCGGCGCCGCAACAGGGGGAGTACCCTTCGCACCTCCGCTCGCTCCTGGGCCATTGCCTGGTGGAACCACCTTCGCGCCACCAGTCGCCCCTGCACTTGTCACGAGCGTCGCCGTTTTCACCGGAACTTGGATCTCCGTCTGACAACTGGTACACCGGATCCATTTCCCAGCCAGATGGTCCGGTAGCTGTAAGTTGACTTTGCAGCCGGGACAGGTCATAGGAATGGCCATGGCTTTCCTCGCAAAGGGAGCGGGATAAGAGTCCGCGTGGTTCCAACCACGAGAGTCGGCGGCGCGATCTTATACTATGATGACGACACAGCCCCACAAAACGTTGGCAAAAATCACCGCAGAACCGATCTTATCCTTAGCCTACCGTCCCATCGCTGGGAATGCAACAGTCAAATGAGAAAATGTGGCCTAGTTACCCCTGGCCAGGGATTCCAGGGGTACCAGCCTTGATCACCAGGGGAAAGCCATCGGGATGGAAGGACTGCCCACATCGGCTCTTCAGACCGCCAGAGGAAAGTCAGCTCCTCAGGCCGCCAGAGCAGAGGGAGTCTGTTCCGGTCGCTTTCGCCAGCGCCGCAGGCTGTAGATCAGCAAGCCAAGACCCGCAGCCGTAGCCAGAATCCCCGCCGGTTCTGGCACGGGTACCAGCTCATACACCCCGGCGTTCGTGGTGCTGAGAAAAAGACCGCCGCTGGGAAAACCTACAAAGCGCACCGCATTGAGAAAGTCGCTGTACTGCTGGTTGGGATTCTCGCCGAGGTTGCTGAAGTAGAGGCGGCCTGCTGTGCCCGGCTGGAAGATGTCACCCGACCAGCCGCTGATCGTCAGATGGCCATTGGGTGTGCCGCTGATACCTGTAAATGTCAGGCTGTGTTGTCCGCTCGCCAAGGCGATGGTAGACGAGCTGGTCAACTCCAAAGCCCCGAGAATATCGCTGTGTCCCGTCCCTTCTCCCGTGCTGAGCGTTCCGCCTGCCAGTCGCACTGTGCCGCTATTGGGCAGTTGATGATCGGCCGCCAGCAGCACCGTACCACCGCTAGCTATGGTCAGGTTCCCCCCAATAGCATTCTGGCCTGCGCTTTTGTTCAAAATGAGAATTCCCCCGGCGACAGTCGTTCTACCGCTGAAAGTATTGGCGGAGTTGCCGCTGATCTCCAAAGTGAAATTCCCTTGTTTAGTTAGATCGCCAGTTCCGCTGATGGTTCCGCTGAGAGTCACACGACCGGTACCGGTTCCCTCCACAGTCAATCCCGTCCAACCGCCGCCGCTTGCTGTGGTGGTCACCACCAGGTCACTGGCAATGACGAAGGCTCCGCTCCCTTGCTGGATGATCTTCGGAGCCAACACGCTGGGGCTGCCATCGCTGTTGACTCCGAAAATCAATGACCCTCCCGTGATGGTGTTCGTTGCGCTAGCACTGCTGTTGAGGTTCAAGCGAGTCAATCGAACAGAACCGATATCGTTGGCGGCCGTGTAACCTGTGCTCCCGCTGCCCCCAAAATTGAGCACGATGTTCGAGGTCACTTGCCCATAGGGTGGCAAGACGGGCGCTGGATTGGAAAAACCATAGCGGTTGTACCACTGGCCGTTGAGGCGAACGATACCCGATGGGGAGCGCCAGCGGGAATTGTTGACATTCAGATCGCTCCCGGAGACCCCATCCAACCAGTTCCCTGTGGTATTGTTCCAATCGTAAACGTTCCAACCGATATCCAGCAGCATGGCGACCTCAAAATTGAGCAATCGTTTCACAGTATTGGGGGGTGTGGAATAGTACATCACGGCATTATTGATGTTGACGTGGCTGACACTAGACCCTTCACGATAAGGATTGGGAGCATACAACGGGACAGCACCGCCGTAAACCTCCTTACTGTAGGGACCGATGAAGAAGAGGCCGATGTTGGGATCGTTTCCGGCTGTGAACACTGAAGGATTACCGATAAAAGATGCGTAATTTGAGCTATTGATATCCGTATTGAAAAGTGCCGTGGCATTACTTCCGCTTCCCCGATAGAGGTAACGGTCGTAACCCGCGTAGATGTCGGGTGTCGGCGGTGTTCGGCCCGCTAATCCTCTTCCTTGTGCATCGGTGAAACTTAAAAACCCCACCCCGTGCAAAAGCTCGTGAATGGCCACGGAGACCATATCGTACTTGTTCGATGCCGGCGATTGACCCACATAATTCCAGCCATAGCCGAAATTAAAATCCCCACTTCCATCCAGTCCACTGAAGGGACGTGTATTGGTGCGAGCCGCTTGATAGACTCCGCCGTTCTGGAAACTCCCGTTGCTGTGGATCACGATCTGACTTGGACCGAAGGAGGCAAGATAGGTGGCGCCACTTGGAGCGGAGCGGAACTCGATATTGACAGTCCCTCGTCCATCCAAGACGGTGTTAAGGTACTGAGTGGCAGCGAGGATGGAGTCCCGGCGGAGTTGTCCCTCGACTGGGTCATTAAATCCTGTACCCGATGGGTCCGAATAGGTGATGTTCCAAGTGATCTGAGCTGGTAGGGGAGCGGACCAGAATAAAAGCCCTACCAGTGACCAGAGTGGTACCAACCGAAGCCGCCGCTCCATCGTGGCTCTTCCTTGGAGGCTTTGCCAGAAGCAAAGAAAACGACCGGAAGTTGCGAGTTATTCCCGGAATACTCGAATCGATTTTTCAATTTACACTCTCTCCATCTCCGTTGCCAAGAGGTTTTGGAAAAATTTCCCAAAATTCATTTGGGAGCGAAAAAGTGTGAGGAAAGGGCGGGAAAGGATGAGAAGGAAGGGGTTGTAGCGAGATGTGGAAAATGCAAAACGTAGGAGAAGGAAGGAGAGACGCAGAGAGGAGTCCGCAGGGAATCATTCGCCGGGAATCTTCCCTCTTGGGACCTCCGAGAGCGTGAGGTCAGCGGCTGCGGGCGTACCGTTCGATGAGGATCCGCGCTGTTTCGGGCCGCATGATAGCCGGGTCGGGCATTTCCCCGCGCCGGAGCATTTCTCGCAGGGCAGTCCCGCTGATGTTCACCGGCTGCCAACCTCGATCGGCGTAATCTTCCACCAAGGCGACACGCCCCAGTTCCTTGTAATAAGCCGCGAAACCGACTTTCACGGGTCGAATGAGGAGTTCGCCAGGGAGGTGATCGAAAATCCGTTGGGCTGCCAACGGGTCCCAGATGTCAGTTTTGTCGTCGTAGGGAGCGTCCGCGTGTTTGCGGCCAATGATGATATCGGTGAAACCGTAATTCTGGCGGTAAATAGCATGCATGACAGCTTCCTTCGGACCCGCGTAAAACATCTTGATGTCCAAGGCGATCAATAGGACGTGATCGTGGAAATTGCGGCCGACTTTGCGCCACAGCTCTTCATCAATATCCCCCTGGCCGAGCGCGCGGGATTCAATCAGGGCACGATAGGTCTTGATACGGGTGGCGGCATCCACATCATCGCTTTTGGTTTCTCCCACGAGCGGATTGAGAACTGCCCCCGCAAAGTACCCCGCCCGGGTGAGGCGCTCCAGTCCCACCACCAGGGCATACTCATGGGCGCGGTGCAAAGCGTTACGAGTCTGGAAGGCGACGATCCGTTCCCATCCCTTCTGTTGGAACAACGCACGGGTCTCTCGCGGGGACAGAATCAAATCCCCATATTCCGGATGTTTAGGCTGGGGGAGGGCCACAATCTCCCCTCCGACCAGGTAGGTCCGAGGATCATGATTGGCAATGCGAGCGCCGGGGTGGTCCTCCCGCGGCGTGCCATAGACGCTGTGGTTGTACTTCTTCTTGTCCCACGGGTACACATCATGGACTTCGATAACTCCGACGCATTGGCCGCGCTCATTGACGAGAGGATGCTTGCTACCCGTGTTCAAATGCCGAGCGACACGTGCATCCACGGGAAACGCCAAGGGAATAGTCCAGGCATACTTGCGGCCTTGGCGGACGATCACCTGCTCTTCCAGCACTCGGTCGTACTCTTCCCGCGTCATCGGTCCCGTCAGGGGCGACAAGGCTCCGTCCGCAATCCGGTAGAGAGTGGAAAGATCGGCATCCGAGACAACGATTTCGTGAGTCGAAGGGGGATCGAGTACGGCGACAGTACGGTTGATCGGTTCCGACACACCACCATGGGGCGGGATCAATTCGGGCATGGATTCCTCCGTGAACTTACCGAATGATAAAAAACACAGTTGGGAACAGCGGTCCGATCCATGGGAGCGGGGCAAGTAGTGGGCTAAGATCAGGCGGACACCTCAAGGATCGTTTCCTTACGCTCAAATGACATATTGAGGGCCTTCACATTGGGCGACCAGGTCAGCCAAGGTGAGTTGTTTGAGCACTTGTTCCTCCGCTTGGCGCACCCGGAGCCAGACACCCTGCAACTGGCGGAAAAACGGGCTGAGGTGGGAGCGCCCATCCTGGTTTTCTACTTTATGGGTGGGGTCGGTCACTTGCAGAATGTCATAGAGAGTAATGGTTTCCGGAGGCCGGCTGAGGGTGTATCCTCCGGCGGCTCCGCGGACACTTTCCACCAATCCTGCATACTTGAGAGCCAACAGGATTTGCACCAAAAAGCGGTCCGAGATGTTATGGCGTTGGGCAATGTCCGCTACGCGAATCGGGCGTTTCTCCGGATAGCGGGCGGCCAACTCCAACATGGCGACACAGGCGTATTCGGCTTTGGCAGAAGGTTGCATGGCAGCTTGTTTATCAATGGGGGCGAAGACCTCTTTTCAATGGGGGCGAAGACCTCAAAGGAGACTCAGTCGGTTGACAGGCCCAACTCCATTGGCAGCGATACGGTTCTCCAATGGTGAGCAACCTCTGGTATTTTCAGGAATAAGGGGCGATCCAGCCAGTCAGGCGGCCAATTTCTATACATAAGCACATTATAGGATACGATCTCCGATCAAATGCCACTGCCGTCCGTGTGTTCGATCACATGTAAACCGCATTCTTTTTTCACCTTACCGGCCCAGCGTCCCGCGCGATCGTCCTCGCCGGGTTGCACCGGCCGCGTACACGGCCAGCAGCCTATACTGGGATAACCGCGATCATGCAAGGGATTGTAGGGAACATCATGGCGGACAATAAAGTTCCAAACGTCGCGCTTGGTCCAATGCAGGAGGGGATTGACCTTGACTAACTGGAACTTGGCGTCCCACTGCACCACCTGGGCCTTGCTTCGGACATCCGTCTGATCCTTGCGGATGGCACTGATCCATGCTAGCGGGGCGTAATGGGCCAAAGCTCGCCGCAAGGGAAGGATTTTCCGATCGTGGCAACATTGGTCCGGCCGGATGGTGTACAGTGGACCACCGTGTTCCGCCTCGTACTCCGCGACACTTAGCTCCGGATAGATATATTCGACCGCGATACCATAGCGCTGGAGGATCCTCTCTCGTAACTCCAGCGTTTCGGGAAATTGATAGCCGGTTTCCAGATTGATACAGGTGACCGACGGCTCGATTTCGGCCAGCATGTGGAGGACACAGCAGCCTTCCGCGCCAAAAGCCGTAGCCATCAGCAAGCGGGGATAGAAGCGCCGTACGGCCCAGCGGAGAATCTCTTGGGGGGAAGCCTGATCCAACTGCTGGCAAACCTCATTAATCTCTTCAGGCGACATGGGAGAAGGAACGGATAGTCCCACGGAGGTGTCCGACGCCTTTCTCTCCTCCACCGTGCGACCAGTCGCTGGGCCATCCGAAGTTCCCTCCGAATCCTTGGTGCGTTCCGCACTGCCTAGATGGCCATCGGTTTCGGAGGTCACCCCGTTAGCGGCGGACTGGGCTGTTGTAGCGAAGGGCAACCGAGTCATATGGCATCACTTTTATTGGTTCACTAATGATGCTAAACTTAGGGGAGAAACACCACTCATCCGAGCTAAATCCCCATATTCTCCATCGATATCGTAGTCTTTCAACGCATTTCGACAAGTATTTCGTGAGAAGCGGGAATGGAAAAAAATGTGACAGCGGCCGTTGGAAACGCACAACACCCAGCTTCGCGGAGAAGCCGGGTGCGTGCGGTCGCCCGTCACGAACGACGGAGGGGCTGCCTCAGTATTTGGTCATCTCCTGGGTGATTTGCCGCTGCATGTCGGCATTCGGCCCTACGTAAAGGTGGAGGTGGTCCTTGTCAATGTACACAACCTGGACACGGTTCCGCTTTGTATATTGCGGGAAGGGATAATCGCTTTGGATCACTTCCGTGTAGTACACCACGCATTCCCAATGGCAATGGTGCAGTTGGGCCATACCAATCAACGGGAAAAAGCGAGGCGGGTCGATTTTGTCTACAAGCCGGTTCTTGACAATAGTAACATCATCGCGGAACTCTTCATAGATGTAGGGAATACCACGAGCCACCTTTGGCAAAGCACGAAGCACTTCGGCATCACTGGGTGGGTCTTCACAAATAGGCGGCGGGTAGCCGTTACGAATCGGCGGCAAGATGGGCACCCGGCCATCATTGCGGTGGTTGTACTTTTGGTCCATTCGTTCCGCCACCCACGGCTGAACAGGAATGGGTGTAAACCACCCCAAAGTCAACGGATTGCAACCGCCACTCAGGGTCGGCAGGGCGACCACCGCCGCCCACAACAACTTGCGATACCATCCGGTCATGCTCCCCCTCCGTGCGAGCCGGATTGTTACTCCGTTGCCTACTGTATCGGCCAAGCGTGTCAGGAAATTGAATCAGAATACGCCGAGTCTGCCGGAAAATGCGAAGAAAATCCCTCATGGTAGAACCCATGCTGCCACCCCGTGTCATTCATTCCTCGTAGGGCACCCTTCACCTGGAGACGACTTTTGACAACTTTTGGAAGGAGTACCTCCTAGGATTTCTCCATATCCCCTAAACCCTGGCGAAACCTCCCCGGAAGATCAATCCTGGGAGAGAGAATTGGGAGAACGACAATATGGTTTACCTCTCACGGATTTACACGCGTTCCGGCGATGGCGGTGAGACGGGGTTGGGCGATGGAACCCGCGTACCCAAGAACGACCCCCGCGTGTGCGCCTATGGTGAAGTGGACGAACTGAACGCTGTGCTGGGTTTGGTTTTGGCCAGTGTCCCAGAATGTCCCGAAGCGGTATTGCTGGAAAGCCTCCAGCATGATTTGTTTGACGTGGGCGCTGATTTGTGCGTACCGCTGTCAGAGTCAGAACAAGCCGGACAACACTTGCGGGTAACCGCTCAACAGGTAGCCCGGCTGGAAGCAGCCATTGACCGCCTCAATGCCCATTTGGAACCTCTGCACAGTTTTGTGTTGCCGGGGGGAAGTCCGGCGGCGGCTTGGCTGCACTTCGCCCGGACAGTCTGCCGGCGCGCTGAACGGGCTGTGGTAACCCTTCAACAGCATGTCCCCATCAATCCTCAAGTCCTCATCTATCTAAACCGTTTGTCCGATTTGCTATTCGTTTTGGCCCGTGTCGCTAATGACAACGGGCAGCGTGATCGCCTTTGGAAGCCCGGACAATTTCGAGAGGGAGAACCACCCTCCTAGGCTTCCGGGCAGCCAGATGTGGGAGGGAATCCAACAAGGTCTAGGCGGCGGAGAATTCCCTCCCCTGTTCGGCACGGTGACACTCATAAGATCAACTTTAGAACCGGAATCGCCCGTCCCCGTCAACGGGCAGGCACTCCCTCGAATAGCAGCGCACCACGACCAGGGAAAGGGTCAGGCAGAACCATGAATCCTCATGCCCCGACGAAACTCCATCCAGAAGGCCGGGTCGAACCTGCGGAATCCCAGGCGGATCCCACCGTCCATTTGCCAGCTCCAGCAAGGCGACTATGGGAACGGATCCGGCAGCGCCAGGCTTGCGTTGGGATCATTGGTCTGGGTTATGTGGGTTTACCTCTGGCCAAGGCTTTCAGCCAAGCCGGATTTCCTGTCCTGGGTTTTGACATTGATCCCGCGAAAGTCGAAAAGCTCCAACGGGGGGAAAGTTACATCGGGCACATTCCTCCCGCCACAGTCCGTGAGATGCTAGTCCGGGGGTTTTCCGCGACCAGTGACTTCCACCGGCTGGGGGAAGCCGATGCCATCCTCATTTGCGTGCCCACACCGCTGACGGAAGCCCGCGAACCAGATTTGACCTATGTGGTCAATTCGGTACAAGCCGTAGCCCAAACCTTGCGCCCCGGCCAACTGGTGGTCCTGGAAAGCACCACCTATCCCCGCACCACGCGGGATGTCGTTCTGCCTCTATTGGCTCAACGAGGGCAGACGGTGGGAGTGGACTTTTTCCTCGCCTATAGCCCCGAACGGGAAGACCCCGGCAACGCCCGTTATTCCACCACCAGCATCCCGAAGGTCGTCGGCGGCATCGATCCCGTCAGCGGGGAAGTGGCAGCCGCCCTGTATCGTCAGGTGGTAGTGGAAGTGGTGCCGGTATCCACTCCAGAGGTCGCCGAGGCATGCAAAATCCTGGAAAATACCTACCGGGCGGTCAACATCGCCTTGGTCAACGAATTGAAAGTGCTCTACGACCGCATGGGTATCGATGTTTGGGAAGTGATCGACGCGGCCCGGACCAAACCGTTCGGCTTCCAGGCCTTCTACCCCGGTCCCGGTCTGGGAGGACATTGCATCCCCATCGACCCGTTCTACCTGACCTGGATCGCACGCAAATATGGCTTGAGCACGCGCTTCATTGAATTGGCAGGCGAGGTCAACACCGCCATGCCAGCCTATGTGGTCAGCAAAGTGACCGACGCCCTCAACGAACGCAGGAAACCAGTCAAGGGAAGCCGAATCCTACTGTTGGGGATGGCCTACAAGAAGGACGTGGATGATCCCCGCGAAAGCCCCGGCTTTGAACTGCTTGATCTGCTCCTCAAGAAAGGCGCCGTCGTCCAGTACAATGACCCGCACATTCCGGTCCTCCCCCGCATGCGGCACTGGCCGCACCTCCAACCTCTCCAAAGCCTGCCGCTGACGGCAGATACCCTGGCCTCCCAGGATTGCGTCCTGATTGTTACCGACCATTCCGCCTACGACTACCCCTGGATCGTGCAGCATAGCCGCCTGATCGTCGATACTCGCAACGCCACCCGATACGTCCGGGAGGGACGTGAGAAGATCGTCAAGGCGTAATTATTGTGGAGGCCGTGATGTTTTTAGCTTTTAGGGGAGTGCCGCTGCATCTCACTGCTGGCGGAATCCGCCGGGAATGGCGCACCGGTTCGCCATCCTCTGAAAGCATTAGTAACCCGACAGGATGCTCTTGCCGGGAAATGAGAGTTCGAGGGTAGTTGGTCGATTCGTAAACACATTAGATCGGAAACCGAAGGAAACTGGACCGAGGCGGTGACAATCATCTGGAAGGTTGATAACCTAAAACAAAAGGCATAATTTTTGCTGGTGGGGTAGGCGCGGGGGAAAGTGCGTCCTATAGTAACTGTTCTCATGCAGTGATGGGGATCAGAGCCGGCGAAGGGAAAATGCCTGCGTTCCTCGCCAAGGAGTGCCCGCCCCCATCTTCGCTGGTTTCCCGCCGAATCTCGTGGCCTTGTCAAGGAGAAGCGACCGTGGCCCTGTGGAGTGTGTGGTGGTTGTCCCACTTGCTCAATCTCATCATCATCCTGGTAGGTCTATTTTTGATGCTCGTGGTGTTGATTCAGCGAGGCAAAGGTGGAGGATTGGCCGGCGCCTTTGGAGGTGTGGGCGGCTCCAGTCCCTTCGGTTCGCGAGCGGCGGATCAGTTCGTCAAGATCACCCTATGGGTCGCGGGGGTGTGGGTCTTACTCATCATGATCCATGTCAAGGTGGTCAAATACGACTCGCGGGAACTTGAAGAGCAGCCCTTGGTCGGGTCCGTGCGGTAAAAGTCAGTCTTCTGGGAGAAAAAACGGCGGGAGGGCGGATTAGGCTAGCCAAAGCGGTTCCAGGGGTTCCGACAGGCGGGCATCGGTGGCGGACAGGTGCGGGTGTAGGGTGGTCAGTGTGTTGCACAGCATGACTGGTTTCGGGGCGGCACGTCAGGAACACTCCGGACGAGCCGCAGCAGTGGAGGTTCGTAGCCTCAACAACCGCTATTTGAAGGTGGTGGTGCGCGGCGATGACCCCTACCCGATGTACGAGGCGGAAATCGAACGGGTTGTCCGGCGATGGGTCCGTCGGGGTACGATTACGGTTCACATCACTGTAGAGCGGCCCACGCTGCCGGCCCTCCGTTGGCCAGCAGATACTCTCCGAGCATGTTTGGTGGAACTCCGCCAGATTTGCCAAAGCGCCGGTTGTCCCGAAGCCTTCCCGCATTTGACTAGCGGTCTGCTCCTGCTTCCCGGCCTGGTCACGACCTCTCCTTATCTCGGCACTCCCCCGGCGGATGAATGGTCGCTGGTCGAATCCACACTCGAAGCCGCCCTGGAACGGCTCTGCGACATGCGGCAGCGCGAGGGGCAAGCCATGGCGGAGGACCTGCTCCACATCCACCACCAATTGCATGCGGAATTGGCACGCGTGCAGCAACGTCTGCCCCAAGTGAAAGAGGACTACCAGCAGCGACTGCGGGAACGCGTCCGGCAACTGCTCGGCGAAGCCGCGGTCCCGGTGGAGGAAACCCATCTGCTCCGGGAGGTGGCCCTATTCGCGGAACGCAGCGACGTGAGCGAGGAAGTGGCACGCTTGCAAGCTCATTTGGATCAATTCGCCGACCTCGTGCGCCAAGGGCGGGAAGCGGGCCGCAAACTGGAATTCCTCGTTCAGGAAATGGGGCGGGAAGCGAATACCTTGGGAGCCAAAGCCGCGGATGTCACCGTCTCCCGGCATGTGGTGGAAATCAAAGCCCTGCTGGAAAAGGCCCGCGAACTCGTGCAGAACATCGAGTGAACCTGGCAGGGGGAGGCGGACGGTGAACTTCATCGCGGTGTCCGTTCGGGATATTTTTGCGATGCAGACGGCAGAGCCAGAACCGGTCCAACCGGGGCCATTGATCGTCCTGTCCGGTCCCAGCGGCGTGGGAAAATCGACTTTAGTCGAGCGTCTCGTTGCCACCAGTCCCTGGCCTCTGCGGCGGGCGATCACAGCCACCACCCGCCCTCCCCGTCCCGGCGAAATTCCGGGAAAAAGTTACCATTTCTGGACCCGCGAAGAATTTGAACGGGCCATCCGCAACCAGCATCTTTTAGAGTGGGCTCGTGTTTTTGATACGGATTATTACGGTACGCCGCGGGACGAAGTGGAGCCATATCGGGCCAAGGGGTATGGCGTCATTTTGGTTATCGACGTGCAGGGGGCCGCCCGCATCCGCGAACTTGTCCCCGATGCACTGCATATATTTCTTATGCCCCCCAATTGGGAGACGCTGGAACAACGCTTGCGCCAGCGAGGCGATCTGTCGGAGGAGCGGTTGCAGCGCCGCCTGCAAACGGCCCAAACCGAACTAGCCGCCGCGCCTCACTTTGATGTGGTCGTTATCAACGACAACCTTGACTCTGCCTTGCAACAGGTGCAGCAAGCCATCGCTCCCCGCTTCGCCGCCTTGAAATCCCGAAACACCAACCCGTAACATTTTCCCAGGGAGGAGGAACCCAAGCGATGCTCGAAGAACTGAAAGAAGAGGCGATTGTCAACAAAGTGGGCGGACGTTTCAAACTGTCCACGCTGATCCAGAAGCGCTTGATCGCCCTCAACAAAGGGGCCAAGCCGCTGGTCGATCTCCGCACCAATGACAAAATGGCCATCGTCATCCAGGAGATTTTGCAAGACAAAATTTACCTGGATACATCCGGCAACATCCAAACTCGCAATCAGACAGCCCTGGCCAATCTGCCCGGCGGCAGCTTCGGAGTACCCGCCATCAACATTCCCCCGCCTTCGCATCCCCCAGAAAGCCGCGAGGAAGCGGAGGCCAAGAGCGAACCGTCCGCCCCTTCCTCGCAACCGGCACCTTCGACCGCTAAGGCAGCCAAGGACGCCAAAGGCGATAAATCGACCAAGAAAAAAGGGAAAAAATAACCCCGGTTTCATCGGCCAATCGGCCTACCCTTCGTCATCGGCGGGGGTTCGCTCGAAGGAGGGACGTTTCCTGGAGCAACTCCGGCGGGGCAGTCTGCTGCCGCCTCCGGGGAGTGTACGAGCGGAGGTAAGCAGCCAAGTCCTGTTCCATTTCTTCTGGCTCAAATCCGCAATGGTGCATTTCCGCTAGCGCTTGTTCCAGGGTCCAACCCTGGTATTCCATGCGGAAGATGGCCACCATGGTCCCCGTGCGATGGATCCCGGCAAAGCAGTGCACCAGAACCGGATAATTTTCGGGATGGTCCATCACTTCCAGAAACTGGCGCACCGCTTGCTCAGCGGGAATATCCCCCTCCTCATCTGCCGCCCAAACCCGCGGAACGATCCGCACATGCCGAACACCTCGTTCGGAGCAGAAGGCTTCCTCCCATCCGTCGGAACGCTCGTGGTTTTTCCGCAAGCTCACCACAGTGCGGATGCCCCGTTCCCGGATGATGCGATCCAGCCCCGCCGGCGTCAATTGGCCGCTGCGATACAGAATACCATCCGCCACAACCCGGAAGTTCCGCTCGTGGAGTTCCCGATGGCGATAGAAGGCCACCGGACCCGCTGCTATCACGAGAAGCACTCCCAAGGCCAACATTGTCTGCACTTTCACGATTATTCTTGCCTCCGCTACTTTCGTCACTATCCTCACCTCCACTTCCGCTGCTTATTCCCTTCCCCAGGTAGGGGGCGATGCCCATGACTGCATTCATCTCCCGGCCGCCCAATTCGGACTTCTCCCGCCACCGCCCCAACGAACCATAACCGCTCGACTCCGGCCCAACTCATACTGGCCACAGCACCATAACACCCCGGAGTTGACAGAGGAAGGGGAAATGACTCCGACGGTCCCCAAATGCCTGCTAATCTGCGCCGTGGACATGATCTAGAAGGGTGAGGTAGAGCAGACCGCCTAGAAGAAGGTAGCAGAAGGCCGTGGCGAAGTAGGAGCGGGAGTACAGCTTCAAGGCGCTTCCCGCAGACGGTTTGAGGCGGGGTACCAACCCCCGCCAATCCACCGCGAAGATTTCATCCAGAAGCAGGTGGGACAGAAAGCCAAGCATGACCCCGGTAGCCAGCAGCCAGCGGAGGGGGCGATCTGGACCTCCATAGGCCAAGTAAACCGCCAGTCCTGCGATCAGCATGGCGGGTATGCTGTGGAACATTCCCCGGTGTACGGTGAAACGCCGGAAGATGTAGGTCATGAAAAATCGCACACTCACGTAGGCAATGAGCAGCACGGCCAAGAGGGTTTCACGCGTCAGGTCCAAGGGGATTAGACGGGGTAAGAGCATCAAGGGGACGAGGACCGAGGTCAGGTGGCTCATTTCGCGCATCGGTACGCCGGTATCGCTGTCGATGTCCGGAAGCATTCCGCCCACAGCGGTGAGCAGAGCGGCCAGCAAGCCGGCCTCACTGGGAAACCCCAGAGGCTGAACGGCCGCGGCGCCATAAACGACGCCCAAACCACTCGAAACAGCTATGTGTGTGCGGAAACCTGCCACTGGAGTCGCAATCCAATTCCCTCAGGAAAACCCGCCAGCCCGCAATGTTACCTCCACCATCCACCCCGTCCCACCCTGACGGCGCAGTTCCCCACGCTTCTTTGAGCGATGTTGTTCCTCACCATACTGATGCGCGCGCGAACCCTTGGCAAGAGGATTCTTCGAGCTGTTCGAGAATCCTCGATTCATCTTTTGGTCCCTTTAGGCCGCCGAGACAAGACCGAGACACTAGTAGGGTGTAACTAGATTCTCTGGGGGTGGGGGCTGAACCCGCGAGGTGTTTCCCCAGACTAGCGGACTACCCGGCAGGGAACCCCCAGAAAATCTGGTTGCACCCACCCGACCGGCAAGGTGGAATTGCTCTCGACAATTCTGCTGGATTCCCGTAGTCTGGGGGAGGTTCCGGAAGCAGGACTGCAAATTGCGGCAGTTCCGCTTACGAAGCGGCGGCCTTTGCCTCACGGGAATCCATGTTTTCCGATCGAAAGGAATGAAGTTGTTTCTCCAGCGGCATCCGGCAAGGGACCGCTGTGAATCCACACCGTGCCTCGCACTAGCACAAGGAGGTCCAGAATGTCACGCTTGTTCAGCCTGAGTCTGCTGATCCTGAGCCTCAGCACCGCCATCACCCTGGCGCAGGAGAAGCTCGACCCGAAGAAGTTGCTCGGCAAATGGGAGCCGGTCGATAGCAAACTGACCAATCTCACGCTCGAGTTCGCGGATAAAGGGAAGTGGACGCTAACCGTCGAGATCATGGGGAAAACGGAAAAAGCCGAGGGAACCTACAAACTGGACGGGAACAAGCTAGAGGTCACCATCGCCTTCGCCGGTCAAGAGCAGAAAGAGGTGCTCACGGTGAAGAAGCTAACCGATACCGAGTTTGTGACCACAGATTCCAAAGGGAAGGATGAAGCCTTTCGGAGAAAGAAATAAGGCGATAGCGGAAAAGCCCGCCGGGAACGAGTGGCAGGGGAAGCTGCGGGATCAAGCTGGCCGAAGGCTGCGGAAAACCTCTGCCGCATAGCGGCAATCCTCAGCGCTGGCGTCCAAATGGGTCACGGCACGGAGCAGTCGCGGGCCGAGGACCGCCACCAGAACGCCCCGCTGGCGGAGGAGTTCGGCCACCTGCTGGGCAGAGGTCCAAGGCGGCTCCGCTTCAAACCAGATGAGATTACTCTGGACTTCCGGAGGCGTGAGCTTCAAGCCTCTCACATCGGCGATCGCCTGCGCAAGCTGCTGAGCATGGGCGTGATCCTCAATCAGCCGGTCGATATGGTGATCGAGCGCGTAAAGGCAAGCCGCCGCCAAGTAGCCTGCCTGGCGCATCCCTCCGCCGAACAGTTTACGATAGCGGCGAGCCTGCACCATCTGCTCCCGGCTTCCCAGGATCATGGAACCCACCGGTGCTCCCAAACCTTTGCTGAAGCAAACCGCGAGAGTGTCGCAATACTGCCCCCAATGAGCTGCCGGGATGCCAGTCGCTGCCATCGCATTCCAGATACGGGCGCCGTCCATGTGAACAGCCAGGCCGTGCTCTCTAGCCCATGCTGCCAGTTGAGCTACCTCTCCCAGGGGATAAATGGTCCCGCCCCCGCGATTGTGAGTATTCTCCAGGCACAACAGGCGAGTGCGAACATAATGGTAATCATTCGGGCGGATGGCATCGGCGAGGTGGCTGACGCGAAGTTGTCCTCCCGGAGCCGGGATCGGCCGGCAGGTCACCCCGCTGAGTGCTGCCGGTCCGCCAGCTTCCCACAGGTAGATGTGACTGGTGGCTTCGAGCAAGGCTTCATCCTGCGGCTGGCAGTGCAAGCGCACGGCAATTTGATTGGCCATCGTTCCGCTGGGCACGAACACCGCCGCTTCCTTGCCGAACAGAGCCGCCGTCCGCTCTTCCAGGGTCCGAACCGTCGGGTCCTCGCCAAAAACGTCGTCCCCCACGCGGGCCGCCATCATCGCCGCCAGCATCCCTGGCGTCGGACGGGTCACCGTGTCACTCCGGAGATCGATGAGATGATCGGGAGTCGTCACGGCATTTCCTCCTCCACGGCGAGAGTCGTCTACTTCCCCTCACAGAGACCAGTGCTCGCCCTAACGCGGGTCCCAAGCGAGAGTCTTGAACATTCTCGAGGGCATGAAGACAGGTTTCCTCCCTCAGAAGGACAGCCGGCGGATACATGCCGGTCTCAGTCTTCCTTGTCTTTGGGCGATGGCTCTTTGGAGGCGGGCGGCGGACTGGGTGAATCCTCCCGGCGATTGTCGATGAACCAGCGCGGCCCGATCTGGCGGAAGTATACCGCGCCGTCGAGCACCTCCGGGTGGCTGGCCTTAACTCCATTGGCCGTGTCCGTGAATTGACCCGCGGCCAGGATTTTCGCCAAACTCCGGAGGATGTGCGGTTCAGCCTCCAGCCGCTGCTGCACCTGCTGCACCAATTCGCGGAAGGCATGCTCGCGAGCACGCTGGAGGACCAATTCTTTCCACTGCTGCGGTTCGGCGGGCAGGCGCGGCTCTGAGGGAACCAGAGTCTTCTGCTGGCGGAGGCGCTCCTGGCGCAATTCCTTCTCGGCACGGTCCAGGAAGAGCATGGCGCGATCACTCAACCGGGCATCGACTGTGGCAGGGTCCAACAGATGAGCCACGGCATAGGCATATTGTTTCTTCTCAATCGCCGTGAGCAGAGACTGCAATGCCGCTTTCGGTGTATCTTGGGGATAGAGGCGTAAGTTGAGGCGGATACCGTAGCGCTGGTCGTCCACTTTGGCCGCGGGAGGCGGGGGAGGTTGGGCCACAACGGCCAGCGGTGCGAGGCCTAGCAGAAACAGCACAATATTCCCGAAGCACCGTCCGAGCCGACCGAGGTCCGAGTCTGGGCCAGTGCGGGCGTTTGTCCAGGAACAGGCACGCATCCAAAGCATTCCGGCATCCTCCGCGACTGATATAATCAGGTTTATGGCAGGTAACACGTTCGGGACACTGTTTCGCGTGACCACAGCAGGGGTCAGCCACGGCCCCGGCTATCTCTGCATTATTGACGGCTGCCCGGCAGGACTGGAGCTATCCGTAGCGGACCTGCTCCCGGACCTCGCACGCCGTCGTCCCGGCCAGAGCAAACTCACCACCCAGCGGGACGAAGCCGACCTCCCGGAAATCTGGTCCGGTGTCTTTGAGGGCAAGACCGACGGCACTCCTATCGGTATTCTGTTCCGCAACAGCGATTCCCGCAGCAGCGATTACGCCGAAATCCGGGAGACCTACCGGCCAGGGCATGCGGATTATACCTTCGAGGCAAAGTACGGCCGGCGTGACTATCGCGGAGGAGGGCGGAGTAGCGCTCGGGAGACGATCTGCCGAGTCGCGGCCGGGGCTGTGGCCAAAAAACTGCTGGCACGTGCAGGAATCCGCATCCTCGGTTACGTCATTCAGATTGGACCGATCCGCGCAACAATTCCGGACCCCACCCGCCTCACTCTCGAACAGATTGAAGCTTCCCCGACACGCTGCCCGGACCCGCAGGCTGCCCGGCAGATGGAAGAGTTGATCGAATCGGTCCGCAAGGATCGTGATTCCATCGGCGGGGTCTGCGAGTTGGTGGCCGTGGGTGTCCCGCCCGGATTAGGCGAGCCGGTCTTCGACAAACTCAAAGCCGACCTGGCCAAAGCCCTGCTCTCTTTGCCCGCGGTGGTTGGTTTCGAGTATGGCTCCGGGTTTGCGGCAGCAGCCATGCGCGGCAGTGAGCATAACGATGCCTTTCTGCCCGCCGCTCGGCCGTATCCCCCACCAGCCGACCCGAACATCCCCCCCTTGACGACCGAGACCAACCGCCACGGCGGCATGCTCGGCGGCATTTCCAGCGGCCAACCTATCCTGTGCCGAGTGGCTCTTAAGCCGACCAGTTCAATTCCTCGCCCGCAGCGGACCGTTACCCGCAGCGGCCAGCCGACGCAGTTGCTCGTCAAAGGCCGCCATGACCCCTGCCTCTTGCCACGCTTCGTCGTCATGGGGGAAGCCATGCTGGCTTTGGTTCTGGCCGACCACTGGCTCCGTGCCCAATGCAACCGCCTGGATCAGCTTCCGGCTGCCCCCGCCCCCGTGCCATCACAGGAACAACACTCCTGAGCCGATAGGACGTGCGCTCTCCCCTCGTGAGGACAACCGCTTTCCCTCCGAGAAATTCACGGATATGGAATCGATTCAGGGCCGGTTCGGAAGCATATCGGGATAGCGGAGTTTGCGATCGGGATCGAGGAAGCGTAGATACAACGGGCTGCCCTGAGGCGCCACGGACTCAAGGCGGACGGTCACCGTGTGCTTCCCGGCGGAGAGCCGTACCGGAATGGCATCCATATCGGGACGAACACGCCCGGCGGCACCCGTCCCTCGACCAATCCGCTGGCCGTCCAGAAAGATTTCGTAAGGCGCGGCGGAACCGATGAGCAGGCGCGTCTCCAGAGCCGCTGTGGCCGTAAAGGTCGCTTCCAGAATGGCCTTCCCCTTACCCTCGCTGCCGGGACGTAGAACAAAGCGCCCGGATACTCCCACCGCCACGGTTTCGCCATTGACTCGGCCTTCGGTGATGAAGGGATGCGCCATCAGGTAGCGGATCAGGTCCCGGAACTCCTGGAGACTCATGTTGTTGCTCAAGCCTTCCGGCATGAGCGACTTCTCGGCGATGCGTACTTCGGCGATGTTGGCCTTGCGGATGGTCTTGAAGGCGCCGCCTTCCAGCTTCAAGGTAATGCTTTGGTCATCCTCTTCCGCCAGAATGCCCTGGAAGACGATGTCGTCGTGCGTGACGACGGTGCGGACGAAGTAGGGAGCGCCGATGACGCGATTGGGGTCGAGTACGTTGACGAGGATGTAATCGATGTCGCGTCCCGCGCCGTCGAGAGCGGGTCCCACCTCTGCGCCTTGGCCCTCAAATTTGTGGCATTTGGCACATTGGTTTTCAAATACCTTGCGACCCCGCAGGAAGGAGGCGGGGGCTTGCTCCAAAGCGGTGCGGGTCCGCTCGATGAGTTGAGCCAGCTCCGCAGGGGTGGGACGGGTGCGCCCCCAGTGTTTCTCGATCAAGGCATCGAGTTCCTTGTCCTGGAAGGCTTGCAAGCGGAGGATGACATTGTCCGTCAGAGCAGTCCGCTCGATGGTTCCCTGCGCCACGTGCTGGAGCAGCATTCTGGCCCATTCCTTGCGGCTGGCGAGTGTTTGCAGGGTTTCCGCCCGCACCCCTGGTGTCTGGCGCGGCCAGGAGCGGAGCAAACCGTGGGCCACTTCCGGGCCGGAGTACGCCGCCAGAGCGCGCACCGCCTCCACGGCTACCATCTCCTGCCCGCCCTGAACGGCTAAGCGCAACAAGACGGGTACCCCCTCCGCCGGTTGTAACAGAGCCAGTTGCCGGATCGCCTCGATCCGCGCCGGTACCGCCTGCCCTTCCTCCTGCAAGGTTTGCAGAGCCTGTTGCACCGCACGGGGATCGCGGAAGCTCACAGACAATCGCTGGACTGCCGTGAGGAACGGCGGGTGCTGGCTACGGAGCAATTCTTCTCGGACGGCCGGCCAGTTGGCCGGTGGCGGAACCACTTGCTTGTCCAACGCCGCCATCAGTCCTTCCAAGGCCTTTTCGCGCGTGGTCCGATCCGCCACCTGTTGCACGAAATCGAGGCAGCACTGCAAATGTTCCCGCCGACCGCTGGCTGCCAGGCGCCGCATGACCCGCGGTACCATCTGCTCTCGGATCAAGTCATTGCCCGGCGACTGCTGAGCTAGCCACGCCAACTCTTTCTCCACTTCCTTCTCCCCAGCGGGAACCGACGGCTCCACGGCTGGCGCTGCTTGGCGACCTTCGCCGGAGAAATCACCAACTCCGGCGGGCGCTGCCTCTGGACGCCGCTGGCTACTATCGTTCGAGGCAGGGGAAGAGTCCTGCTGATTTGAGGGCGTAGTCGAGGTCGCATCCCGCCGCATCTGCTGACTGAGCAGCTTCTCGTAGGTCAGCCAAAGCAGTTGTGGGATGACCGGATCGCGGGCGTCCTCCTTATGGGCCAACAAGGCTCGCAGCAGGGGAGTGACATCGCTCTGATCCGCCCAGCGCAGAGCCGCGGAAGCCAGTTCCCGCCGCACCGTGGCTGAGGGTTGTTTTGCAGCCCAACTCGCCACTTTTGCCATTACCTTGTCACTAATTTTGCTGGACTCTGCTAGGAACCGGACCTGCCAGGCGAGCACTTCCGGCGGTGCGTTCTGAGAGGATGGATGGTCCGGCGCGAACTCCGCCGGTTCCTGCGCCGCAGAGCGAGTTAAGGCTTGGGCAATCCAGACCCGGCGAAGCGGATGGCGGCGGAACAGGTCCAGGCGTTCGGCCTCGGCCCAGGCGGGTTTGCGCTCCGCGGGCAACTCGTAAAGCAGGCGCAAGGCGGTCCGCCAGCGATAGGGATGATCCGACAGGGCTTCCCGCAGCAGGGCTGTTCCGTCCAATCGGCCCAGATCGTCCGCGCGTCGCCCAGCCGTTCCCCGCAATTGAATCCGGTAAATCCGCCCGTGGTCATAATCCCAGTCATCGGGATGGGTCTGGTGACAGGGATGCTGATCGTGCCAGTCAATGACGTAAATATCGCCCCACGGACCCCATTTGAGATTGATCGGGCGGAAGTTTTTGTCTCCCGACCGCAGGAAATCCTCGCCGCGCCGGGCCAGATAGGTGCTTCCCCGCGACTCCAGGATATTCTGCTTGATACTACACCCGTGGATGGAGCCGAAGATGACACTGTTCTGGAAGCGCGGAGGAAAATGGGGCACATCCAGACTGATCAAACCCGCATGGGCCCAACCGCTCTCTTTATGGAAGGTGTGATCACAAATTTCCCGCAGATAGCCGTACACGTAGGGGTGGTAGCTGGCACCCGCCTGCCGCTGATAAATCCCTCCCGGTACGATGTGATACAAGTGGGGAATCACGCAGCAGCAAAGAATAAATTGGCCGTCGCTATTGCGCCAGTCCATACCCCACGGGTTGCTTGTCCCCTCCGCAAAAATCTCGAACCGTTTCGAGCGGGGATGGTAACGCCAGACGGCGGCATTGAGGCGCACCGGAGGCGTATTGGCCGCCGCCTGAGCCGGCCGCACCTCAGACTGCGTAAAGATGCCATGCAAGCCATACAACCAGCCATCCGGACCCCACTGGAACGTGTTAAGCGTTTCATGGGTATCCTGGCTGCCGAACCCTTCCAGCAACACCTCGAAACGCCCCGGCTTGTCACCGCGATTCTCGATGAACCACAGGTAAGGGGGGGCGCCGACAAAGACTCCCCCGTATCCCACCTCGATACCGCTGGCCAGGTCAAAAGCTCCCAAACCGGCGCGCCGACGCGCTTCGGGAACTGGAAAATCTTTACCCTCCGCGAAAACGGTGCGCTTATCAGCCACACCATCCCCATCCGTATCTTCCAGGATCACGATCCGATCCCGCGGCGCTCGCCCCTTCGGCGTCCGCTTGGGATACTCGAAGCATTCGATGACCCAAATCCGGCCCTTCTCATCGACCGTGAAGGCGATGGGATTCGTCACCAACGGCTCTGCCGCGAACAACTTCACCTCAAACTCCGCAGGCACCTGAAAGCGCGCGACCGTCTCCTGCGGCGGAAGGTACGGCTGGCCCGAACCCTTGCGGTTATCAAATCCATACTCCCGCTGGGCCAAAACGTCAGCGGAGGAACCGCTCAGGACCATCAGGCATACACCTGCCAACCACAATTCGCGAAACAACTGGGACATAACCAGGCTTCCTGTGTGTTGGGCAAGATGCCGACTCTGACCAAAAGACCTTAGGGGTGAGGAAGAGGGGTTGGCTCCGGAATTACCGGGGGGGGTGCTTTGCCTCGCTCTCGCAAGGTCCCTCCTAGCTAAAACCCGCCTATTTTCCCCTCTTCTGACATCATAGTATCTCGGCGGCGAACACCCGGCATCCTCGCCGGAATACTTGCCTTTCGGCATCGCACCGACGAAAACCGCTTCCACCCAGAAAACCTCCCCTCGCGTGCGACCCCGCCCAACGACCTGACGGCTTCCGTAGTCCCTGAATCCTGTGCACCAGCAGGCGGTCAGGTGGAAGATGTTCAGTTGGAAGAAGCAGAAGGAAGATGTTCAGTTGGAAGAAGAAATGGTCACGGGTGGAGAATCCCCTTCCCTGGATTTGTTCTTCTCCACGCCATCCAGCAAAGGGAATTGTCACAGAGTAGCGGGCAGTCGCCAGTCAATCGGGGGAAGACCCATCTGCTCGAGGGCAGCGTTGGTCCGGGAGAAAGGACGGCAGCCAAAAAAACCTTGATGCGCGGACAGGGGGGAAGGATGGGGTGCCTTTAGCAAATGATGGCGTCGCGGGTCGATTCCCGCGGCGGCTTTCTGAGCTGCATTTCCCCACAGGAGAAAGACTAGAGGATGGGAATGGGCATTGAGGACCTGGAGCACGGCCTGGGTGAATTGTTCCCAACCCCGACCGGCATGGGATTGGGGTTGGCCTGCGCGCACCGTCAGACAAGTGTTGAGCAACAGCACACCCTGCCGCGCCCAGGGGATCAAACAGCCATGGGAGGGCGGAGGGATACCTAAATCACTCTGTAGCTCCCGGAAAATGTTGCGGAGTGAAGCCGGACAAGACACACCGGGAGGCACCGAAAAGCACAAGCCGTGAGCTTGACCAGGGTTGGGATAGGGGTCCTGACCCAACAGAACCACGCGCACTTGGGAAAGTGGCGTGTAGCGGAAGGCATTGAAAATATCTTCCCCCGGCGGATAAACGGTATGATTCTGCCACTCAGATGCCAGAAATGCCTTCAGGTTTTCCCAGTAGGACTGCCGGGTTTGCTCTTCCAACACAGCACGCCAGCCTGACTCCAAATCATCCGGCAGAGCTAACGAAAACGCTTTCCCCATGAACAAATCTCTGGACGATCCGAAACTCCTGTGTCGTTCGCTGCCAGAAACCTAAAGATCGGGGTTATTCCTATGCAGTTGGGAAGAAAAGAGGAACCCTCGCCTCATTTAGTTAGGGTGACTGGCTCAGTGTTTGCCTGAAGTGCCAGCCTTTTGATTCCTGTTTCCCGCCCGCAGTGCGGTCCTGGGGATGTGACAGCGAAGGGATCGCGTTCTATGTTCCTGACATGAGGCGCTTTGGGCTGGTCATCGCATTGGGTGGTGGAGCAGCAGGTCTGCTCGCTAGTCAGGTGGGCTATTTGTGGCGGCATCCGGAGGTTTGGCCTCCAGATGACAGCATTGAGTACTGGGCGGCGGCTCATCTGCTGCGGCAGGGGCAAAATCCTTATGCGGCGGAACTGTTACTGCCCCTCCAGCAAGCAGGGGGGCGTTCGACAGACACAGCCGTCATGATGTGGAATCCGCCGTGGACCCTGGCGGTGGTGCTACCTTTGGCTTGGCTGTCGGCGCGCGCGGCCCAACTGTTCTGGCTAGCCGTCCAGGCCAGCGTGCTGCTGTATTGCGGAGATCGCTTGTGGCGGATGTATGGGGGCAGTTCTGAGCGGCGCTGGGTGGGCTGGCTGCTGACCCTCGCTTGGCTGCCCTCTTTGTTCGCCTTGCAGGCTGGCCAGATTACGCCCCTGGTCCTGCTCGGTGCCGTCCTGTGGATGGACAGCCAGACCGCACGCCGTTCCTGGCAGGCCGGGATCGCGTTGGGACTATTAGCCATCAAGCCCCATTTGGTGATCCTGTTGGGTATGCTTCAGGTGTTCTGGATCGTGCAGCAGCGGCAGTGGACCGTGTTGCTGGCAGGGGCGGCGGCGGCCGCTCTGGCAGTTGGAGTGGTGATGCTGGGGCGCCCAGCGATTCTCCTGGACTACGGAGAAGCCTTGCTCCACCGTCCCCCGGCCCAGTGGTACTCGCCGACTTTGGGGGCGTATCTTCGGGCCTGGCTGGGTGCGGAATACTTTTCTCTGCAATTTGTGCCGACCCTACTGGGATTGGTGGCTTTGGGCGCGGCAATGGCAAGCGGCTGGCCTAGACATTGGTGCTGGCGCACACTCACTCCACCACTTCTGCTCGCGTCATTCGTGGTCGCACCGTATGGCGCTTGGCCTTTTGACCTGGTCTTGCTGCTGCCTGCTGGCTTTTTCCTGTTGCTTCAGCAAGCTCCCCGCCTGGGAACCTGGAGCTTTTGGATGGTAGGTGGTACCCTGGCCGCTATCGACCTGGGTTGCTTGCTGTTCAACCTGTTCCGCCAGCCGTCTTACACCTTCGGGTGGGTGGCGCCGGCTGTGGCCTTGCTGTACGGAACAATTGCCATTCTGACGACAATTTCCTCGCGAGAACGTGAAAAACAAGGCGTGAACACTGCATGACAGGGCACCGTTGGTGGCATCCGACCCCGCTGGTTTTTCTCACGGTCTGGCTTGTGCTCATGGCCGTGGGACCCTCCCGCTTATTCCGCGATCCGGGCACTTTTTGGCATACACGCGTCGGGGAATTGCTATGGCAAGAGGGTTTCTTCCGGCAGGACCCGTTCACTTTTACCTTCGGCGGCAACCTGTGGATTCCCCATCAATGGCTGGGCGAGATGGGTATGGCCTGGCTGTACTGGTGGGGCGGATTCGAATTGCAGTTGTGGGCAGCGGCGGTATTACTAGCGGGGATTTTCGCCCTCTTGGGTCAACGTCTTTTGACAGCAGGCTGGCATCCGGTGGCGATGGCAGCTGCGGTTGCCATGGCTCTGGCTGCCGCGGGAACCCATTTCCATGTCCGCCCCCACCTGGCCACCATCGCCGGTATGGCCATCATCGCGATCCTGTTAGCTGAAGTGGAAACGGGCCGGGCGCCTCTGAGAAAGCTGAGCTGGTTAGTCCCCCTTTTGGTGCTCTGGGCCAACCTTCACGGCGGGGTATTAGGCGGCTGGGGAAGCCTGCTCATCACCTTTGGCGGCTGGTTTCTCTTGTGGCGGATGGGCGGCCCCTCTCCCCTGCGGCACAAGCAGGACCTGTTCCTCCTCGTCGCGGTACTGCTACTGCCCCCTCTGCTGATGCTGGCCAATCCCTATGGTTGGGACTTGTGCCGCGCCTGGCAATCCATCCTGGACGAACCGGTACTCCGGCAGATCATTCAGGAACACCGGCCCTTATCGGCGTTCGATCCGGCTGCCTGGCCGGCCTGGTTCCTGATCGCCGCCTACGGTTTCCTGCTGTTGGGTCTGCCAAAGCGGGCGTGGCGCGTCACGTGGTTCCTACCGCTGCTCTGGGCTGTGCAAGCTGTGGAACGTTGTCGCCATGCCGCTCTGTTCGTGGTGGTGGTATTGCCGATCCTGGCCGCCTTTTGGCCCCAGACCTGTTGGGCGCGGATGGCCCAAAGCACCCGTCCCGATTGGTTCCGCTCCGCTCCGTACCACTGGCCCTGTCCGTGGCGGTCTTGGATTCTCCCTTTGAGTGTCCTACTCATGTCACTGGTACTCCAGGCCGGAAACCTCTCCCTCCCCCCGCTCAGCCAGCCGGATGCTATTCCACCGTCCACTGAGTGGCCTGTCGGGGTGCTCCCCATCCTGCAATCCGAGCAGGATCGGTCGCATCTACCGGCACGCTTGTTCAATGATTACCGTGATGGCGGCTTCGTTATCTTCTACGCGCCGGCCTATAAGGTTTTCGTCGATGATCGGTGTGAACTGTTCGGGGGAGAATGGCTCCATGCGTTCGTCCTGGCTGCCAGCGATGACAGCCGAGCCGCTCAAGCTATCCCACAGTGGGAGGAACGATACGGCACCTTCGACTATGCCCTAGTCCGCCACAACACATCTTTTGCGCGTTACTTTGCAGCCCGGCCCCAGGAATGGGAACTGCTCGCTCACGATGCCCTGGCCGCCTTCTACCGCCGTCGCCGTTGATTCTCCCCGGCTCGTTCGTATCGGTCTGCGCCTCTCTCGGCACACGGAAGCATCGGGAGTCAAGCGCGTGCCGGAAAATATCTCCCTAGGTCCATCGCGTGCTGGAAAAATCTTGGTTTGGATGTGGCCATGGGAGGCCGTCATTGGCAATTCGGCGGACGGCGAGCGAACATTGGCAATTCCCCTGCGGGAAAGTAGACAAGGAGGCGTATTTGAAGTGTGAAGATAAAAGATCTCTGCGAGGATTTCCCACCTCAGCGTAACATTTCACACACAGATTGATTCAGGGAAGGAAGAGCCAAATGTAACCAACGCAACTCTGGGGTCTGTTGTTGCATAGAATGTCGAAGAGGGGGATAAGGATTCCCGTCTCACTTCCGCCGGGTGTGCTATGCCGACAATTATTGCCATTTGTCCGTATTGTCGAGAGGGGGGAGTTCGCGCGCCGGAGTCGGCGGTGGGGGCCAGCGCCACCTGTCCGCGGTGCCGGAGCAATTTTACGGTGGTCCCCTCAGAAGGCGCTCCCGGTTGGTCCACAACCTTGCCCCCTTCCCCCGCGCAGTCAACTGCCCCTGCCCCGGAGCCATCCCCCGCCAGTGTCGAGACCCCGTCCAATGCCGAGACCCGCGGCAGCGCGGCGTGGGGCCACGCAGACACCACCGAACCCTCCCCAGTCTTGGGAGAATACCGTTCCCGGAGCCGGCCATCGAGTTCCCTGCTTCCGCCGCCCGATAGTCTGCCATCGGCTTCCCCTCCAGCCGAAGAAGAGGACCCCGGACGTGCTCCCGTGGAACCGGCTTTTGTCTTGGCGCTCACTTCGGCGATTCTGGTCGGCCCGGCCGCGCTGGCCACTCAACTGCCTTATGGTCGATTCGTCAGCTTGGCTGTAGCGGCGATCGGCGCCTTCACCGGTCTGCTCACACTGGGTGCGGAAGGACGGGCACGCTGGCTAGGAGCAGCGGGAAGCGGATTGCACTTTCTGCTGATCCTTTTGGTGCTGCTAGCACCAGAATGGTTCCGTCTGGATCCGCAAGGCGCATACCGGCAGCCTGGTTTTTCCGGACCGGTGATGCTCGATCACGCCACCCAACGCCGTACTCCCCTGGAACCGCAGCAATGGCTGGATGCTGCCCAAGTGTCCTGGGAATACCAGGATCTGCGCGTAACGGTCACCAACGCCGCCATCGCCCCCGTGGAGCTACGAGGCCCGCAGTCCACCCGAAGGAAGACACAAGAGGCTTACCTCCATCTCACAGTGCAAGTGACCCATGTGGGAATGGAGCGATTGATCGACCTGTCCCAGTGGGCAGTGGGAGAAGCTTCTGGAGTGACGCTGCGGGAACCTTCCGGCAAAGCGCTAGCCGTGGCCCAATGGCCCCCCGGTTGGTCGGTGGAGCGGGGCCGACCCTCGCGCCGCCTGATGCCTGGCCTGGCCTCGCACGTCCATCTGCTGTTCGCCGCACCCACTGCCTCTGCTGGCCCTCTGCAACTAGAATTGGCCGGTGCCGCTCTCGGCTGGCCGGAGGAAACGATCCGCTTCCGTATCAGCCCGCAGAACAGCCTATCCCCCCTGGGGGGATTACCCGCTTCCGGTGGAGTTATCGCACCGCTTCCCCAACCGCCGGGAGGCGGCTTTGCATTTCCCCCCGCAGGAAGATGACCCCAACTTTGGAAGCCTTGCATACCCCGATTCGCGCTCCCGTTCCCTCTCACACTCCGGAGAAACTCCTATGTCTCTTACAAGCCGCTCTGTCACCCGCGGGCACCAGGCGTTCACCCTCATCGAGTTGCTTGTGGTGATTGCCATCATTTCCATTCTGATGGGAATGCTGCTACCGGCGGTGCAAAAAGCTCGTGAGGCAGCGGCCCGCATCGCTTGTGCCAACAATCTCAAGCAACTGGGTTTGGCGATGCACATGTACCACAACGACCACGAGCGGCTTCCCCCTTCACGATTAGGCCCTACCCAGGCGACGTGGGCGGTGTTGATCCTGCCCTACCTGGAGCAAGACAACCTATATCGAGCGTGGGATTTCCGGCCTGATGGCTTGCGGGGCATCTATGTTCTGCAAAGCCCAATGGCACGGCAAACGTCAGTCAAGGTGTACTTCTGCCCTTCCCGGCGTTCCAGCGGGGAATTGAGTGTGTGGGGAGATTTTGCCCAATACGACCCGAATGACCCGCAACAACAACTGGTCCACATCCCCGGAGCCTTGGGCGACTACGCCGCGCTTGTGGACCGGAGCGGGCAGGACAGCCCCTGTCACTATGTGCCGTCGCTCCACGGGGCCTTTGAAATGGGCCGCGGATTGAGTTTTTCCGCCTTCACGGATGGCCTCAGCAACACCCTGCTCATTGGCGAAAAACATGTCCCCCTCACGCGCCACGGCTACGGTTGGTGGGATTGCTCCCTCTACGATGGCACGGCCAGTCCGTTCAGTTCGTTCTGCTCCACCCGTGCAGCCTCCGCGGACCTTCCCCCAACTACTCATCCGCAGGATATGGGATGGAAGTTTGGCAGCCGCCATATGACGGTCGTGCAGTTCTGCTTGGGCGATGGCAGTGTGCGGCCGATTCCTACCACCATCAACCCCTACACCTTTGAATTGCTGGGAAACCGCAACGACGGGCAAGTGATTCCCGATTGGTAAGCGACACCGATGATGGACGAGGCATTCCCAGGCGAGGCATCCCCGACGAGGCTCTCTGCCGCTCGACAAACCAATCGATGCCTGACAATTGGTACCGCTCGCATCTCTATTTTCGGGTCGGCGTTATAGCCTGGAGTTAGGCAGATTCTACGTCCGGGGACGGGCCAACTGAACGATGAACCGTTCGAGCTGCACCCGTTCGGGGAGCGGATCACCGCCTTTGAGTCCGGCGTTAAGTTCGGCCAGCCAGTGGGACAGTTGGCTCAGCCGCCGCCGTCCGAGATGACGGAGCTGCTGCTCAGCATTTTGCCTGGCTCTGGGCCAAGAGGGAATGCCCGCGGCATCCATCGCGGCACTAAGAGATTGACCTGCCGAGACATGGCGGGCCACGGCGGCGAGCTTGCGCAGTTGGGCGGACAGCGGCGCGAGAATGGCCAGGGGATCCTCCCCCTCCGTGAACAACTCTTCGAGAATACTCAGTGCTTCCGCAGGATTGCCAGCACCGATGGCTTCCAGAATCCGAAAAACATCCGCCGCACGACTTCGATGGACATAACGTTGGACATCCGCCACGCCGATACTTTCCGCTTGGCCGACCGCAGTCGCCAATTTGGCCAACTCCTGATCCAGAACGCCCAGGGTGGACCCCGCCAATTCGACCAGCAATTCCGCGGCATCAGGAGCCAAGCGTTTCCCATAGCGATGCTCAGCCCACTCCCCGCACCAAGCTGCCAGCCGGTAACTTGGCGGCGCTTTGCAACTGATCTTGGCGGTATCAGGCAAGCCCTTGGCCAGTCGTGTCGTTTCCGGAAAGGTTTTGACCTCCAGAATGAGTACGTTGGTTGGCGGCGGGTGGGCTGCCAGTTGTTCCAGCGCCGGACGATGGGCCGTGATGAAAGAATCCGCGTTTTCGACCACCACCACGCGGCAGGACGTCAGAAAGGGCAAGGTGTCCAGTTCGTTACGCAGGGTGGAATAATCCAGTTGCTCGCCAGGGAGGACCACCGGGGCGAGGTCCCGCTCGTCGGAAGGAACCAGGGCGGAAAGCAGTTTTTCACGGGCTTGGCGCTTGAGAAAATCCTCTTCGCCGCTGAGCACGTAAATCGCATGCCTCGGAACTGTCTTACGCTGGAGGAAAGCCAAGGCTTCCATGTTCAACTGCGGGAAAAAGGTTTGTGGCTACGGGCAACCTACGACGCGAGGCCGTCCCGGAAAGTACCAACTTGCTCCGTTCAGTTTATCGGCGCTATGCTTGGAACATCTTTCTGCCGTCAGGACACTCCGCTGCCGTATTGTTCGACTAACCGGCGGGGTGCTCCAATATCGATGACGCGCACCTGTCCGATCCAACGAGCGGCAGCCGGGTTGTCAAAGCCCCGCTTGCGGGCGACAAAGGTGGCGGTGTACTGAGCACAAATGGCCGGACCCAAGGGCACGCCACTATCACAATCCAATCCGGAGGGAATATCGACAGCGAAAATCGGATTGCCGGAAGCATTCAGGGCAGCGATCAAGGTGTCGTAAGGCGGTCCTAGAGGACGAGTCAGACCAGTGCCAAAGAGGGCATCGACGATCCACCCCCGGAACTGCGGCGGGGGAGGAGCCAGCAGACCGGAGCGCTGAGCGATGGCGAAGTTGACAGCAGCATCCGGCGGCAAACGGCTAGCATCGCCGTAGAGCCAAGCGGTCACCGGCCAACCGTGATTGTCAAGATGGCGGGCGATGACGAAACCGTCGCCGCCGTTATTTCCCGGACCGCACACCACCAGCGTCGGCAGCCGCTCGGCATTCAATGCCATCAGCCATTCGGCACATCCCCGCCCGGCATTTTCCATCAAAACCAGGCCCGGCACGCCGAACTCCTCCATCGCCCGCCGATCCAGTTCGCGCACCTGTTCGCGGGTCAGAGAGTGCACCGCCTCCATACGTCCTTCCTCAAGTTCCATACCGCCCAAATCTCGTGCCCACCGGAATCCTCGGCTAGGGAAGTATCTTACCGGCTCGGCGCGTGCGCCTCATCCTATCAGGGACCGGGGGCACTTCTATCGCTGAAGACGGTACTGCTACCGCCGTATGCGAAGGCTGTCGCCGCGGAGCACAGCTTCCACATCATCAGGATCGATCCAGGGCAGATCACCCACGATGGTGTGCTTGAGCGCTGCCATCGCCGCGCCATAACGCACCGCCTGTTGCAGGCTGCCAGCGAGCAAGCCGTGGATAACACCGGCAGCCATAGCGTCCCCCGCCCCAAGGCGATCGACAATTTCCACTTCGTACCAATTCGATTCTTCCACCTGATGTTCATCCGCTCCAAGCACCGCCAGACGTTGCCGCCAGACTAGCTCGGCTTCCCGCCGGCTGCCTACGACGGTGGCCACACCGAAGCGTTGCCGCAGACCCGCCGCCACTTCGTCGAAACTTTCACCTCGGATGCCGAAGAGGAACTCCGCATCCGCCTCACTGGTGAACAGGACGTGGCAGAACGGAAGAAGGGAACCGAGCACACGGGCGGCGGTGTCGCGATCCCAGAGTTTGGCCCGATAATTGAGGTCGAAGCTGATCTGCACCTGAGATCGGCGTGCGGCTTGTAAGGCCTCGGCGACCACGGCGGCGGTCCCTTCGCTCAGGGCTGCGGTGATGCCACTGACATGAAACCAACGCGCCCCCGCCAAAATGCGCTCCCACTCCAACTGGCCCGGTCTCAGGCGGGAAAAGGCTGAGTCTTTGCGATCGTAAAGCAACGCACTGGCACGTGGAGCAGCTCCAAACTCCAAAAAGTACAAACCGCAGCGCCCCTCATCTGTGAACCGAATCCAGCGATCCTCCACCCCCGCCTCACGCACACGCCGGGCTATCAAGCGGCCTAAGGGGTTCGCCGGTAGGACTGACACCCAGGCCACGGTATGCCCCAGCCGTGCGAGACCCACCGCCGTGTTCAATTCCGCCCCGCCGATTTCCACATCGAAGCTGCGGGCTTGCTCAATCCGCTGAAAATGCGGCGGCGACAGCCGCACCATCGCCTCGCCCAAAGTGACAACTTCCGCCATTTTCCCTTCCTCTGCGAGGAAACTCTAGCCGCCGCGACGCGCTGACGTCCGATGCCAACCCATCAATGCAACGACGTCCAATGCCAAGCCATCGGACTTTGTAAACTAGAGATCAATTACAGGCCACTCTGCTGGAAATTTTGATTCCGATCCCAGCAACAGGCTGGTGTTGCCGACTCCGAGCGAAAAAAGAGGAAGTTCACGTTCGGCGACGCTGTCGGGCTTGGCGCACGGCCTGCACATACTGGCGGGCTAATTCAGTCAGCCGATCCCACTGACGGGCCGCCACAGCCGCTGGCTCCAAAAGCTGTCCTCCCACCCCGACACACGCGACACCGGCAGCAATGTAGTCCCCTAAAGTGGACAGGTCCACACCGCCCGTCGGCATGAGTCGGATCTGGGGCAGCGGTCCGCGCATGGCCCGGAAAAACTCTGGACCCAGCACATTCGCAGGGAAGACTTTGACAATATCCGCCCCGGCTTCCCATGCCGTCAGAATTTCCGTGGGGGTGAAAGCACCGGGCATCACCACCTTGTCATACCGGCGGCACAAGCGAATGACCTCGGTATTGACTGTGGGGGCCACGATGAACTCCGCTCCCGCCAACAAGGCAGCTCCGGCGGCTTCCGGGTCCAGAACGGTGCCCGCTCCGAGCAGCACGCGTTCCCCCAGGCGCTGCCGCGCTGCCCGAATAACCTCTAAGGCCTGGGGAACCGTCAAGGTCACTTCAGCCACCGTTATGCCGCCCGCTGCCAAAGCGGTCAAAGCCTCGACGAGCGGCTCAGGGTCCTCAAAACGGACCACAGCCACCAAGCCGCTTTCCAGTATCCGCTCTAGCGCGTCAGCTCGGTTCATGCTTCCTCCTTTGGGCCGCCGCTAGCACCTTCCATTTCACTCCTCACACATGCCCGGCTGCCAATCACCTGTCAGACAGCCCCATTGACGATTACGCGCCGTCTGCGCCTGGGTACCAATCTACCTCGCGCCCTCCACGGCCCCACTCGTTCTTTTCCCGCCTGTTTATTTCCATGGCCAAAGCGAACCCAAGGCCTTTTTCTGTTCTGCCGTGATCGCACGAATACCCGCTTGGCCCAGTTGAATCAGTCTGTCGAGTTGTTCGCGGGTGAAGGTGGCTTCCTCCCCTGTGCCTTGCACTTCGACGAACCGTCCATTGCCTGTCATGACCAGGTTAAAGTCCACTTCCGCACCGCTGTCCTCTTCGTAATCCAGGTCTAAGCGTTCTTCGCCATCGACGATGCCTACGCTGACTGCTGCCACGCTGTCTTTGAGGATGCGATCCAGGGTATGCGGCAACTCCTTACGCAAAGCATGCAAGGCATCTACCACGGCCACAAAAGCGCCGTTGATGGAGGCTGTCCGGGTACCCCCATCTGCTTCCAGCACATCGCAATCGATCCACAAGGTTCGCGGTCCGAGGGCCTCCAGGTCCACCACTGCCCGCAAACTCCGCCCGATCAAGCGCTGGATTTCCACGGTGCGGCCATCCACCTTGCCCTTATCCCGCGGCTTACGAGTCGCCGTGGAACTAGGCAACATGCCATATTCTGCGGTCAGCCACCCTTTGTTTTGCCCTTCGAGAAACTCCGGTACCCGGCTATCCACACAACAAGTGCACAAGACTGTCGTGCGGCCCATCTTCACCAGGACCGAGCCGGCGGCATTGCGCGTGAACTTCCGCTTGAAGCTTATGGGACGGAGTTGATTTGCCTTCCGCTCATCCGGTCGCATGATCCCCTTCTCCCCACTCGGCAGTACCTTCCGGTTGGCTCTCCACTTGCCGCTCCGCCTCCCCTTGGCCGTGGTGACATCCTAACGAAAAGAGCCGCTCAGGAAAACATCCACCCTCACTTCGACCCCTCCCTTCCTGCACAATTTCAACTTCATTCGCCAGGACAAGGACCCTGATGAAGCAACGAGTTGCCTCTCGATAGGATGACTCAACAGGTGATTCCTCCTGCACCTCTTCGTTGCCTTTCCTGTCTTCGAGGATCGCTAGAGTTTACCCACAGCGTAATATTTTGCAGCCAGAAGAAAGAAAAAAGCATTATTTGGGATTTTTTCTACAGCGGGATTTGCACGACCTCGTATCCTGGCGTAAAGAAGAAGTGTACTACGACGTTTGTCCCGTGCTGTGTGTGCGAGGAATCCGTACGACGGATAGGAGCAAACCGGGAAAGGAATCGTCGGTAAAGACGACAGCACTGGGGATACTGTACGACGTGTGATTCCCTCCCAATCCTCTGGCGATTCCTCAAGGAGGAGGTAGACCGCTAAGAGTCAGTGTTCGAGGTTGGAGCGGTGGATGACCTCCCGTCCTCGGTGGTGTTTTTACCCAGTCATGCCCGGGGTCTGCCACCGGATGCAGAACTTCCACGCACGGCGGTGCTCTCGGACATCCCGCTGATTGCCAACGCCGAGGCTTCCGCCGGTGTGGAGATGACGCCTCTCCCCTTGCGGTACCGCTCCTCGGAGGTTCCCTCTTCGCATCCCGCCTCGGCGGACAACAGCGGGGACAGCACCCAGGAATTACGCCCCGGAGACAGCTTCTACGGCTTCGAGTTAGTGGAAGAACTGGGGCAAGGGGCATTCGCACGGGTCTTTCTGGCTCGGCAGAGAGCGTTAGCGGGACGGCTCGTCGTTTTGAAAATCTCTCGCCGCCCCACGCGGGAGGCGGAACGCCTGGCCCGTTTGCAACACACCAATGTCGTCCCCGTGTACTCGGTCCACGACGATCCGCCCCTGCAAATCATCTGCATGCCTTTCCTGGGCCGGAGGACAATCGCCGACGTCCTGCGGCAATACCGCTGGCAGCGGTCCACAGAATCTTCCTCGAGCAGCGGCCGCTGGAGCCTGACGCGCCGCGGGCGCTCCACGCGTTGGGAGAGCCATCGCACTTCGGCCCGTCCTGCTCGCGCTGAGAAAACTTCTCCTCCTTTCGTGTCCGCTTCTGCCGCCGCAACCGAGCCGCAGGAGTCCTTCATCGGCAACCCTCTCGCCGTGCTCCGCTTGCTCAGTCAACTGGCCGCGGGATTGCATCACGCCCACGAGCGCGGCATCCTGCACCTTGACATCAAACCGGCGAATGTGCTCCTGGCGGAAACGGGCGAGCCGATGCTGTTCGACTTCAATCTCGCCTTCGATGCTCACGAGCAGGATCGGGAACTCATCGGCGGTACGATCGCCTACATGGCCATTGAGCAATTGGAGGATATGCGCAGCCGAGGGCAGGGACAGATCGATGCCCGCACAGACCTATATGCCTTGGGGGTGATGGCCTGGGAGATGCTCACCGGGGAAGTGCCCTTCCCTCCCGGTCCGCGCGGTCTTGTGGACCTCGACGAACTCATCGCCGCCCGCCGGGGTGAATTGCCATCCCTGCGCAAGCTCAATCCCGCCGTCACCCCAGCGGTGGAAGCCATCATCCGCAAACTCCTGGCACCTGAACCCGCCGATCGGTACCAATCCGCCGCGGAACTGAAAGCCGACATCGACCGGCATTTGGCTGATCTGCCCCTCCTTTATGCTGCCGAACCTTCCTGGCGCGAGCGCTTCCAGAAATGGCGCCGCCGTAACCCGCGACTCTTGCGCCGCCTGACGATCTCGGCTTCTCTACTCCTGACCGCCCTCACCGCTGGCCTGACCTACCATTACTTGGAAACCCAGGCCATCGCCGCAGCGCGGAACAAATATCACGACCTCATCCCCCGCATGCAGTCGGCCCACATCGAACTTCTGGTCCAGGGCGAATACACCTGGCAGGAGCAAGGCCGTCTCCACGCCTTCGACATTCTTCAAGAATACGGCCTGCCCTATGATCCGGAGTGGCGGGAGCGTCCCGAATTCCAGCGCCTGCCTCCCGAAGAGCAGCGTGAATTGTCCGCCTCGCTAGCCGACCTGCTCCTGCTCGTAGTCCAGAGCCGCTGGGAGGAAGATCGCTGGCGTCCGCCGGATGCTCAACGCCAAGCAGCCGCCGAACTGCTTGAACTCAACCGCCTCGCTCAACGACTCTATCCCACCGATGTGATTCCTCCGCTGCTCATCCAGCAGGCGCGGGAGATGGCGGAAATTCTCGGAGCGGACACCGCGACCCTGCCGCCGCAAGCCCCGCCGGCCAGCTTCCGCGATCATTATCTCGAAGCAGCTCGCGACATCTTGGCCGGGCGCTTTACCCAAGCCCTCGGCCGCCTCGAACCGCTGGTGGCCCAGCGACCAAGCGACGGCCTGGTTCATTTTTGGATCGCCTTCTGCCGCCAACAGCTTGGCCAATACGACAATGCCCTCGACCGCTACGACATCGCGGCTGTCCTCTTGCCGCACGATTCCCGGCCCGTTTTCTTCCGCGGAACAATCCACTCCCAAAATCTGCACCCTTCCGTCGCCGAGTTGCAATACACCCAAGCCATCTACATGACGCCGAAGGAGCCACTCTACTATCGAGCGCGCGGCATGACCCGTTGGCGGCTCCGTAAATACGAGGAAGCCGAGGAAGACCTCGATCACGCCCTCCGCTTAGGCGGACCGGACATTCAGGCCCACATCTATCGAGCCTGGATCCGCAAAGCTCGGGGCAATCACCAGGGGGCACACGAAGACCTGGAGAAAGCTTTCACGCTCAAGCCGCAAACCGCCGGAGATCACGTGGCCCGCGGCCTGGAACTCATGCAGACACGGCCCGCAGTCGCTTTGGACGAATTCCAAGCCGCTGAGCGTCTTGATCCACAATCTCTACCCGCATTGTTCAATCAAATCAATGTGCTCGGCAACTTGGGACAATGGCACCAAGCTGTAGAAGTCTCTCGCCGCCTGGTTGCCATGCGCCCGGATTATGTCATGGGCTGGGTGTCCCATGCGGTGGTTCTCGCCCAGTTAGGACAGCGAGAGGAAGCCCACCACTCAGCCCAGAAGGCTCTCAGCTTGTCGCAAGATGTTGTGGTGCTGTTTCGATTATCGAGTGTCTATGCCTTACTCACCCAGAAGCATCCTGAAGACGGAGAAATTGCCATCGACTTGCTGGAAAAAGCCTTCCAAGCTGGCTTTCGGCGTGTCGATCTGGTCGAAAATAACAAGCTATTTTTGCCGCTGCGCAACTACCCCCGCTATCAGAAACTCATCTCTTCGGCCAAGTCCCTCTTTGGTAAGAGAAAAATCAATTAGCACCCCAATCTTTGTCCCAAGATTTACTTGGGGTCGAGTCGAGCGCATCACTCACGAGATTATTTACTGAAAATTATTCCACTTCACAGGTAAAAGGCCCACTCGCCTGACTCACGGACCAATGGGATCCAGAGGCTCCCAAGGATCATCCGGCTGATCAAGCGGGATTTCCGGATGCTGATCCAGAGGTTCGCCATTGGGCAGAAGTGGACTCGGCAGCTCCGGAGGAATGGGGAAAGGCAGAGGTGGTCCCCAATCATTCGGGTTTTCCCGTGACTCCAACACGGTCAGGACGGGACAGAAGCGGACGTTCATGCGCTACTCCTTTTCGGTTGAGGGGGTAACCGAAAAATTCAGACTGGTTCAGACCGCCTGAACCGACCTCTATTTTCACCAAAAATCTTTACTTGTCCAGAAAAAACTTTCTGCTTTGGAAATTTTTTCTGCCCAGGTCAATCTTTATCATCGAAAAATTCGATATAAAGCGAACATTTTTCAGATTTTGCGTGAAATGAGACTACCAAATCCGAAATGGGAGACGGTATCAGAAGCAATCCTCCAAGTTTTTGCAATGGCAAACTTTTATGGTATATTCCGAGTATTTCGCCTGATGATTTATGTGATCATATTACCATAAATGTTATTCAGTACAGTATTCCATAATCGATTGAGTCCTGGAAACACGGAGGAGGCGACTATCGCGTCCCGCGGTTAGGACTGGGTAACCATCGCATCCCGCGGCCCGGATTGGGCCTTGAGTTCGATTTGGGATTGAGAATGCTTACCGGAGGAAGTTAGGATGGCGACCTGGGAAGACGACCGGGGAAGGGGTGTGGAAAGGGATTGACCCTGCTCCGAAGCTGCCTTGCAGATACTGACACCCATTCGGCAAGGAAGAAACGAACTCTCTCGGCGTTGGGAGAGGGGAAAGCGCGGAGCTTGGAGTGGGGAAGGCCGGACTTGAGGATGAGGAGGAAGAGGTGGCCCGCCGGCGACGTCGGAGCATCGATTGGGCAGTCTATGTGATATTGCGCTTGGTTGTGTGCCTGGTCCAAGCCCTACCCGTGTGGCTGGCCTTGGCAGCAGCGGAGGGGATCGCCTGGCTGCTATATCACACCGTCCCCTCCCGCCGGAGGATCGCCCAAGCTAACGTCGCCGCAGCGTTTCCCGATTGGTCTCCGGCCCGCCAGCAGAGGGTGGTCTTGGGGATGTATCGCCATTTCGTCCGGGCCGTGGTGGAAGGTTTGTTCCTATCGCGGAAGCTGCATTTGCACACCTGGCGAGCTTATCTAGACATCCGTCAGGCAAGCCAATTGCCTGAAGTGCTTCTCGATGCACGGCCCGTCCTGCTCGTCACAGGCCACTTCGGGAATTGGGAAGTCGGGGGTTACGTGCCAGCTCTTTTAGGGTTTCAGACCTACGCCATTGCTCGCGTGCTGGACAATCCCTATTTGGATCGTTTGGTGCGGCGGCTGCGGCAGTCGTCGGGCCAGACGCTGATCGCCAAAAAGGATGACTTTGAGCGTTTGACTGCGGTCCTGGCCTCTGGCGGCAAGGTAGCTACCCTGGCGGATCAAGATGCCGGTCCTCGTGGAGTGTTTGTGCCGTTTTTCGGCCGTGCGGCCAGCACCCATAAGGCCGTGGCGCTCATGGCGTTGGAGTTTGATGCCCTCATCGTGGTCCTTGGCATGCCGCGCATTCCCCGGAGCAGTCGCCGATTCGCCCCTCCTCCGCCGGGAAGTGAAGAGATTTGTTACGCCGTGGAAATCGAGGAGGTCATCGAACCGCGGGACTATGCCGGTTTACCCAACGCCGTCGTCCGAATTACGGAGCGTTACACCGCCGCTTTGGAAAGGCTCATCCGCCGCCACCCCCAGCAGTATTTCTGGGTGCATCGCCGCTGGAAACATCAGCCCCGGTCGTCTGCAGTACGCCAGGCAGCATGAGAGAACACACCGCTTTGTGCCCAGCACTCCTCATAGACCAGACCGGTCTAAGAGCCTGGAAGCGTGGGAGACTGGATGCCTACGACGACTCCGGTTTTTTCCTCAAGAACTTGCCGAGACTCTCCCGTGGCTTCGGGAAAAGTCTTTCATGCGAGGGATAAACACTGGAGCTTATCACGCGAGGCGGAAGGCTTCGCGGAGGCATTCGAGGGCTTCAGCTCCCCGCTCCTGATCGACCACCACGGCGACGCAGACTTCGCTGGTGTTGATCATATGGATGTTGATCTGTCGGGCGGCCAAAGCACCGAACATGGTCCGAGCCACACCGGTATGAGTCCGCATACCTACGCCGGTGACGTACAAGACGGCGATGTCCGCATCCCCCACCACGCGGCAGGACGGGTCGATACTGCGAAGCACCTCTTCTGTGCAATGCAAGGCTTGCTGGTAATCTCTGCGGGTGACCGTAAACGAAAGCTCAGCGCGGCCAGGGGCTACGATATTCTGCACGATCATATCCACCAAAATGCCGGCCTGAGCCACCGCCGTGAACACACGAGCACAATTGCCGGGCCGGTCGGGCAAGTCGTGGATGGTCAAGCGGCACTGCTCGGTGTTGAGGTAGACGCCGCTGACCAGGACATCCTCCATGCCGGCCAGCCGGGCGATGGCGGCTTCATGATCTGCTTCCGAGTGCACCACCATTGGTTGGGGACGCGGGCGAAAGCCGTTATCCGCCGGTTCCGCGGGCACCCCCGCTCCCTTGCGGGGCAAGGCCAGGCCGAAAGCATCATGCACTGTGCGTAAGGCCCGCCGGCCCACCACGGCCTTGCGCGCCTCCAAATGGGCCTTCTTCGTCGGTTCCGAGGGCGTCTCCGTTGCCCACTCTTCCGCGGTAGTATTTTCCTCAACCAAAACGCTGATTTTGATGTCCCCCGTGGTAATCATCTGGATATTGATCCCCGCTTGGGCCAAGGCCGAGAACATACGTTCGGCAACACCGGCGAGCGTCCGCATTCCCGCCCCGACCACGGAAACCTTGCTGACCCGCCCGCTTTCCAGCAAGGTGGCCCCCATCTCGGCAACAATCGGCATCAGGATTTTTCGAGTCCGATCCAACTCACTGTTGAGCACGGTAAAGCCGATAGTCGCTCGTCCCCCGCGCCCCACACTCTGGGCGATCATGTCCACGGCAATGTTGGCATCGGCCAGGGCGGAGAAGATGCGGTGGGATACGCCCGGCCGATCCGGCACCCCTTCGAGGACCAAGCGGGATTCATCGGCGGCTAGCGCTGCACCACAGACCGGGAACTCGCTCATCCAGGGAGCTTCGGGCAAAATCCAGGTGCCCAGGGCATCGGAACGGGCGTTGCGCACCATAAGCGGCACATCGTATTTCTTGGCAAACTCGATGGAGCGGGAATGCATCACACCTGCCCCCATGCTCGCCATCTCCAGCATCTCGTCGTAGCTGATCGCATCCATCTTGCGGGCATCGGGAACCAGACGCGGATCGCTGGTGTACACCCCATCCACATCGGTGTAGATTTCGCAGGTCACGTCATAGCCGGCCAATTTCATCGCCGCAGCTACGGCCACCGCTGTGGTGTCGCTCCCACCCCGGCCCAAGGTGGTAATGTCTCCTTCATCCGTCATCCCCTGGAAGCCAGCCAAGACCACGATCTGCCCCGCATCCAGCGCCGCACGCAACCGTCGGATGTCGATCGAACGAATCCGAGCCTTGCGGTGATTCCGGTCGGTGAGGATGCCCACCTGCGGCCCCGTAAAACTGATCGCCTGTTCTCCCAACTCCTGGATCGCCATCGCCGTCAAGGCAATGGAGACCTGCTCGCCGGTAGCCAACAAAACATCCATCTCACGCGGCGAGGGCGTTGCCGTTATCTCGGCGGCCTTAGCGATCAGATCATCCGTTGTTGTGCCTTGAGCCGACACGACCATAATAACCTGATAACCGGCATGTTTGGCCCGGATCGCCTTGCGCGCCGCCGCCAGGACCGACTCCGCATCCCGCAGACTTGAACCGCCAAACTTCTGGACAATTAGTCGCACGTTCCCCTCCCCGCTTGCCCTTCAACCGGGCGAGAACCTCAGTTGGGCCAGCATCGTCCCTCGCCCTCGCTCACTCACCTTGACATACCCCGCCGAGCCTTGGGAACTTGCGGAATGGTACGCTCCCCTTGGACCTATTGGGGCTGTCTCGTGACCGATGCCAAGGCACGACCTGCCAACGCCGTCATTTCTAAGGAACCTCTCCCCCGATTGCCAGGGGGTCTATTCCTCCCGTTGGTGACACACACTTCCACTCCTCCCCTTCCTTATCAGGATGAGTCACTTTCCCGTAATCCAAGTCCAAGGAGTTCTTCTCAAACTTTGTCGGTGGCCGAAAAATGGCCATCCTCTGAAGCGTCTGACCGATTTTCGTACAGGGCAAAATCACCTTGACCTCTCTCCAATCCCTTATACCGCCCCCTTTTATGAGTAAGCCCCCACAAAGTATGCCGAGAAATATGTGAAACAGCACGGCTGAAAATGGCGGCTTCCTAGGGCTGAGCTGACTGTGGACAGCAAGTAAGGGTAAGGAGCTTTGGCATAATTTGGGTGATATAGACGATTTGGTGCTGGTTTGGCACCGTATTTGCGGCAACAGGAATCAGTTGTTATCGACCCTCCTCCAGAAAAACTTGAAAAAAAATTTCGATTTTCTGGAAAGGGAACGGGAGAGAAACGTATAGTAGTGTAGGAAGTGCGGCGTTGCATCCTGAAAGGGTCAACTCTTCGCTCTTCGAGCAATGCCGGCAGCTCCAGGAGGGACGCATCCATGCTCGTGCTCACCCGTCGTCAAGGCGAGTCCATCGTTATCGGCAACGACATCAAAATCACCGTGGTGAGCTTAGGACCAGGGCGGGTCAAGCTGGGGATCGAAGCTCCGCCAAACGTCCGAGTGGATCGGGAGGAAATCCACGCCCGGATTGTCCAGGAACAATCCGCGGATGTGTTGGCGGCGGTCGCCTCGGAAGCGACGGAAGAAGGGAATGGCCCGAACACCTCCCAGCTCAGCAAGACGGAAGTTCTTTCGTCAGCCCCCCGTAAGCCCCGCTGACAGAACCACTTTCCATAACTAGCCGGCAATGCTCGCACTTCGGGTGAGTGTTGCCCCCTTTTTCCTGACATTGCAGCGATCCTGTTCTCCACCGCGGATCAGTTCGCTGACGATCATTTGTCCCCCATACCCAGCGGTGGAGCAATTCGGCTTGCCAATTCGGCTTGCGATCCTGTGATTCCCAGGCTATCTCGCGTGAGGTCCAAGGCGATCTCCCTGATGTCCCTGAAGGGAGTTCGGCCCTATCGCGGACCGGAAGCACCGAGGCGCAGGCCGAGGAATGACCGGGGAGGGGGACGGTGCCACGCTGGATTATCCTGGGAATTGGCGGTATCTGGCCTCTGCTGAGCGCCGGTTGTGCCCATACTTGGGACACCCTAACCAGCCAGCGCTTTCGGGATGCTCCTTTCACCACCTTACGGCATCTGATCCAGCCGGAAGACCCTGTGGTGGTGCTCCTGGCGGATCCGCCCCGGAGCGGGGATGAGCGCGCCTCTGCCTGGCAGCGCCTGGGTGCGGAACGGTTCCACCAGTGTGCTCCTGAGCAACAGGTGCAGTTATGGCACATGCTGGAACACGATGCCGCGCGGGAAGCCAGCCCTTGGGTACGCCTCTCGGCGATTCAGGCTCTGGGCCGACTCCCTGACCCCCGCAGGGTGGGCGTGCTCATCACCGCTTACCACCAGGCGGATGGCTATCCGGAAGGCTATCTCCCTCCGACGTCCGCGTCCCCTCCTAACTCAGCGGTACACACCGGAACCAGCGCGGGGCGCTTGCCGACCCGTGTAGGGCATGATCCGCTGTCGACCCTCAGCGGCCCCCGTGGTTTTCCCCCCGAGTGGAGTAATGCGATCCGCTGTCGGGCGTTGGAAGCACTCGGGCAAACTCAAAGCGTAGAGGCGGTCCGTTTCCTGGCAGCCGTCGCAGGGGCTTATCCGGACAACGCTGTACCGGGGGCAGACGAGCGCGACGTGCGCTTGGCCGCCATCCGAGCCTTATCCCGCTGCCGGCAACCCGAAGCCGTCGATGCGTTGTTCCATGTTCTCAAAAACAATACCCATTCCACCGATACCGCCCTCCTCCATCGCACTCACGAAGGGCTGGTCCGGCTGACCGGGCGGGATTTGCCTCCCGATCCCCAGAGCTGGCAAGAGGTTCTGCAAACCGGTGTGACGCTCGCTCCGGAGCCGACCTGGTGGGAGGAAGCTGCTGACAAAGTCGTTCAAGCCGTCCGCTGGCTCCGCTAACATCTCCTAGAGCTGGCCACGAGGGAGCAGAAACCCCCAGACGAAGACCGATGTTTCACATCTGGGCCGGTGCTCTCACTTGCCCGATTTAGGCGATTCCTCCTGATCAGAGGATACCTTCTCGAAAATGAGGCAGTAGTTCTCCTTCAAGCCCAGTTCTTTCTCTTCCCGCACTTTCCGGAAGCCGCAGGAAAGAATTTCTTTCTCGAACACCTCCTGTCCCGCCCGCACATGGCCCAACACCCACTCGGAGCTTTTACCGGGGATGCGGTGGAAGTCAATCAAAACCACTCGCCCCTGCGGCTTGAGAGCCTTATGGATGGCCGTCATCATCCGGAACGGATACTCAAAGTGGTGGTAAGTATCGCAAATGAAGACCAGATCGATGCTATGCGGCGGTAGATTGGGGGAAACGTCGCTCCCCTGCACGGTGATGACATTGCGCAGTCCCGCCTCCCGGCTCGTCCGTTCTATGTAAGCGAGGAATTTCTCGGAAATATCCACCGCGTACACCTTCCCCTCCGGTCCGACCTCCTGGGCGAAGAGGCGGGTGAACAAGCCTGTGCCGGCCCCGATGTCGGCTACAACCATCCCCGGCCGGAGTCCGCACACGCTGACAATTTTCTGCCGCTGCTGGTAAATCTCCCGGCTTTCACCTTCGAAGGTTTTCAGATATTTGTTGATGTCGGGATTCTTGAACGCATCGTTGATCCCCGGTTTGACGCTCTTCTCCTGAGCGTACAGGGAAACACACAGGGGGAGGGCACCCACCAGGGTCAGGCTCACCATGACACTGGCCAACGCGGCTGCTACCAGCAGGCGATAGAGTCCCGGCATCTGTTCTTCCTCCACGAAGTTGTGAAGACCCTGGTACCACCCATGCTCAGAAGTTGTGAAGACCCTAGTGCCACCTATGCTCAGGTTAGCGGGATTGTACGAGGAATTCGAGCAGATCAGCAGCCTGCTGCGGGGTGAGGTTGGCCAGCAGACCGTCGGGCATCAGGGACAGACGCGACGGCGTGACGGAGACCACCTCTTGGCTGCGGAGGCGATGCTCCTTGTTGTCCGCATCGCGCAGGACGAGGACTTGCGAGTTCCGCTGCACGAGCAAACCGGTCAGTTGCCGCTCGTCTGCGGTACGCACCAGATACACCGCGTAACGAGGGTCAATCTCTCGTGAGGGTTCCAGCAGGCTTGTGAGTAGCTCGGTACGGGTGCGCTGGCGGCCGATGTGGGTCAGTTCCGGTCCCAAGTCATTCCCTTGGCCGTTGTGTCTGTGGCAATTCAGGCATTTCAGTTCGCTGCTGCGGAAGAGGACTTGTCCCCTTTGGGGATCGCCCTGAAGCGTCAGGATGGTCTGCGGCTTGGGGTTTGGTCCGAGCTTGCGGCCTTGGGGGTCGGGGGGAAAGTATCCCTCGAATAGGTCGCGCATCGGTCCCGGTTCCAGGCGTTGGGCCGCCGTGAGGAGCCGCTGCCATTCCTCTGGGGTATGCGGTCCTCGGAGCAGCCGCAGGACAGCGGGGAAGTGGCGGAGTTTGCGGTCCAGGTCTTTCCACTCGCGGTCGGGGGTGAGGGGGGATTGCTGGCCGAGGCTGCAAATCCAATCACAGAGTAATTCCACGGCGGCACGATCGGGCCATTCCGAACCCCAATGGGGCATACGGCCCCGACCGAACTTGGCCACCCGGTAGAGCAGCACGCTCCGGCCCGGTTCGCCCGGCGCCAGGATGCGGGCATCAGCCAGCCCGAAATCCCCTTGCCGAGGACGTTCGTTGTAAATCCCCGTTTGGGGCAGCGGCTTGGACAGCTCCAGTTCGAGGACCACCTGGCCGCCCCCGCCGCCGAAACGATGGCAGTGGGCACAGTTGACATGCAGATAGCTGCGGGCCCGCCGCTCCAAGGGCTGCCGGCTGTCATACGGATTGACCAGGGCGGGTAACTGGCGAGCGGCTTTGTCATCGAGCGGGGGCAAGGGGTGATTCTGGGCATCGACCCGCCGAATCAGTCCTTGACGTTGAAAGGCCAGCAGTTGGTTCCCTGCAGCATTCCCCTCCATGTGGTTCCCTGCAGCGTTCCCCTCCATGCAGCCCGGCCCGTTGAGTTGAGCCAGGTTGAATGCCAGGGTGAACTCCGCCCAGACATTATGGCACGCTAAGCATTGAGCACGGCTCGGTACTTGCCAAAGCCATTGGCGCCGGCCCCCCAGCACGTGGGCATCCGGGACCGTGAAGACCCGCTCCAGACCCTCGGCGGGCACCAAGTCCGCATCACTCTGGTCGTCACGCCACCAGTAGCTGTAGCCGCGCCAGTCTTCTCCGTCGTGGTGGAGGATTTGCGTTTCGATTCGCTTGCGTCCTTGGTCGGTTCGGATCGAGAGGGTCTTGACTAATACAGCATCGGGGGGAAACTGCAAGTGGAAATTGTGCCAATAAACCTGGCCGGGGAGAGGCCGCGGTTGCTCGAATTGCGTCACGGCGGTCAGGCCAGGCAAGGCGATATGCCATTCGGCCTCCGCTCCATCGAGCCATTGCCGGGCATTGGGAGCAAAGGAAAAGACACCAGGGGCGAGGCGATATTCCCGCACATTCTCGAATAGCCCCGTAGCACTTAGAGTGGTAGGAAACTGCTCGTTGGCGGCCGGAGCAGTATTGCGTTCCAGGGTGTATAAGTAACCGGTGTCGTAGTCGAGAAAATACAATTCCCCGGCGGCATCCTCGCCAAAGGCCACCACCCGCACGGAGGGCTTGACCAACTCCGGCATGTCACGGACCCGACCGTCCACCACGCGAGCGGCCCAAATCCGCCGCGTCTCCCAATCGCCGAAAATATAGGCCCCTTCCAGCTCTGGAAACTTCTGGCCGCGATAGACATACCCCCCCGTGACACTCGCCGCGATCGTATGGGGCAGCTCAATGAGCGGCGGGCGAATAGGAGTTGGACCGACCTTCTGATCCGGTTTGATCGGCTGCCGGCCCTCGACAATGCTCCAGCCGTAGTTCCCCCCTTTCTCCACTTTGTGGACCATCTCCCACAATTCCCAGCCCACATCCCCGACCCACAGCTCCCCCGTTTGGCGATCGAAGCTCATCCGCCAGGGATTGCGGAAGCCGTAGGCCCAAATCTCGCCGCGGATTCCGGCTTGACCCACAAACGGATTGTCCGGGGGAATGGCATATGGGCGTCCCTCTTGGCGGCGATCCACATCGATGCGCAAGATCGACGAGAGAAGATCGGAGCAGTCTTGGCCTGTGTTGAGCGGGTCTGGGGGATTGGGGCCAGCGGCATCACCCGTGGAGATGTAGAGCATGCCATCGGGACCAAAATGCAAATCTCCGCCATTGTGCCCACCGCCGACAAAGGTCAGGATAACCTCCTCGCTGGACGGATCGATACGCGGCGGATCAGTATCCAACATGCGGAAGCGGCTGACACGCGTGCCATCGGGGAAGCGTTCCCCTTCGGGTTTCTTCGGCACCAAGGTGTAGCAGACGAAACAGAGGCGGTTGCGGGCAAATTGGGGATGGAACGCCAGGCCGTAGAGCAGGCCGATACCAGCAGCACGCTCGTCTGGCCGCAGTTGTCCCTTGGCCCAAGCCGACCGCAGGTCCAGCACCAGGTCTTTGCGCGGTTCTCCGTGTCCCTCGGCTAGCCAGGTGACAGCGTAGATCACTCCCCCTTCCTCGCCGATGTACAGGCGCTTCTCGGCCAGCGGAGTCCGAGCGATCAGCAGCGGTTTACGAAACTGCAACTGGCGGCCGATGCGAACGGGACGATAGGGCGGCGGTGGGTCCGGCGAGCCTTTGATCCTGGAAGTAGTCCATCCGGGACCTTTGCGGGGAACAACCGTAGATTCCTTGGGAGCTTCCGCTCTGGACGATTCCTGCTCTGCCGGGTGCGATCCCAGAGCCAATGACTGGCCCCATACGGCAGGGTGAAGAGAGGTCCTCGGTCCACTGGGTGGGGAAGGAATGCTCAGTCCAAGGGCCACAACCCCGGCTATCCCAAGGATGACCCATCGCCGACTTCCCGTACCAGTTCCGGGGAAACACGTAGTCCTGGGGCTTTCGGTCACCATCATGCTGGATTTCCCCTGCCTTGCCTCGGTCGGTCAAAAAAGCGGAGCGGATGCCGGGCTGAAAGCCGGCTGTTCTCTCACAGTTTCTCCCACGGTGGAGTCAAAGGCTCCCGTGGCAGACACACTAGGGAACCCACGGTCACGCGGATGGCATAGCCAGAGCCGAGGGCGCGATCCGAACAGGCGGCCCTGCTCTGGTCGGTGGCAATGCTAGCGTATCAGTGGCACTGCTATCGTAGTTGATGCGAGGCTGGTTGTAACAGCGCTCTTCCCGTTTTCCGATCGAATGAAGGCTCAGTGCGAGGGGGGGGACTCGAACCCCCACGGCCGTTTTGGGGCCACTGGATCCTAAGTCCAGTGCGTCTGCCAGTTCCGCCACCCTCGCTACTACGTTGCGAGAACCTACCAGTAATTTATGAACCGCGGTCCTCTCCCGACAAATAAGGGGCACTCCTCCATACCTGATACAGGTTGTGTATTTTGGATGTTGGTTTCCTTGGCCAACCTGGGCTTCTCTGGACGACTCAGAAGTTACAGGGTACCCCTCTTTCAGGAGTTGCAGGGTAATGCCCCTACGGAGTCAGGCACCGTACCAACCAATCCGCGATCACTTCCGCTGAACTACGGTCGGACTGCACTACAAACCGGGCAGGGAAATCGGGCTTCGATGCCGGGCGCTGTTTTGCTAGTGGAGACAAGAGGCTGCCCAACTCCTTTTGACTGTATGCCTGGTTTCGGCTGTTGACCAAGGCTTCGAGACGCAAGGCTCGCGCTCGACTGAGCAGCGCCAAAGCTGGGGTGTCTCGGTCGGTTCCTTCAGATTCCCTTCTCAAAAGACCCGGACGGATAGCGGCGAGCGGCAGATAAACAAAGGGTGATTCCAAGACGGAACGATAGGTGGCCAGGTCTCCTGCAGCGTACACCGCTTCGACATCCGAGCAAACGCCGCTGAGCATCAGCGCTAGCCGCGGACCACTGGGGTCTGCGAAGGGGGGCAGTTGCGGCGCATCCCAAGGAACGGCGACCAACATGTCGGCAGGCTGGCATGGCGCCAGGTTCTCGCCCCAAAGAGCCAAGCGTTCGACCTTGCGGTTGAGCCTCAAGTCTGCGCCCACCGCTCGACGTAGCCAATGGTAAACCGCGAGCAAGTCGAATAAGCGAAACTCCTCCACGGCCATTCCGAGCATAAGGGCTGTAGCCGCATGGCTGGTGCTGGCGGAAGTTCGTCCCGGTGTTCGGCTGGTGGCCGTTTCGCCAGTGTCGCGAACATCCACCAGGCAGACGGCGATTCCGCGCTGCAACAAGCGAGCGACCCCGGCAGCTTTCTCTTTCAGGAAAGAAGCCTTCCCTTGTGAACAGACCACCAGCACGACATGACCCTGCCAGTCAGCCTGCGGTGGAGACAGGAACAAGACGGGGATCGGCATGCCGTCAAGATTGCGCAGCAAGACCCAGTGGGCAACGCCGCCCGGCCATGGCTGTTGGCGAACGACCTGGCTCGTGGGCACTGCCGAGACTGGCTGCTTGTGTTGCTGGCACCATCTTTGCCAGAGCACTTCTGCGTTCGGGAGGGGCTTATCGGAGGGCTGTCGCGGCTCTTGAAGTGCGGCATAGCGTGGAAGCCACTCTTCCCACGGTTGCGGTTGCAAGGTCTGCCGAGCTTGAGGCGTCCAGCAGGTCAGCTCGGCCGCTGAGTAGCGCTGCGTATTTTCAGCTTCAGGAGGTTTCAAACCAAACCAGGCCTCCAATGCTTGATAGACTCCTGCTTGCCGATGCACAGCGCCAATATGGGTGCAGTGGGTACTTTCCGGAGGTTTGCCAGTGAGCCGCCCTTTGCCCTGTGCGGAACGCAACTGTTTTTCCGCACCGTACCAATTCCAGATGCGTTGCAGTCGTTTCCAGACCGGGTCGCGCTGGCGATCCCAGCTAAACTCGTGGGCATAGCACAGTCCCCGTGGCGCTATCGAACCGACAATCACCCAGGGCAAAAATCCATCCCCGGCCGAGCGGATTAGGTTCCGCGTGGATTCCCATGAGCCGCTGCCCGCATAAGGGAAACTCGCCTCCGCATCTTCCGGCAACGGATACGGGTCTTCCGGTTCTGGCCCGCCGAAGTTGAAGATGACCGCTGCCTTGATCCGCTCATCCACGGCGGCAGTTACGGCGGCTACATCACCCCCACCGGCCACGCTGCCGAGTATCCCAATCCGCTTCTCATCCACTCCCGCATGGTCCAAAAGCACGCTCACGCCGCAACGCAAATCATGCACCATCCAACCCATGAGCGTTTCGCCCAGTAGGTACAACTGCAGTGCCAGATTGTAGCGGAAATAATAGTCCTGGCGGCCGGGTCGAAATGGGCCGGGGAAACTCTTTTCGTCCACGAACGGATGAATACGCCGTTCGCCGTGACCGAGCAAATCCGGCACCAGCACCGCCGCTCCTGCCTTGGCCCACACAATCCCCATGTCTTGCAATTCGCCGTGCCATTTCGGCGTATGGTGGCTGTGAACCAAAATCAAACCAGCAGGCCGGCCTCGACGCTGCTGCGGCAGATAAAGGTTGGCACTGACCCAAAGCCCCGGCCGACTCTCGTATACCAGCTTTTCGATGCGATAACCCTCGCCAGCGATCGTTCCGGTTACCACAGTGCGGCGCGGCTTAGGCGGCGCTTCGGGAATGTTTAGCCCTTGCCGCAGACGTTGCAGTTTTTGGAGGCGAAAGGCTTCCCATTCCTCCCGGCTTTGGAGGCGCTGCCATTCTTCGGAACTGCGACGATTGGCTTGCTGTAATTGCTCGGCTAGCCGGCGTGGCCACGCCTGCCGCAATGCTTGCCCCTCAGCGGACTTTTCCGGGTAAACGTCAGCCGTGAGCTGCCGTAACGCCTCTTGGACTTCTTCTCGTCGCTCTCCAGAGATGGTGACGCTGCACCATACCCCAAACCAGACGCAGCCGACCAGCCAGTAGCGGTGATACCACATACCTGACTTCTCCCTGGGTATGCCACAAGAGTGAACACCGAGCCAAACCAGGCGCGTGGGGATAAGAGGCCCCGCCGAGTGCGTGCTTCGGAATACCTCGATTTATTTCAGTCTTCTGCACCCCTCGCTCGTACACCACCGGTCTGGCGGTGGGTTTCCACCCCCGCAAGCGGCGCACCAACGACCTGCCCACGCGAAAGTTGTCAGGGTCGGAGTTATTCCTCGGCGTTCCCTTCCATGCTACAGAAGGAGGTGGTAAAATGAAGCGACAATCCCAAGGTTGCTGCATGGAACCGGGCTGCCTGATCAGTTCCGGAGTTGGATCTCTGCCACTGACACCGGCGGGAAGTCGGATCGATCGGCTCCGAGCGGCGGCCTGGGGTTGGTCTGTGGAGTGCGCATCATGCCTAGCCCGTTTCCCGGCATGGATCCCTACCTGGAAGACCCCAAACTTTGGCCAGAGTTCCAACACCAACTTGTGGCAGCTCTCTTTCAGATGCTTCTGCCCAATTTGTCCGACCGCTACCGAGCACGAATTGCCTGCCGGCAATACACGGCGGAGATTCCCCTGTTCACTTCCGTAATCCGCGAGAACCATCAGGAGGAATACCTGGAGATCCGCCAGCGAAGCAGTCAGCGGCTGATCACCCTGGTGGAGGTCGTCAGTCCTGCCAATCGCACCACCGCCGAGGGACGCCAAATCTACTTGAAACAGCGGCAGCAAGCGATCGCGGAAGGGGCAGCCACGGTGGAAATCTGCCTGGTACTGCAAGGCAAACCCACCCTCAGTTATCCCCGCGACGGCTTGCCGGACTTCGATTATGCCGTCTCGGTCACGCGCTCCGGCAGCCCTGAACGCTACGAAATCTACACCACCACGTTGCAAAAACGCCTCCCCAAATTCAAACTCCCCTTAGCTCCGGATGACCGCGATACCTTGCTCGACTTGCAAACCGCTTTCAGCCGCGCCTATGATCAGACCTTCCGGAATGCGATCGATTACTCCCGCCCTCCTCACCCGGATGTGCCTTTGAGCGATGAAAAACGCCGCTGGATCAACGATTGGTTGCGACAGCAGAATGTGCGCTAACTGTGCGCCAGCTCCGCAGCCCTAACCGGAAGGCAGAAACCGGCCAGGATCAGGGCCTCAGCAAACCGAGACCTGGCCCGATAGCCCCAACAATGCGCCGTCCGCCAGCGAGCGACCCTACGAAGCACGGACAATCCGCCCTGGGGTGGATGCAGCCGCTGCGGGAATTCTGAAAAAGATATGCTCCCAAGAGAAACTCGCGGGAGATTTGGCCGTCTAACAGGGAAATCTTTTTGAGAGGGGGGAACATTCGCAGAATCAATGCACTATAGAGAAACAGACGTGAAATTGTTCTGAATCGATGATATGCTCAAACTACGGGAGCGACTCCTCCCTGGGGGGAACCTGGAGTAACCTAGGAATCGCTTTGTGTAGCCCACCCCGGCGGACCAGCCGGAGCCAACGCCCATGACTCAGGATATGTCCCAGCTCACCACGCTGGGGGATTATGAAATCCTCACCAAGATTGCTGAAGGCGGCATGGGAGCCGTGTACAAAGCACGTCATAGTCGCACAGGCGCCATTGTCGCCATCAAGGTGATTGCCAAGGATACGGCTCGCAATCCCGTTCTGCTCCAGCGTTTCAAACAGGAATTCGACGCCGCTCGCCTGATCGACCACCCCAACGTGGTCAAAGCGCTGGAATATCACGCCCAACCGCACCCCTATATCGTGATGGAATATGTGGATGGCGAGTCGGTAGGGCAGCGCCTGCAACGCCGCGGCGCCTTCGAGGAACAGGAAGCTATCCGCCTCATTGCCCAAGTATGCGAGGGACTGCAACGAGCCCACAAACAAGGATTGGTCCATCGGGACGTCAAACCGGACAACATTCTGATCACCCGCGAAGGACAGGCGAAGCTAACCGACTTGGGTCTGGTCAAGGATATAGAAGCTGACCTGAATCTGACGCGCACGGGGCGTGGCTTGGGCACTCCGCACTACATGGCGCCGGAGCAGTTCCGCAATGCGAAAAACGTGGACGTTCGCAGCGACATCTACTCGCTCGGAGCCACGCTTTACGCCATGGTCACCGGTGTCGTCCCCTTCGAGAACACCAACCCGCTGGACTGCTGGATGCGGAAAATCCGCAATGAGTTCCCCAGCCCCCGCGAATTGAATCCCAAGCTCTCCGAACGGGTGGACTGGGCGATCCGCCGGGCCATGAGTGCCGAACCGGAGCGCCGCCCCGCGAGTTGCCGGGAGTTCCTCGAAGACCTGACCGGCCAGAGCCGGGCCGCTTCCACCAGTCGGGCGGGCTTGTCTGGAAAACTCGCATCCAGTGCCGGTACTGACATGTGGTACATGGTGTACAAGGACGAGCAGGGAACCACGCACACGGTCAAAGGGACCACTGATGGCATTCGCCGGGCCTTGCAGGATCGCTTGCTGGGCGACCCCGCGAAGATTTTCGTCAGCCGCCAGAAGAGCGGGCCATTTACTCCTCTGGTCAACGTGACAGAGTTCCGGGATCTGGTGGTCAATCCGGCCCCCCTAGAGGATGCCCGGCGTTCGGGAGTCATTGGCCGCAGCAGTAGCGGTTCCGGCGTCCTTCCTCCCCCGGCTCTGCGCGCAGACTCTGATCCTGAAGCGGTCAACCTGGGCGGAACGCCTTCGCCGAGTCTGGCTCGCTCCAGCACCTTCCGCGGGTCGCCTTCCGGCAAACTCGTTTCCCCCTCCGGAAGACTGCCTCAAGTAGCCAGCGGCGGGCCAACCAGCGGACGCTTGCGTCCGGAACCTCTGGTCGACCCCCATGCCGAAACGATCGCGGTGACTCCCGCCACCGCCACACCGCCTGAAGAATCCCGCCTACCCGTACCAGCAAAGTCCGCCGCGAAAAAAACCTTACGTCCCAATCACCCCTCGCCCCCGCACCGCCAGGGGCAAACAACACAGTGGCAAACAACGCTCGGAATGGCTTTGCTGCTGCTGACTGTGGCCCTCCTCGCCGCTTTCATCGGCTACTTCATCTTCACCCGCTGAGGCCGCTCTGCGCCGACGGCACTGCTTGCTCGCTCCATCCACGCCACGCCGGGGATACGCTCATGCAGATGGCAGCTAGCATTGCGGGGTATCTCGTATGAGAGCCACGTATGCGAGCCACAGTTGGAATGCTGTCACTGCTTCGCAGGCTCCAGAAGTTGCAAGTCCCGCGCTTCGGTCACCTCGAGCTGGGGACTGTTCCGGTTCAACCGCACCGTCCCGGTCGCCCGGATTGTCTTATTCAGGAATGTCTCCGCAGACGCTTTGGACCAGGGACCCATCTGGGCGGAGGGTGTTAGAACCACCGCGAAGTTGTCGAGAGCGCGGAAATCAGTCGTTGAGTTGAGATAGAGATTGGTCTTACCGCCGACAGAACGGACCACGAATTGCACAGTGACCCGCTCCCCGATACGGCGGCTGGCTTGCTCCGGTGACAGTACACCGGCAGGTAACGACGGCGAAGACGTTCCCGACCCTTTGCGACGAAGCAAACTCAGGCGCAGTTTCACACCCGCAAGGGCATCCCCCTCTACGTCACGCAACTGCACCAATATCTGCGGGTCTGGCTGTTTCCAATCCACCGCGATCCAACCGAAATGATCCCCATACGGCACCGCCGCCACTCGTTTGCTGTTGCGCTCCGGCGCCCGCCAGCTCTTCGACGCTTGATTGAAACCGCTCGCCGTGATGTCGTAGAGCGGATAGTCCAGAACCTGAGTATCCAGACTAATTTCTCCATGATGCCGGTCGCCGCTGAGGATCAAAACGCCTTCGGCTCCCGTCCGCCGCAATAGTTCGTACAACCGCTCGCGTTCCCGCGGGAAATTGGCCCACTTCTCAAAGGGATGCTCGTCGGCCAGCACTTGAATACTCGATACCAGCAACCGCAGTTCCGCCGGTTGTTTCAATTGCTCTTCCAGCCAACGCCACTGTTCGCTCCCCAGCATGGTCGCGTCGGGGTCGGTATTGGGCAGATAGGGAACCAGACGCAGCCGGGGATCAAACACCCCTTTCTTCAGAGGACTGCGATGATAGCGCGTATCGAGCAAAATGACTTGGAGGCGCTGTCCCGGAGGTCCAAACACCTGAGCGTGATAGACTCCCTGGCGCTGCCGCCGCGGGTCAGCCGCGGGCACTCCATAAAAATCCAGCAGGGCCTGTTGGGCCTCGGCTTTATGCTTCCAGTCCGCCCCGGCATCGTTGATCCCATAGTCGTGATCATCCCAGGTTCCCAGCATCCGAGGACAAGCCGCCTTGAGTTTCTGAAACGCCGGCACACGCGCGAGCTGAGCGTACTTATCCCGAATCACCTGGGGAGTCACCTCGACCTTGCGGTCCAGGTCGGCATACATCGTGTCGCCGAGAAACAGCATCAATTCCGGCCGGGCTGCCGCGATGGTCTCGAAAATGGGCACAGGCTTGTCCTGATCCGAACAGGACCCGAAGGCGATGCGGCTGATCGACGGCGACTCTGGGTCCGCTGCTCCCAAGGGAAGCACCCAACCCGCCAAAATCCCCAACACCACAAGCCATCTCTTCCCCATCGGCCAAGCGTGACAAAACATCGCCAGCACTCCTCCTTATGGCAGGTGGAACCGTTCGTTCAATTCTCGTTTTTGTCTCCGCGGAGTTCAGCAGATGTCATTATCTAAACAGACGTCACCCCTCTGATCTTGCCTATTCTTCCCTTGAACCTCATGCCTATCCTTTCCTGAAACATCGCTTTCCCTACCGATCCGCAGGTGCAGTGTAGTTTTCTGTTCTCCTCTTGCCAGCGGGAATACTGAACTTCGCCGTTTTTTCACTTGCCAACTAGGCTCATAGTGGGGAATGATACTTGCGGAAAAGCTCACGCAGCAAAAAATCTCCGGCGCTCTTGAAGGAAGGCTGGCCAAGCGTCATGCTAAATAATGTCCGGTCGTGTGACTGCCGGGAAAGGTAAGCATTCCAAAAATCGGATAAGATGACACCCATTCCCACGGGAAATCAAGGGCGTGAGATACTTTCCCGGCCGGGAACAGAGTGGGCGTTCCAAGCCCAATGAGCTGGCACACGCCGGTGACTGGTTGTTCCCCCCTCTACTACCCAACGGCGAGGAGTGACATTATCATGGCCAAATCGCGCGGTGATTTCGCCGATGTTTTGCTTCGCAAGAAGGTCATCAGCCCCGAACAACTCGCTGAGGCGGAAAACACCGCCACAGCTCAAGGCCTCAAACTCCAGGATGCGCTGATCAAATTGAATTACGCCACGGCCAACGAGGTGATGGAGGCCATCGCCGAACACCACGGCCTGCAATTCGTGGACCTGACCCAAACGGAGATTCCCAAGGCGGTGATCGAATTGGTCCCAGAATCCATCGCCCGCGAAAACGTCGTGATTCCCTTAGCACTTGAGGGGAATAGCTTGAAAATCGTCACCGCGGACCCGACCAACTACGACACAATCCAGAAGCTGCAATTCATCCTGAATAAGGACATTGTCCCCGTCTTGGCAGTCCCCGAGCAGATCACCGAGGCCATCAACCGCTGTTACGGGCAAACCGAGACGGAATCAGTGGACTCGATGCTGGTGGAATTCACGGACACGGCAATCGAGTTCACCCAAACCGAATCGGTCAGCAGTTTGGCAGCCGCTGAAGATTCCGACGCCCCCGTGGTCCGCCTTTGCAATCTCCTGATCCAGGAAGCCATCAATCTGCGGGCTTCGGACATTCACATCGAACCGTTTGCCGACCGCGTCCGCATCCGCTACCGCATCGATGGGGTGCTGGTGGAACGGGATGCGGCACCACGCCGGTTGCTGGCCCCGCTTCTGTCCCGCCTCAAAATCATGGGCAACATCGACATTTCCGAAAAGCGGCGTCCCCAGGACGGACGGATCAAAATGACCGTCAACGGTCGACATTTCGACTTGCGGGTCAGTATCCTCCCCACCGTCCACGGTCAATCGGCGGTGATGCGTATCTTGGACCGCGGAAACATCCAAATCAATATCCGCGAACTCGGCTTTAGCGAGGAGGACTACATCAAATTCCAGCAGATTATTAAGAGGCCGAATGGTATTTTCCTGGTAACAGGGCCGACCGGTTCAGGGAAAACCACAACTCTATACGCTGCTCTTAACGAATTGAACCGTCCCGATCGCAAAATCATCACTGCGGAAGATCCAGTTGAATACTACCTTCCCGGTGTTAATCAGGTGGAGGTAAAACACAGCATTGGACTAGACTTCGCTCGGATTATCCGGGCGATGCTGCGCCAAGCACCGAACATTATCCTCGTGGGCGAAATCCGTGACAAAGAAACGGCAGAAATCGCTGTGCAGGCATCCTTGACTGGACACTTGGTTTTTTCGACACTCCACACGAACGATGCGCCCTCTGCCATTACGCGATTGGTGGACATCGGTGTGCCGGCCTTCCTAATCGCCAGCTCCCTGATCGCCGTGATGGCCCAGCGCTTAGTTCGGGTCAACTGCGTCAAATGCAAGGAACCCTATACCCCCACCTCCTCCGAATTGCGGGCAGCGGCCATTACGCAGGACATGATCCAAAGGGCCAACTTTATGAAAGGTCGGGGATGCAATCACTGCCGGCAAACAGGATTCCGAGGCCGAACCGGTATTTTTGAACTCATGAAGATGACTTCCCTGTTGCGCGAACTGACCTTTGCTCAGGCCCCCACTCAGGAAATCCGCCGCAAAGCTCGCGCCGGCGGAATGAAGACCCTGCTCGACGACGGGGTGCAAAAGGTCCTCAAGGGAATCACCACTTTGGATGAAGTCCTCAGCATTTGCCATGCAGAGGTACTCCAGTTGGTGGAATCCCGCTAACAAGACACCCCCTTATACGGGAAAATGGGAATCTGAAGATGGGAATCTTTCGGAACAGCGAAGGATTTCGGGGGCGGATAGAAAATCAGACCACCTTATGGGAGGAAAATACTTTTTGGGAAAGGTTTTTTGGCATTCGGGTTTGTGGCCGGTCATAATGTCAACGTCGGGCCGGAAGTGGGCACCGTGCGTAGGGATATTGTGTTCACTTCTGATACGTGGCCATTGCGGCGTTGGCATCACCACATGAGGGGGCCACATCCATTTAGGCGGGGGAAAAAGACGTGGCGAAAGTTTCGATGGAGAAGCTGCTGGCCACCGTGATCCAACTCAAGGCCAGTGACTTGCACATCAGCGTGGGTCAACCCCCGGTCGTCCGCCATCACGGACGCATGCGCAAGCTCGACATCGGCGGAGGGGTGCTCGACCCTGACGACACTACCGCCCTGATGAAGTCCATTACACCGGACCGTTGCCAACAGGAGTTACAGCAACGGGGCGGGGCCGACTTCGCTATCGAGTACGTCGATGGCGTTCGCTTCCGGGTGGCGGTGTTCAAACAAAAAGGGACCATCGGAATGGTCCTCCGGCGCATTCCCAATCAATTCCTGACCTTCGAGCAACTCCGCACTCCGGACGCCATCCGCTCCTTGATCGTTCGCCCCCGTGGTTTGTTGCTGGTGACCGGTCCCACCGGTTCGGGGAAGACAACCAGCCTCGCCTCGATGATCAACTTCATCAATGAAAATTACGACCGGCACATCATCACACTGGAAGACCCCATCGAATACTACCACAAGCACAAGCGCTCCACCGTCAACCAGCGGGAAATCGGCATCGACGTGCCGGACTTCAAAGAAGGGCTTCGTCGTGCTCTGCGGATGGACCCGGACGTTATCCTGGTCGGGGAAATGCGTGACCTGGAGACCATCCGGGCTGCCCTGGAAGCCGCCGAAACGGGGCACCTCGTGTTCGGAACCCTTCACACCTCCGGTGCCGCCTCCACCATCGATCGCGTCATCACCGTCTTCCCGGAAAATGAGCAGGATCAAATCCGCACGCAGTTAGCCGGCTCCCTCATCGGCGTTCTCTCTCAAGCCCTTTTGCCACGCAAACCCGAAGGCCTAGTCGCTGCTTATGAAATGATGGTCGTCACCCCGGCCATCCGCAACCTGATCCGCGAAAATAAAACCTACCGCATCGACTCCGCCATCCAAACCGGGCGTAAACATGGTATGTTTCTCCTCGATGAGTCCCTCTTCCGCCTCTGGAAAGAAGGCCTCTGCGATAAAGAAGAGGTGCTGCTCAAGTCCAGCCGGCCCAACGAACTCGCCGCCAAAATTGAAGCCGCCGAACGCGGTATGGAGGAAGATGAAGAATACGAGGACGAGGAATACGATGAAGACGAGGACTTTGAAGATGACGACGATGACGAGGAGGAGGCACCACCCCGTCGGCGGCGCTGAGGCGGTCTCCACTCGCTCATCTGATCGATCGGAATACCTCGGACCACCGACAGGAGCGAATCCTTCTCCAACGGATCAAATCCTGTTGTGGAACGGCAAGTAGCACAGGATAATGACATGTAGCTCAGAATCCGGAAGGAATTCCCAGATCAGGCGGATAAGCAAACGCCATCCTTCCTGACTGAATCCGAGGAAAGCGAACAAGGGAAAACTCTCTATGCCTGCACCGACGCCTCCGAATGATAAATCCCCCGCGAAAAAGCCCGCCGTGCCAGCGAGCGGAACCTCAACGCGCCCCGCATCGACCCCGACGGCCCCAGCCGCCAGCAAGGCAGCGGCTGCGACTCCCTCCGCTCCAGCCCCTCCCCAGAAGGCCAGCACGGCCAGCAAGCCGGCCTCAGCGGCAAGCCGACCCGCCGCCTCAGCCCGATCGGCTACTGCTCCTTCGGCACGCCAACGCTTCGCTCATATCGATGCCACCACGCGTCAACTCGGCCAGAAACTCCTGGACTTGGGCTTTCTCGATGAAGCCCAATTGGAGTCGCTCTACGAGGAGATGCGCACCACCGAACGCCGCCTCGGTGAGCTGGCTCTGGAACGAGGACTGGTCAACGAGGAACAACTGCTCCAAGCCACGGCCGAAGTCCACGGCCTGAAGGTCCTCAACGCCGAAGAAGTCAAGCCCCAGCCGGAAGCCCTCAAAATCGTCCAGAAAAACATGGCCGAGTTGTACAAGCTCGTGCCCCTCAGTTATGACAACGACACTCTCACCGTCGCCATGGCCGACCCTAACAACCTGCAAGCCATGGACGATCTCAAAAACCTCCTCGGCATTCGCAACGTCCAGCCCGTTTTGGCTCTCCCCCGCCAAATCGATGAACTCCTCAAAAAAGCCTACTCCGACGAAAAGGAAGAATCGATCACCTCGCTGATCGCCCAATTGGAAGCCAGCAATATCGGAGTGGATGTCACCGGGCGGGAAAACTCCATCGATTTGGACGACGCTCTGGAATTGGCGAACTCGCAGCCGGTACGCAAGCTGATCAACATGGTCCTGCTCATGGCCATCCGCGACCACGCCTCGGACATCCACTTCGAGCCGTTCGAGGATGAGTACAAGATGCGCTACCGCTGCGACGGCGTTCTCTACGAGATGGTCCCTCCGCCGCGCCATCTCGCCAGCGCTATTGCCAGCCGGATCAAGGTCATGGCCAACCTGGATATTGCCGAGCGGCGCTTGCCCCAAGACGGACGTATCGAGCTGAACGTGGGCGGTAACCCCGTCGATATGCGGGTTTCCGTTCTGCCTACTATGTTCGGGGAAAGCGTGGTCATCCGCGTCCTGGACCGGACCAATGTCGGCCTACGCCTAGACAACCTCGGCATGCCCCCGGACCTACTGGCCCAGTTCCGCGCCGTCATCCGCAAGCCCAACGGTATCATTCTCGTGACTGGCCCCACCGGCGCGGGGAAAACCACCACTCTTTACTCCGCTTTGGCGGAACTCAATGACATCGAAGTCAAAATCATCACCACGGAAGACCCCGTCGAATACGAAATCGATGGCATCGTCCAGTGCCCGATCAATCCGGACATCGATTTGACCTTCGCCAATGCCTTGCGGGCCATTCTGCGACAAGACCCCGATATCATCCTGGTCGGCGAAATCCGGGACCTGGAAACCGCCCAGATCGCCATTCAGGCCTCGCTGACGGGCCACCTCGTGTTCAGCACCCTGCACACCAACGACGCTCCCAGTTCCATCACCCGCCTGCGGGATATGGGGATTGAGCCATACCTGATCACGGCCACCGTCGAGGCCATCCAAGCCCAGCGTTTGGTGCGGAAAATCTGCACGGCCTGCCGCACCCCGTATCAGCCGACCCGCGAACAGCTCATGGAACTGAACCTCCGCCCCGAGGACCTGCGCGGCCGCCCCTTCTACTACGGTGAAGGCTGCGACAAGTGCAACAACCTCGGCTTCAAAGGCCGGACCGGTCTATTCGAGTTGATGATCATGAATGACGATCTGCGGGACATGGTCAGTCGCGGGGCCAGCACCGACGCCCTGCGGCAGTACACCCGCAAAATGGGAACCCTGAGCTTGCGTGATGCGGGTCTGCGTGCCCTCTTCGCTGGCGTCACCACCATCGATGAAGTGGTGCGCGAAACCGTCCTGGAGGACGAAGGCTGACCGCATCTCGCAAGGAAACCATCGGGATCATGTGGAAAACGCCGGCTGCTCCACAGGAGAACCTGGCTTCTGGGTTTTACGATAATTTCCCGGCTGGAACCAAAACCTGGCCGACCTGAAGGATGTGCTTCCACTGTCGTGCGAACTGCTGGACGAGGTGTGACCTATGCCGACCTATAAGTTTGAAGCTCTGGATGCCTCCGGAAACGAAATCAAGGATTCGATTGAGGCCGCCAATGAAGAGGAAGCTCAGGCCAAAGTCAAAAGCCGCGGCTACTTTGTGACCAAATTGGCCGTGGTGACCACCGGCGGCAAAGCGGCCAAAGGAAAGAAGAAAAAGACGGGGAAAAGTCGCAAGACGTTCACCATCGGCCGCGTCAAGCAGAAGATGCTCGTTACCTTCACCCGCCAGTTTTCAACTCTCATCGACGCCGGCCTGCCCGTCCTCCGTTCCCTCCGCATCCTGGAACGCCAGATGAAGCCGAGCGTGCTGAAAAACGCCCTGATTGACATCGTCGATGACGTCGAATCCGGTTCCTCCCTTTCCGATGCCATGGCCAAGCAGCCGAAATGCTTCAGTAAGCTCTACGTGAACATGGTCAAGGCGGGCGAGGCGGGTGGCGCCTTGGAAGTTATCCTCCAGCGCCTGGCGGACTTTCTCGAAAAAGCCCAGAGCCTCAAAGGCAAAATCATCGGCGCTATGGTCTATCCGGCCGTGGTCATCGCCGTGGCCATTGGCATCCTCACCTTTATCATGGTGGCCATCATCCCCAAGTTCAAAAAGATCTTCGACGAATTTGGCATGACTCTCCCCTGGGCCACCCAGAAACTCATTGCCATCTCCAACTGGATGTCGGAATACTGGTGGACGATCCCCCTCTTTCCGATGGGATTGTACTTGCTGGCCAAACTCCTCCGCCTGACCCGATGGGGCAACTACGCCTTAGACCGCGCCTTACTCTGGATACCCATCATTGGGGAACTCGTGGAAAAAACCATTGTGGCCAGAACCATGCGCACGTTGGGAACGCTGGTCAGTTCCGGCGTCCCGATTTTGGAAGCCCTGACCATTGTCAAGGAAACCTCCAACAATGCCGTCTTCGAGCGGATGTTCCAGAGAGTTTTTGAATCCGTCCGCGAGGGGGATACAATAGCTGACCCGATGCGGGAATCCCGGCTGGTGGACGACATGGTCGTCAACATGATCGAAGTCGGCGAGGAGACCGGCGATCTGGATACGATGCTCTACAAAATCGCCGACTTCTACGACGAATGGGTGGACAACCTCGTCAAGTCCCTCTTGTCGTTGCTAGAACCGATCATGATCGTCTTCCTGGGGTTCACCATCGGGGCCATCGTAATTTCGCTCTTCCTGCCCTTGATCAAGCTGTTGGAAGGCTTGAGCAAGAGCGGCTGACAGAGACGCGGCATAGTAGCAGTAGCAAACTTGACCCGGTCTTCTCGAGGAGCACGGACCATGTCCAGGCGTATTCCGATCCGCCAGGCTTTTACGCTTGTCGAGTTGCTCGTAGTGATCGCGATCATCTCGATCCTGATGGGCCTGCTGATGGCAGCCGTCCAGAAGGTCCGCGATTCCAGCTTCCGTGCCGAAAATACCGACCGCATCTCCCAGATCAACGCGGCGGTCGCTCTGGCTAAAGCCAAAGGCGGCATGGATTACGTCTGGAGTGGCACTTTTCGGTTACGTTCCTCCTATAGCCCAAATGATCCCGAAGTAGACCTGCTCAAGCGCATGTTTCCGCAAATGGATTTGACCAACAACGGGCTGCCGACCAGCGCCCAAGCGGATTTGACTCCCAATCAAGCGTTGCTCTTCCTTCTTACGGGTGGCACTCCTCTCAACTACATGGGATTCTCGAACAATTCCCGCCAGCCCTTCACCCCTCCCTCCGTGCCTGGAGAGACTCGGAAAGGGCCGTGGCTGCAAGTCACTCCCAAAATGCTTCAGCCCGGTCCTAACGGTCATGCTCAATTGGTGGATCCTTGGAACACGCCGTATATCGTGTTCGCGGCGACCAAAGGCAAGCCGAACAACTACGCGACCAACATGGATGGTACCCCTCAGGTCTGGCCCACAGGAACAGTGACAGTCACACCTTACCAATCAGGCGGCAAATATCTCAATGAGAGCGGCTTTCAATTGATCTCCGCGGGGCGGAACCAGCTTTTTGGCCCCGGCGGCACCGACTTCCCAGCCACGACATGGGAAGGTTACGACGACCAAGCCAATTTCAGCCGCTCGATACTACGTGCAGGCTTCAATTGAGTGCCATGTGAGGACGCAACCATGATGGCTTCCCGCCGCAATGCCTTCAGTTTGGTGGAGCTGTTGGTGGTCATCGCGATCCTGGCCGTTCTGGCAGGACTGACCATGAGCGGCGTCGGATATGTGCGTATCCGCCAACAATACCGCTCCAGTGAACAGACAGTTTACAAACTTCAGGAAGCCTTGGACCAACATGTCAAAGCTCTCACCGAGCAGGTGCGCAAGGAAAGACTCACGCGCAGTTCAGCGTTCACCCAATTGCTCCCCTACTGCGTGAACGACGAGGATCGGGCGGAAGCCCTGCTCCTGTACTGTCGCCTGCGCCATACCTTCCCGGTCACGTTCGCCGAAGCACGAAGCAACCTGACCATCCCCGCAGCGGGAATTAATTGGCCCCCTCACACTGCCTATGCGGATTTGCCGCCCAGCATCAGCGGTCTCCCCGAACAGGAAGCTGCCGCCTTGCTCTACAAAGCCCTTTCCCGCCTCGGTACGGGGGGAGCCAATTTCGCCAGCGACGATGTGATGAACGCCGCTCAAGCCGACATTGCCATCAATAACGGAACGGTCCGGGTTTTTACGGACTTTTGGGGAACTCCCATTATTCTGGGGCGCTTCTATAGCTCGCCCGAACTGAATGCCCCGCCGTATATCAACCCCAAGCCCGGCTCACACGATCCCTTCGATCCCTTGGGCAAACTCGCCGACCCGAATTGGACCAACCGAGCGGATGCGCAAACCCGCTTAGGGGTCGTCTTTGATGCCAACAACAAAGTGTTGACCGTCATCTCCTTAGGACGCGATCGAATCTTCGGATCCAATGACGATATTTTGGGGTATCGCCTCCGGCAATTGGGAGCCAGAGGAGGTAACCCGTCCGCCCAGTAAAAGTACTTGGCACTGAAAAGTTGTATTTAGCCTCGGAATTGGAAACAAAGGGGACATGCATTGGACAGGTGAAGGGGGGATTCGGTAGGGTGTCACACCACGAGCTGCACATGACATCTCAGGAGTTCTCGATTATGAGCGGTCACAAGCGAGCGCGATTGCACTGTGTGGCTCAGGAGTCAGCAGGAGCAGCTTCCACCTTGGGGCGGCGGGGGTTCACTCTCATCGAACTGCTGGTGGTCATGGCGCTGATCGTGTCCGTGGCGGCGGTGGCTTTGATGGTCGTCCCTGCGGCTCTGGAACGCGACCGGACCGTCGATGCCGTCAATCAAATTCAAAATATGCTGCAAATTGCCCAGGCCCGAGCCATGCGGGATGGCCGACCTCATGGAGTCCGCCTCATCCTCGATTCCACTCAGCCTAACCTGCTGTTTGCAACTTCGCTGCAATACATCGAAGTGCCCCCCCTCCTGCTCCCCAACCCCGATCCCACCCTCTTACCCAGTGCGCCCTACATTCGGTTTCTCTATTCATACGACAACAGCGGAGCCATTGTTAACCGCCGCTGCCAATTGGTCAATGTGCCGACCGCTTTGTTGACCTTCAGCCCCCAACAGCGATTGCTCCTCGTCCTCCCTGTCTTGGGAACGTGGAATGATATCATTTCTGTCACCCCCGTTGGGAGCAATGTCCTGGAATTGGGTTTGCGTCATTATCCCGATGAAGTTCTGGGAGCAGCGGGTCTTCCTTCGGGAACCGCAGCGACCGACGTGGAAATCTACCGCACCTATCATTTTGGCATTCTCCGGGCACCTCAGCCGCTTCTGGGCGAACCGATCGTCCGGCTCCCCTCGCGCACGTGTATTGATTTGTCGCCAGGGTTATCCATTCCGGATGCTTCGAGCCTGCCCGCAGGTACTGACTATGATCTGATCTTCATACCCAGCGGGCAGTTGTCTCCCTACGGTGCCAATCGGGGAGCAGGCCATGTGTTTCTGTGGGTGCGCGATCCAAACAAACCGGAAGGAAGTGGACAAATGGCTCCCGGCAACTACGGCGGAGTCACGACTCCGGCATTCCTGGACGCCTTGCGGCGAGGGGGAGAGCAAATGATCGTGGCCATCAAGGCCAGCTCGGGCGCTATCGGAGCAGCACCGGTCTACTGGCCGGATAGCACCAGTACCGATCTCCACAAGTTTGCCCGCGAAGCCATCCAGAACCAATAGGATATCGGATTGTGCTGTTTCTGGCCCCTGGCCCACGAGAGACAGACCGCGAAAAACCGCGGAATTTCCAGGGAAAAAACCACCGGCAGCGAAAAATTGGTGGATGGCATATCCGGCCGAATAATACCTAGCAGCCACGGCTCCGCCTCTGTTCCCGTCCCGGAGCGTCGTGTGGCGAGCCGATCATCCAGAGGGATGCCGCCATGTACCTGCGCAAGGGTTTGTCGCTGGTCGAAGTCCTGACGGCGATCTTTATCATGGGTCTGGGGGTGATCTCGATTCTAACCCTCTTCCCCTTGGGAGCCATGCGGATGGGTCAGGCCTTCCGCGATGAGCGGAGCGCCCTGGCTGCCTACAATGCCGACCAGTTTTTCCGATCGTATTGGAAAACCTACGTGGTCGAAGCTACCACCCCTGACCCTTTCTTCTCGGCTCTCGATCAACCTACCCCGGGTATGCCCCCCTGTTTGCCTCACGAGGTGAGCTACCCCGTGGTGATCGACCCCATGGGCTACCTGGCTCGTGGGGGCCAACCCAACCAAAACTGGTTTGGTGATACACCCACACGAGTCCCACGGCGCAATTTGCAAATCGTCGGCAATAATCCTGCCGCGGCACTGGCTCTCTGTAGTCTGCGGGATGGAATTGCCACCGACGCTAACGGGAATCCTACCCCAGAGCGCGAGTTGCGTTACAACTACTTGTGGGTTGTGCAACGGCCGATCAACCAGAACAGTTTCCAAGCCTCGTTGACCGTCATCGTCTTCGACCGTCGGGCCCACATGTATGCCCCACCAGGAAGTGAACAAGTCTTCCACGGGGTGAATTTTGCCCCTGGCCAAACAGCTCTGTTTCTGCCCGGTGTGACCCGAAATGAATTAGAAATCCGCAGTGGTGATTGGGTCATGGACGGCACCATTTACGATCCAAGTAGCGGCATTAACGTTGGCCGTCCCGGTATCCGCCACGCGCATTTCTACCGTGTGACAGCTATTACGGAAACACCCGCTGGGGGGACCCAACTAGAAGTCCAACCACCCCTGCGAACCCCAACCGATGGTAACCCGATTCCTTACTCAGGCACCCTCATCCTTCTCCGAGGCGTGTCGGGCGTATTTATCCGAAACCCTATCAACGGGAACTAACCTTCAAACTGTAGAAGCACAGGACAACCTTGGACCCCAGGATTGAGCTGCGTGACTCTCGAACACTCGAAATATCCCATACGGGCGCTGGCCATGCGAAGCCAACACCTGCATTCACCGCGGATGATCGCGGACAACCCTATGGATGATCAAAGGCATGCCTGTCTCTGTTTTCCCTCACCGACTCGGGAGGCACCGACAATGATCTGCCCCACGATGATCCGCCGCCGCTCCTCACCTCACCGGCATGGTTATACGCTGGTCGAAGTGATGGTCGCCTTGGGCTTGTCCGTCTTGACCATGTGGATTCTGGCGGAGGCCTTCCGCATCGGCTTGGAGATGATCGGTCAAGCCCGTGCTCAGGCCCAACTGATGACCCAACTCAGTGCGGTGGGGAACATCCTCCATCGGGACTTGGTGGTAGCTCACCCCTTCCTTCCCGATGACAATCGTCCCAATCGGGG